>WNGG01000353.1_pt1 | contig 48761 bp, 37 predicted proteins | sample 5400661 | NCBI WGS metagenome assembly WNGG01 (sample SAMN13153372, study PRJNA577476) | soil metagenome | isolation source: 100 cm soil or saprolite under Garry oak tree replicate 1 | place: USA:California | collected 2016-06-15 | reverse complement strand
TCCCGAAAAAGGCTACGTTGCAGACGCAAAGAAGGCATGAGATCGGCCTGAATAATTATACAGAAAGGCTCACCTGCGCTTTCCGTGAAAACTCTCGTCTCCTCGTAGAACGGAGGCAGTTGAACTGGCTCTCCTTGAGAGATGTCCATTTTTGTCTGACCCTCTTCCCATTTCAGAATCACGCAAAGCGCGGATGAGCCGCAGAAACTTTGGATTTACACTTCTAGCAGCTTGTCGGAGAGAACGAAGCAGGGATCTCGCCAGATGCCAGGCCAGCTCGCATGTCATTCACAGCATGAGTAGGAGCGAGACAATGGAAGGCGATCACAGGCAGAACAGCGTCGGTGATGATGGGCCTGGTGATCGTACACCTGCCGTCGCTGGTGGGTTAGGCCCAAAATAAGGTATGGAAGCGCTTCAGATTGAAAGCCAAACAGACCAGACACCACTCGCCAGCCGCCGCCAGTTCTCCGCGCAAAGAGAATTGGCGGAAGCCTAACACCTCCTTGATAATGCCGATCACCGGTTCGACGGTGCATTTGCGCGCGCCGTAGATGGCTTTGCCCAGCGCCGTCCTGAGCTTGTAGGCCATCTTCACCTGGGAACTCGCCTCTTCGGGTGGCGGGTCGAACAGCGGCGCGAACCGCTGCTGCCAACTCGCATGATGGGGATCTCGGCCCGTGGCGATGTAGGGCTCGATGCAGCGCTTCTCACACGCCGTCAAGGTCGCCGGGCCAGCATACCCGGCGTCCAGTGCTGCCGCCTTCGGTATGCCAATGACCGAGGGAATGGCAGCGAGGGTAGGTTCAGCCTCCTGGCTGTCGTTAGGGTGATTGGAGAGGGCCCATCCGACGATGAGCAGACTCCCCTGATCCACGGCCACCTGCGCGTTGTAATCTTGCTCAAAGGCGGCATCTGTCGGATTTTTCATGATGCGCGACTCTGGGTCGGTAAAATTGTACTGGTCGCCGTCGCGGGGTCCTGGCACCGGCGGGCTCGGCGGGCGGCCACCAGGCCTGCGCCCGGTCGTGCGCTCTCGCTCCGCGCGCTGCGCCAGCTTGGTCTCATACTCCGCCTGCTCGGCGGCCAGCCGCTCGGTGGCGCGCGCTTGCAGCACCGCTTTGGCCACAGCCCTCCGCGCCAGGCGGTCCTCGCGCCGTGCCATCTCTTCGCGCACCACCAACCCATCGGGGATGTCTGGCTGGTCGCTCTGTTCGCTCAGGCGGAACAGCTCCTCGATCTCGGCTCGCAGCTGCGTCTCCAACTCCAGGAGTCGCTTGTAGCTGACCGCGTTGTGCCGGGAGGCATCGGCATGGATCTTGGTCCCATCCAAGCTGATCGTTCCCAATTTCAGCACGCCCGCCTCTTGTGCGAGCAAGAGCACTTGCACGAACAGGTCCTTCAGTTCGGGCAGGAACGTGCGCCGAAACGTCGCCAGGGTATCGTGGTCGGGATGCTGGTTGCCGGCGATGAAGCGGAAGGGCACCGCCTCATAGGTGGCGCGCTCGATCTTGCGCGAACTGAACACACCCGTCGCATAGCCATAGAACAGCAAGCCCAACAGTACTTCAGGAGCGTAGGGTTCTCCGCCACGTGATCCGTAATGGGCATACAAGGCTGAGAGGTCAAGCAGGGCCACGCTGTCTACGACGAAGCGAGCCAAATGCTCTGGGGGGAGACAGTCGCCCAGGCGCACTGTTAGATCGAGCGCCTGGGCGTAGTCCACTTTTTTGAAGGTTCTACTCATGACCACCAGTATAGCATGACTGACGAGAGGCACTTGCAACCTGCTCAACCACATGGTGGACAGAGATGATCCATCCCTTCTGGACGAAAAACCTTGCATGACTCATCATTGCTGAGTAATATAGAGAGAGATCTCCTTGAACCTCTAGAGTGAACTTCTGTTCTTTTTGCGATGGAGAAAACGAATGAAGGTGAAGCAGCACCTCGCAGGTCTCTGGAATCAGCAGTACCGCTCTCCAAGTGGAATGCTGGGATGGTTGGCCAGTGAGCGGATGGTGCGCCAGCATAGGCCAGAGACTGCCTGGACGATGAACCTGCTGGAGCTACAGCCAACCGATACGGTCCTGGAGGTGGGTTTCGGTGCAGGCCAGGGCATCAAGCTGGCTGCCGAGAAAGCCAGCCACGGGCGCGTCATGGGGATTGACCTTTCAGAGGTGATGGTGCGGGTAGCGACCAGGCGCAATGCACAGGCCGTGAAGGCAGGACGTGTGGCGTTAGCGCAGGGAAACATGACGGCTCTGCCCTTTGAGGATCAGCACTTCGACAAGATCATGACGATCCACACCTTCTATTTCTGGTCAGAGCCTTCCCAGGCACTGCGTGAACTGTACCGCGTCCTCAAACCAGGTGGCAGGCTGGTCATTACGCTTTCTACGGGAAAAATCAATGCACGGGGAGAGGTGGAGGTGTGGCCGCCATTTCAGTCAGCCTTGCAGGAGCAGGTGATGCCAGGGATGCAGCGGGAAGGCTTTACGGTCGTGCATTTAGAGCAGGGTCCCAACTCCCGGCAGTACACGAGCGTGGCTGTCATTGGCGAGAAGTAGCTCTCATCCGTCTTTTTCTTGACGTTCTCCTGAGAGGCTAGTGCCTCCCACTCTGAAAAACGCGACGGGCTGGAAGCACTGATCCCAACTCCATCTTTTGCCCTCATGCTCATCCGTAACTAGCTGACCATTTTCGTCTCAGCAATGTGAATCGCATATGTCCACAAGGTGGTTGAGCAGGTTTCAGCCACCTGTTTCTCTCCGACAAGCTGCTAGGAGTCTGCTCGTCTTCGAGCACAGGGACTCGCGGACGTTCCCCGCAAGCAGGTTTTTCTTCTCGATCATCCGCTCATGAAAGGAAGACGCATCATGACAAACCAGTTGCGCACGTCTGAGAAAGCTGATAGGATAAACACATCAACTTTGACATAGGAGACACGGCTCATGAAAAACGTCGATTCGCCACGCCCTCGCCTCGACCCCAAGTACCGCTTCCTGGAGCGGCGCAAGACGCTCGTCGCTCGCCCGGATGTCGAGCAGCTCGCCAAGGACATTCGTCAACACCTCGCCACAGCCAAAATCGATCAGTTGCGCACCCTCCTTCACGCTGAGTATCCCGCTGACCTCGCCGATGCGATGTTTTTTCTGAATGACGCGGAGGACAAGACGATCTTCGATCTGCTTGACGCGGCAGAAGCGGCTGAGGTTCTCGATGAATTAGATGCTCAGACGACGACCCGCCTCGTCGCAGGCTCGTCACCTGAGCGGTTGGCGAGCATCCTGCGCGAACTCATGCCCGACGAGGCGACGGACATTGTGGGCACCTTTGACGGTGAGACGCGGGAGCGCGTATTGGCACTCCTGCCCGCCGAAGAGGCCGATGCCATCCGCACCTTGCTTGCATACCCAAAGGAAAGCGCAGGCGGCATCATGACCTCAGGGTTCGTCGCCGTCCCCGAAACCGCCACGCAAGCCGAAGCCGTCGGGGCATTCGTGAACGATCCCAACGCCGAGCACCAGTTCTACATCTATGCGCTCGACGAGCAAGGCGCACTCTGTGGGGTGCTCGACCTGCGGCAACTGTTACGCGCGAGTCCCACGACACGCATTGGTGACATTATGATCGGCGATGTGCTGCACGTGCCGCCCGACATGGATCAGGAGCACGTGGCGCTCCTCTTCTCGCGCTATGATCTGTTGGCGCTGCCAGTCGTCGAGCCAGGCACCAACAAGTTGCTGGGGGTGATTACGGCCGACGACGTGATTGATGTCATCGAATACGAAGGCACCGAAGATGTCATGCGCACCGCAGGGTCGGACGCCCAAGAGTTAGAGCGCCGCTCTCCGACCCGCATCGCCCTGCTGCGCTTGCCGTGGATCATGGCGACGATGTTTATCGAATTGTTGGCGGGAGTCGTGATCCACTTTTTTGATAGCACCCTGACGAATGTCATTTTGTTGGCGAGTTTCATGCCGATCATCTCAGCCATCAGCGGCAATACGGGATTACAATCAGCGACGATTATCGTACGTGGGCTTTCCACCGGTCAGGTACGCCTCACGCACTGGCAATCTGCTGTGCTACGGCAAGTGAAGACGACGCTCATTCTGGGAGCCGCAGCAGGATGTGTGCTCGGCGTGATTGGAGGTATCTGGTACGGCAAGCTGGCGTTTGGCCTGATCATCTTCGTCGGGATGTTTATGGCGGTCAACATTGCAGGCATCGTTGGCACGATCGTGCCTCTCATCTCCAAGTCCTTGGGCTTTGATCCCGCGCTGACCTCAGGTCCATTTGAAACGGCTTTCCAGGATGTGGTGGGCATCAGCATCTTCTTGAGCTTAGCAACTGCTTTGATCAAATTTCTGCTCTAGTGATTGCCATCCAGCGCCAGTGCATTATCAGCTTTTCGGCGCTGCTTGGCCAACTCTCTTCATGAGTTTCCGGCGGCATCTCTATTACCTGCTTCTTCTTCAATGATTTCCTTGAACTGATTGCCTTGCCCGATGCCAAAAGCGGTCATTATCGTTTTGACCATGAGGGAATCAACAATCTTGAAGAGTATCTTGCTGTATTTCTTGGATATGTCACCTCACCTTTAGTCACGATATTGCCTTAAGTTCAATAGACAGGGGGAACGGGCGATGGTATCACAGATTACAACGCAACCTCTGGTACAGATTACAGAGTACAGGCTTTATCATCGGTATCCTGAGTCGAGGATAGTGAAATACGGCCAGGTATCTGGGCGAGATACCCTGGTACCCTTGGGATAGGTAGCGAATATGCGAAATGATGAGATGAACAAATGGTGTCCACAATGCCAAAAATACCTACCATGCGATGAGTTCTATCGCAATGCAGCACAGTCTGATGGGCTTGCACCTTATTGCAAGCCGTGCTGGCGGGAATTTTGCCGGGTACGGCATGCTCGACTGCGCGAGGGGATGCAAGATAAACGCCGTGGGCAGCAAAGGGAAGAGACAAAACGATGCACACGATGCTAGGAAGTCAAACCCGTTTCAGATTTTTACAAAAGCGACCAATGGATCGACGGCCTCCATCTTTACTGTAAAAAGTGTGTTCTAGCCTATCAAAGGGCCGCACGCGAGTCCAAGCTAGCACAGTTCCCCCGGTAAGTATCGGTGGAAGCGTGATCTGATACGCCACGATTACTTTGCGCAAATCGATAGCCCCATAAAAGCTTATGTCCTAGGCGTGCTGGCAGCCGATGGCAACGTCTTGCCAAAACTTCACCGTATCACACTAGAGCTATCAGCCAAAGATGCAGATTTGCTAGAAACAATTCGTGACGAATTAGTTCCCGGTGGAGTTATCACGGCTCGCCATCGTAACGGTTACGACTATCAGGTGCTCGCATTCGTATCACGCAATATGGTAAATGACCTGGAAGCGCTTGGAGTCACTGCTGCCAAAAGCCGCACCATTACATAGCCTGAAAGACTCCCTTCGTCCTTTGCAAGCGAGTTCATTCTTGGCTACTTCGATGGGGATGGATTTATCACATATCATGAGCGACCTAACAGGCGATATCCGTATATCGGTATCACATCTGGATCATTCAACCTTCTTGTCAGTATTGCTGATGTTATCGAGCAACATACTGGCATCCGGCCTGGTGGCCCATGGCGCAACGGCAGTATTAGCAGAGCGTACAATATACGTGTTTCTGGCAACAGTGCCTTCATCATTGATGAGTGGCTGCACGGAAGCGGACTAGGACTAAAGAGAAAACGCCTTTCATTGAAGATGCCAACAACTTGATTGCTCATATAGAATCGCCACACATCCGGATATGAGCAATCAATCCTCGAAACGCAGTGCGGTGCTTTTCAGTAATTAGCTGCAACAAGGTATCCCAGGGTTAGTCGGCAAGAGAATACAACACTATTCATGAGTTCCCGGTGACATCCCCATCACTAACTTCCTCCTGGATAATTTCTTTGCTGACTTCCTGGATGTCAGTTCCCAGCCTTCGTGCCATCTCAGGATCGAGCCTGGCGAGGTGTTCTAAGACCTCTTTGTGCTGCACATCCATACGCTGGAGAATCTGCAGGATGACGGTATCCTGGTGATCGAGGTGCTCCATGATGTAACGGGTTTCTTCTTCGCCTTTGACGTTACAGTGGTAGTCGCTCTCCGCCATCAGGCGATCTTTCTCGGCCTGGCGGTTCTGAGATATCATTATAAATGGCGCCGCGAAAGCGGCTTGAAATGATAGTGCCAGATTCAAGAGTATGTAAGGATAGGGATCGAACGCCCTGAAGAATAACTGTATAGTATTAATCACAATCCATGCTGCCAGTAAAGAGCCCTGGATGATAATGAAGTTCCAACTACCCATGGTAGCAGCCACCTTATCAGCGACCCTTTGTCCAACGGTCATCTGTTGGTCGGCTACTTTATTCACATTTATGACATCGGGATGATCGTGTTTGAACTTGGGGAACTGGATATGCACTCCTTCTATCCAGTGCTGAAATCCCTCCATATGGGTATGAGCGTGACTTTGGGTTGTCGTCCCCGGGTTGATCGAGGTATCCATCTTTGCACTCCTTTGCGTTGTCGTACAGACATGATGAATCAGGCCTCTCTACGGCGTGATAAATCAAGCCCCTACTAGCACCCGAGGTGTTTCGCAATCACCATGCGCTGCACCTCGCTAGTGCCTTCACCGATTTCATTGACCTTCACGCTACGCCAGTAGCGCGAGACAGGATATTCATCCATAAATCCGTAGCCGCCGTGAATCTGCACTGCTTGATCTGCTGCGCGCTTTGCGGTCTCGGAGGCAAAGAGTTTAGCTATCGAGGCTTCACGCGAATATGGTTGGCCCTGCATATGCAGCCAGGCGGCCTTATAATACATTAAACGAGCAACTTCTATCTCTGTATCCATATCAGCGAGTTTGAACTGAATTGCCTGGAAATTACTGATGGGTTGACCGAACTGCCTGCGCTGTTTTGCATAGCTCAGGGCCTCGTCCAGGCAGGCCTGTGCTAAGCCGACGGAGAGGGCAGCGATAGCGATACGGCCTGCATCGAGTATCTGCATGAACTGCTTAAAGCCGTCGCCGCGTTGACCCAGGATATCTTCTTCAGGTACAACACAATCTTCAAAAGTGAGGGGACGGGTATCCGAGGCTTTCCACCCCATTTTTTTATAGGGCTTGCCGATGATATAGCCGGGGGTTTCCCTGGGCACGATAATGTTCGTGATTTCCTTGTGACCATCACTGCGCCTGCCGGTGACGGCAGTAATAGTGACACCGCCTGTCATGCCGGTGCCAGCGTTGGTAATGAAACACTTGGAGCCGTTGATGTGCCATTGCCCCTCGCGCAGCACGGCGCGCGTCTGCGTCCCTCCTGAGTCTGAGCCAGCTTCCGGTTCGGTCAGGCCAAAAGCCCACAATTGCTCACCACGCGCCAGCGGCGGTAAAAAGCGCTCTTTCTGCTCTTTGCTGCCAAAGAGATAAAATGGATTGCTTCCTAGAGAGGTATGAGCCTCCATAGTGATACCAACCGAGACATCTCCACGCGAGATTTCTTCGATGGCAATGCAGTAGGAGAGGAAATCGGCGCCAGCCCCGCCATATTCTTCTGGGAATGGCAGCCCCAAGAGCCCCAGCTCACCCATCTTCCGGATTAACGCATAAGGGAACTCTCCCGTGCGGTCCATTTCCTCTGCAAGCGGTTTGATTTCTTGCTCTGCGAACTCCCGACATGTATCACGAATCGCCAATTGCTCCTCATTGAGCGTAAAGTCCATACCGATCTGCTCTCTTTCCCTGATAGAGTCGATTTTGTACTGCTTATCCAGGACAGTATAATATACGAGAATTATACGCGATTTTTGCAAATAGAAAGTAGGGAACGTTCAAATGAACGTGAGAGTTCCTCCTCAACAGACAGGTTCAGCCCTGTTATGCTTCGCTGCGCTCAGCATCTGTCTGCCGATCGCGACAGACCCTTCGCTTCGCTCAGGGTGACATGCTGTGACTGTTCAAACGGTTAAGGACTCTTCTTCACACCTGAACCTTGCCTTAGATTATAAGACAAGTGGAAGTTATCCGCAGCATTATCTATAGCGGGGATATTTTGTGCTATGATCTATTCTGTAAAGAACCATCGAGGAGTATAAACCAGGCGTTTTGGGTAGGAGAGCCTGGCAACATTTGGCGGTAACAACTGGCCTGGCATTTATTCCAGGTTATTGACAAGGTGATATTGTGGCGACGCGAATTTTATTGGTAGATGACGATCCCAACATTATCTCACTCCTACGCCGGGGCCTCGCATACGAAGGGTTCGAGGTCTATACTGCCATGGACGGTGAATCTGGCCTGGTCGCGGTGGAAAAGTGCCTCCCACATATTGTGCTGGTCGATATCACTATGCCTGGGCTTGATGGCTTCGAGCTGTGTCGCCGTTTGCAGTTTCATGACAACATTGCCATCATCATGCTCACTGCGCGCGATGCTGTGGCGAACAAAGTGAATGCCTTGAATCTGGGAGCCGATGACTTTGTACCCAAACCTTTCGCCTTCGATGAGCTTGTGGCTCGTATCCGGGCGGTGCTGCACTGACATGATGCCGGAGGCGAACCGCTGGCCTATGCCGAACTTTGGCAGGCTGAGGAGAGATTATCTCCTCAGCTGTAACTCAGTCAATTTCCGATATCTCTTTAGAGGTAGCAGGTTTGGCAGCGCTTTCCACGCTGGCACGAACGCCCTTACGCAGCATGGGAACCTTGTCAAGGACCTCCCAAGGGGCGTCGATATCGGTGCGGCCGAAGTGACCGAAGGCGGCGGTGGGCTGGAAGATGGGGCGACGCAGATTCAAGGATTGGATGATGGCAGCCGGGCGCAAGTCAAAGTGTTCGTTGATCAGGCGTATGATTTCCTCGTCTGAGACTTTACCGGTACCAAATGTTTCAACGAAGAGTGATAGCGGTCGGGCCACGCCAATGGCATAGGCAACCTGCAATTCGAGGCGGTCAGCCAGGCCGGCTGCGACGATGTTTTTGGCGATGTGCCGCGCCGCGTAAGCCGCCGAACGGTCGACCTTGGTGGGGTCTTTGCCACTGAAGGCGCCGCCACCGTGGCGGGCCATACCACCGTAGGTATCGACGATGATCTTACGGCCGGTCAGGCCAGCATCACCCATGGGACCACCTGTGACAAAGCGACCGGTGGGGTTCACAAAAATTTTCGTGGCGCTATCTAATAGACGTGCCGGAATAACGGGTTTAATGATGTGTTCAATTACGTCCTGGCGAATCTGTTCTTGATCGACGTAGGCAGCGTGCTGAGTGGAGACGACTATGGTATCGGCTCGTACCGGCTTCCCGTACTCGTACTGTATTGTAACCTGGCTTTTGCCATCAGGGCGCAGGTAAGCCATCGGACCGGTGCCACTCCAGGAGGCACGACGCACCAGCGAGAGCTGGCGCACCAGTTTATGAGCCAGGCTGATGGTCATGGGCATATATTCAGGAGTTTCGTTACAGGCGAAGCCGATCATCATGCCCTGGTCACCGGCTCCAATGCGCTCCAGCTCATCATCGCTCAAATGGGTCGCGCTGCCTTTTGTCTCCAGCGAATGACTGACGCCCATGTCAATGTCAGGCGACTGTTTACCGATAGAGGTGACCACGCCACAGGTGCGATAGTCAAAGCCGTAATCTGCACTGATATAACCTACTTGCTCAATCGTCTTGCGTACCACTGCTGCCATGTCGATCCATGCTGAAGTAGAAATTTCGCCGGCAACGAGGACCAGGCCGGTTGTGGTGGCTGTCTCACAGGCAACGCGTGCTATAGGGTCCTGGGCTAAAATCGCATCCAGCACGCCATCGGAAATTTGATCGCATAATTTATCTGGATGTCCTTCTGTCACTGACTCACTGGTGAAAAACGCCTTCGGAATTTTCATAAAATTGCTCATTTGGAAGTTCTCCTTTTTCTTTGGTGAGGATTTGTTATGTGCCCGATTCCCAGGAATTCAGGTATTTATCCTGCTCAGGAGTGAGAGTATCGATACGCACTCCCATTGCCTTCAGTTTGAGACGCGCGATCTCCTTATCAAGTTCTACGGGCAAGGTATAGACGCGAGGTTGCAATTCCTGCGCATGAGCAAGCATATATTCGGAGCCAAGAGCCTGGTTTGCAAAACTCATGTCCATTACACTGGCGGGATGCCCTTCCGCCGCAGAGAGATTAACGAGACGTCCCTCAGCCAGGAGGTGGATATGGCGGCCATCGGCGTAGGTGTACTCGTCAACGAAGTCACGCACACGCCGCCTGGTGGTTGCGAGTTTCTCAAGCTCTGGAATGTTGATCTCATCGTTGAAATGGCCTGCATTTGCGATGATTGCACCATCCTTCATGCGCTCAAGATGTTGGCGATCAATGACATTGACATTGCCTGTGACGGTGACGAAGATATCGCCCAGGGCGGCAGCTTCTATGCCAGGCATGACCCGGTAGCCATCCATGATAGCTTCCAGGGCATGAGTGGGATCAACCTCGGTGATGATGACGTTCGCGCCCATGCCGTGAGCACGCGATGCCAGGCCACGACCACACCAACCATAGCCGCTCACGACTATTGTGCGGCCAGCCAGCAGGATGTTGGTCGCGCGCAAAATGGCATCAATGACACTTTGTCCGGTCCCATAGCGGTTATCAAACATGTGCTTAGTATCAGACTCGTTGACTGCGAGCACAGGAAACTTCAGGACGCCATCCCGCTCCATACTGCGCAGCCGAATCACACCGGTCGTGGTTTCTTCCATGCCGCCGATTATGGCAGGGATGAGTTCGGTACGCACCGTATGGATGGTCGAAACAAGGTCGCAGCCATCGTCCATCGTCATGTTGGGCTTGTGGTCAAGCACTGTATTGATGTGACGATAGTACGTTTCTTTGTCCTCCCCCTTTATAGCGAAAGTGGGGACGCCATACTCATGCACCAGTGCAGCGGCTACATCGTCCTGGGTTGAGAGTGGATTAGAGGCACAGAGCACCAGATCGGCGCCACCTGCCTTCAAGGTAATTGCCAGGTTTGCAGTCTCGGTTGTAATATGCAGGCAGCCTGACATACGAACGCCCTTTAACGGCATATCTTTAGCGAAGCGTTCGCGAATAATGCGCAGGACCGGCATGTCCTTTGCAGCCCACTCGATGCGGTCTTTACCGCGAGGGGCGAGCATGATGTCAAAGACATCCCCGTGAGTCGAAGTCGTCATAAAAAAATTATTCCTCCTAATTGCTTACTTTTATGGGCCACCAGTTGGGATCAAAGTGTGAACAAGCAACGATGGCCCGGTAGCGTTCTGCAATATCATCCAATGTCAGAGTACGTAAACGACCGATGCTGAAGTCTTCACATACGAATGAGCCCAGGATATTCCCATGCACGACACCACGTTTGAGATCATCAATGGAATAGCAACCATCGGGACCGGGTTCAACTGTGGAAAGGTAGCCGAGCAATCCGCCTGCAAACGCATCACCCGCACCGGTGGGATCAACGACCTCTTCAAGTGGATGGGATGGCGCACTAAAATACATGCCATCGGCCCCGAAGAGAAGCGCTCCATAGCTGCCCTGCTTTACTACTACAAATTTTAATCCCATATTCAAGAGATGGCGCACACCTCTAACGATACTTGCCTGGTTTGTGTACTGCCGTACCTCTTCTTCGCTCATCAAGAGCATATCGACGTGTTTGATTACCTCTGTCAACTGCGGGCGCGCAGTCATGATCCAAAGTTCCATAGTATCGAGTACGGACAAGCGAGGTTTATCTACCTGCTCCAATACTTCCAATTGCAGTTCCGGCTGGATATTCGCCAGGAAAAGTAGGGGACTGCGACGATACTCAGCAGGAATAACGGGATGAAAACCTGCATACACACCCAGCCGCGTATCCAGCGTATCACGACTATTCATATCCATATGATAGCGTGCGACCCAGCGGAAGGTCTTCCCGTCTTGTTTTTGAAGGCCAGCCAGATTGACCGGGCGGCTGTGCCAGAAATCAAGGTGTTCCTGTGGAAAGTCACTGCCTATCACAGCCACCAGGTTTACTTGATTGTAGAGCGAGGCAGCTGTTGAGAAATAGGATGCAGCCCCGCCAAGGACTTCATCTGCCCCAGAAAATGGTGTCTCAACCGTATCCAGCGCGATAGAGCCAACAACCAGAATGGACAAGCTTCCACCCTCCATCAGAAATAGTGTGTACAATTATCAATTAAACAGGCGTTGCATCAGTGAGATGTTCGATAACCCCATCGAGAAAAGCCAGTGTGTATCCAAATTTTGTTTTTGCCATCTCGCGAGCGGGAGTAGTATTTAGCGATTGGTAGAGTTCAACAAAACGCTCCTCGATATGTCGAAGAACAGCAGCGAGCACTTCTCCAGTTACTGGCCGGTTAGGATAACGAGAGCCAAGTTCAATTAAAGATGTAATGATCGCAAGACCACTGAGTCTGCCGAGTTTATCGGCATCGTACAGGATAAGGGCCTCCAACGATATCGATTCCCTCTGCTCGGCGGGAAGCTGGTTAGCATGTATGAGAATTGCCTGTTCGACTTTACTTATAAGCCCGGCAGGAACATCCAGCTCCTGCAGGAATTCCACGGCCATCTCAGCAGATTTGATATGATGGTCTTGAAAGCCATGCGCCGCTGTTGAGATATCATGTAAATAGCCAGCGAGAATAAGGGCGTTTAAATCGATGTTGCTCTTCTTCTCGCTTTGCCCTTCGATTTCCGCTGCCAACATTTTACAGTTAGCTACCACGGCACTGACATGGCGGAATCCGTCTTTACTCAGTACCTCCTCTGCATACTGAGAAACGGCTGACACAACTCCCATATCTATCATAAAGTATATACTTTCCGGAACTGGGGTAGTCCCAGAAGCAGGAGCCGCTATTCACAGCACTCCTGCTTGCTTATCGACTGTTAAGCGGTTCTTTCCGAACAAAGGGAACGTCGTAATGCTACCTCATACGGTGGCCTGGCTATCCCCATCTCAGTAATAATAGCAGTAACATAGCGATGAGGAGTGACATCAAAAGCAGGATTGGCCACATGCACACCAGGAGGAGCTATCACTACCCCGTGTATGTTTGTCACCTCTTCTGGATTACGCTGTTCAATAGGGATCTGTTCGCCCGATGAGAGCTTCAAGTCAACGCTAGAACGTGGCGCTACGACATAGAAAGGTATATGATGCACATACGCCAGCACTGCAAGGCTAAACGTGCCAATTTTGTTAGCCACGTCGCCATTAGCCGCGATACGGTCGGCACCCACGAAGACGGCACTGATCTCACCACGATGCATGAAGTGACCAGCCATGTTATCTGTTATCAGCGTTAGCGGTATTCCTGCTTGTTGCAACTCCCAGGCAGTCAAACGCGCACCCTGAAGTACAGGGCGGGTCTCATCGACAAAAACATGTATCTTTTTGCCCGCGCTGTGTGCCACGTAGATAGAAGCCAGGGCTGTTCCCCAACCTGCGGTTGCTAAAGCCCCGGCATTGCAATGGGTGAGTAGAGTATCGCCATCTGAGATCAGTTCTGCGCCGTACATGCCCATTTGCATGCAAGCAGCGAAATCTTCCTGAGCAATAGCCTGGGCTTCTTCGCGCAATTGATGCACCAGGTACTGAAGGGAACAGTGCAAATGTATGGCATGCCGGGCACACTGTTGCATACGCTCAATGGCCCAAAAGAGATTAACCGCCGTCGGGCGGGTGCTGCGAAACAACTCACTCACGCTATTCAGATGCTCCTGCGCCTCAGAGAGAGTTAGAGCCTCCTCTTGCCCTTGCCACAGACGATGAATGGCCAATGCTATACCGAAAGCGGCGGTCACACCAATAGCGGGCGCACCTCGCACCTTGAGGGATGTGATCGCTGCGGCAATTTCTTGCTCGTGCCTGAGCTTGAGATAGCTAACTTGCTGTGGGAGGAGCGACTGGTCAAGCAAACATACTGCCACGTTTTGTCCATCTTCTTCCCACCATACCGTTCGTACGGATAGCATTGCCTTCTGGTCAGTCATAGAAAATCCGTTCTGGGTACTCATCTCCGTTGATGGGATGAGAGGAAAGAACGCCGCCCGTAGGCGGGGCATTTTGAGACTTATGATATGAAGCTCCAAACAGATTTGCGCTGCTTATTGAGTATGGTATCATACTCCTACTTTGTTCAGCAACAGGTTGGAACTATGCCTGGGCTTTCGAAAAGTTCGCCTCCCGGCTTTTGCCCCATTAGTACTAAGCTAATAGTCTATAAATTCAGCGAATACTCCAAATTATGCTACCATGGTAGACAGTGTAGCATGCGAATCAGGGGAGAGTATAGCTACTTCGGCATGTTACTGAGGCGTTGGTTGTCCGTTCCACTACACAGAAGGATGAAAGCCTTTCCGCACCCGCAAGGCAGGCATATTTACTTGCGCGGTCTGGCGATGAGCTACTATCACTTGAATGGAACGGACAAGATGATATCTGTAGCCATCGAAGGGATGTAGCGCATGGCGAGGGCGGAAACTAAGGAGAATACCTGGTCCTTTGATCAGATCTACGACGAGTATAAAACACCGATCTATAATTATGTATACCACCTGGTAGGAGATCGCGAACAAGCTGATGATCTCACGCAAGATACTTTTTTGAAGGCGTTTCGAGCACTACCAAAAATGGATGCGAGCCTGAAATTATCTGCGTGGTTATATCGCATCGCTACAAATACTGCGTACGATGCGCTCCGTCGGCGGAAGTTGATTGCATGGTTGCCCTGGCAAGATCTCGACCACGAGCCGGCTGATGTGGAAGGCGCAGACCCTCAAGAAATCTACAGTACAACAGAGCTTGTGCGGGCTGCCCTCCGTCGCATGCCCCCGCAGTATAGATTTGCACTGTTACTATACACTCAGGAAGGGTTTTCTTACAGTGAAATTTCCCAAACCCTGAATATTGCAGAGAGCGGCGTTAAGATGTACCTATCCCGCGCACGCCAGTCTTTTCGAGAACACTACCGAGCGCTGGAACAGGGAGGAGGCATAAAATGAACTGCGAGCAAGTCGAGGAACGGCTTAGTGCTTACCTTGACGATGCGCTCGCCCCGGAAGAACGAGTAGATGTTGCGGCGCACTTGCAGGAATGTAGCCAGTGCAGCAGCATTCTCGTTGATTTTCGCCGTTTTGATGCTTTACTCAAGCAGCTGCCGCGTGTCAGCCCCAATGCGGCTCTCCGTGAGAGAATTTTTTCCTCCCCAGAATATCTCGAACTCACAGGTACATTTGGTGCTAGTAGCGAGACTACCAGAGAATACACCCAACCAACTCTTCCAGTTCAGGGTCGCGCCAGGCGCGATACTCCTGGTCGGCCGCAACTGGTGGCGATGCCGGGAGGCCGCAGCACATCACCGAGACAGCAATCACGATCACCAGTTCAGAGAAGACGACCGTTTGCGATGCCCCTAACCAGGCGAAGGCGTATCTCCTGGGGATTGCGTGCGATGCAAGCAGCCATAGCTGTAACAATTTTACTTACCCTTGCTATTGGCGGCCTGGTTGGTCGCAACCTCTGGTTGCGACCAACCAGGCCAACAACTGTTAAGGGAGCTATTACTCCACCCACAGGTCTCCAACAACAGGGGCCGCCATTCCGGGTAGGCACGCGCTATGTGTATCTAAGTAACGGAGCTTTATGGAGTGCGCCTGCAGACGGCAGTACGAAGGCAGCACGCTTTACTCCCACCACCGTAACAGTAGCGTCAGATTGGGCAGTAAGTCCAGCACTTCCAGGGCGTTCTGCTGGCGACATGGTTGCCTATATTGACCTGCAGCATGCAATGATACATACCATACGCAGTGATGGGCAGGGCGATACAGTTGTGCAGCAGCCCTTGCTCAAAAGCGGGGTGGCCCCCACATCGGTGTGGGATACCAATACAGGGGCTGCTATTTTGAGCAGCCTCACATGGTCGAAGAATGGAGATATGCTGGCATTTGTCGCTGATCCTGATGGCACGAATCTTACTAAGCTTTATGTCCTCTCAATGGAGACAAATTCGGTGCAGGTGGTACCACTTCCTATCAAAGGCAGTGCTACCCATCCTGCCTGGTCACCCGATGGTATACGCCTGGCATTTGAACTGGCGCATGACAATATTGTAAGCATACTCGACTACAATACCCAGAATAACGGTTTGTTGACGATCACCGATGATACAAGCCATCCAAGTGATCGTAGCGACACGGTTCTGACCCTTGATTGGTTTCCAGATGTTGACGTGCCAGCCATTACCTGGAGTGTAGGGGTGATAGGACACGTTCACAGTCTCTGGGTACGACGTGTTGGAACCGGAGGGACGGCAAAACCCCAACTACTGACAACAGGCGACTATGTACAGGCAATTTACAGTCGCGCTGGTCATAACGGCATGGGGAGCTGGCTGCTTGTAACTTCAATTGCAGGGCGGGCAGGGGATCTATGGTATATCGATGCTGTTTCTGGCGCGGTGTTAACGCCGCTGAGTTCGGGTAAGCAAGTGGGCCTGGCCTGGTGGTCGCCCGACGGTACAGAAGCTGATTACCTTGACAGCATCTCTTCTGGGGTGGGTTCGCTCCACGTAGTCAACCTGACAGCAGGTATCGATGCCCCGATAGCTGATGGTGTCGCAGACGAACCTGCACCCGCATGGTCGGTAAATAGTCAGGAACTTGTCTATAGTACAGGGACACAAACCATTGTCTTTAATCTACACTCAAGCAAGAAGGCATTTCCCCTCAAGCTGCACGGGCCCGCCTCGACATTTGTGTGGTCTGATAACTCACCAGATCGACTGGTTGCTGCCCTCAACGACGGCCAGCAGGGTATCTACCTGGTAGACACACGGCATAATACTTCACGGCAGATGGACAGTCTGGGGATCAATGGTCCTATCTTGTGGACTGAAGTGCCGTGATCTGAACCCGTAGGACATGAAAAAATTACATCCTGGATTATTTGGAGGAACAAGTACACTGTAAGGTAGTCCTTCTATGAGGGGTTATAGGTGTTGGATGCATGTGTTTTTGGAGGGAGTACTTATGACGGTTGCACAGATAACCTTTACCCAGCACGTGACACACGTCCTGCGAAATATAGCACACAGCCGGCGGACAGGTCTGTTGCGCATAGAACATGTAGGAGTGCAAAAAGCTGAGAAGGGTGAGGTTTTTTTCGAGGGTGGGCATGTCGTTTATACTCGTGCTGGACGGCAGGCAGGGGAAACGGCCCTGTTATCTATCGTAGGTTGGAACCAGGCTTACTATTCATTCTTCGAAGGTACGCAATCGCCAAGGCGAAATGGAAGATCATCCAGCCGGTCTTTGCCAAGCGTAAAATTGCTTCCGGCGGCACAGAGAGAAGAACGCCACATACTGCCCCTGGGATTACCTGCGATTGTGCAAGCTGATAGCTCTGCGAGACAGTCAGCTTATAATACAGCAACATCGCCTCATTTTCTGGACGCATCGTTCTCTTCAATAGAAGAGGCAGTTAACCAGGGCGTTTATGCTGTTTTTCACGTGCGACCCGCGGCGGCGACGAAGCAGGTGATGAGTCAGATGGAGAGGCAAGATCGCATCATTTTCATGCTATTAGATGGCAAACGTACCGTACGTGACCTGGCACAACTGATACATCGCAGCGAACTGGCTGTAGCGCGTGTTCTGGCACGCTTGCTCAAAAATGGGTATATCGAGTGCGCCAGGTCGAACAGCCATTGATGGAAAGATAGGCGAGTTTAAAGTGTATGGAAAAAATGCCTGCAAAAGTGATAACAATTCACGCAGTTGTACGTTATAATACATAGGCCTGGGATGGAAAGCGGGATGCTCGCGAGACAAGCAGATCCACCTCGACGAGCGGCTTGCAGCGTGCATCTGGTTTCTGTACAACCTTTTCCCCATGAGGTTAGTACGCGCACCTCCTGGAGTCTCGCGTTGCTTTTTGCAACAGCGTGGTAAGGGGAGGACGAGCTGGCACCCCGTCCTCCCCTTACTTTTTAACAGAGTGAAAGGATTTCATGAAACTGACTGTGAGGTCACTGGGGGGAAAACTGATATTGAGCGCGGCAGCCACGCTCCTGCTTTGTTTGCTCTTTTTCTCAATCATCTCCTGGAGTCTACTGAAGTACCTCTCCGAGCGTCAAGCGAAGAGTGATGCTACGACACACCTCACACTTATCAAGCAGGCATACCAGGCCGAAAGCGCTGCGTTGATCCATTCCTTGACTGTAGTAGCTAGTGATACAAATATCAATTCCAAAATCCCCCGGCACTACACGCTTTCTTCTTACAACCACCTGGCAGATACATTCAACCCCTACCTGGCACGCTATCGACTGTCGGAGCTGGCCATAATTTCTGCAAACCGGCAACTACTGGCTTATTTTGGAGACGCGCAGAGCCTCATTGACCTGGGCGACCTGATCAAACCAGGTTTGCTTCCAGTTGTTGATTCTGGATTGCAGGGACAAGTAGCTACAACGCTACGCAAGATCTCCTTATCACTCGCAGGGGCTTCCTCTAGTAATCAACAGTGGGCTTTAAGCCTGGCTATACCTATTCGAAATAATAGCAATGAACTGATAGCGGTGCTGATGGCGTCACAGGCTATTGATGATTATTTCGCGCGAGACCTGGTACAATCAAGCGGGCTCAATGTGGTACTATGCGAATCGATGTCCATTGTGGGGACGACTGTGGATGATCCTCACCTCAGTCGACTCCTGCTGGAGCGTACACTCTGTAACATTGATGCATCGCGCCAGATTGATAGCCTGCATTCCTATCTTACGCTAGCCACTCCTGTCCAGGCCAGAGACCAGATAGCCAGCTCACCTTCGCTCACAGTTGTGGATGTGGAGCCTCTCTACAGCAGTAACTCATATGGTGGGAAAGCTTTGCCGCTCTTGATTGCACTGGGCATATTTATGCTGGCCCTGGGGGTCACAGAATTTACACTGATTGCGCGAGCGCTCTTCATTCTGCCGGTGCGTCGACTGCAAGCACACGTGACAGCGCTTCTTGCAGACAGTGCTGGAATACAGAAAGCGCCACCATCTTCTAACGAGTTGAGCACACTGGCAAGCTCGTTCAATCAACTTGCCAAGTCGCTACATTTGCAAGGGCAGGAGAGCCAGATCATGACGGAGCAGATGAGCGAGTTGCTCAATATGAGCGATATGCTGATCTCTACGGTCAACCTGGATCATTTGCTCGGCGAATTTGTGTCCCGCCTGGGCGGTATGATGCAAGTAAAGCACGTGTCACTCCTACTTTATGGACGCGAGATGGACTCCCCATGGGCGGTGGCACAGTGGACAGAGCAACCATTAGGCACGGCTCGATCTGCGGTGGCCTCACCGCAGCGCCCAACGGTAACGGTACATACGGACCCCGATGGTGATGTCACCCTTGTAATGACTACCAAGCTCGCTGCTATACCCAATTTCGGCATGCGTGCTAGCTCTCCAAGTGGGAAACGATCTATTATCCGCCCGCCCGAACCCGCGCTGCGAGAAGCTCCCTTTGGTCGTCGTCGCCCGCGTATCCCAGAGACAGCACTACGAGAACTCGATATGGTGCTTGCACGGTTAGCTATGCAAAAACAGAAGATCGTCTGCGGTGAGGATGTTGCCGTCATCAACCAAAAACACGGCGAGCCCTGGGCACGTATGGCATTAGAAGCAGGATACCGGTCCGTAATCGCAGTTCCTTTACTGCTGCAGGAACAGGCTATCGGCTCCTTTATGCTCTACAGAGATACACCCTACCAAATGAGCAGCCAGGATACATTCCCATTGAGCACTGCGGCAATCCAGGCAGCTATGGCTATTCAAAACGCACTGCTATTTGCTGAAGTGAAAGAAAAGAATGCAGCCCTGGAGCGCGTCAATCGTTTGAAATCAGAATTCCTTGCAACTGTGACACACGAGCTACGCACTCCGCTGCATAGTATTATCAGCTATGGTGCGTTTATATTAGATGGATTTGATGGGCAGTTGTCTGGCGAGCAGACGGGACATATCCAGATCATGGTGCGCAGCGCTGAGGACCTCTCTCACCTGGTTGGCGATATGCTCGATCTTTCCAAGATTGAAGCCGACCGTTTAGAGGTCAAGATTGAACAGTTGTCACTGGAGCAATGCCTCACAGAAGTAGTTGACCAGCTCAAACCATTTGCGAGTAATAAAAGCCTGTACCTTATTCTGGATCTGGAGGAAGCGCTCCCCATGGTACTGGCCGATAGTATTCGCTTACGCCAGGTAGTGATCAACATGGTCTCAAACGCTTTGAAGTTTACAGAAAACGGCGGGGTGACTATTCAGAGCAGGATGCTGTTTGGCTATGATATGCTGCGCGTCTCTGTGATCGATACGGGCATAGGCATCTCACCGGCGGCACTAGAATATATCTTCGAAGCATTCCGCCAGGCCGATGGCAGCACAACACGCCGCTTTGGTGGCACGGGGCTGGGCTTGACTATAGCAAGGAAATTGATTGAGTTACAAGGTGGAGAGGTCGCAGTGGAGAGTACATTAGGACAGGGCTCGGTCTTTTCATTTACATTGCCTACTGTATCAACTACCAAAATGCGCTTATAGCAGCTGGAGATGCATGAGACACATCACCTGCCTGATGGCAGTAACCATAGAAGAACAGTAGAGGGTAATCTAAAGAGAAGGGCATGCAGACATATGGACGCACCAGCACCTGGCATTCGCCAACCAACCATTCTCATCGTCGAAAACGAAGTTTCGAATCGCATCCTGATCGAAAGAGTTCTATCCACACGCGGTTATCGCTGTATCTCAGCATCGAACGGGCGAGAAGCCTTGAACATCCTGGACTACGAACAAGTAGACCTGATACTGACCGACCTCTCTATGCCGGTTCTTGATGGTTACCGCACCACGCAGTTGATACGCGCACGTCCGGGATTGACGAATGTGCCCATCGTCGCTGTCACTGCCTATGCTTTGAATGAAGAGAGCGAAGCGGCAATGCAAATTGGCTGTACGGAATACCTGACGAAGCCATTCAAACCCAAGCAATTGTTGGAAGTGGTAGACCGCTTGTTACCACAGGGCTAGGAATTGAGTAAAGATGTAGCGCAGCGCGGAAAAATTTGTTATTATACAGTATATCGCAGAGCGATCATCTGACCGGCTCAACTATGGCCGGTCAGAGTCTTTTTTGCACCACAAATTCATGTAGAAAGTTGATACAATGCTTATGGAAATTCAAATCACGCATCAAGCAGAGACGAAAGTTGCATGTGATGCGCTGGTCGTTGCAGTGGCAGCGGAGAAAAAGGCCGGACAGAAAGCGAAAAGTGTCGTGCTATCAGAGGTGGCTAAAACATTGGACGAGGCGCTGGGCGGAGTGATCAGCGAAATGTGCGCAAATGGAGAGATCAAAGCCAGCCTGGGTGAGCTAAACACGATACACACACTGGGAAAGCTAGCGGCAAAACGTGTTGTGATTGTGGGACTTGGGCCACGACAAGCATTGAGCACCGAAGCTTTGCGCCGAGCCAGCGCAATTGCAACTCGACACTTACAACACACAGGCGCGCATGAAATAGCTTTCGCATTGAACTGGCCCGGCTCTGGTGTCGATGAGATAGCAGGGGCGCAGGCACAAGTAGAAGGAGCTTTGCTGGGACTGTATAGTTTCAGAAAATATCAACAGGCTGATACTAATAGTAATGGGCGCGGAGTCACAGGGATTAAACTCCTGTCAGAGGATGCTGACGAAGTCGCTCTCAACCAGGCAATCGAACGAGGAAGTGTATTCGCCGAGGCAACCAACTTTGCCCGTGACCTGGTCAACGAACCACCTAACGTATTGACTCCGACGGAACTGGCACATCGCGCCAGCACCATGGCAAAGCAATTTGGCATGGAATGCGAAGTGTTGGATCGACCTCAAATGCAGGAACTGGGTATGGGCGGGCTATTGGGGGTTGCTCAAGGCAGCGCCGAGCCACCCAAGTTTATTATTTTGCGCTATCGCGGTGCTCCCAACAGTATAGACAAAGGCATGGCTCTGGTTGGTAAAGGCATTACGTTCGATACAGGCGGCATCTCTATCAAGCCCGCCGAGCGCATGCACGAAATGAAAGGCGACATGTCCGGAGCAGCTGCTGTTATTGGCGCCATGCAGATTATTGGTGCGCTGAAACCCAGTATAAATGTGACCGCATTGGTATCAGCGACCGAAAACATGCCCAGTGGTACAGCCTACCGTCCCGGGGACATCTTGCGTATTATGAATGGCAAAACGATCGAAATCATCAATACTGACGCTGAAGGTCGACTTGTGTTAGCCGATGCGCTCTCCTACGCTGTCAAGGCTGGATTGTCGCCCATCATAGACGTGGCAACGCTGACTGGCGGTATAGTCGTAGCGCTCGGCCCGGTTATGTCCGGCATGTTCTGCAACGATGAACAGCTTAGCCAGGAAATCATTGTTGCTGGTAAGGCAAGCGGCGAAAAGTTCTGGCCTATGCCCCTGGACGAGGAATACGCCGAGCTGATTCAAAGCGATATTGCGGATGTCAAGCAGACGGGTGGACGAGGAGCATCAGCGGTGACGGCAGCAAAGATTCTGGAAAACTTCGTAGGCGATGCCCAATGGGCGCACCTGGATATTGCCGGCACGAACTACATAGATAGTAAGAAGCCATACCAGGAGAAGGGGGCAACGGGCTTCGCAGTGCGCACACTGGCCGAACTGGCGCTACGAAGAGCTGAATAGAGGTGTGTATACTCGTGAGCCATCATACTGATGATGAACAATTCGAACTGCTCAGCCAATTGTTTTGCCAGGAGCCACCGTTGCAAGATACTAGCGTGAATAGGCAAGAGGACGAGCAGCAGGACATGTTATACAGCTCCAGTGTTATCGAAATTCGTGCTGATCCTGGACGAGAGCAGCGCAAGGGAGTTCCAGAAGTCATTTTTGGCGAGACCAAGGAAACTGCGCAAATTATCACAATGGCACGGGGTCTCCTGGCAGGGTCCGGACGCGCAATTATCAGTCGTGTGCGTCCCGAGGTCATCGAAGCGCTTCGTGCGGCGTTACCAGAATACACGCTGCGTACTCGCGATGCAGCCAGGGCGGTGGTAATCTACGAGCATGGGTATGCCCGCCATAGAACGGGTGGACGGGTTGGTATTATCAGCGCTGGCACATCCGATATTCCAGTGGCAGAAGAGGCGGCACTCATAGCAGAAGAGATGGGCTGCGATGTCACCTGTATATACGATGTAGGGGTGGCGGGATTACATCGCTTGATCGAGCCGCTGCGGAACCTTCTCGCCACTGGGGTAGATGCAATCGTCGTGGCTGCTGGCATGGATGGAGCGTTACCTTCGGTAGTGGCAGGGCTGGTGCCTGTCCCTGTGATTGGCCTGCCAACGTCTATTGGCTACGGTATGGGCGGCAAAGGTGTCGCCGCGCTACTCTCGATGCTGCAAACATGTGCTCCGGGTCTCTCTGTAGTTAACATCGATAACGGGGTTGGCGCAGGCAGCACAGCAGCGCTGATTGCTAATCGAGTGGCGCTAGCACATGGAAGCGATCACAGCAAATAAAATAACGAAGTAGTGTGGTATACTTTTGCTATGAAGATACGTATGCGCTACTTTGCTTCGTTGCGAGAGATTGTTGGGCTGAACGAGGAGCTACTGACCCTACCGGAGGGGGCTAGCGTCAGCGATGCGCGTTCGATGCTCCTTTCACGCTATCCACGCCTGCAACCCATCATGGAGCGTTCCGCCTGCTCGGTCAACCATGGGTATGTATCCAGCGAGACAATACTGCAAGAAGGCGACGAAATTGTGTTCATTCCTCCGGTGGGTGGAGGAAGCTCAGGAGGTCCTGCCGCATGGAACCACTGATTTCTATTACAGGTGAACCGCTCGATCGCAACGAGCTGGTTGGCGCCGTAAGTCACCCGAGTGTAGGTGGTATTGCGGTCTTTGAGGGCGTGGTGCGCGATCATGCACGGGGCAAAGAGGTGGGCTACCTTGAGTATGATGTCTACCCCGAGATGGCAATTAAGCAGATCCGCACGATTATAGACGAGGCGCAACGACGCTGGGGAGCTGAGCGTGTTGCCGTTGCGCACCGCATTGGTCGATTGGAGATTGGCGAGACCAGCGTCATCGTCGTGGTGGCAACTCCACACCGGGCCGAAGCTTTTGAGGCATGTCGCTACATAATCGACACGCTCAAAACGACTGTTCCCATCTGGAAGAAAGAGGTAGCCACCAGCGGCGAGGAATGGGTCGAAAGTTGAGCAATATAGCTTGTTTATGGTATAGTTGTGACAAGTAGTCAATGTTTTCCGGAGAAAAGCTCTTTGTTAACTCTACTTGACGGGTTTTCTCCTGGAGGTCGCTGATGAACTTATTCGAAAAACAATCCAGGCTCAACCAGCTCTTCACTCAAAGCCCCGTTAATACTGCTTACCTGGCTGGCACCCTTTCAAGCCGTACTGCCTTTGGACATCTTACAGATGTAGACATTGCTATACTGTTGATGGAGCAGATTAAATCAGACCAGTTCTTAGATTATCAACTCTACTTTTTTAGCGAGCTGGCAAAGCGGCTGGAATCGGACAACATCGACGTGGTAATTTTGAATCAGGCCTCCTTGCTGCTCAAATTGCAGGTGATCAAATATGGCCAGATTCTCTTCAGCCGCGATGAGAAGCAGCGCATCTCGTTCGAGACAAAAGCTGTGATGGATTACCTGGATTTCAAGAAGTTCGACGAAATTCAAAACCAGGCCTTGAGCCGCCGTCTCTATGGGCAGGCATTGCCGGTCGACAAAGAATTAATGCAGCGGCATCTCAAGCAACTGCGTGAATCGCTCGCCATCCTACATAGTTTAGGTCAGAGCGAACGTGAGGAATTCACCTCTGATTACCGCATTTATGGATTAGCGGAGCGCTACCTGCAGCTGGCGATCGAGGCATGCCTGCAAACCTGTAGCATATTAATTGCGTCACTTGGCCTGCGTCGTCCAGAAGGCTATCACGAGCTGCTCAGCATTGTGGCAGCGCAGCAAATTATTCCACAATCCATGGCATATCGTTTAGAGATTCTCACAAACTTACGCGATGCCCTGGTGCATGACCCCAGCGCGCTTAATCGAGATATCCTCTATGACTACATCCAGCACCGTCTCGGCGATCTGGAAGCCTTTGCGGCTACTGTAGAGGAGAAGCAAAGGCAGTAATTAATATTACTCCCTGGCAGAACGCAAGGCTTCCGCCTGTTGCATAGCGGCGGCGGCATCTTCTGAACGCCCCATCTTCGCCAGTATTTGTGAGAGAGTCTCGTAAGCCAGTATCATTGAAGGATTGAGCGCGATAGCCTGCTGCACATTTTCAAGCGCCTCATCATAACGCCCCACCTCGCACAGCGTATCGGCTAGATCGTTATAGTAGTCAGCATTGAGAGGGTCGCTATCAATAGCATTCTGATAGTTCTCAATAGCTTCTTCGTGACGACCGAGTTCATCGTAGGCGGTGGCAAGCTGGTAGTATCCCTCGGGGTCATCTTCAAACTCGCTTAGCAGAGTCTGGCTGGTTGAAATGGCATCCTCATAACGTTCCATGGCATTGTAGGTGTCGGCCAGACCTGCATAGGCAGCCGCCAGATCCTCCGGCAACAATTGATCGCGTGCGTTGATCAGGCCCTGGTAAATGCCTCTGGCCTCGTCGAAACGCTCAGCCTCCAGGTATACCTCGGCCAGGCTAAAATGTGCTGTGTAGCGACCTGGATCGAGTTCGACCGCGCGTTCATAAGCGCGGATCGCCTCCGCGCTCTGTCCCTGAAGTGAGCGCCAGGTACCGAGATGTTCCCAAGCCTCGGCATCATCAGGGGACATCTCCACGATATGGGCATATGTATTGGCCGCTTGATCTCGCTCACCCATCTCTTCATATACTGAAGCCAGCATATCATAGCCGGTGCGATCATCGGGATCAAGTGCAAGTATCTGGTTCGCAACCGAAAGGGCTTCGTCATAGCGGCGCATATCGAGGTAAAGGCTGACCAACTCAGAGTAACGCATCGTATCCAGGGGGTCTTCGTCTATACGGCGCTCCTGGTCCATCACACGGCGCAACTGGTCATTGACACGCTCACGCACATCGCGCAGGTTATCGGCAGCCAGCGTATTGTCGGGGTTCAGGATGAGGGCCTGGCGATAAGCCTGGATGGCATCCTGGTAGAGGTTCTGGGAACGATAGGTATCTCCGAGGCTGAGATAGAGTTCATCATCCTCGTTATCCAATTCCATGGCCTGCTGGAATGTCTCCAGCGACTCCTCTTGCATCCCTATTTCCCCGTAGAGATTGCCCAGGTTAATGTATGCTTCGATCAGCTCAGGATCAAGGTCGATGGCGCGACGATAGCCAGCAATCGCGAGTTCGGAGTCGCCTTCCTGGCCACGATACTGGAAAGCCAGCGCCAGGTTATAGCGGGCCCGAGCATCAGTCGGATTAGCATCCACAGCCTGCTCAAAGGCTTCGACTGCGGCCTCGTAGTCCTCTTCTCGAACGGCAGCATTGCCCTTGTCTGTCCAGGCCTGTTCCTCCGGATTCTGCGCCTGGGCCGACTTACCATTGGGACTGGCACTGCTACCATCTTCTACGTTTTGCATCTCATCCATATGAACTGCCGCAGGGGACCCCCGACTTGAGGCGGGGGAGAAATGCGGCCTCTCCTTTCTCATGCTTTCCCTTGCGGGAGGGCATTTTGAAACGGAATGCCCAAACCGTAAGGCACCCTTGCGGGTGTACAAGCGTTCCCCTCGACAAAGATAGCAGGCGGGATATTCGCTCCTCACTGTGGCTACCCTCACCACTGGTTAAAAGAGCGATTCCAGAGCCAGGAACTGGAGCAGCATTCCCGGGTGGGTGCTTGACCGCTTCCTGCTATCGTAGTACTCTCAATGCACGGAAAGACGCACGCTTGCTCGGCTTACCGTGCTCAAGCACTGAGTCTGGTCAAGTAAGGCGTGTGAGAGACGGGCAGAAGCCACCCCACTCACACGCCTCCGCCGATCACGGCGGGGGTCCTTGACTGTATCTATCGGTTCCCCTCTATAGAGCAGTTTTTGAAGTTCCCTGGTAGTATAGCACTCTTTATCTCCCCCCGCAATCTGACAGGCGGTGGGTTGTTTGCGCTTTTTCTTAACTTCCCTCGCAAAAAAGCGAGCTAGCAAACGTTGGTAGATTACTGAGACCAATTTAAAAACCCTTCCTTATCTATCAAGGATATGCTATAGTTCATCACATAACATTCTCTTAATAGAGGGATATATCACACACTGCAACTGTGAATAAGTAGACAGCATTCACGCCCTGAAACAGTTATAGTCAGGGTAACGACAGCAACGATGACATATTCTTTATTCATTCCAGTTACTTTCTGAGGAGCGAGTGTATGCAAATCTGTCTCATCATGGATAACCCGGAAACGCCCCATCATCCAGTTATTGCCGTGGCGCTGCAACGATTAAGCACAAAGCATACAGTGCGATTGCTTGATGTACGAACGTTGACAGGTAGTGAGGCTATCGCACAGGAGGAGATACAGCCCCAAGCTGACCTTTACCTGTTGAAGTCACACGCGCCACAGGCCTTAGAAGTTGCTCATTACCTGGAACAGCACGGTGCATTTGTAGTTAATAGCTGGGAGTCATCACTGGCATGCCAGGATCGTGTACTGATGGCACAGCGCATGCGCGAAGCCAGTCTGCCCTGGCCCTATACCTGGAGTTTTCCCACATTAGAAAACCTGTTAACGCGTCATGATTTGCTCCCGACTTTACCATTTCCGCTCATCATTAAAAGCTACTATAGTCATCGCGGCGACCTGGTAGGCAAGGTAGATAACATCGAGGGAATACAGGCGCTAGCTGCTCAATGGAGCCAGGAACCGGTGGTGCTACAGGAGTTCGCAGCCGGGGATGGTTGGGATATTAAGTTGTGGGTCATTGGTCAGCAGATATTCGCCGCGCGCCGCCGCACGCCATTGGAACCAAACGCGGCGAAAGAAGATTACCCCATCGCGCCAGAAGAACTCCCGCCCGACTGGGCACATATAACACGAGAAATAGGGCGGGTTTTCAACCTGCGTCTCTATGGTGTTGACCTGCTGATGACCGAGAAAGGGCCTATCATCGTAGATGTGAACTCATTCCCGGGCTTTCGCGGGGTACCCGGTGCCGATAGCGCACTGGTGAGCCTGGTAGAGCGCATTGGCCAGGAAAGGCAGACCATCGCATGAGCCAGAACACTTCAAATACATATGTATCGATCCTGGAACTCCCCAGCATGGTCAGGCTCATCTTCGAGCGAGCACAGCGGTCACTGCTGCCAGAAACCAGCGGACCAGTTGGTCTTTTTGTACGCTACCTGCGTCGCAAGCCACAGCGCGGACTGGCGGTCATCTACCACGTGGATGAACTTCGATCCAGCAGAGGCGCACCTGCATTACAGCACACAAGCAATCCAAACCGGTCAGTAAGCCTGACACTCGACGAAGAAGCGCTGGATGGTCCGCAAATTCGCTTCAGCGGCGCTCAAGTGCGGCAGTCAGCAGTTAAGGTAGAGCCATCTGGGGTCTTACGTGTTCCAGAGCTGGGTATCACAGTACAGGCGTTTCCCGCTGATGCAAGCTTACCTGCGCTTGCTGCGAGTTGTGATACGTCAGAGCATGGCCCGGTGTTTCAAGCACTGCAGGCAGCGGCCCGCGTACTATTGCACAGCACTAGCTGGAGACTCGTCTCCGCGAGTGCGGAGCCTGTGCGCTACAAACCTGCCAATCGCTGTGTCATCCGCTATCGCCTTGTACTGGAACGCGAGGGTGATGATGGCCCAGTTCGCAGAAACTTCACGCTTTTCGGCAAAGTGTATGGCGATCCTGAGCAAGCCGAGAGCGTTCAGGCGATGCAGCAGCAGCTCTATGATGAGCAAGTGGATACTCTGGGGAGCACAATAGCAGGGCAGGTGCTGCATACGCCCCTGCTGCCGCAGCCGCTTGGCACGATCAAAACACTCGGGTTGACCTTAAACGAAGCGGTACAACCAGCCACCTCCCAGGAGCCAATGCTCACAGGGGTGAGGGCCTTGCAGCCGCAGGTGCTGCGGGAGCGGGGAGGAGAAATCAGCGATGTTGTCATACCAGGCGAGGAACTGCGCCTGACAGCTGTAGCCCTGGCAGGCCTGCATACCAGTGGAGTACGACCGGGCGAAGGTGCTCCCCGGACGGGGGCAAAGGAAGCAAAACGTGCCCGCGAACGCGCTGTGCTTATTGCAGCACATAATCCGGGGCAAGCAGCAGAGGTACAACGCCTCGCACAGCAGCTCGCCACTCGCCTGGAGGCATTACAACCAGACTCCCTCGATGAATCGGGGAGCTACTACCGGCCAGCGCACGGCGGCTTCAAGGCCAGCCAGTTACTCTTCCACAGCCACCAGGTTTTTGTGGTAGATTTTGATGGTTTCTGCCTCGCAGACTCCGCGCTCGACGTTGGTTACTTTCTCGCCTACCTGCGCCCGAGCGGACTGTGGTACCAGCGTCCAGGCATGCGCCAGTGGTTTGAGGCAGCAAAGGAAGTCTTCGTCACGACGTATCGTCAAGCCATGGTCGAGCATGGCATAGCATCATCCATTGTCGACGGTATCTTAGAGCGTTCACGACTATACGAAGGCGCACTGATATTCAAAATTGCTACTCGCCGCGCCAACCGACTCAATAGTTCGCGGCCCAAAGAATTATCTGCCATGCTTAGCGAGATTGCTGGATGCTTGTAAGGTAGGGAGGAAAAAATGTTTATCAGATTTCTGCTCCGCAACCTGAAGGGATATCGTTTCCTGGTTGTGATTGCAGTAGTCATGGCTCTCCTGCAGGTGTTCTCCAACATCATGCAGAGTCTGCCAGCCAAGTTTATCGGTGATGCACTCCAGCAAAAGATAGATCCGCGGGCAACCATCATTCCTGGCTTGATCCAGAACGCTTTTTTCAGCCTTTTCGATACCATTGGGAAGTCACCCCCGACAGGTCACAACCAGACACATACTATACTCGGCGTCATCCTGGCTTCAGTTGTCATTCTAATTATCTTCTCTATACTGAGCGCACTCCTGGCCTACATTCAGCTTTATCTCGCTGCATTTCTAGCACAGAATCTGAGTGCGAGACTGCGCAAGCAGCTCTTTGTACACCTGGAACGCCTGTCGCTAGATTGGCACGGCAAACAGAAGAAGGGGGACATCGTTCAGCGTGTGACGGGCAATATTGCCGATATTGAGAAATTCATGACGGACGCGCTGGTGGATTCGCTTTCAGGCATTCTGACCATTGTGGGCGTTGTTCTTGTGATGCTCGCTACGAGTGTAGGATTCACATTGCTCTCGTTCACCATCATCCCTGCCCTCGCACTGACTGTCTTTGGCTACCAAAGGTCGATCAAGGCAGCAGCAAAAAAGACCTCCAAGTCTGTCGGGGAAGTGGCCGATATTGCGGTAGAGGATGTGGGAGCCATCACCGTCCTCAAGGCCTTCTCGCTTGAGCAGCGCGAGGCCGACCGCTTCGGCAGATACGTCAAGAAGACTCGTGATGCTGGACTGCGCGCAGGTGGCTTGCAAGCACAATTCAACCCCGTAGTGACCGTTCTGGTCGCGCTCGGCAGCGCCTCCATCCTGGGTGTGGGCTCATATGTTGCAGCTGGCAACAACTTCACATTATTGTTCATCAACATTCCAGCAAGCAGCTTGAGCCTGGGTACCGTGTTCCAATTCATAACTTTGCTTGGCATGCTCTTCCAGCCCTTCAAGGATCTCTCAAAGACAACAGTCGTCCTCAACAGTGCAGCCGCTGGGGCCGAACGTATACAGGAGGTGCTCGATCAAGCCCCAGAAGTCGTTGAGAGTAAAACACCTTACACTGGTCCAACAAGGTTTAGAGGTAATATCACTTTTAAGAACGTTGCCTTCGGCTATACACCAGAAAAGCTTATTCTAAAGGGCGTCAATCTATATATTGCTTCTGGAAAGAAGGTTGCGCTCGTTGGACTTTCGGGTGGTGGCAAGACGACGCTGGTGAAGCTTATCCCCCGCTTCTATGAAGTCACGCAAGGAAGTGTTGAAATAGACGGCGTTGATAACCGGCAGTACCCGTTGTCAGTCCTGCGCCAGAATGTCGGTATGGTTTTGCAAGATTCTGTGCTTTTCGAGGGGACTGTGCTCGAAAACCTGAAGATCGGGCGACCAGACGCCAGCATAGAAGAGGTGATCGAGGCGGCTAAGCAAGCACATATCCATGATACCATCATGAGCTGGTCTGAAGGTTACGGCACACTGGTACGCAACCAGGGAAAGAATTTCTCGGGCGGGCAACGGCAACGCCTGGCCATTGCGCGCGCCATTCTAAGCAAGGCATCTATCCTGATACTGGATGAACCCACTGCAGCTCTGGATGTCGAGGCCGAAGCAGAGGTCATGCGCGCACTCGATAAGCTAGTGGTCGGACGCACGGTGCTGATGATCTCCCATCGCCTGAGTACGCTGGGAAAAGTCGATGAAATCATCGTTCTCAAGGATGGAGGCATCGCTGAGCAAGGGAACTACCAGGATTTGAAACGTAAGGGCGGCGTCTTTGCTGCCCTCCTCAAGGAACAGAACCGTTACAATGTTGATCACGTTGGCGAATCGATTGTGGCGTCTAAATTCGCGAACGTGCCAGAAGGCCGGGGTATGCGCCAGGTTCCACCAGCGCCAATGCGGGCGCCAACGGCACAGCCAGTTCCTGTGGGAAACGTTCCTCTGCCACCAGGCTACACACAGAATGGCGGCCAGCAGAAGCAGGCCTACATGGGAAATATTCCGCAACCACAAGCGCCTTCATCGAGGAAAGCATATGTGCTGATCGAAATAAATAGTAAGATTGTCAGTGATAGGCAGCTTGATAAACCAATCTTGACTGTAGGACGCATTTCTGGCAACGATATTCAGGTGCTGGCAGATCGTGTATCACGCCTGCACGCGAGGATTCGTTGGGAAAACGGCTCCTGGTTAATTGAGGATGCGGACAGCCTGAACGGGATTAGCTATCATGGTAGTCGCATCGACAGGCACATATTGATGAACGGAGACAGGATCATGTTAGGCCCAAAGGCAGCACTCCACTACAAGACTACGTAATACGTTGCTCGAGCATATATCCTGGACTTCACTTCAGGATAGCGAGTATACTAGCGCTTAAAGGTATAAGAAGGGTTTGATCAAGTCCGGGAGAATACCACAGTATCAGGCAAGGAGGCAATAATGTTCATATTTAATTTTCTCTATCGTAATCTGAAAGGGTATCGTTTGCTGATCGTGCTAGCAATAGTAGTGGCGGTCGCGCAGGTCAGCTCCGATATCATCGCGATCCAGCCGCTCAAGTGGATTCCCAGCAAGGTCCAGAATCCGGGTAACGACCCGGCCTGTAACCTCTCGTTTCTTGGGCTCAATGATAATCCCGGGCTGCTTGATTTCTTCGATACCCCTGCCCTGGACCCATCGCTCAACCCTCCAGCGGGAGGCCACCAGGTCCTGCCACCGCCTACGTCACCTTGCCCGGCTAATCCGGCAATTCCAAGGACCTTCATTACCCCGGACACTACTCATCATAGCGTCATTGGCGTGATCGTTTTTTCGGTGATCGTGCTGGTCGTTTTTGCTACATTGAGCGCCCTGCTGGTCTACCTTGACCTCTACCTCGCCGCGTATATTGCGCAGAATCTGGGTGCGAGGTTACGCAAGCAGCTCTTTGAACACCTGCAGCGCATCTCGCTGGACTGGCATGGCAAGCAGAAGAAGGGTGACCTGGTCCAGCGCATCACGGGCAACATTGCCGACATCGAGAAATTCGTCACGGATGGCCTGGTTGACTTGCTGGTTGGCGTCCTGACCATCGTCGGTGTCGCCGCGATCATGCTGTTCTACAGCGTATCATACACAATTCTCTCCCTCGCTCTGGCCCCTGCCCTCTTCGTGATCGTCATTTACTATACACGGAACATCAAGGCAGCGGCAAAAAGGCAGGCAAAGGCAGCTGGGCAGGTGGCGGACGTTGCCACCGAGGACATCAATGCCCTCACCGTAATCAAAGTTTTCACGCGCGAGGAACGCGAGGATATGCGTTTTGGAGGCCGCGTCAGCGAGAGCCGGGCGGCAGGATTGCGTGCCGGAGGCCTGGGAGCGCAATTCACGCCACTCGTCGCCCTCCTCGTCGCGCTCGGCACTGCTACGATCGTCGGTGTGGGAGGATATGTCGCGGCAGGCAACCCCTTCGTCGTTGGCCCCTTGCAACTTCTTCCCGGCCTCATCGATGCTGGCTTAATCATCTCTTTCCTCTTCTACTTCAAGTTGCTCTATCAGCCCTTCCGTGACCTCGCGAAGCTGACCACCCTTGCGAATGCTGCCTCAGCAGGAGCTGAGCGCATCCAGGAAGTGCTGGACCAGGCACCTGAAGTAGTTGAGAACACGGCACCTTATCGCGGCCCCACGAAGTTCCGGGGTGATATCGCCTTTGAGAACGTTGTTTTCGGCTACACACCAGAACGGCCTGTGCTCAAGGGTATCAACCTGCAGATTCCAGCCGGTAAAAAAGTGGCCCTGGTTGGCCTCTCCGGTGGTGGCAAAACAACGCTGGTCAAGCTGATCCCACGCTTCTATGAGATACAGCAAGGTAGCGTGAAAGTAGACGGTGTCGATAACCGCATATACCCCCTCAATGTCTTGCGCCAGAACGTTAGTATGGTGTTACAGGATTCGGTGCTCTTCGAAGGCACCATCCGTGAAAACATCGAGATCGGGCGTCCAGGAGCCAGCGATGCAGACATTATTGATGCAGCCAGGAAAGCGCAGATGCACGAGACGATCATGGGCCTGCCGGACGGGTATAATACGCTGGTGCGCGAACAGGGCAAGAACTTCTCCGGAGGCCAGCGGCAGCGACTGGCAATAGCGCGCGCTATCCTGCGCGATGCGCCTATCCTGATGCTGGACGAACCCACAGCTGCCCTGGACGTTGAGGCTGAGGCCGAGGTGATGCGCGCACTGGATACCTTGATAGTCAATCGCACTGTACTCGTCATTTCCCATCGCCTGAGCACGCTGGGCAACGTGGATGAGATCATTGTCCTGAGCGATGGGCGTATCATCGAGAAGGGTAGCTACAGGGAATTGAAGCGGCAGGGCGGGGTGTTTGCCGGCCTGGTTGAAGAGCAGAACCGCTACAGCGCCGAGCGTGCTGGTGACAAGTCGATCCTGCGGTCTGCCTTTGCGCCACTGCCGCTGGGAAGCGAGCAGTGGCAGGCTCGCCCTGCGCCTGTGGCACCCCAGCAGCAGTGGTCAGCTCCATCGTCACCTATAGCGCCTCAGAGCTGGCCTGCTCAAGCGCCAGCCAGGCCAGGACCTGTCCCTGTCTCGCCCATCAATGGGAACCGCCAGGGTCTTGCAGATGGTAACGATGGCAGGCAAATACCTCGATCCCAGCAGGCTCGCGTGCGCATCGAGGTGGATGGGAAGATCATCGGCGAGCGCCGGCTCGATAAGCCGATCATGACCGTTGGACGCCTCTCGGGCAATGATATACAGGTACCTTCACAACGTGTTTCACGCATGCATGCCAGAATTCGCTGGGAGAACGGAGCCTGGCTGATTGAGGATGCAGAAAGTCTGAATGGGCTGCTCTATCAAGGGCAACGGGTCGAAAGACATACACTCTCCAATGGAGACCGTATCCAGGTCGCTCCAGCGGTGATACTGCATTACGAGTCAGTGTAATTCAGCAAACAATAAAGCAGCGCATAGCTAGAGAAATGAAGGAACAGGGGACTACTCCCCTGTTCCCCTTGTTTACCTTAGACCTTTCACCGTTTGAGCAAAAGATCGGATTCCAGCGCATTTTCTGCGATCAGTTCCCTCACACACCATTCGCAATGTAGCGTATGATGCGCAGGATGGGTCTATCACCTACAAACGGCTGCGGCAGATAAATCAACTGCGTTGCCTCGTCGATGGCAATGGTGTGGTGACTGCCACCTCCTAAGAAGTAACTTCCTAGCGACTTCAGTCCCCGACTGCTTTCATCGAATACCGAGATGCCTCCGGCACACCCAACAAAGAGCAGGTGCAAAGGATGATCTAACCGGACGATATCGGGATTGAACGCCACTGGCAAGGGAGGGCCAGGGAAGGACCGCATGGTCTGCAAATCGACGCGCACCAGGTTCTGGGAGTCGACGCAGGCAACGAAAGCTTCACGCTGCTGCACGTCTATGACCACGCCATGCGGGACGAGGCATGTATCCGGCAGCCGTATATTCGATTCGATCCTAAGGGTGATGGGATTGACGACGGCAAGAAACGAGGGCGGCGTCTGCGGGATATTGAGGTTCTGGTCAATCAGTGGCAATGTAACGACAAAAATGCGATGGGAAACTGGATCGAATTGGATGTGACCGACGTCATCACCGAATGGGGGGTGGAGGCCGAAAGGAATCCTCGTGATGAGCCTGTTGGTTATGGCGTCGATCACGGCCACGTTCTGGTTTTTCAGAACGATGTTCGCATTATCAGGGCTAATTGCATTTCCTGGGTCGCCGACAAAGATCCTGTGATCGACCGGGTCATATTCTATAGCGTCAGGGCCGTCATTCGGATCGAGCTGGACCTTGGCAATGATGTTAAATGGACTATGCTCATTAGCGACGTAGATGGTGCCACTCTCTACATCACCTATAAAAACTTTGCCAACATTTTGAGCGACTATAACGCCAGCAGCCTGCGGAACGTTGATGAGACCGACAACCTTGTTCAGTTGGGTATTGAAGACAACAATATTCCCATCGGTCGCGACATCGAAATTGGGGTTGTGTAAGATGGCGGCCTCTTTATCCGGGTTAGGCCCGGTATGGACAATGAACAGCAGGTGAGTACCGGGGTCGTACGACTGGAAATCAAAGTGATCAAAACGCTGTGCCTGGCCAGCCGCGAATGGATTTTGACTTGTTCGATGAGGATCCGGTAGCGCGTCCGGTAGCGGGATATCCTGCATGATCTGCAGCCGGTGTAGTTGAGCAGGCGTAGAGAATCGAATCACTTCCGATAGAATCAAGAACGCAAGTAATCCGAAGCTAACCACTACCAAAACCCACCAGCCAATACGGCCCACCCTAGTTCTCTGGGGTGGCGCTGGAGCCATAGTTTGTTGAGCCATCAGTCTCTCTTCTCCTTGTACCTTCAGGATCGTTCGATGGATACTATTCAGTTATTTTCTCGAGCATAGAGTAGCAGGAGGTAATTACTATGCTGCACTTCACATAAACGAAGTAGTGCGAACATATACCTTATATTAGGATGATCTCGTTGAACTCAGCCCATTATAGCAAAATGCCTTATATTATCCAATATATCTGTTCCAGGATTCCCCAGCGCGGGCCACACCGTCCCCTGGCACGGGCGGCCACAAGGGCCCCCACCCCTACAGGTAAGGACGTAGGCCTACTCCAGAGAATGCTCTGCTATTAACGCGTCGAGCTTATCCTGTAGATGTTTGCGAGCGGGATGTTCCTGGCGCTGATCGAGCGCAAGCGCCTGTTCCCAAAAATCTAGAGTTTCATGGTACTGACCCTGCTGGTGGCGCAACTCTCCCTGGCGACGTAGTGTTGCGCAGCGTTCAGCCGGAGTGTCTAACTGCGTAGCAATCTCATAAGCATCTTGATAATAGCGACCGGCGTCATCAAAACGATGCATGACGCGTGCTACATCACCCAACCCTCGCAACGCTCGACCTTCAATCTGGCGAGTGCTTTGTTCATGCGCAATTGCCAGGGCATGCTCATAGTCTTCTTTTGCAAGCATATAATTACCCTCTTCGAAAGTGATGGCTCCCAGCGCGTTCAAGGCCCGCGCCTGGTCCACGCGGTCGCCAAGTCCCGCAAAAATAGAGAGCGCCTCCTCAAAGTAGGAACGTGCAGCATTCAACTGATGCCGCTCCCGGGCAATATCACCCAAAGCGCATAACGCCCAGCCTTCGCCACGCCGGATGCCCTGCTCGCGAAAAGTGGCGATGGCTTCGCTACACACCTGTTCTGCCAGGTCGAGCTTGCCCTGATCGGTGTAGACCACACTTTGTCCAGCAAGCACCCAGGCCTGCCCTGAGCGTATTCCCAGCGCGTTGAAGAGGCGTAATGCTTCTTCATACTCGGCCAGGGCCTTACCATAGCGCCCCAGGGCCTCGTTCACGGTACCCTGGTCGCGCAACGTCCAGGCGCAGCCTTCATCATTGTGTAGATTGCGAAAGCTGGCAAGAGCAAGATCGAAGTGACCCAGGGCTTCATAATAGCTGCCATAACCACGGCTCACCTCGCCAAGCATCATTTGCATCCATGCTTCCCCCTTGGCATATCCAACCGTGCGGAAGAGATTCTGCGCCTGCTGGGCATACATCCCGGCTTGCTGGAACTGGCCTTCTTCGCGGTAGAGCATTGCCAACTCGTAGAGCGCCCAGCCCTCCTCACTCGGTTCATGCTGTTCACGATGAAGCGCCAGGCTGCGTGTGAGGCAGCCTACTGCTTCGGCATTTTTCCCCAGCAGGCGGAGGATGGCGCCAATACAGCACTGGATCTTGCCTTCACCTGTTTTATCAGCGAGCCGGAGCGCATGAGCTTCAGCGCGACGCAACATGGCCAGCAACGCATGTGCATAGCCGCGCCCCTCGAGCGCCCACGAGGCATCCACGGCCAGGCGCACTGCATGCTGGAGGTCCTGTGGCTCACCTGCCCCCTCCAGGTGTTCAAAGGCAGCAAACCATTCGTCTGGGCTGGGTTGAGCAAGACTGCAATAGTAGGCCGCTGCTACACGATGTACGCGTCGGCGCTCGCCAAGGGGAAGATACGAAAGCGCAAAATTGCGGACCTGGAGATGGATGCGGTAGACACGGCCATCGAACTGGATAAATGAGGCAGTGACGAGTTCATCGCGTGCGGCACGCCAATTTTCTGCCAGTACTGCAGGGGCAACATCTTCCCCCGAGTGCAGCATGTCTGGTTTGTCAGCCGGAACATCATGCACCGGATGTTCCCGTTCCAGGCGCACGGCTTCATGAGGCGCGTCATGTGTCTCAGGGGCGATCAGCATGATAATTTGCTCGCGGCTGAATGGCAATTTGAAGGCGGCGAGGTAGGAAAGCAGCAGGCGCGCAGGCGGCGCCAGGCGTTGATATGCGACCTCCAACACGGCCCAGATACCAGGGAGTAGGGTATTGCGCAGCTCATCCCGCACTTCTTCCAGGGAACGTGTCGCTGCTTCCGGTGTATACACTTTACCTTTGATAGAACTGGCCGTCCCGAAGATCAATTGTGCTCCTAAAGGATAGCCGTCCAGCAAGGTGCAGATCTCACGCAATATTGCCTTCTGCGCAGGATCATCCAGGTGGATGCGCTGATCCAGGCCACTCTCTGCCGCCAGCTCGCTGAAGAGCCTGAGCAAATCTGCATCGGGCATTTTGCCGACCTGGTACTCATACCAGTGGCACGGCATCCCCTCGATTATGGCAGCGCTTCCTGGGTTCGAGCGCGACGTGACGAGGATAACAACTTCCTGTGGCAACGAGCAGAGGAAACGATACCAGAGTTCTAATTCAGCATGTTCTTTGACTTCCTCAAAGCCATCAAGCAAAAGGAGACAGTGAAATTCCCTGTCCGCCAACGAACGGTATTTACCCAGTACCAAACGCTCGCGATGGCTGAGGTCGGTGGCATGCATGTTTTGGGGAGAGATACGCAAATGGTGCCCAATGTCGATGAGTGCATCACTGAACGATCTCCCCCCCTGGAGTGAAATACTGATCACGCCTCCCACAAACTTCTGGCGATTCCTGCGCACTGCCTCGAAGGCGATGGCGCTTTTTCCTATACCCGGGGGGCCAGTTAAGGCGATGTGGTGCGTTCCCGGTCGTAATTTGAACTGACCTCTCGCATCGTCCCTCTGTTCTTCCTTACGGGCATCTATGCCCACGAATCCTGCACGCCCACGAACAGCACCAGTGAGCAATACGTCGATCTCAAGAAGCTCTTGCTCACGTCCCACAAAGGTGCTGATCGCTTCCAGCTGTCCTGTGAGATGCTCATGTTCATCGGGTGTATCCTGATCGGCCAGGAGTGCAACCGGCTCCTCTTTTCCTTCGACCACATGCCGGTAAAGCACCGGTATAAACCAGCTATGTTGCTTGGGCAACATAGCATGGCGCGCACGTGAAAGGGCTTCTTCCAGCGTACGCCCTTGCGCGAGAGCACTATAGAAGTGTTTCATAAAGGTCGGGTTAAGGTCATCCTGGATAGAGAAAGGCATGGCTACCACGGCAGGTACCTGCGCTGTGACCAACGCAGTGGCAAGTGTGGCATCGACAGCAGCGCGCCGCCGCTGGTGACGCGAGTGCTCCTCCAACAGTGTAGCGGTTTCACAAGCAGCAAAGACTGCCAGGCGTACATCACTGCTCAGAAATAGGTCACGCAACGACTGGGTACCGATGAAGCACTTACCACCCTCTTCTGTACAGAAGCAGAGATATGTTTGCGCTTTGACGCGGCCGAGCGGTTCTCCGCACCTGGTACACTTGCGAGCATCGGCATCATTCATCTGCTCGCAGTCTTCGTTTGGGCAGAGGCGACCATAGGCACCATGCCCATCGAAGTGAATCACAAAGCAGGGGATTGAGGTTTCGGTCTCATCAAAGACACCAGCCCCGCCACGTGAGCTGAAATACTCGACGAGATTATCGAAAGTGGGTGGCTCCAGGCGATCCAGGGATAATTGATTGTTCTCTATCAGGGCTGCTACTGCATCTTGTAGAGCTTCAAAGCTGCGCTCCGTTTCTAATGTGGCCAAGCCTTGCGGAGTCGCGCTAATGTAGAGTAAGCGAAAAGGTGGATGTACGGGTAATTCACACCCTACAGGTTCATCCGGGCGCAATAATGCCCGCGTGAGCGTGAATATGCCTGAAGCGAGGAGGAAGTGCTCGCCATTATGCAACAACTCCCAGGGATAACTCACAAATTCATCACAGCCCTGGTCAAAGCTAAAGGTCAGGGCAACCGTACCACGCCGTCCCAGGGTACGTTGAATAACGCTGCGCAGTATTGCCTGAACCGATTGTTCCGCATGGTCCCGGCGATTCGTGCCAGGAGTCTCCGAGCCACACAAAGCTAGAAAGAGACGATGTCCAACCTCCCGTAATTCCTCCATGCTGCGCTCTACGTTATTGAGCCTCTTTTGCAGGGCTTTAAGTTGCTTGCTGGTGTAAAGGGGAACGAAGCTGCCGGTGACGACGCGCCCAGACCAGCTTTCGCGCACCTGCAACTCGACCGAATCATCGTCACGACGCTTAAATAGCAGATTTAGTGTCTCTCCCATACAAAATACGGCGTGGGGACCCGTCTCCCTTTAGAGGACGGGAGGAAATGCCGCCTCTCCTTTCTGCGTATACCCGTATCCATCTGCTTTTTGGAGGACCTGGCAATACTTTTTGCCAATATCGGTCACTTTGCCTTTGTTAGTGGAGATGGTAAAAGCTCCTTTTGCCCTGACTGCCACCCTGCCTATGTGGACTCCAGGATGCTTGAGATGCGTGGGAACGACCGCTTTGACGATATCACCCGTATGAAATGGGTGCGAGAAGTGCTTTGCTTTGGGTTTGGTGCGAGGAAAGCCGAACTCATTCATTAAGCACATCTGGCGAGAGCCATGCCCGTTGGCTGTGATGAGCAGTGGCTTGATCTGATTGACCTGGAGCACCAGTGGCGTACTGGCACCCACGCACGCGGCATCTAACCAGTGCGTTTTGGGCAAGTTTCGAAGCGCGCGGTTGTACTTCGTCATCCCGCCGCTGCCACACTCCATGGGGAGCCCTATCTCCTTCAGTTGCTCGAAGAGTGCCCATCTCGTGGAGTTGACTGCAGTGGCATCTTTGAGTGGAGCTTTGGCCTGGGCTTGGATCTTCTTGAGGAGATCGGGTTTCTTTGCCAGGAATACGGCAATATCCTGGGTACCCTTGGCTGTGTTGCAGGGTTCACAGGCCAGGCAGAGATTACTAATGCGGTCAGTACCTCCGTTGGCACGGGCCACAATATGCTCAATCCCCAGGGGAACGTTCTGCTTGCCACAGTACGAGCATGCTCTGCCCCACTTTGCTAAGAGATACTCACGACACTCATAGCCTGCAAGTGTTCCCTGCTGGTATTGGATGCCGCTTATTTCTGGGTTCTGCATGAGTTGCAGATCGAAGTGAACGAGTTCCATACTGATCGCCCTGATGGGGCAAAGGTTGCGCAGGCGCTTGACCCAGGTCACGATGTTGAACACTCTGCTCTTTAAGGAAGGGGCAAGCCAGCCTTGTGGCCTGATGCGATTCTGAAACCTGGGCTTGCGGTATCTGGTATGGAGTGCCCTTCTCCTACGGCGTACCGCTCGGCGCTCGACGAGCGCCTTCTTGATCTCCTGGCTGCGATGCGCAAGCTCTGCGGCAAAAAGCACCTGACCACTTTCATCGTCCACAATGGCGATCCCGGTGGTCCGGCTCCCAGGATCGAGTTTGATGCGCAGAGGCTGTACCTGCGGTTGCTCAATGGCGGCCTTGAGTATGAGTGTAAACGGGTAACGTTTCAGCACGGCAGCTTTTCCGGCCTTGAGCAAGATGCGTGCTCGGCCTGGATGCACCGGGGAGAGTGGCTGCCTATTGGTATCGACGAGGAAAACGAAGCTCGACTTCATGGTTCCTTTGCTCTTGACAGAGCCTCCGGATGACCCGGGTAATGTGTGCCTTGACAATGTTCAAAACGGTTTCACGTGCAGATCACTGGCTTAACCCTTGTAGACTTGTTTAAACCTGCACCGTAGAGCCTGCGGCTGGCAACGCACCACAGGGTACCTAAATTCGCTCTGAACGTAGCTAGTAAGCTAGCTAAGTCTGGACAGGTGAGCTTGCCGAAACAAGCCCATCCCCTTTTAGGGGATTGGGTTCCTGACGTATGTGGCATTTCTCGCAATCCGTGATAGGCAGCGACATGGGGACTTAAATGCACGATATACGTTTTCCTCTATATGAGTATAACACAATTCTTGTGTTATAGCTTGCCCGTCTCGCGATTTGCGCCCTCAAAAACGTTCATTCGCCCCAGTACAACTCGACCTTGCCGAAACGCACTGTATCGCCGACTTTGACGCCCGCTTCTTCCAGAGCCTTCGTTACTCCCATTTTGGACAACGTGACCTGTAGACGGTCCATACTTTCTTCGCTGCCCTGGTTAGTCATGCTCACGGTGCGCACAACGCGCTTGCCATGTACGACAAAGATTCCCTCCTCTTTCGTAATGCTGAAGGCATCATCCGGCTGCGGGCGCAGTACCGGCCCTGCCATATCTGACACAATCTGTGACACGGCTTGTTCTGCTTCTTCCTGCTGGATCTCTTGTAAGCGGCGGGCAGTATATTGCATAAGTTCAGCAGTGCCCTGGTGTGCAGCAGCGGAGATGGCAAAGACTGGATAGCCGGCAGCTTCAGCCCTGGCCTTGAGTTCGGGCCAGCGCCGCCGGGCCTCAGGCAGGTCCATTTTATTCAATATGATAATTTGCGGACGCTGCGCCAGGCGTTCATCGTACTCGCGCAGTTCCTTATTGATGTTCTTAAAATCTTGCCAGGGATCACGCTCAAGTGACGCGCCATCCAACATGTGTATCAATAAACGAGTGCGCTGTATATGACGCAGAAACTCGTGGCCTAAACCGATACCCTGCGCGGCTCCTTCAATGAGACCAGGGATATCGGCCAACACAAAACTAGACTCGTCGCCACTCCCGGGCTGACCAATAGCCACAACGCCGAGATTAGGCGAGATGGTGGTAAAGGGGTAGTCGGCGATCCTGGGCTGGGCAGCAGTAACTACCGAGAGGAGCGTTGATTTGCCAGCGTTGGGATAGCCAACAATGCCAACATCGGCAATCAAACGCAGCTCAAGGAGAAGCCAGCGTTCTTCACCAGGTTCTCCATTTTGTGCTTCGCGCGGGGCCTGATTCGTCGAGGTAGCGAAATGTACATTACCCAGGCCTCCACGCCCGCCGCGAGCGACCATTACACGTTGACCATCCTCCAACAGGTCTGCAATAATCTCTTTGGAATCGGCATCGCGCACGATAGTACCACGGGGGACTGTGAGCACAATATCTTTCCCTTTGGCTCCATGCATTTTCTGGCGGGCACCCGCGCCTCCTGCTCCGGCCTTGAAATGCTGGTGGTAGCGATAATCGATCAAGGTATTCAGGCTGGCAGTCGCCTCTATATACACACTGCCACCCCTGCCGCCATCTCCGCCATCCGGTCCACCGAAAGGCGCAAATTTTTCGCGGCGGAAGTGGATAGAGCCATTGCCGCCGTCACCAGCTTTTACATAGATTTTTGTGTGATCGTAGAACATGTTGTGTTCCTAAAAATGGGATGGGTGAAGAGCAGAATCAGTATCATGTAAATGTGCAGTATAGCATATAGGGGTAGGTGCTTGCCAGAGCTGAGTTAAGCAGTGACTGTTGAGGTGCTGGTGTAGCATTCCAGGTACCATAGCCACCGGCAAGCTGGTTACAATGCCCTACTTGATCGAGGCTGCAATAGTTTCCCCTGAGGCTGCCATTGGATTGCACTATACCGTAAAAATGGAGTGAGGCGTTTCCGAAAACACCGGGGACCGTGAACTGGATATGTCTTGTAGCATCGACGGTTCCTGTAAAGGGGCCATCTCCTATCAACCCGGGACCTAAGGTAAGGCGACCGGTAATGTTTTTGCCAAGCTGCTTGATATTCGAGAGGGACATCGTTGAATTCACGTCGGCAGGGGTATTGTGAATAGCACCCTTATACGACCCGGCAATAGCTGGAACGACCGGGACAGGAGTAGCAGGGGTCACAGTAGGACCGAAGGTGGGTGTAATGCTGGTAGGGATCACGACGGGGGTTGGAGTTGCCGCTTTCCTGGTAGCGCCAGTGGTAGAGTAAGACCACAGAGCTGCCCCAATACTCAAGCCAATCACCAGCAGCAGTAAAGCAAGGACAAGTATGCCACGTTTGCTGGGGCGAGCAGTGCTTCGTCCTTGTTCTTGCAAGAGCGTTGTTTGATGCTCAATGACCATCTGTGGGGACGGGTCTATTGGAGGAACACTGGCAGGAGGCATTTCGCGCCACTTCGGATCGGCATTCAAAGCCTGCCAGAACTCCTCAACCGTAGAGAAGCGATCGTCGATGCGTATAGACATAGCGCGGGAAATAGCATCAGCCACAGGTTCAGGGATGGTTGACGCTGCCTGCCGCACGGGCTCCAGCGGATCCGTCCCTTTGCTTGCTATTTGTGTCATCCTGAGGAAAGAATCAACGGGAACGACGCCAGTCAGTAGAGCATAGAATGTAGCACCCAATTCATAGATATCAGTACGAAAATCGGTTCCCACGCCGTAGAGCTCAGGGGCGGCATAACATGGTGAAGCACGGCGAATGGCAGTCGTGGTCGTATCGGAAGTATGTTCCTTGGCAATGCCAAAATCGACAAGTACGGCTTCATCTCCTGCTGTTGGTACTACAATGTTAGCAGGTTTGATGTCGCGGTGGATGATAGAAGGGTGTTGACTATGCAGATAACTAATGGCGTCGATGATGGGCTCCATAATAGTAAGAATCTGGGGTAACAAAAAGCGCTTCTCCGGCTGCTTTTGCCGCAGCATTTCCAGGTTTGGGCCTTCAATGTAATCCATGAGCATGTAGGCACGCCCTCTTTTGTTATCTTCAAATACGCGGTAGACGCGAGGGAGCGCAGGATGGTCGAGGCGTCTTAATAGTTCACCCTCACGGGTAAAGCGATCTCTTTCTTGCTTATTTGAATCGATTAACTCTTTGAGGGCAAAAAGATTATGCTTGACGCGGTGATCTCTCACCAGGTAAACAGCGCCAAAGCCGCCCTGGCCGAGGTGACCTTCCACGATATAACGACCCTGCACAACAGTCCCAACGGGGAGTGTATCTTGCGTCAATTGCATCTTGCACCTCTAAGAGCTTGATACCAGGGATCATTCGTTATATGAATGCGTGACAGTTCCCCGCTCTTACTGGGAACTCAGCCCCCGTACCTGGCGCCGTATTGACGACCAGTATTGATTACCTGGAGATCATTACTCGGGACAGAGGAGGAAGGAGTTGATGCAGGACCAGCATTCCAAAAGCCAGCGCCACCTACATTGGGATTACAGTGGTTTGTCGAGTCCAGGCTACAATAGTTTCCCTGCATGCTGCCATCTGCTTGCACTGTACCCCAAAAGTAGAGCGGAGCCGGCACCTGGTTGCTATGGACTATGAATTGGATACGACCCGTAGTAGTAACGTTGCCCTTGAAAGGACCACTCCCCTGAAGTGGAGAAGCTACCTTGAAGTTGCCTCTGATAGCACCCTTATTCTGCTGAATAGTGAGAGACATAGTAGCGGTGAGTCCTCCAGTCGTGTTGTGAATGGTGCCATTATGCACCCCAGCGACACCGGGCACAGTAGTAACAGTAGTAGGAGTAGAGGCTATCGTTGGCTGTAGAGTCGGAGTAGCTTTAGGATGGTGGGTAGGCTTTGGCGTAGGATGAGCAGGCGTTGAGGTTGGCGTATTCGCGGCGCTATGACTGGATGTATAGGCGAAGAAACCCGCCGCGACGCCTGCACCGATGAGCAGGGCAGCCAGGAGCAAGAGAACGAGGACAGGTTTACCAGAACGGCGCGGCTGTTCTTGCTGGAATGCAGAATAAGTAGTATCTCTAGCACTCACTGGTGCTGGAGCCGGTGCGGGCGAGACAATTACGGGCGCCATTTGTCGCCGATCTGCCAGGAAGGCATTGCTAGGAAATGCATTCAAGGCCTGCCAGAACTCCTCAACCGTAGAGAAACGGTCTTCACTACGTATGGCCAAAGCCCAAGAAATAGCATCAGACACGGGTTGAGGAATGGACGGTACCAGGCGGTTGACTGGCTCAAGGGGATCAATGCCTGTGCTCCCCATTTGAGCCATGCGATGGAAGGCGTCGGCAGGAATAAGACCTGTGAGCAAGGCATAGATGGTTGCGCCCAGTCCATAGATATCGGTACGTGTATTGGTTCCACGGGTATATTGCTCGGGGGCCCCAAAGCCAGGTGAAGCTCGACGAATCGCGGTGGTGGTTGAGTCAGGGTCATACTCCTTGGCGATGCCAAAATCGACTAACACCGTTCCATCGCCCGCTTTCGGTACAATAATGTTGGACGGCTTAATGTCTCGATGAACAATAGGAGGATGTTGTTGATGCAGGTAAGTGACGGCATCGATAACAGGTGCTACTAGAAATAACACTCGGGCTAACGAATAACGCTTCTCAGGCTGCTGCTGGCGCAGCGCTTCCAGGTTCGCGCCTTCAATATAGTCCATGAGGATATATGCCCGGCCGCTTTTATCATCGTCGAAGACACGATAAATGCGAGGCAGCGCCGGGTGATCAGCGCGTTTGAGTATCTCTCCTTCGAAGGTGAAGTGCTCTCGCTCTAGCTTGCTAGAGTCAATCAGCTCCTTAAGGGCAAATAGATTCTGTCTGACGCGCAGGTCCCGCACGAGATAGACAGCGCCAAATCCACCTTTGCCAAGCAATTCCTCCACGACATAACGATCTCGCAGAATAGTGCCTATGGGAAGCGTCATCTGGGTATCTTGCACATTGCACCTCAGCAATTTAAAACGGGCTTTGTTTAGACATTATAAGCAAAACTAAGCCCGTCAAGCAAGCCCAGGCGCTAGGGGATTTCTGGCTTCTCCTGGAAGGTGATCAAGCGGGTACCGCGCTGGAAGGTAAAATAGGCCCACGTCCACTGGAAAAAGACCAGGAAGCGATTGCGAAAGCCGATCAGGTAGAAGATATGGATGGTCAGCCACATGGCCCAGGCAACAAAGCCAGTGAGGCGAATTTTACCTATTTCCAAAACGGCGAAGGAGCGACCTACTGTGGCGAGATTTCCTTTGTTGTGATAACGGAATGGAGGAGCAGCCTGTTTCTTCCCGGCAACGCGTTGAGCGATTATAGAAGCCACGTAGCGACCTGCCTGCATGGCTACAGGAGCAACCCCAGGGAGAGGCTTCCCATCTTGTGTAGCACTGGCAGTATCACCAATGACAAAAATGTTCGAGTGTCCGGGCAGAGAAAGATCCTCCAATACTTTAACCCGACCGCCGCGATCTACTCCGGCCTTCAACCATTGACCGGCCGCCGAGGCTTTGACACCTGCGCTCCAGATCACGGTTTTCGCTGCGATATGCGAACCTGCAGCCTTGACGCCGTCCTCATCGATGGCTTCGACGGGAGTCCCTGTTCGAACCTCAACGCCTAAATGCTGCAATGCCCGCTGCGCCTTTTGCGCTAGAGCTTCGGGAAACGTGGGCAAGATTCTTGGCCCGGCCTCGACGAGGATAATACGCGCTGTTCTCGGATCGATATGGCGGAAATCCGAAGCTATGGCTTTGTGCGCCAGTTCTGCAATGGCGCCTGCCATCTCGACACCCGTTGGTCCAGCACCAACCAACACGAATGTCAACAGGGCTCTGACCTTTTCTGGATCGGTCTCCATTTCAGCGGCTTCAAATGCCAGCAATATATTGCGCCGGAGTTTCGTCGCGTCCACTACTGACTTCAAGCCGGGCGCGAAGTGCTCCCAATCATCGTGTCCGAAGTAGTTATCACTGGCACCAGTTGCAACGACCAGGTAGTCGTACCCTATTGAGCGATCGCCCATGAGTACTCGCTGTTCCTGCAGGTCTATACCGGTTACCTCGGCCAGCAGCACTTCCGTGTTTTTTTGTTTCCGGAGGGTAAAGCGGATTGGGACGCAGATGTCAGCAGGCGATAAGCCGGCCGTGGCAACTTGATACAACAATGGCTGGAACAGGTGATGATTATTGCGATCGATCACCGTGAGTTCGACCGGAGCTTTGCGCAGAGCATGAGCTGCCTGCAATCCGCCAAATCCCGCTCCAATTATCACCACGCGTGGCACTCTAGCTAGAGCTTTATTTTGCTGATCCTTTATTTCTTGCTGTGTGCTCATCTGTATATTCTTGAAAACTTCCGCCTGTGAATACCCGCTGTCTTATGGAGATGAACAAATTACTGCGGGTTTTGCCCCACCCCCCCGGCGCGATGAATCGCGCAACTACGCCCACCCAGATGCCCTGGTATTTTGTTAAACCGCATAAATGCGGGGTGCTTGACTTATATACCTCTTTATGTAATAGCTTACCTCACCATTACTTATATAGCAACAAATTCTGAAGCAGGACCCTGGAAAGCCCTTTACACGGATACCGAAGGGGAAAATAATGGAGATGGGGGTCTAGCTTCAGACGGCCTGCCAGACCTGGATTGTCCGGTCGCTGCCAGCGGAAGCAAGACGTTGTCCATCGGGTGACCAGGCCACGGCGAACACCTCGCTGTCATGGTTAAGGTAGGTGAAGATGCGCCGTCCAGTGGCGGCATTCCACACCCGGGCTGT
>WNGG01001959.1_pt1 | contig 48786 bp, 52 predicted proteins | sample 5400661 | NCBI WGS metagenome assembly WNGG01 (sample SAMN13153372, study PRJNA577476) | soil metagenome | isolation source: 100 cm soil or saprolite under Garry oak tree replicate 1 | place: USA:California | collected 2016-06-15 | reverse complement strand
TGGTCGCCATCAGTCACCACGACCAACTTGGCGCCCTTCTTAACGCACTCTTTGGTGCACTCGGCGCCTTTTGCGCCCGCGTTCTTGGCGCCGCATTTGGAGTCGGACACAATGCCGTTGACGGTTGTGGTGTCGGCGGCAAAGGTGATGCCGACCAACATGAACATCACACATAGAGCAAGACAGATCAGCAGCAGCTTTCTCATGGCGAATATCTCCTCAAAATTTTGGCGGCTGGGCCGCGATTGGTAAAGCCAGTTCCTCTTGCCGGAATTCTCTTCCACGTGCCTTCAAGAGAAGGGTCGGCAACAAGTCAAACCACGATGCGCCCGCAATATACCACAACCGGAGTCTGGGAGTTGTAACGTCGGCGTCGTGCAAGTGCGGAGCTTCGCTCCGCAGGGCGGGTGAGGGTACCCGCCCCTACATGAATCATGTAGCCCCGCTCTATCCCGGACGCTAGCAATCTACTTACTGGCTGAGTGGGTCATCGGCTGCGGTGGCGCAGCGGGTTCCGGCGAGACATAAACGACTTCTCCTGGACGGGCGTAGTGAAACTGCTCGCGGGCTTCCTTCTCGATTCGCTTGGGATCAGTCTTAAGATGAGTGATCTGGCCGGAATACTGGGCGTTGTCTTTCTCGATGCGATCAATCTCTTTCTGCAGGCTCTGATATTCACTGCGCTTGGTCCGGTAAACATCGATGCCATTGGCTCCGAACAGTATGTGTACGAACAGCCAGATCGCTAGAATTGCCACTGCGCCTGTGGCGAGGCGAGTGCGCACGGAAATGAGTCTCTCGACTACCGGCTCGACCTTGGTACGGGCCTTCGTAGCCCAAGCCTCCGCTTGATCGGCCCCTTGTGTCAGCGAGCGCAGCTTTTCTTCCGGCGTGGGCAGGACACGGATTTTGGGGAATCCTACTCGAAGATCCATTGCTTGGCGGCCGCGCTCAATTTCTGCAAACCATGTTCGCTTGGCGCTTCTGAATAAACTCTCACCACGGGTTCTGTCCCGGAGAGCCGGTAACAAACCCAGGAGCCATCGTCGAGAACCAGCTTCAAACCGTCCTTGCGGACGACTTCGCTAACCTTGCGTCCGGCAAAAGCTTTCGGATCAAGGCGTAACTTCTCAGTGAACTTCTCCTTCACCTCCGGCGTCAAGCGGAAGTTCTCGCGAACGGGATAGAAGGAACCTACTTTGACAAATAGGTCTTGCAGTTGTCGGCCCAACGATTGCTGACGGCGCGCCACCATTTCGCAACTAAGCAGGCCGGCGAGGATCCCATCCTTCTCTGGAACGTGATAGCGGATCGAAAGTCCAGCGCTTTCTTCCCCGCCGATCGCAATTTTGTCCTGCTTGATGAGTTCGCCAATGTACTTGAAGCCGACAGGAGTCTCATGCAGCTCGACTTTGTGATGGCGAGCAAGGGCATTAATAAGGTTTGTGGTCGCGACGGACTTGCCAACGCCGTTTTTCCAGCCGCGGCTTTCGACCAGATAATCAAACAGCAGAGCGATGATGTAATTCGGCTGAAGGAAGGTGCCGTCCTCGTCCACGATGCCGAAACGATCGGCGTCGCCGTCGGTGGCTATGCCGATGTGGGCTTTGATGTCGCGCATCTTATCGCGCATCGGCTCCAGCAGGTGGTCGTCTGGCTCAGGAGCGTGGCCTCCGAAGAGCACGTCGCGGTAGTCGTGCACGGTTGCGACCTCGACCCCGGCGTCTCGCAAGAGTGAATCGGAGTAGTCGCGAGCGGCGCCCCACAGTGGATCAAAGACCACGCGCAATCCAGCTTTTTGAATGGCGGCGAAGTCTATGATTTCACGCAGGCGTGCGAGGTAGGCTGGTTTAGGATCGAGCGGCTGCGCGGAGGCTTTTGCGGTGCTGGATATTCCGTCGGCGTTGACGATTTCCTGTTCTATTTGCCTGGTAACCTCGGGAAGCGCGGGCGCGCCGTCGGGCGTGGAAAACTTGATGCCATTGTACTCGGGAGGGTTATGGGAGGCAGTGAAGTTGATCGCGCCGTCGGCTTTTTCGTGGATCACGGCATGAGAAATGGCCGGAGTGGGAGCGGCTTCAGCGATCACGAGCGGAGTAATGCCGTAACTGGCCAGAATTTCGGCGGCGATCGAGCAGAAAGTCTCGCCCAGAAAACGCGGATCGCGGCCAACGATCACGCGCGCGCCGTCCGAGCGTTGTGACTTCACATAACGTGCGATTCCGTTGATCGCGCGACGCACATTCGAGAAGGTAAACTCCTCGGCCATGACCGCGCGCCATCCGGATGTGCCAAACTTGATCTGGGTGGGCATGGGTTCCTTCAGCTGGGTTGGAGATTCTTTGGTTTCAGCCGTGCCGAAATGCTTTCAAGACTCGCGTTACAGCATGGCTGAAAGCCGTGCCCTCCCGCTGTGAATGATGCTTTCAGCGTCCAGCAACCTAGCTAGACTTTGATTTCAAAAGGTTGATTCTATATGACCGATAAACTGCTCGTCCTGAGTACAACCGGATCAGAAAGTGAGGCCCGCAAGATCGCTCAAACTCTGGTCGAGCGCCGTCTGGCCGCGTGCGTCAATATTGTTCCCAAGATTCATTCGGTGTACAGGTGGAAAGGCAAAGTGGAACAAGCGGAGGAGTATCTGCTCGTGATCAAAACTGTGAAAGCCCGTAAAGAGGAGGTGCGTGCGGCGATTTGCGAGCTGCATTCTTACGAACTCCCGGAATGCATCGCGATTCAGGTTGAGAGCGGCAGCGCGGAGTATTTGAAGTGGGTGGAGGATTCGCTGTGAAACAGCCTCCGGTGGCTGACGTTACGTGGCGCTGAAGCGCTCTTCCGCAATCCTATCCCGGTCGTCTGCGATCCCGATGTATGTCGCGCCGGTCGGAACGCCGGTCTCTCCGGTCATGACGGATATCGCGGCGATCTGAGCGCAGGTCGCGCCGATCGCGTCTCAGGTCATGCCGGTCGCTGCGGATATCCTGGCGATCGCGGCGCGCATCTCTGCGGTCGCCGTTGCGAAGGTCGTTTCGTAGGTCGCGCCGGTCGCCACGCAGGTCACGCCTATCACTGCGCAAATCGCGCCGGTCCTGACGGCGGTCAACCCCTTTCTTTGCTGTGTTTTGCGGTGCTGGGTTCGGCATTTGCTCTAGGACAAGATTTGCGAAATGATCGCCAGGACATTCGGCAGGACGGGCGCGACCTGCGCCACGATAGGAATTCTTCGTCGCATATCGCCCACCTCTCCGTTTTCCGGGCCTTTTTGGCCTCTGGGTAGTGGAAACCCAAGCGCAGAAGGAAAGTTGCTGGATCCACCTGAGAGATTCGGTGAGACACTCCTGGGCCATGTTGAAGACCTGGCAATCGAAAATCCCGGCTATTGGTGAACGAAGGTATAGATCAGGCCAGCAACCGAAATCAGGATCATCGAAAGAAACAGAGCGTCCAGAATTTTGTCTTTCAGGCGAGTTGCGGTCTCTGGTTGCACGGCGGTTCTTTTTTGTCGCTAAAACAGTTGAGGAACTTAGACGAGTGGGTGAGTGTTGCCCAAAACATAAGCTCCACCCAGTCACAAATGCAACGCCACTTTAGTAACTAGTTTGGGGATTACCCAAGAGGAGCCAGTCGCGGAGATTCTGGGAGCAAGGGGTTAAGTCATGGCTGAGGGACTGACTGGAGCAGCTAATAGCTGGAGCTGCCAAGTGGTATCCGACCAACTACATCGTGGCTCGATGGCGCGCCCGGAGAGATTCGAACTCCCGACCTACAGCTCCGGAGGCTGCCGCTCTATCCAGCTGAGCTACGGGCGCGTAGTTCAAGTGTACATGGGGTGCGAGCACGCCATCAATTTGGGGGCAGAGGGATTTTCGAGCCGGATGGCTTGGCCGCAGTGGACTCGGAGCCGCGCAACAGGCAGGGATCAGGCGCAGACGAGAGACAGCATGAGCGGATCAGGCTACCGCCGCCCTCCGCCACGCTCTGCGCGGCCACCACTAGCGCGTTCGGCTTTGGGGCGCGCTTCGTTCACATTGATCGTGCGTCCGCCAAGTTGAGCACCATTGAGCCCCGCGATGGCCTTCTCGCCTTCTTCGTCATTCGTCATTTCGACGAAACCGAAGCCTCGCGACCGGCCTGTCTCGCGATCAGTCAGAATGCTCGCCTTACCGTCCATTCGACCTCCGGAGGGCGCGGCCGAGCGAAGCCGAAGGGAGGGCTGCGGCCCGCACCAGCTATACTCCCTCCTGCATGGCTACATCGCATGAAGTGACATCCGCCCGCCCTGAGCTTGTACGCGAACTTGGCGCCAGCCATGCGACCGCAGTCGTCGTTGGAGTCGTGATTGGCAGCGGCATTTTCCTCGTTCCCGCAGAAATGATTCAGGCAGCAGGGTCGGCGCGACTGGTTTATCTGGCTTGGGTTGTTGGAGGTATCTTTTCTTTTTTTGGGGCCCTGACCTACGCAGAACTCGGTGCCATGAAGCCGCAGGCTGGCGGCGAGTACGTCTACATCCGTGACGCTTATGGTCCGCTTGCGGGTTTTCTTTGCGGTTGGACCTGGACTGTCGTGGTAAAGCCATCGTCGCTGGCTGCGATCTCGACGGGAATCGTTCGCATTCTGGCGAATTTTCCCCAACTTTCGTTTCTCTCCCTCCCCATAGGACATGTGCCGGTCACTTGGGGGCAGCTCGTCGCCATCGGCTTTGTGTTCCTGATTTCCGCGATCAATTACATCGGCGTAAAAAGGGCAGGAAATTTCCAACTTGCGTTTACGATCCTTAAAGTTGTCCTCATCATCGCAATTGCAGCCCTGGCCTTCAGTTCGCGCGGCGACTGGGGCCACTTCGCAGAGAGATACGCCGGCGGTACCGGGGGGATCGTGGGATTCGTCGCAGCCGTCGCCGCCGCACTCTGGGCTTACGATGGCTGGAGCGACGTGAATATGGTTGCAGAGGAGGTCCGTTCTCCCGAGCGCAATATTCCGCTGGCCCTTGTCGGAGGGCTACTCATGATCGGCGTCCTCTACATGCTGGTGAACGCTGCGGTGCAGTACGCCTTACCGCTCACGCTGGTCGCGACTTCGTCATCACCAATGTCAGATGCCGTGAAGACCTCTTTCTTGGGAGGGATTGGAGCTGCAGTCGTCTCCGGCGTGATGGTCATTTCGCTCATGACCTCGCTGAACGGCGTGGCGATGAGTGGCGCGCGAATGACCTTTGCCGTGGCTCGCGACGGAAACCTCTTTTCAATGCTCGCGAAGATCCATCCGCGATTCCACACCCCGCACGTTGCCATAGTCACGCAGGCAATCTTGACGATGAGTTTTCTGTTAATGGGAGGTAGTTTCCGGCAGCTCTTTACTCTGGCTATTTTTGCCGAATGGCTCTCCTACGTGACCGCCAGCAGCGCGCTCTTTGTGTTCAGAACTAAGCCTTCTACCTTAGAGCGCCCCTATCATTTTGGGGGATATCCACTGGCCCCGGCCCTTTTTATTGTGGCGTCAGCAGCTCTGCTCTACTACACTTTTACCAGCAACCTCCGTAACTCGATTTTGGGGGGTCTGGTCATTTTGGCTGGAGTCCCGGTTTATTACGCGTTCGCCCTTCGTCGTAAGGTATGAGTAGTCGGGACCCCATTTTGGGATTTTTCTCCTTGCGGTATTACCCGCGATTACCGAAGTACAGGAGCGGTGGGGACATTTACCCGTGTACCGTTTCCACTTACCTTAGAGCTTCGTCCGGCACTTCTCTCCCCGGGCCCGGATGTCCTTTGGAGTTAGAACATGGCGCCTGAAACACTCACTCTCGGACTGTTGCCGGAGAAGAAACGGAACTGGCGCACATTCCTGTTCAGTTACAGCATGTGCCTGTTCCTGGTGCTGCTCATGCTTGTGGCTCGCCTGATTTGGCCCGATCGAATGAATGTATGGGGAAGATACACGGTCACGGAGATTATCCCACCGCCGGACTTAATTCCTGAGAAGCCGATTATAAAACCAAAGCCGAAGATGAAGCTGCTGCCTGCGGTCAAGTTTGAAAAGCCTAAGCTGATTGTTCCAAAGGAAATCCGGCAGCCCAAGGTACAAGAAGCCAAGATTGAGCCGCCAAAGATTCAGCCGGTAAACTTTGAACCGCCGAAGATTCAGCCAGTCTCAGGTGCAATGCCAGCCAAGGTGATCTACACCGGCTCGTTTGGAAGCTCGGCGACTCCGACCGTAAATGCCCCGATCGAGAAAGTGCAGACCGGGGGGTTCGGGGACCCCAATGGCTTGAAGGGACAAGGCAAGGAAAACGCGAAATTAACCGCTGCCAAACTGGGATCGTTTGATCTGCCGGAAGGCGCCGGAACCGGTAATGGCACTGGTGGGGCAAAAGGGATCAAAGGCACAATTGCAAGTGCTGGTTTCGGCAACGGCATCGCTCAACCTGGACAAGGCGACGGACGCAGAAATGGTCAAGGTGTGCAGGCTTCAGGTTTCGCAGCGCAACAGGTTGCCTCAAACACCGGAAGGCACACCCAGGATGATGGTGGCGCGGCCAGTAGCCAGGTGGAGATCATTTTCAAGCCGAAGCCGGTCTATACCGAGGAGGCCCGCAAACTTCAACTGGAAGGCGAGGTCCTCCTGGAAGTGAGCTTCGGGGCCAACGGGGAGTTGCACGTAAACCGGGTGGTACATGGACTCGGGCACGGCCTGGATGAGGCTGCGGTGGCCGCGGCCAACAAGATCAAGTTCAAGCCGGCACAGCGCAACGGTTCGTCGGTAGATTCCACGGCTGTTGTGCATGTAATGTTTCAACTAGCTTCTTAGTTTTCTAAACTTAGTCGTCTTTCTGAAAGAAGGTCAGAGATTATGAAACGCTGCGGATGGATTCTTACCGCTTCATTATTATTGCTTCCGCTGAGTGCAGGCGCGCAGCAGGCACAGGCACCAGATCCGGCACCGGCGACGCAACCAGCAGCCGTGCAACCGGCGGTCGTACAGCCATCCGCGCTGCCTGCCGCCGTGCAGCCCGTATCAGCCACCCCGGGTATCGCCCTGGCACCGCAACCCGCAGCGAGAGTGCCGGTGAGCGTCGACCAAGTGGTTGATCAGATCATTGAGCGGGAACACGCGCTGATCAATTTCTTGAAGAACCGCACGCCTCTGGTCGAAACCTACTTGCAGAACCTAGCGCCAGACGCAAAACTGGGCGCGGCGCCAAGAGAAGATCACTATTTCCTGGGCCGTCTCGATATGGCTGAGACCATTGACCGGCGCGACTATCTGATGAAGCAGACCAGCTTTCAGAAGAACCTGATGGGCGGAGTCACCAAGCTCTTCCGCATCCAGTACCAGCCCATGGGATTCTCCTGGATGGTTTTTGCCGACCGCCAGAACTTTGACCGCAGCCATTACGATTTCCACTATGCGCACCGCGAGTTCCTGGGCGAAGTGCGTTGCCTGGTCTTTGACGTTCAACCAAAAAAGGGCGCCGGCAAGGGAATGTTTGAAGGGCGAATCTGGGTGGACGATCAGGACTACAACATTATCCGCCTGAACGGAACCTATGTGCCGCGTCCAAAGAACGCCTTTTTCTTCCACATGGATAGCTGGAGGCTGAACCTGGTTCCCGGTTATTGGCTGCCGGCGTACATCTACAGCGAAGAAGGCGATTTTAGTTACGGCTCGCATGACAAGCTGGCGTTTAAAGCCCAGTCGCGTATCTGGGGCTATGACTTGGCGAAAAACACTCGCGAGGATGAACTGACGCAACTGAAAGTAGACGCAGTGAAGGACGAAAGCCCGGTGGCGCAGGATGCATCGCCGCTCGAAGCCCAGCGTCAATGGCAGCAACAGGCTGAAGACAACGTAGTGGAGCGCTTGCAAGAAGCAGGCTTGGTTGCTCCGGCGGGAGAAGTAGACAAGATCCTGCAGACCGTTATCAACAACATCGAGATCACGAACAATATTGATCTTCCCCGGCCGGTCCGCGCCCGGGTCATGCTGACTTCTCCGCTTGAGACATTCAGCGTGGGCAACACGATCGTGATCAGCCGCGGTTTAATTGATACGCTTCCAGACGAAGCCAGCCTGGCGGCAATCCTTTCGCATGAACTAGCGCACATCGTGCTCGGCCATAACCTTGGCAGCAAGTACGCGTTCAACGACCGCATGCTGTTTTCCGACGAATCCACGTATCAGAATCTTGGCTTCCGGCACAACCCCGAGGAAGAGACCGCAGCGGATGCAAAAGCGATTGAATTGCTGAAGAACTCGCCTTATGCCCAGAAGCTGGGATCGGGCGGGCTGTATCTGAAACAGCTGTCAGTCCGCTCTTCGGTACTCGCGGCCCTGCTGACACCTCACCTGGGTAATGGACTGACGGACAGCAAAGGGGAGGTGACTCGTCTGGCCGCGCTGATGACCTCAGGACTTAACCTCGATGACTCGAAATTAGATCAGATTGCGGCTCTGCCCCTGGGCGGAAGAATCAAACTTGATCCCTGGGGAGATCATGTCGAAATGGTAAAGGCTGCCCCGGTCGCGATCACCTCGGTCCGCGACAAGATGCCGTTTGAAGTGACGCCCTTCTTCCCGCGACTCACACGTTTGGGGACGGGAGCGACACTCGACGCAGCGGCGCAGAACAGCACGAAATAACCCACTCTTAAGAGAACTAAGGCCAGCCCGGACGCGTCGAGCTGGCCTTAGTTTTTCAGCGCACTCGCAGCGGTTGAGATCCCGAGACGGCCAGAACCCCTTTAATGCGACTTCTTCGTTGTTGGCTGATCATCCAAGAGTACTTCCTTTGGCGGATCAGCGGAATGCTCACTCATCGAGCTGAAGACGAATCGCGGGCAAGGCGCCCGGATTTGAACTGTTGCCAACCCCAATACGTGACCGAAAAAATCAAGAGGCTCGTCCAAAGCCAACTCACTAAAATCGCAAGCAGGAACCCGAACGCACCGTCGCCTTCGTGGAAATCTATAGGGACGAAACGACTGACGATCCACCCCGGCCCATCCACAACCCAGTTCAGATAGGAAAACTTGAAACCGGCGACCACAAGACCTGCACCAGCACAGGTGCTGGAGAGTCCGAGCGCGATCTTGATCGGCGCCTTCAGCTTCGTGAGGTGTTGTTCATCCACTCGCAAGCTTAGCTGACCGGTTGCTCTGCCAGAACCTTCTCGCGCTCTTCCGCGTCTCGCCGCGCCTCACCGGGGGATGAGGGGAGAGCCAAATCTAGCACTTCGTGGATAGTCTTCACATAGTGCACGTTCAGGTTTTCCAATTGCTCAGGCGTGAGGTCCTCATCCACATTCATTTTGTTTTCTGCCGGCAAGATCACATCGTGCACTCCGGCGCGCTTGGCGGCCAGGACTTTCTCCTTGATCCCGCCTACCGGCAGCACGTTTCCACTCAAGGTGATTTCTCCGGTCATTGCAGTCAACGGGCGAACGGGCCGGTCTTTCAACAGTGAGACAAGCGCGGTTGCCATAGTGACACCTGCGGACGGGCCATCCTTGGGAATTGCTCCTGCGGGCACGTGAATGTGAATGTCATGCTCAGAGAAAAAGCCCTCATCAATTCTGAGCTGCGGAGCGTTGGACCGCACCCAGGTGAGCGCGGCCTGCATGGATTCCTGCATCACTTGACCGATTTGTCCGGTCATCATGAAGCCGCCCTTGCCCTTCATCGTGTTGGCCTCGATGAATAGAACATCGCCGCCGGACGGAGTCCACGCCAAACCCACTATCACGCCAGCACGCTTGGTCCGTTCCGCAATTTCACCTTCGCTGCGGACTTTAATTCCGCCAAGGAATTCCTGCACGATTTCCTGCGTCACCACCAGCTTCTGGGTCTTGCCTTCGGCCAGGCGGCGCGCCTGCTTCCGGCAAATGGTGCCGATGTTGCGCTCCAGGTTACGAACTCCGGCCTCACGCGTGTAATGCCGGATGATATAGCTCATGGAATCCAGCGGAAATTCGATTTGCTCCGCGGTAATGCCATTCTCTTCAATCTGGCGCGGAACTAGATATTGAAACGCGATGTGAGCCTTTTCCTCTTCCGTGTAGCCCTGGAGTTCGATGATTTCCATGCGGTCGCGCAGCGGCTCTGCCACCGGATCGAGCATGTTCGCCGTGGTGATGAACAGGACTTTCGATAGATCGAAGGGTACATCGAGGTAGTTATCACGGAAGGTCGAATTCTGTTCAGGATCAAGAGCTTCGAGTAGGGCTGAGCCTGGATCTCCGCGGAAATCGCGTCCAACTTTATCAATTTCGTCCAGCATGAAGACGGGATCTTTGGTTTCGGCGCGGCGAATGCCCTGGATGATCTGGCCTGGCAACGCTCCAATGTAGGTCCGACGGTGGCCACGTATCTCTGCCTCGTCGTGGACCCCGCCTAGCGAAATGCGGACGAATTTTCTTCCCAACGCACGCGCAATGGACCGTCCCAGTGAAGTCTTGCCGACTCCCGGAGGTCCGACGAAACAAAGAATGGGGCCTTTCATTGACGGCTTCAAGCGGCGCACCGACAAGAAATCGAGGATGCGATCTTTGACCTTCTGCAGGTCGTAGTGGTCGGTGTCGAGGATTTCCTTTGCCTTAGGGATATCCACTTCGCCGCCAGAAGTCTTGGCCCATGGCAGCACCGCAAGCCACTCGACATAGTTGCGCGTAACGCCGTAATCGGCGGCCATCGGGGACATGCGCGAAAGACGGCCAAGCTCCTTCAGCGCTTCTTTCTTCACATCATCCGGCATTCCGGCAGCTTCGATTTTCTGCCGCAGCTCTTCGGTATCGCGCTGGCCTTCGTCCTGCTCACCCAGTTCTTTCTGGATGGCCTTCATCTGCTCCCGCAAGTAATACTCGCGCTGGCTCTGTTGCACGCGGTCCTGCACTTCAGATTGGATTTTGTTGCGGAGCTGTTGGACTTCGAGCTCTTTGGCGAGGTGCTGATTGATCTTTTCCAGGCGCACCCTGACATCCGTGGTCTCGAGTGCATCCTGCTTGTCGGCGGTCGAGAGCGATGGCAGCGAAGAACCGATAAAGTCCACCAGGCGGCCAGGCTCTTCGATGTTCATCGCGACCGTAGACAGCTCATCGGACAACGTGGGCGAGCCAGCCACGATCTGCTGGAAGAGCGTGAGCACGTTGCGCTGCAGGGCTTCCACTTCGGACGTCTTCGGCGGAATCGCCTCAGGCACAGTCTCCACACGGGCGCGCATGAACGGCGTGAGCTGGGTAAACTCCGCCAGGCGGACGCGCTCCAGGCCCTCGGCAAACACGAACAGGCTCTGGTTGGGCATTTTGACGACTTTGTGCACCACCGCCAGGCTGCCGACGGTGTAGAGGTCGGTAGGTTGCGGTGAATCGATGCGCGCCTCGCGCTGTGCCACCACGACAATGGTCTTGTCTTCTCCCAGCGAATTGATAAGCTGCACCGAGCTTTCGCGACCGACGGTCAGCGGCAGGACGGCGTGGGGGAAGAGTACGGTGTCTCTGACAGGCAATACCGGCAAGGATTTGTCGGGCGGCATGCTTTGGTCTTTTGCCGTTTCGTTAAGCTCGTCGTTATTATGGCGAGGGGGCCGCTGTTCAGCCATTTTTCACCTTGAGTCTATCTTACTCAACTTTGATGTTCTGAAATTCCAGAAGATTCAGACGCCCAACTCAGCGAGAGTCTCTCCGGACGGACTGGAAGCACTTGGATTCTAAACCGCGGGCCTGGGTTTGCGAAAAACGAAGGTTTTGGGACGTTGACACTTAAGTGTAGGCAATGTCGAAGGAGATTCGCTCACGAATGACGTAGGTTATGCCGCTGGGTAGACTCCCAGCACTTTTACCATGTCGGCGACCGCTCCTAACTGCAGCAATGCTCCCTTGGCCACCTTGTCATCTCCGCGAAGGAAATCGGCGTAAAAGACGTACTCCCAGGGACGTCCGCGCATGGGGCGCGATTCGATTTTGCTAAGGCTGATATCACGCTCAGCGAATACGTGCAGGGCCTTGTAAAGGGCCCCGGGAATGTTTTTTACGCCGAAAGCAATCGAGGTCTTGTTCGCTCCGGGGAGCACTCGCTTCCTTCGACGAAGAAGAAAAAAACGCGTGAAGTTGCGTTTATTGTCTTCGATGCCAGCGGCAAGGACGCGTCCCTTGTAAACCGAAGCGGCGTTGCGGCTGGCGACTCCGGCGGCGTCGCGCATTTCGGTTTCGATCACATGCTTCACGCTTCCGGCAGTGTCATAGAAGGGCGTAGCCTGGATTCGCGGATTCTTGCGAAAGAAATCGCGGCATTGGTCGAGCGCGACTGGATGCGAGAAGGCCCGCCGAATATCCGACTTCTTTACTCCCGGCGCGGAGATCAGATTGTGCACAATTCGCAAGCGAAACTCGCGCTGGACGAAAACATTGCGCGCCAGCAACAGATCAAAATGTTCGGTCACCGATCCGGCGAGCGAATTCTCGATGGGAATTACTGCGATCGGGACATCACTCGCTTCGATGCGATCAAACACTTCCGCCGACCGGGCGCACGGAACAATCGAGCAACCGGGCAGCATCCGTCGCGCGGCTTCGTGGCTGAAGGACCCGAGCTCTCCCTGGATGGCAACTTTCATCTGAGCAAGTTAGCTGGAGGAAACCGGGGAATGCAAATCTTTTTCGAGCAAGAGCGCATCCACGTGGTTCGAATAGTAACGCGGAATGGTCTTGATTACGTCGAATCCACGGCGCTTGTAGAAGGCCAGAGCCGAAACGTTGTCCACCGCAGTCTCAAGGCAAACCAAACGGCAATTGGCAGCACCCAGGCGCGATTCAGCAATATCCAGCAGGGCGGAGCCGATGCGATAGCGGCGCGCCTCGGAGCGGACGTCGATGGTGATGATATGCCCCACCTTCCGGCTGCTTTCGGCAACGAGAAATCCTAGAATCTCCGGGCCGCGCTGCTCCGGCTCTTCGGTCGGTTCTTCGGTCGGTTCTGGGGCCGATTCTGCGACCAGCGTAAACGCATCCGGGCGGCGGAGATAGCTTCTCAATTCGTATTGGCTATAAGAGATTCCCGGCGGGAAGCAGGACTGATCAATCGCCCAAAGGGTGTCGAAATCCTCGCGGCGGTAATCGCGGACTGTGAATCTCACTTTCTTATTCTAGACGGGCACGAGAGTAGGGAGCAGGAAACTTAATACAATCAAATACATACGATGGCTTGGTAAATTTTAAAAAATCTACGGCGAAAAACTTGCTCGTTTGCACTCCTAAGTCGTACCATTCGCATCTGAGGGTTTGTGGTGCTTTCGATCGCCATTGATGCCGTGTGCGCCGCGACCACTTTGGTCGTCTTGTGGTATCTGCTGCTCTCCCGTTACAACAAGCGCAGGGGGACCTTGGTTCTGCGGTGGGTAGAGGCGGCATGCGCCACACGCGGCCGTGTCACAGAGACAAAATGGCTGAACGCGAGCCGCCTGCAGGCCCACTTCAGCTTTGCGACCCACTGGTTTGAAAACGCACGGGTTACGATCAAACTGCTTCCTCGTCCTATCCCTTTGCAGTGGATGGTTTGCCTGTGGCGGCGGCAGAAAGAAACCTTGACTTTTGAGGCTGATCTCGACGAATCGCCTACTTTCCATCTGGAAATCTCGCGCCACCGCTGGCTGACGCAAAAGCCGAAAGAAATCTCCAGTCCCGACAGGAATTGGGCGATCTCACGACCGGGGCCCGTCGTGCTTACGACACGAACAGAATGGACCCATGAGTTGACTCCGGTGGTGAACACGCTGATGACGTCCCGCGGACATAACCTGCTGACTGTGCGCTTCCGTCCAGATTCTCCAAATTTGGCCGCGACCATTCCCTTGGAAGCTCTCTCCGACGAGGAGACCACGGCCACATTCCTGAGCGTACTTAGGGACCTCGCTGCCGGCGCCTCCGCCTCGCGCCACTAGACGTTGTTCCAAGAATCCAGGTTCCAAGAATCAAAATTCCACAATTCTGCTTCCAGCTCAGGATTTTCCGTGGTATCTTTCCCCGCACATGTCAAACATCAGCAACCCCACTCCACAGTTTGGGACTGCAGAATACGCCGGCGTGCCGGGGACTGAGCATTGCCAATTTTGCAAGCAGCCAATCGGTCGGCGCTACTATCGCGTCAACGAAGCTATGGCCTGTGCGGCCTGCGGTGGGCGCGTACAGTACGAACTCCCGAAGGACGGCCACACGCAATTTGTGCGTGGGCTGATCTTTGGTATCGGGGCTGCGATTGTCGGCCTGGTGTTGTATGCGACATTCGCCATCACTACAGGACTGATGATTGGTTACGTCTCGCTGGCAGTTGGCTACATTGTCGGCAAAGGAATCAAGATGGGATCGCGTGGCGCGGGCGGCCGCAAGTACCAGATCGCGGCCGTTGTGCTAACGTACGCGGCCGTCTCCCTGGCTGCAGTGCCGGTTTATATTTCGCAATATGCCAAGATGAAGAGAACGCCGCAACAGCCGGCACAAGCTCAGCAGCAGACCGACACAGATTCTGAACAACAGCAGCAAACACAGAACCGACCTGGTGTGGGACTGGGCGCTGCATTGCTGCAACTCACGTTCATAGGTCTGGCTTCTCCTTTTTTGGAGTTGCAGGATCCGCTGCACGGCCTGATCGGCTTTGTGATTCTCTTCGTCGGAATCCGCATTGCATGGAAAATCGCGGCTGGCACTGAGACCCAAATTCTCGGGCCATTTGAAAACGCCCCGGCAGCGTCCTGACCTCGTACTGACTTGTGTCCCTCATAAGCACCCAATTTGTCCAGAATTGCAGCCGATGCTCGAACGCGCTGCCGGCCGGCGCGCTTGAGTGTGAAAAATGCCACGCACTGGTGCACGCAGAACAACTGGAACGCATTGCCTCCGAGGCGAGGGTTTTGGAAGCGAAGAACGAATTAAGGCAGGCGCGGGAGCAATGGCTGATGAGCCTGCCACTCTTGCCGAAAGCATCGAAACAAGCGGATTGGGTTCGCGACCATGCCCTCGCTCTCGACGTTGCGGCGGACCGGCAACAGGCGCCCGAAAGTGAAAACAAGTGGGCCCAGAGGCTTGGCCCGATCGGCCCCGTTGCGATTATCCTGGCGAAAAGCAAGGCCGTGCTCGCCGCCGTTTTCAAGCTGAAATTTCTGCTCAGCTTCGCAGCATTTTTTAGCCTTTATTGGGCCCTCTACGGATGGGCATTCGGCTTGGGTTTCGCCGCGCTCATTCTGATTCACGAAATGGGACACTTCATCGATATCAAGCGCCGAGGATTGCCTGCCGACATGCCGGTTTTTCTTCCTGGATTTGGAGCATACGTGCGCTGGCGAGCCCTAGGCGTGCCCTTGAAAACGCGCGCCGCGGTCAGCTTGGCTGGACCCCTGGCTGGCGCGATTGCTGCGGTGGTGTGTGCAGGGCTGTGGCGGGAAACAGGTAGCGGGATCTGGGCGGCGCTGGCGCGATCCGGAGCATGGCTCAATGTTCTGAACCTCATTCCAGTGTGGTCGCTGGATGGCAGTCAAGCAGCACTTGCGCTGAGCAAACTAGAGCGCGTTGGGTTGCTCACACTCTGCCTGGGTCTGTGGCTAATCCTCGGCGAGAGCATCTTTTTTCTGGTGGCTATTGGCGCAGCTTACCGCATTTTCACAAAAGACACTCCGCCGGAGCCGAGCTACTCGACCAGCCTCTACTTCGCCGCGGTACTAATTTCTCTGGGCATAGTCATGTGGATGCTGCCCGGAAAGGGTTTCGGATCCAACTGAATGACGACGCTTCGGTTATAAGGTGATGGAATGCGCAAGACGTTCGTGGCGCCGTTCCCTTCTATTCTTTCTCGGCTTCGAACCGGTATCCCACCCCGCGCACTGTGAGCAGATGTTGCGGACGAGAAGGGTCGTCCTCGAGATAACGGCGCAGGCGGACGATGAAATTGTCTATAGCGCGCGTGTCTGTGTCTTCTCTCAGCCCCCAGACTTCTTCCAGGATCGACTTGCGCGAGACTACGCGGCCGCGATTGCGAACCAGATGGCGAAGCAGTTCGGCTTCCATCACGGTCAGTTGCGTGGTCGTCCCTTTGGCTCGAAGTTCCAAGTTGCCAAAATCGATGGTGCGCTCATTGAATGAGAAGACGCCGAATTCGTAATTGCTGCGATCAGATGAATTGCTCGGAACTTGGGTAGTGGGCTCAGCAATTGGCGATTGCCGCATCCATTCCCTGCGGCGCAGCAGACCCTGCAGTCGCGCGAGAAGGATGGGAAGCTCGAAGGGCTTGGCAATGTAGTCGTCAGCGCCGGAAGCAAATCCCTGCAGAACGTCTTCTGGCCGGCCGCGGGCGGTGAGCATCAGAATAGGGACAAAATTCCTGGCGGCGCGTAAGTCAGCGGCGACCGCAAAACCGTCTTTACCGGGAAGCATAACGTCGAGCACAACAGCGTCAAAGTTTTCACCTTTCGCGAGGAGCAGATCGAGCGCGCTCTCGCCGTCGGCAGCGATCTGCGCCGAGTGCCCTTCAGCCTGCAAGTTGAATTGCAGACCTGTTGCGAGATGGGCTTCGTCTTCCACGACGAGAACTCGACTCACGAGGATCTCCGGGGAAGTTCAAGAATTACGGTCGCACCTTGGCCTTCGCCTGCACTCTGTGCGGAAACCCGCCCGCCGTGCCGTTTGGCAATCGTGCGAACCAGGAAGAGTCCGAGCCCGGTACCTCTCACCTGCGCGCGCGCGCGGTTGGGGACACGGTAAAAGCGCTTAAAAATAGTCTTCAGTTCGGTTGCCGGAATGCCCACTCCCCGGTCTTGCACTCGCAGAACTAGCCGTTTTTGTTCTGGCAAGACAAGCTGTACGGAAACGTCCACGTGATTTCCGGAATACTTGATGGCGTTATCCAGAATGTTAGAGACGGCGGTACGAAGGTCTTCGGGATCGCCACTCACCTCTGAGCCATTGCCGTCCAGCAATGACTCGTATCGAAGTGCGTCAGGCTGGAGGTGGTGACTGGTACGGGCGTTCTCAACGCACCGCTCGACCAGGCGAGCGAAATCCACGCTGACGCGCTCTCCCTTCCGGGCCCCTGCTTTGCCTGCCCTGAGCACCTGTTCCACCGTGTGCATGAGGCGGTCAGTGTCCTCGAGCATCAAGCGGTAGAAGTCATGGCGCTGCGCATCTTGCAGCTCTCTGCGCTCAAGGGTTTGCAGATGGAGACGAATGGAGGCGATGGGAGTCTTAAGTTCGTGGGTGACGGCATTGATAAAGCTGTCGTGCTGCTCGTTCTTGCGGATTTCGCGGACGAGAAAACTGGTATTCAGGATCAGACCGGTAACGATGGCTCCGAAGAAGATGATCCCAAGCAGGACCTTGATGCCCTCGCGCCAGTGGACGATGATCCAGCCAAAACCGACGGTACCCGCTATGGAGGCGAGCAGGACTCCGAAGGATAGGAAGAATAGAATTTTTCCGCGGCGGCTGACGCGCATGTGTGCATTCTAGCGCGCCAAAAGACAACCATGGAAACAAAGCTGGAAGCTAACATTCTGCCGGGGAACGGCTCGCTTAGCCGGATATTTATACGGAGACCAGCTCTGGTTGAGCTGGAGCCGGCTTTTCGCGGTCTTTCTCGCGCAACTCAACCTCCCGCGACTCATTCTCGCGCAACTCGGACAGTTTCACGCGATAGACATGCCGAGCCAGACCGAGTTTCTTCAGCGCCCAGATGCCGTACCAATTCATATCGACTTCATACCACTTAAGCCCGTGGCGAGCTGAAACCGGATGTGCGTGATGATTGTTGTGCCAGCCCTCACCGAACGTGAGCAGCGCGACCCACCAGCTATTGGTGGAAAGGTCCCGCGTCCGAAAGCGACGTGAGCCCCAGCTATGGGTGGCCGAGTTTACCAACCAGGTGGAGTGCAGGCCAAGCACGGTGCGAAAGAACATTCCCCACATCAGGAACGGCAGGCCGCCTATCGCGAACAGTAAACCTGCCACGGCAATTACTGGCACGTAGTGGTACTTAGTGATCCAGATGTGGAACTTGGATTTCGCGAGATCAGGAACATAACGAGAGAGAGTCTGCGTATCTTGGTGAAGGCTCTTCCCCATCAGGATCCATCCCATATGGGCCCACCACTTGCCATCGGCCGGCGTATGAGGGTCGCCCTCGTGATCAGAAAACTGATGATGAATGCGGTGAGTCGCAACCCAGAAGATTGGGCCGCCTTCAAGCGTCAGGGTCCCGCAAACCGTCAAAACATATTCCACCCATTTCGGGGTTTTATAGCCGCGATGCGTAAGCAGGCGATGGTATCCCATGCCAATTCCGAGGCTGCCCGAAATCCACCACAGCACACAGCACGCGATAAGTGCCTTCCATGTAAAAAAGAAAAGGGCCGCGATGGCACCAGCGTGAAACAACGCCATGAAGCCTGCGGTAACCCAATTAATCTGGTCGTCATGACGTGTGCGCTCGAGCGCTTCGATCTTTAGTGACATGTGTACTCCCGATATCTAATAATCCTATCGGTAGGCTAACAGCGGGCTTCAGGTCGTAGCTGTAATACTTGTGTAATACGCACTGAATGCTGGTTACTGCCGTAATCCTGTTGTAGCCCAAGCCCCAAATTGACACTGATCAATACTGATCACGAAAACAGAAATCCGTAAAGATCAGCGCGAATCCGTAATTACCCTTGGGCTACAAACGGACCAATTTTCAGGGAACTCAAATTCTGGTTTGGGGGTGAGTCTGGTTTCCGCCAGGTATTGGAGGGTTGTTCAGCAGGGCGTCGGCAAGGCGCAGCCAGCGTTCGAACGGAGCCTCCCAAATGTCCATCTTGGGACCGTGCTGTTCGTCTTGGGAAATCGGGGGAGTTGGCGAATTAACCGCGGTCATGGGTCTCATACTTCTCCTTAGGGATACTAACCCTGAGATGGAACTAGAGTCGCACAAGGTTGTAGGCCTCGAATAGCGGGTAAAGTGTGTATTACTTTGGTACTTAGCACGAACTTAGGCACTCGGACGCAGCCTCACGAATCTGGAGCACTCGTTCCAGTTTAGGCTTATCGAAATCCAGCTCTGAATTCAGGCTTGACTTCCAGGGGGAGAGGTCTAGCATAGAAGTATCACCTCCGATCCAATTCAGGATCGAGTGGGCTGGTAGCCAAGGAATGTCACCGCTTCTTGGTAGCCGGCCCATTTAATTGCAGCCAGAGCTCTCGGAGGCGCTGTTTCAATCTACCGTCCACTCCCTCACCATTCTCGCGACCGAATCTGGCACCTCCGCTTCGAGTTCCACCATTCCGTCCTTGTACTGGCGAGAATAGATTCGCGAGCGAGCCTCGAGCATGGCCAGGGCCTTCCCTTCTTTTTGGGGAACGCGCAAGTGCACACGACTGAGCGCATCTTCAGACAGCATCTGATCGATCCTATCCAGCAACGTGCCCAGACCGATACTCTTTGTGGCTGAGACGTGTACGGTTTGAGAATCGTCACGAAGGCTGTCGCGCTGCTTGGGCGGAAGCAAGTCGATCTTATTCTTGACATGCAAAGTAGGCTTGTCACCGGCTTCGAGTTCTTTGAGGACCAAATCCACCTGCGCATCCTGCTCGGAAGAAAGCGGACTGCTCGCGTCGGAAACACGCACAATCAAGGCTGCCCGCTGTACTTCCTCCAGCGTCGCCCGGAACGACGACACCAGTGTGTGTGGCAGGTTGCGGATGAATCCGACCGTATCCGACAAGAGGACCTTCCGCTTGGAAGGCAGAGTAGCCGAGCGCAGCGTGGGGTCGAGCGTGGCAAACATGCGCGGAGACTCAAGCACCGTCGCCTTGGTCAGAGCGTTGAATAGGGTTGACTTGCCGGCGTTCGTGTAACCCACCAGCGCCACGGTGGCCACTGGAACGGACTCGCGCCGCTGCCGTTGCTGGGCACGAATGCGCCGTACGTTCTCGATTTGCTCTTTCACGTGGCGAATGCGGCGATAAATCTTTCGGCGATCAGTTTCAAGTTGGGTTTCGCCAGGCCCTCGGGTTCCAATGCCGCCGCCAAGCTGTGACATTTCGACGCCTCTTCCACTCAGCCGTGGCAAGAGATATTCGAGTTGCGCCAACTCCACCTGTAATTGTCCTTCGCGGGTCCGGGCGTGCGTGGCAAAGATGTCGAGGATGAGCTGGGTGCGGTCGATCACACGCGCATTCACCACTTTTTCGATATTCCGCTGCTGGGATGCCGTCAGATCGTGATCGAAGAGCAGCAGATCGGCAGAAACCGACGCGGCAGCTCCGGCGATTTCTTCCAGCTTCCCTTTGCCAATCAGAGTTGCAGGATCGGGGCGGTCTCGGCGCTGCAGCAGTTCGCCGGCGATCTCCGCTCCAGCACTAATCGCCAGATCGCGAAGTTCGCCGAGAGATTCCTCCGCGCTGAATTGTGGTTCAGAATTTTGCCGCGGAGCGGCAGAAGTATCCCTGGCAGCCTGGGCCACACTGGTTACGCCTTTGCCATGAGCGCGCCTCCGGCTACGGTAGTCGAGTCCGACCAGGAAGGCGCGCTCCTTGCGCATTCCCGGGGGAACAGTGGAATGGGCCAGGCCCGAGCGCTTGCTCCCACGAAGCAATCTGGATTCAGGACTGCGCAAGCTGGGACAGCCTCATCCCTCGGTCCCGGAAGCTGGAGGAGCTTCTCCGGAATCATCCGCCACAGCCGGCGTAGTGGTCACCATTCTTGGTTTTTCAAAGTGGCCGTGTGCGGGCTTTCCTATCGCAACCGTCGAAATCGCATGCTTGAAAATCAGCTGTTCCTGATTATTAGTGTCAAGTACAACCGAATACTTATCAAAAGAGCGAATACGGCCCGTCAGCTTTACACCGCTCATCAGATAAATAGTGATACTGCTTCGCTCCTTACGCGCCGTGTTAAGGAAAGTATCCTGAATATTTTGCGTCGCCGGCTTATTCTCCATCGCCGATCTCCTTGGGAATTCAACCTCTCGTACCGAGTCTCCGTAGCTGGCTCTATCCCCGCTGGGAAGCCAGCGAGGAACTTACAATGACATTCGTACAATACGGCGTAATCCGCCAGTTTTCAACAGAGAGTTACGGGGGAATCTTTGCGACCAAATGTTGACCCCTGCAATCTGTTAACTTTCTCGGGCAAGAAATCGCGAGGTCACTCACATGAAAGTCGTCCAAGTAAGCCGCCCCGGAGGAGATTTCGAACTCGTCGAGCGCCCGATCCCTGACCCAGGCCGGGGCCAAGTGCGAATTAAGGTCGAGGCCTGCGGCATTTGCCACAGCGACCTGTTGGTAAAAGAGGGATACTGGCCGGGATTGCAGTACCCTCGCGTGCCCGGGCATGAAATTGCTGGGCGAATTGACGCGGTAGGGCCTGACGTGACGCTCTGGAAGCCCGGCCAGCGCGCTGGCGTAGGCTGGCATGGAGGGCATTGTTTCATTTGCGATCCCTGCCGCCGCGGTGAGTTCATCGTTTGCCAGAATCAGAAAATCACGGCCCTGAGTTTTGATGGAGGCTATGCCGAATACGTGATTGCGCCAGCCGAGGCGGTTGCCGCCATTCCTGATGGTTTGTCTGCCGAAGAAGCCGCTCCCCTGCTCTGCGCGGGTATTACGACCTACAACGCGCTGCGGCACGCCGGAGCCATGCCAGGCGATCTGGTTGCGGTTTTGGGCATCGGGGGCTTGGGACACCTCGGAATCCAGTATGCACGCCAGATGGGTTTCCGCACCGTCGCGATCGGGCGTGGGGCAGACAAAGAAGGTCTCACCCAAAAACTTGGCGCCCATGAATACGTTGATAACAGCGCTGGAACTCCAGCCGCCGCTCTGAAAAAGCTGGGCGGTGCGCGCGTGATTCTGGCCACCGCTCCCGACTCCAAATCTATTTCGGCGCTAGTTGAGGGCTTGGGTCCCAATGGCAAGCTGGTGGTTATTGGCGCTAGCCCGGAGCCTCTCAGCATTTCTCCTAATCAGATTCTGGGGCAGCGACTCGCGATTCAGGGATGGGCTTCCGGCACCGCTAAAGACTCCGAAGACACGCTGCAGTTCAGTGTACTGACGGGCGTGAGGCCGATGATCGAGCGCTATCCGTTGGAGAAAGCTGCTGAAGGTTACGAACAAATGATGAGCGGGAAAGCGAGATTTAGGGTAGCGCTGACGATGAACTAATTGCGAAGTATCTAAAAGACGAAGCCCCGGAATTGTGTCCGGGGCACCAGCCTGTCTAGCTGAAAATGAATTATGACTGCTCTAACGATTGAAAATCAACATTATGGGGCCTAATTCCGTTTACACCCCCAACTCTTCCTGCATCCACTCCGGCTCCGGCTTAGGTTCTGCGGTCAAATCAAGCACCAGCTTTTCCAGCACCAGTCGCTTGGTAGGAGGGTTCGACCGCAAAGCAAGATCAGCTTTCGCAACCAGGCGGATTGCGCGGGTCAGCTCCCGTTTTGATTTGTAGCGTCGGGCCTGGCGAATAATGTCATCTGCCGCAAACGGAGGTACGCGGAATCCCTGCCACAATGCAGCCCATAACATTCGCTGATCGCGAACATTACGCTCCAGGATCACCAGCATCTGGCGAAAAGTCTTTGCGAGCATGTACAGATGGCCAATGGCGGCCTCGTCACCGTCCCCGCTGGAAAGCACAGCGTCGAGCATTTCGAGAGCGCGGGTGCGATCACGGGCCGAGATAGCATCGGTGAGCTCGTACAGTGAGCGCTGTTTGGCGGCCAGCACCATGGTCTCGACATCGCCCAGCGTGACCCGTTTCTTCTCGCCAACGTAGAGGATCAGCTTTTCAAGCTCGTTCGAAATCATCATCATGTCGCCGCCCAGCGAATCCACCAGCTCGCGGGAGGCATCAGGTTCGATCTTCACCTCGCGCGTAACACAGTATTCCTGTATCCACCGCACCGCGTCGCTTTCTTCCACGCGACCGAGTTCCACGATTGCGCAATAGCGGCCGAGGGTCTCACGGATGCGTTCGTAGCGTTCTCTGTCGGTGAGGTCCATGCGGCGCGCGTCGGCGGGAATACTGATGTGGTCGGCGACAAAGATCAGCACGGCGTCGGGGTTGGGATCTTTCGCGTATTGCTCGATGGCTTTGAGCTTGTCTTCGTTGGAGCCGCGCCCAAAGAGGTTCTTTACGCCGCGCACAAAAAATATCTGGAAGGGCGCCATGAGCGACGGCGTGCGGGCGCGATCGAGGACTTCCGCCAAATCAGTTTCGCTCAAATCAAAGTCAAAGAGGCTAAATTCCCGCATATCCGCCGGAACCAGATATTGAAGGATGGCCTCGCGGCACTTCTTGCGGAAGAAAACTTCGTCGCCGACGAAAACGTAAACCGGACGCAGCTTGCGGGCTTCGACCTCAGAAACAAAGCGCTCGGCTTGCGCGAAGGAGCGCATCAGAATGCCTCCAGAATATTCGAGACCAGCGTGCGAGCGAATTCGCGGGAGAGGCGCTGAAATGCGGGCGAGTCTTCTTCAAAAAAGCTGCTCAACTCCTGAGAGACTTGATACTGCTCACGAAAAGTGTACGAAGGATTCTGATATAGGACTCTTCCCTGCCGGTCGGTAAGCACCACGTTCATGCTCACAATCACCAGGACGCTTGCAGCACGCCCGGTTCTGGAATCATAGGTAAGCGGAGTAGTGGCGGTGGACAGAACTGTGCCACGCAAGGTCGCATCCGCCGAAGCAGACGTGGTCACGACGTGATAATTCGTGCGGGTGGAAAACTCCTGTATGACTGCAGCCGTGAGCATCTGCTCAATCTTGTAGGTTTGCGTGTGATTGGCGAATGCCGGCACCGCAAGCGTATGCAGGTCTGAAGGAAGCAAATTGGCATGGCCGGCAGTGTGATAGCCGCATCCAGCACTGAAAATACAAGCGGCCGCAACCAACACCGCAGCACGCCTCACTGGATCTGCCCTCGCGGCCTGGCCGTCGCCATGCCTTCGGCAGCCTCTACGGCGGTAGAAGCGGCAACCCGCAGATTGTCGGAAGCAGCCCATATCCAGACGCTATTTGGATCGGATGAATCCGGAGTCACTGAAACCAAAATGTCGCCTTGTCCGGCGGCGTTCACGTTATTAGGAGCTTCTTCTGAGGACCCGATCAGCGAGACATGTTCGCCGGCGAGCGCTCTAGAAACTTGCGCGACATCAGCCCGATCCTCGAATTGAACGTTGAGCGAAAAAGCATGGCCATGAAAAATCGGCGCCTGGAGCGTGAGTACAGAAGGGACCGGGGCGCGCTCACCTACGATTTTCCGGTAATGCTTCACAATCCGATCCGTGACAGAAGACAGCTTGGTGGCGGACTGCTCGCCGTAGCGCGCCACCATGTTGAAGGCGACCTGCACGTCAAAAATTTTCTTTGGGAGTTGCTGGAATGAGAGCAGATTCACCGTCTGCTCGTGCAACTCGTCCATCCCTTTTTGTCCATGTTCGGAAGCGGGCTCGAACACCGTGGTAACTGCGCGCCTTACCGGGGAGACTGCGTGAATGCGAACCAGAAGGAGCGCCAGGGCGACGGCAATGGGGTGGGCCACAACCGCTGGCCCGGGTTGTAACTCCGGAGTGAACGTCTGCCCTAGCTGGCGCTCGACCCAGGGCGCACGAATGACGGCGCCGGGTTCATCTTCGAGAGCCCCGGAAAGATCCACGATTGCGCTGCCGGATTTCTCGACTCTCTTCCAATTCTTGCGGGTGCAGTCAGAATCGGACGCGAAGAATGTGAAGTCCACGTGTTCGAACTGTTCAGCGCGCACCTTCTGGATAAAGGTAACCTCGTCCTTCACCGTCTCCAGCTGGCCGAGAGATTCGTCGTCGTCCAGGAGCTTCACGTCGGATGAGGGGAAATTACGCTCGTCCAGTACCTCAGCAACTTCTTTGCCTTTCAGCGATCCCGCGCCAACAATGGCGACGCGATAGAAACCACTTGCGGGTTCTGCGTGCGTCAAACTAGCGGATTTGATATTCGAGCTCATGAAATTTGTGAGGCTTCCTTGTACGTGGGAGGCGGCCGGTTCCCCCTGCGGCGAAATACCCAGTGCAATCGCCAGAACACCCCCGAGAACATATAAGTTAGAGCGATAACAAACAACACGGGCCGGGAGAAGAACCAGATAGCCGCAAAAAAAAGACCGAAGATGACGATGAGACGAAAAGGCTGTCGCGAACGGAAGTGAACGTCTTTGAAGCTGTAGAAACGCCAAGTGCTGACCATCAGGTAAGCGGCAATCACTATCACGAGCAGCCAGGTGACGGCTGTTCCCCACCATTCTGGGGGATCGCCCCCGCTGAAGTGTACGACCGCTGCGATCACTCCCGCTGCCGCTGGGATCGGCATTCCCACAAAGTATTTCCTTCCCGGCCGGCCGGGGTTCGAGGGTTGTGGGTTCGTTGTGATATTGAACCGTGCCAAACGGCTGGCACCGGCGATCAGAAATGCGAATCCAGCGATGGCGCCAAGATGCGAGAGCTTCACCACCATGTCCGGGTATGAGATATAAGGTGAAATGCTACGAAAGCCCCACATCCAAGCCAGGAATGCCGGGGCAACACCAAACGTGATTACGTCCGCCAAGGAGTCCAACTCGCGTCCAAAATCGCTGGTTGTTCCGGTCATTCTGGCTATTCGTCCATCCAAACCATCAAACAGAACGGCGAACCCGATCGCTATGGCCGCGTGATCAAAATGCCAGTGCTCGGCGAGCGATCCTTGGGTAACCTGCTGGAGGGCGTAGAAGCCGAGGTACATGTTCGCCGTGGTGAACAGCGAAGGCAGCACATACATGCCTTTGCGGAATCTGCCAGAAGGTCGGTCTTCCTTCCGGCGTCGTGGATAATGTTCCCGTTCTTCTTCCATCACCGTGCCCCTTGCTGATTTTGTCCCACCGCAGCTCCGGCCAGTTCCTTCGGCTCACTTTGTAAGAAAGCGAGGATGCTGGAGCCTCCCTTCACACTGTCGCCAAGTTCGACTTCGATCTCAGCCGAAGGTTCAAGCAGAACATCAACGCGGGAACCGAACTTGATCAGGCCGACTCGCTCTCCCCGCTCAACCGCATCGCCGATCTTCTTGGTGAACACGATCCTGCGGGCCAGCAGACCCGCGATCTGTTTGAAGACGATGGTATGGCCCTCTCCTTCCACCGTCACCGTATTCTGCTCGTTGTGTTCGGCGGATTCGGAACTCATAGCGTTCAAGAATTTTCCAGTTTGATAATGCACGCCACGAATAATGCCAGAAACCGGTGAGCGGTTCACATGAACATTGAAAACGTTGAGGAAAATGCTGATGCGCTTAAACGATTCGCCATTCCGGGCCACTGGGGCAATAGCGGTCACTTTGCCGTCCGCCGGCGAAACCACCGCGCCAGGGTCGCTGGGAATCGTGCGCTCCGGATCGCGAAAAAACCACAAGAAAAAGGCGGCGAGCAAGATGGGCACAATCGCCCAACCGGGGCTGGTCAGCCATGCCACCAACCCAGCCGAAGCAAGCAGCATAAATCCGTAGCAGTAGCCGTCACGAACCATGGGGAGATAAGGGAATTATATGGCACCCAGAGCGGCACTGAGAGTTTTGCGCCAAAACAAAAGGCGCGATTTGCGCCCTGGTCTGGATACATTAGTCGCGCACCGTTTGGAACGGTGGGTCAGTTGGACAAAGTTTTTAGGCGACCTGGCCGTGCTCGACGTGGTCTCGATACTGCTGCTCGATGGATTGCATCTGGTCCTTGAGCCGCAGTTTCAGCTTCTTCAGTCTGACTTCTTCCAGCTTTTCGTCGTCGGTAAGATACCGCTTGTGGGTAAGAGAGGATAGCCGCTGCTCGTATTGCGTGTGCTCCCGGGCCAACTTGCGGAACGTCTCGTGCGTGGCCAGGAGATGGTCTTTAGAGGCTAGCATCCGTGCAGACCTCCTGAATTCAGATTGTGATCTAGAAATTAACACAGGGTGAGAGCTGGTTCAACGAGATTTTTCAACAGAAAGTCACTTGTAAGTCACGGAATCTTAATGTACTTATTTGCACCAGAATCAGGGCAGTTCATAGTTGGAGCGCGTACAGAACTGCGTCTTCCGGCGGATTGACGTAGTAGGACTTGCGGCGGCCGGTGATTGCGAACCCGCACTTTTCATACAGAGAACGCGCCGCCGTATTGGACTCGCGAACTTCGAGGAAAATTCGCGCTACCTTGTGCTCACGGGCCTCCGCTATGAGCGCAGGAATCAGTTTCGATCCCAAGCCGCAACGTTGGTTCTCGGGAGCAACAACCATGTTTTCAAGTTCACAGTCGGAGCCGCTGATGCGAGCGAACAGGAAGGCCTGAAGCGGGCCTTCATTGAGGAGAGCTCGGACCAGTGCGCCGCCGGTTCTGCCTCCCTCTCCAGAAGGAGGATGGCGGGAATGTCATCGGAAGTAGCGTGGCGAAGGATGGTCGTAGCTCCTCGCGGTTGGCTTTCACAGGTATAGTAATCGCTAACTGACATGCCATCCGCGCCTCTCGACATTCTTGCCATTGCCGCGCATCGCGACGACGTTGAGCAGACCTGCGGCGGGACACTGCTCAAGATGGCCGACCGCGGACATCGCGCCGGCATTCTCGACCTGACACGAGGCGAGATGGGGACGCGCGGCACCGCCGAAGACCGTGCGCGGGAAGCAGCTGATGCGGCGAGAATCTTGTGCGTTTCCTGGCGAGAGGCGCTTGATATTCCCGATGGCCGCGTCGAGAACACCTGGGAGAACCGCCTGAAAGTTGCCCGCGTGATCCGGCAAACCCGTCCGCGGGTGGTCATTCTGCCTTACTGGGAGGGACGCCATCCCGATCACTACACTGCGTCGAAGCTGGGATATGAGGCGTGCTTTTTGGCGGGACTGGCCAAGCTTAACGTTGAACGAGCACTCAGCATTCAGCACTCAGCATTCAGTCAGGTGGCGTCAGCGGTGGCTTCAGTGGTGGCGGGGGAAGAGCAGGATTTTGGGTGGGGCACGACTTCCAGTCGTGCCATTACAGGCTCAGCAAAAGATCCGGCTTTAGCCGCTGAGGTCCCTGCCCCGCATCGGCCTTTCAAAATCATCTATGCCACTCTCTATTACGATATCCGCCCGACGTTCGTTGTCGACATCACCGATCAATTCGAGGCCCGATTCGAATCGCTGATGGCCTATAAGTCCCAATTCAGCGATCAGGAGGCAGGCAAGGACATCTTCCCTGCCCGCGCCGAAATTCGTGCACGCATCGAGGCCATGGCCCGTTTCTACGGGATGCTGGCGGGCGTCACCTATGCCGAGCCTTTTCTGCAAAAGGAAGTGGGGCTGGTGGAAGATGTGACGGCGATTCCAGTGAAATCAATCTAGTCCCGGACACCTGCGATGATTTAGCTGTGCGGCAGAAAAGCCCCACCCTGTCGCAAAGAACGCGACAAGGATGGGGCACCCATCTTTGTCAATTGTTATTCGGACTTGATTATTCGAGACTCAGCTCTTTACTCCGGCTTCATTCCCATCTCTTGGATCATCTTCTTCTGTTCCGCAGTCCACGTCCCGGACATGTCGCCGTGCTGCATCAGAAGTTTCTTCTGCGCGTACATCTCTTTCGTCGTATGGAATTCTTTCACGTTGGCTTGATGGCCGGAGAGGTCCCACTCGCCTACGCCTTTGTCGTGATACTTGAAGACAACATTGTCCAGGTAGGTGATCTTGTTGCCCCAAAGATCCATGGCCGGAACCACGTGCAGCGGTTTGCCGTCGCTGTCGCGTTTCATCACGCCTTTTTCCTCGAGGATGTCGGGAATGGTCAGCGTGTAGGTGCTCTTGTCGGGTGATTCTTTGAAATCAATGGAGACGACCTTGCTTCCGACAACGCGAGGCGGGTTCCATCCGAACATGAAGCCGATCATCTCATTGAAGGCTTCGCGCTGGGCAGGGGTGGAACTCTTGTCGAAATAGGCTGTGCCCTGCACTTTGCTGGCATCATGATCAATCAGGTCGCCGATGAGCACGGCCTTGAAACCGCTCATGTCCACTTTCCCGTAATGTCCCTGTTTGATGTAGGTGAAATCGGCAGCGTCGCAGCTGCCATGGTCGGGATGGCCGTTGGACCGGCAGGGGCATGCGTAGGCAGTGCACTGGCATTCGGTCATGCTGATGCCGTGCACGTCGAAAGCCGGGATATCCTTGGGCACGCTCTTGGCCTCGTCGGCGGCTATCGCCAATCCAGAGAGCGCCATCGCAAACACGAGAAGACAGACAATTCGTGGAATCCTCATACGTCCCTCCTGAGCTTCCGGGAACACTGAAGCGTAGTAACTTTACGTCTGTCCGCGCACGTCGTCAAGCAGTTCTGGACAAACGCTATTTCTTGTATGCCACCGCGATCCCATCTCTGATTGGCAAGATTGTCGTGAACAGCTCGGGCGACGCGTAGAGCAGGCGATTGAATTCCATGATGGCTTTCGTGGATGCCTCGGGCGGATTCTTCTGCGCCACTTTGCCGCTCCACAACACGTTGTCGGCGACGAAAAGTCCGCCCTTGCGCAGTCTCGGCAGCGCCAGACGGAAAGCCCGCGGATAATCTTCTTTGTCTACATCGCAGAAAATGATGTCGAATTCCTGTTTTTGTTCGGAGAGAAGCTCGAGCGCGTCGCCGACTTTAATCGTGATGCGGCCCACGACTCCTGCGCGTTCGAAGTATCCCCGAGCTTCATTTGCGTTTTTGCGGTCCCCGTCAGTGTAGATTACGCGTCCGTCATCGCCTACGGCGCGCGCCCACCAGATTGTTGAATACCCAACCGCTGATCCCATCTCGAAAATGTTCTTAGCGCCGGTGATAAATGCGAGTTGATGCAGCACGCGAGCCACTGCTGGGCCCACGATGGGGATGTTGCGTTTCGCGGCCTCAGCTTCGATCTCCGTGAGGACAGGGTCACGTCGTGGAAGCAGAGAGTACAAATAATTTTCGACGGGTTCGGAGGTAATCCCGTGCATCATCCAACGCGGCTTGTCAGTATTGGCCATGTCTTGTCTCTGATCAGATCGATGAGATCAAGGAAATATAGGGAAATCGCCTTTCTCCTGCATCATACGTCTGGCACTACCGGAGTCCTTCGACTCCGGCAGTTCATTCGCCAGCGAATGTTCTACCTACGCTCAGGGTGACAAGCGGTATTACTCAATTGTTTGTCCTGGCTTCATTTCGAGTACTTGAACGCCGTGCGCGAGCTTGCTCAATTCACTGGGCCTCCCCGTCAAAACTGGGAAGGTCGCGAAATGCATCGGAATCACTGTCTTTGGCCTCAGCAGATTACAAGCGTAAGCGGCCTCACGCGGGCTCATCGTGAAATGGTCGCCGATCGGCAGCATCGCGATCTCGGGCGCATACAGATCACGGATGATCGCCATGTCACCGAAGACATTCGTATCGCCGGCATGATAAATCTTTATTCCGTTGTCGAACTCGATCACGTATCCGCAGGCCTCGCCGCCATAGATGAACTGATCTCCATCCTGGATTCCGCAGGAGTGATCGGCGTGTACCATCGTGACCTTGATATCGCCCACCTGCTGCGTACCACCCTTGTTCATCGCCGAAGTCTGCTTCACGCCCTTCTTTTCCAGCCATGCGCAGAGCTCAGGGATACCCACCACTTTGGGATTGTGCTTCTTCGCAATTTCAACCGCGTCCCCGATGTGATCGCCGTGCCCGTGCGTGCACAGTAGGACGTCCACTGCTTTTACTTCTTTTTCGTTGGCCGGGCATACAGGGTTGCCCATTACCCAAGGGTCCACGAGAACGATCTTGTCTTTCGGAGTTTGGAGGCGGAAGGTCGCGTGTCCCAGCCAGGTGATCTTGATGCCGTTCAGTTTCATTGAAAGCTCTCAGCCTTCAGCCCCAGTTCTCAGGCTCGGCTATGGCCGCGTGAACATTCTAGTCATGTGGGGTTGTCGACTTCAACGAGGGCCCCTAGTTGCCAAAGGCGTAAGATGTTCCTCCGTGAGTGAACTCAGAGTCCTGATCTCCCGCCAGCAGATTGCCGATCGTGTGGCTAAGATGGCCAGGCAAATCACCACCGATTCCACTAGCGAGTCTGTCATCTTCGTTGGCGTGCTGAAAGGCGCGGCCGTTTTTCTCAGTGATCTGGTGCGCCAGGTGCAACTGGATGCCACCTTCGACTTTATCGGAGTCGCCAGTTACGGCAATCAAGCGAGGCAAGAGAAAGTTTGGGATTCGACCGGCGAAGTTCGACTCACCAAAGATGTTGACCAGTCGCTGCGCGACAAGAATGTGATTTTGGTTGAAGACATCCTCGACACTGGCCTAACGCTCACGTTCCTTAAGCGCCTCCTGCTCGGGCACCAACCTAAGAGTTTTCGGGTTGCGGTTCTCCTCGATAAGCCCTCACGCCGGAAGCTTGCAGTGGAAGCCGATTACGTTGGCTTCACGATTCCCGACGAGTTTGTCGTGGGCTACGGCCTTGATTACGCTGAACATTACCGCAATCTCCCGGACATCTGCGTACTCCCGGGCATTCCGCTTCCCAACCAAAGCTAAAGCCGGCACAACTTCCGCAAGTTTTCAGCTCGTGCGTGAGCTGACCCGGCAGCTCTCACTGATATGATTGAAGCAGTGCAAATGACCGCAGTCCAAACTGAATTGCAAACCCGGATCGAGCCGCTGCTGCTGGAAGTGGCGGATGTGGTCAATACCACGCTCGATCTCGACACCACGCTGCGCCGCGTGGCCGAACTGGTCCGCAAGGTCATTGATTACGAGATTTTTGGCATTCTCCTGCTGAACGAAAAGACCCAAGAGCTTTATTTTCGCTTCAGCGTCGGGCACTCTCACGAAGTGGCGGATCGCCTTCGCATCAAGGTCGGGGAAGGGGTCACAGGGGTCGCGGCACAGCGTGCGGAAGCCGTACTCGTAGGCGACGTGAGCCAAGATCCTCGATACATTTCCGCTGTCCCCAATGTGCGCTCGGAGTTGGCGGTTCCGCTGATTGTGAAAAATCGGGTGATCGGCGTGATCGACATTGAGTCGCCCCTACCCGACCACTTCACCAAGGACCACGAGCAACTACTCACTCTGATCGCATCGCGGATGGCAGTGGGAATCGAGAATGCCCGCCTCTACACACGTATCTCCCGGCAAGCACGCACGCTGCTTTTGCTGAACGAGATCGCCCGCGAGCTGACATCCATTCTGAATTTGGATGAAGTGCTGAAGCGGGTCGGCGAACTATTAAGCCGGCTGATTGATTACCAGATGTTCAGCATTCTCTTGCTGGACAGCGCTGGAGAAAAGTTGCAACACCGTTTTTCGTTGCGCTTTCAGGAAAATATCCAGCTCAAGCATGACATTCCGATCGGCAAAGGCCTAGTGGGCTACGCTGCCGAGCAAAAGCAGGCTGTCCTGGTTCGTGACGTAAAGAACGATCCGCGTTACATCGATACAAATCCCGAAACCCGCTCCGAGCTGGCAGTTCCGCTGATTTACAAGGACAAGGTTATCGGTGTGTTGGACCTCGAACACACCCGCCGCGGATTCTTCACCGAGGACCACCAGCGCACTATAACGACTCTGGCGGCACAGATTGCAATCGCAATCGAGAATGCGCGCTTATATGAGGAGATCGCGCGCCAGGAACGTCGGCTTGAACGGGACCTGGCCATGGCCCGGGAGTTGCAGTTCCGGCTGCTGCCGCAATCGCGCCCCAAGCTGGCGAATTTGGAAATCGCGGCAAAGTTCTCGCCGGCGCGCGCTATTGGCGGAGATCTCTACGACTTCATCAGCTACTCGCAATCACGCACGGCTCTGGTGATAGGCGATGTCAGCGGCAAAGGCGCTCCGGCGGCGATCTATGCTGCACTGGTCAGCGGAATTTTGCGCTCTCACGCTCCTATGGAACCAGGACCGGCGGAAACGCCCGGTCTATTGCCACAAGGGCAAGACTCAGATGATCGAGGCCACTGGCCTTCCGCTGGGTTTGTTTGACGACGCGGAATACGACGAATTCACATTCCAGGCCGAAGCCGACGACGTTTTCGTCTTCTTCAGTGACGGGATTCTCGATGCGACCAATAAGGCAGGCGAACTCTTTGGCCGCACCCGGCTGGAAAAAGTCATCACCGAGGGTTACTCCAATTCCGCCGAATCTATGGTGAAGGCCATCTTCAAAGCGGCGGCTGAACATGCGTCCGGTGTGGAAACCTTCGACGATCAAACCGTAGTCGCGATCAAAGTAAAAGGGAGTGCGGCCAAGCGCAAGTGAACCAAACTTTCCAGCGCCCTCCCGGATTCGTTTACAGCTCTGCCAAAGAAGGCCGCGCCGGACAGCCGGTGCTTCGCTGCGAGAAGGTTTCCCTTCCGACGCTCGCCGATCGTTTCAAGACCCCGCTTTACGTCTATTCCGCCCGTGCCATCCGGGAACGGGTTGGCGCTTTCGCGCACGCGTTTCGCAATGTCGAGCACACCATCTGCTATTCGGTAAAGGCCAACTCCAATCTCAGCATTCTTCGTTTGTTAGGGAAGCTGGGTTGCGGATTCGACGTGGTCTCGGGTGGCGAACTGGAGCGGGTGTTGCGTGCGAATCGTCGGGCGGCGAAAAAGGTCGTCTTCTCTGGCGTCGGAAAGACGGTTGCGGAAATGGATGCCGCTCTCAAGGCAGACATCCTGATGTTCAATCTCGAAAGCGTACCTGAATTGGATGCTCTTGCACAGCGCGCTGCCAAACTGAAGCGGAAGGCAAGGATCGCGTTTCGAGTGAATCCTGATGTCCCCGCCGAAACCCATCCCTATATTTCAACGGGCCTGCGCAAGCACTTGCGAAGGCGAAATACCTGCAGGTTGCTGGGGTCAGCGTTCACATCGGATCGCAAATCATGGATTTTGCTCCCTTCGGCGCGGCCATGGAACGGGTTGCCGAACTCGTCCGGCAACTGCGTGGCGACGGTCATCGGATTGAATACGTAGATGCTGGCGGAGGTCTGGGTATCGACTACCAGGCTTGCACTACCGATAATTTTTCCGGCTCCGCCAGCGAATACGCCGAAGCCATAACACGTCCTATTCGTGGACTCGGAGTTGAACTTCTGCTCGAGCCCGGACGATCTATCGTCGGTCCAGCGGGTGTGTTGTTGACGCGGGTGCTTTATCGCAAAACCAACGGGGAAAAGAAGTTCGTGGTGGTGGACGCGGCAATGAACGATCTGATCCGGCCCTCGCTGTATCAGGCGGAGCACCATATTGTGCCAGTCGAGATCGGCGACCAAGATTCCGAAGTTATGGACATTGTTGGTCCCGTTTGCGAGTCGGGGGATTTCTTTGCGCGCGACCGTGAATTCTCGGTCGTCAATGAAGGCGATCTTGTTGCGATTCTCGATGCCGGCGCCTACGGAATGGTTCTGGCTTCGAATTACAATACTCGCCCGCGGCCTGCGGAAGTCATGGTTGACGGGAAGGCGGCGAAGCTCATTCGCAAACGAGAAACGTTGCGCGAGCTGCTCAGGCTCGAGGTGTAGGTTGCATTCGTGCTTACCTAACCGGGAAGGGCGCGGCCTGCGACTTGCTTTGAAAGGGCATGGCCTTCGGCCGTGCCGTAAGTCCGATGGTTTTGGTGGCGGCACGACTGGAAGTCGTGCCCTTTCAAGGCGCGGCTCAATCCCCAAGCCTGGGAGCGTGTCTCTGCATGAAGTCGGATACGCCCTGCAGCACCGGCTTTGGCTGCTGCATGAATAACGCATGACCGAGAAGCGGAAATTTCACGTGCTCGGCTTTGGGTAGCAGCTTCAGAGCCAGCTTCACATCGCTATCGGAAAGCAGCGCGTCGAGGTCCGGGTTACCCTGCAATAGAAGTGTCGGACAGGAAATCCGTGGCAGGATTTCGGCCGGGTTCCAACCCTCAAAAGAACTTCCGTCCAGCGTCATCGCGAGCGCGTCTGGATCGGTAAGCATTTGCGCAATGCGCCCACTCCAGCAGCACAGCCTCACTGTTTCCTGGCAATTCCTCGATCCGCAGAGTTTCGTCGAGGTCCGGCACTCGAATTTCAATTTTCCCAATCCCGCGCGCAAGTTCCTCCTGCGAACCACCGCGCAGGATGAGTTCGTGGAGCTGGAAAAATAACGGGTCATACATGCTGCGGGCGAAGCTTTCGGGAGAAATCGCGGAGTCGCCGACAATGAGCGCGGTTGCACGGCAATTCCCTTGTGCTGCCACATACATTCCGACTTCCCCGCCTAGCGAATGTTCGAAGATTGCGGCACCGCTGGGAAGCACGGTCTCCAAAAATTCCGAGACATCCTGAGCATATTGGGTGATTCGATAGCCACGAGTGGCCCGGCTGGATTCGCCATGTCCCCGGAGGTCTAATGCGAACACGTGGAAGCGAGAAGAAAGCTCGGGCAACAAAACAAGAAATGACCGCCAATCGCGCGCCAGGCCGTGAAGCAGAACCAGCGGCGGGCGGTTCTGCGGGCCTTCAGCGTAATGAATGGAGACTTCACGAGCTCGGAAAATCTTTCGCTGAAATCCCGGGGCAGCGCTGGCGCCAGCCACTAACGCTGTCCCCACTTCAGCTTGGTCCGCAGCACGTCGAAGAAAGTGCCTTTGGTGTGGAGAAGCTTGACCCGATATTGCGACTTGCGACAGTGCACCCGGTCGCCGTCGAGCATGGGCATGCCAGCCTGGCCGTCGATGCTCAAGTAAGCTTCCTCCTGTCCGGTCATGACGACGATCTCAATCTGCGAGCTGTCACGCACCACCAGCGGACGATGGGTGAGCGAATGCGCTGAAACCGGCGTCACCACAAAAGCCTCGACGTTGGGCATGAGAATCGGCCCGCCCGCAGCCAGCGAGTAAGCCGTAGAACCAGTAGGAGTGGATACGATGAGGCTGTCTGCCTGGTAGCGCGAAACGAAAATTTTATCAATGTAAACGTCGCAATGATTCAGGCGAGCAATCGTACCTTTACCGACGACCACGTCGTTCAGAGCGTCATAGCTCGCAATGATTGAGCCTTCCCGGCCCACTTCGCAGTGGACCATCGCCCGCACATCGATTCCGCATGAGCCCTTATCAATGCTGTCGAGCGTGGGATAGAGTTCCTCAAGCGGGACCTCGGTCAGAAATCCCAGCGCGCCGAGATTCACGCCCAGAATCGGGATTCCCGCCTTGGCTACGGCGCGTGCCGCAGACAGAAGGGTCCCATCGCCACCGAGCACAATGACGAAGTCCAGTTTCCGGGTGGCCATTTCGATCCGCGAAACGACTTCCGCGCCGGATGCATGTGGTGCGGTCTCGGGATCAACGATGAATCCGTAGCCGCGCCCACGCAGCCATTTCGTTAGCTCCGGCAAGACCTGCGCGACTTCGGGTTTGTTCGGCTTGGAGACGATGCCGACGGATTTGTTCAATGATGATTCTTTACCCATATTGAAAGTGGAATTGTACAGAAAAGGTAACAGAACCGACGAGACCGAGATTGGTCTATCGGCTGCTGGAGTGCTCCCTCAGGGGATTTTGGGTGCAGCAGCGCTTTCAGCGCTGCATAAAGCAGGTCCTTTCTGAGCTTTGCCCAGGCCTGAAAAGGCCTGCTCCACCCAAAATCCATTTCCGCTAGAACCTCGCGTACAACAGAAACTCCCTGTTCCCCTCCGCACCCAGGATCGGCGACTCGATCACATCGGTCGAGACCGCCCCTAAGTCCGCCACCGCAGTTCGAACTTTCTCGACTGCACGCTGCTGGGCCTCGGGGTCACGAATAATCCCCCCTTTGCCAACCTGCTCACGCCCCGCCTCGAACTGCGGTTTCACCAGGACAATCAGTTCTCGCCCGGCCCGCGCTTTCGAATCCCGCGGAAAGGCAGCAGAGAACACGGCTGGCAACACCAGGGTGGCTGAGATAAACGAAACATCCATCACAATCAAGTCCACGATTTCGCGCACCTGCTCGGCCGTGAGATAGCGCGCATTGGTTTTCTCCAGCAGATGAACTCGAGGATCCTGACGCAACTGGAACGCAATTTGTCCGCGGCCGGTGTCCACTGCAATCACTCGCGCAGCTCCGCCCTGCAGCAGACAGTCAGTGAAACCGCCGGTTGATGCGCCCACATCGAGACAGACTTTGCCGTCCAGGTCAATATTCCAATGCCCAATCGCCCGCTCGAGCTTCAGCCCGCCTCGGCTGACGTACTTGAGGTCTTGTCCGAGCAGACGAATTTCGCATGCCGTATCAACAATCGCGCCGGATTTCTCTACCTTCTCGCCATTCACCAGCACCTTGCCCGCAAGTACCAAAGCCTGTGCGCGCTGGCGCGAGGGAACCAAGCCGCGGTCGAGCAGTAATTTGTCTAACCTAGTTCTCTCGCTGGATTTTTTCACGATCAGAATCGCTCGACTTCCAGCTGCATCGCACTTAAGTGTGTGCAAGTTGCACAAATAATTTTAGATACAAGAACTTACTTAACTACTTACAATGTTTTCCACAGTATTATGCACAGGAGTGTTGAAAATTCAGCGGAAGTTAATTGGTATCTTTACAACTCTGGATTTTCCTGCCGCCAAAACTACGAGCAAATAACAAAAGCTCCCGAAACCGGGAGCTTACTCCATCAAACGGCACTCGCTCTAGCTGACCACTTCCTCCAGCAGTTTCTGGTCAATATCGAAGTTCGCGTGCACGTTCTGCACGTCATCGTGCTCTTCGAGGGCTTCGACCAGCCGAATCATTTGCGTAGCATGTTGCCCATCGAGCCTGATGTAGTTCTGCGGAATCATCGCCACTTCAGCTGAGACGGGAACAATTCCCGCCTTCTTGACGGCTTCGACCACCGCCTCGAACACCGAAGTGTCAGTGAGTACCTCCCAATTTTCGCCATCATCGCGGAGGTCTTCTGCTCCGGCCTCGAGCACGATGCCCATCAGATCGTCTTCTTTGGCGGCGGTCTTTGGAATAACGATGTCTCCCTTCTTGTGAAACATCCAGGAGACAGCGCCAGCTTCGGCCATGTTGCCGCCATTCTTGCCGAAGGCGTGGCGGATCTCGCTGACGGTACGATTGCGATTGTCAGTGTTTATGTCCAGCAAAATCGCGACGCCGCCCGGACCGTAGCCTTCAAGGGAAAATTCTTCGTAAGTTGCGCCAGGGAGTTCGCCGGTGCCGCGCTGGATGGCCCGTTTGATGTTGTCCTGAGGCATGTTCTCGGCTTTGGCAGCGGCGATGGCGCCGCGCAGGCGGGGGTTGGCATCGGGATCGCCGCCGCCATTCTTGGCTGCAATGCTGATTTCCTTGATCAGGCGGGTAAAAATCTTTCCCCGCTTGGCGTCAAGCGCGCCCTTCTTGTGCTTGATTGTGGCCCATTTTGAGTGGCCAGACATGGAAATACCTCGTGTTCAATGAACTGGAATTGCGCTGAGTTCAGAAATCAGGACTCGCCTGTCAGAGGAAACCACTTCACTGCCCTCGGGCTGCTCGGAAATCAGCAGGCGAATTGGAATTATAGCTTCTCTTGGCGCACTTTGCGAACCGCCGCGAAGCTCACTACTCGGAAGGACATTTTTTACATTCTGCTCACAAACTACTTACCTCCAACTTGGATATAATGCCCGGATCGCAGCCGCTGACATTTTGCTTAGTATCCCAGATTCCCCGGCCTGCGCCTCGGCATCGAAGCAGTGAAGCAGGAAGTCATGAAGCCGTTTCGCATTTCAATCTTTTGCATGTTTGCAGCGATCTTTGTCTTGATCAGCGGAATTCCCGCCGCCGATGGAGAACTGCGCTGGCCCACAGTGAAGAAGGAACCGATTGAAGTGCGCTTAATTGCTCTGGCAGTCGCATATCCCCGCTCGTCGTTCTTCGCCAACGACGAAGTCTTCATCGCCGAGCAGGAACTGGGCAAAGAGGAATCGCGGTTTATCAAACTAGTTTATGACTTCCTGCCCTACCAGCCGCCCCTTTCTTCTTATGGGCTGGATTACTCGCTGGTGCACAAGATCCATGCGGTGCGGGACACGGCATGCGATGAGACCCTGTGGCAGATGCGGTCCCAGATCGAGCAGCAGAGGCAATCCCATGCCACCCCGTCCGACTGGAAATATGCGCAGGAGTGCCCAATTTCTGATCTCGACCGCCGCCAGGCCCGGCTGCGCTGTTATCGCACAACCTCGGACGACTACGACAAGACCCTGCACGAACCGACGAACGAGATTCCGTACTAGAACCTCTGGCTCTCTGAGGGCGGAGCGGGGGCTTCCAGACCTGCATTATCGGCTGCAAATGGGCAATAGCGCTTCAGCGCCTGAGGTACTTCTTGTCAGCATTCGTGCGAGTACCTCGGGGGCTGAAGCCGTATTCTTGGGGCTGTTTAATGCAGGCCTGGAAGGCCTGCTCCACCCGTCCCTCGCCCAACCCAAGCCTGCTTTATGTGTGAATCCTGCGGGATGAAAACTCACGCCACCTGTGGCACGCTGTCAACATAGTTGAAGAATTTCTCCACCTGCGTGACCTTCAACGTGCCACGCACCCGGTCATTCACTCCCGCCAGAGTCACGGAGTGGCCTTCTTTCTGATGGCGCACATAGGCTCCCACCAGTGCTCCGACTCCGGCTGAGTCCACGTAGGGGACGTTCGTGAAGTCGAGAATGAGTTTGGGCGAACTGTCCGCGCGAACCAGGTTCTGAAACTCAAAAAGGGTGGAGATGGTCAGCGGCCCGGTAAGCTTGAGAATTCGACTGTGGTCGGCGGTGCTGAGGCCTTGGATTGTGAGCGGTTCGTCGCGCATAAACATGCGATTTTAGCGGGAGAAATTTCTTTGTCAACGGGGATGCGCGAATTTTAACAATCGGTGGGAATTGAGCGTATTTTGTTCATGTTAGACTGGTTCTAGAGTCTCTCGTTTAAGGAAAATCCATGAAGTTTGGCGTCCTCATTTTTCCCGGATCGAACTGCGACCATGATGCCGCTTGGACGGTCGAGCAGGTCCTCCAGCAACCGGTCACGTTTCTTTGGCACGAGTCGCATGACCTCGAAAATTGCGATGCCATCATTGTGCCGGGCGGGTTTGCTTATGGGGATTACCTGCGCACGGGAGCAATCGCGAAATTTTCTCCGGTGATGGAATCGGTGCACAAGTTTGCGGATGGCGGAGGACTGGTGCTGGGAATCTGCAACGGATTTCAAATTCTCTGCGAGTCCGGCCTGTTGCCCGGCGCGCTTATGCGCAATGCTGGACTAAAGTATGTGTGCAAGCCGGTGCGAGTGCGCGTGGAGACGACCGATACGCCTTTCACCAACGCTTGCCGCCAAGGCGACGTGTTGACCATCCCGATCGGCCACATGGACGGAAATTATTTCTGCGATGAGGCCACGCTTGCCGATCTTCGCCGGGATAATCGCATCGTTTTCCGCTATTGCGATGCGGCTGGTGAGATTACAGCGGAGTCCAATCCCAACGGGTCTCTCGACAACATTGCAGGCATTTGTAGCCCAGGACGCAACGTTCTGGGAATGATGCCGCATCCGGAGCGCGCGAGTGAGTCGGCACTCGGCGGTACTGATGGGTTTAAGATTTTCGAGTCACTGGTTGGGGCCGGGGTTTTGGCGAGCCGATAGTCTGCCGTCCGCAGGAGTAGCTGCGCGGTAATGGAGCGACGGGCGGTCCTGATTCCTCTGTGAGCTCTGTGTCCTCTGTGGTTCACGCTTTTGAATTTAACCACAGTGGACACAGAGTCACACCGAGGAAGTCCCGTCACACTGCGGGCGAGGACGCCCGCTACTCCATAATTGTCGTTTATCTTTTATGTTTAAGCGAACCGGAAAGGAACCATGAAGGGAAATCCAAAGGTCATTGCTGCGTTGCAAGATGCGCTCAAAGAAGAATTGACCGCCATCAATCAGTACTTCCTGCACGCGGAAATGTGTGAGAACTGGCATTACAGCAAGCTGGGCGAGTTCATCAAGAAGCAATCGATCGACGAAATGAAACACGCTGAAGAACTGATCGAGCGCATTCTGTTTCTCGACGGGACGCCAAGCCTGACCGAACCCATGCGTCTCACGATCGGCAAAGACGTGAAGGCGCAACTGGAGAGCGATCTCCAACTCGAACTCAGTGCGGTAAAACTCTACAACGGAGCGGTAAGAACCTCGCAAGAACATGGGGACAACGCGTCTCGAGAATTATTCGAACGGCTGCTGAAGGACGAGGAGAAGCACGTGGACTGGCTCGAAGCACAGCTTCACCAGATTCACGAAATCGGATACGAACGATACCTGAGCCAACAGATCGGCGGAGAATAACGACGCGGTCGTAGTCCGGCATCTCTGGATCAATGCAGCGCATCTCACCTTGCACGCCTGATTACTTTGTGTGGGAAGGACGCGACTTCGAGTCGTGCCATCCAGGGCTGCTATAGTACTTGTTTCCAAATTCTAGGAGATTCAGACCCGAAGCTGATGGCAATCCTGCGCGTGTTCCCTGTCCGGAAAAAAGCCGCGGTCCTGATATTTGTCCTTTCGTCTTTCTGCCATCTCGCCTACGGGCAAAAAACCTCCAGGCTGCCCTCGATCGAACTCTTTGGAGGGTATTCGCATCTACGCTTCGAAAGCACGACTCTGGGTTTCGCGGACCAGTTGAACCTCAACGGCTGGAATGGCGAGATCTCGCTTCCCGATCTTTACCAAGGACTCGGTATCGCGGCTGACGTCAGCGGCCATTACACGCGTGAGATGGAAGAGTACAACTTTCTGATCGGACCGCAATATTCTTTCAAGTGGAAAGGCGCTCGGCTCTACGGCCATGCTCTGTTTGGGAAAGCGCGTGACCGTTTGCGCCAGCCGGGGAGCACGCAATTCGAACCTTCCAACCTGAGCCGCGCTATCGCGCTCGGTGGAGGACTGGACTTTCCTCTGGGCGAGAGGCTTTCTGTACGCGCGATTCAGGCGGACTATCTGACGACATCGGCGTTCGGCACGAATCAAAACTTCGGCACGAATCAAAACAATGTCCGCCTTTCAACCGGGCTGATATTCAGATTTGGCAAGCGGTAGGTTTCGCAAGCATTGAAACGTTTCGACTAACAAAATGAGAGTTCCTGCGGCGGCAATTCGGTTCAGCACGAAAGTGAAGACTCACTTCTCTGTTTCTACTCTCCGGCTCGTGATCTCGGCGGCCCTGGTGTGTGCGGCTCTTGGGATGTTGAGTGCCTGCGGATCTTCAAACGCGAATCATTTGGCATATGTTGCCGGAGGACAGGGCGTCTCTTCTTATCGGATCAACAACCGTTCTGGGAGTGCCGCGGCGATCCTTGGTTCTCCTTTTGTGGCGGGAAATTCTCCTTCCAGCGTTGCCGTTCATCCTTCGAACCGGTTCTTGTTTGTCGCCAACCAGGTGGACAGCACGATTTCGCGGTTCAAGATTGATTCCACGTCCGGGGCCCTCACCGAGGTCCTCCCGCGCACCAATGCGGGAGTTTCTCCCTCGGCGATGACCATGGACGCAGGCGGCAATTTTCTGTTCGTTGCTAACCAGGGTTCGAATGATGTTACGGTGTTCTCGGTCAGCTCAAGCGGAGCGCTGTCAAATCCTTCAAGCTTCCCGGTAGGATCCGTTCCGGCAGGGCTCGCAATAACTTCTTCGGGTAACTTGTTGTTTGTGCCAGTCCCTAATTTTTCGTCCATTTATGCATTCAGCGTAAGTTCAGGTTCGCTGCAGGTTGTCGGCTCTTTTTTTGTGGTCAACGGCGTCGCGGGCATCGCGGTAGATCCAGGTGGTAATTTCTTATACGCGACGAATCCTTCTGCGAACACGGTCTCAGGCTTCGCCATATCTGGGGGTACCCTCAGTCCCGTGCCGGGTGTTACGTTTGCAGCGGGAACAGTACCCGTAGCCGCCGCAGTGGATTTGTCGGGGAAATACCTCTACGTTGCGAATTCGGGTTCGCTTACCGTTTCGCAATATACGATTGATGCGACCACTGGCGACTTGACTGCGCTGACTAAAACCGCCCCCACGGCGGGTAGCAATCCTGCTTTCATTGTGGATGATCCGGGAGGAAAGTTCGTCTTCGTGGGAAATACCGGCGGCAGTTCTATTACCGAAATGCTAATCAATTCCGACGGATCGCTCACTGTTGCCAATACAATAAGTCTCGGTTTTGTGCCCCGCTGGCTGGCTGCAACAAAGTAAGTCTGAGAAACCATGGTCCGATTCGGCATCGTCGGCTTTGGGCTGCATGCGGTCAAACGCCTGATGCCAGGATTCTCGTTGTCGAAGAAGTGCCGGGTGACTGCCCTTTCACGGCGAAACCTCGATCCAGCGAAGCACTCGGCGTCGGAATACAATATTCCTCTTGCGTTCGATTCGGTCGCGGAACTTTGCCAGTCTCCCGAAGTAGACGCCGTCTTTGTGACCACGCCTAATTCGTTCCACTTGGCGGATGTGTTGGCGGCAGTAGATGCTGGAAAGCCGGTGCTCTGCGAAAAACCTTTGGCTATGAATGCCGCGGAATGCCGCCAAATGGTGGAGGCCGCACGCCGCAAGAATGTTCCCTTCGGTGTGGCACAGGTGTTTCGTTTCAACGAGAGTGTCCGGAGGATGCGCGAGCACGTGGCTGGCGGCGACATTGGCCGTCCCGTATTCGTGCGATCGGAGTTCTCGTTTTTCGCAGACGAAACTCATCCGCGAAAGTGGTTATACGACGGGGCGGTTGCAGGCGGCGGTCCAATCTTCGATGTCGGGGTTCACTGCATCGATACCTTGCGATTCATCCTGCAAGACGAAGTTGTGCGGGTAAGCGTCAGTGCCGCGTCCGACGAGCGTTCCGGAGATGTGGAATCAGCAGCCGCGCTTACGCTGGAATTTTCGCGCGGCGCGCTGGGGACGGTACTGGTTTCATTTCGCGCCGAATATCGCACTCCGCTTGAACTGATCGGGGAAACCGGAATCTTACTCGCCGATGACGCTTTGAACGTCGAGCATCCGATTGAAATCCAGCTTCGCCGCGGAGACGAAGTCGTTTCCCGACAAACTGTTTCTAATCGCTTGGTCTACGCGCAACAAGTGGACGCATTCGCGGACGCGATTGAGAGCAAGTCACAGTTCCCGATTCCTGGTGAAGAAGGCTGGCAGAATCAAGAGATTCTGGATGCGGCGCTGCGGAGTATCAAGAACGGGAAGGCGGAAGCGGTTCCAGGTGTACATAGAGCGGGGCGTGTTTAAGTTTCGTTTCTTGAGAGTGTCCCGCGCTCGTCCCTCAAGCTTTGAAAAACGGGCGGGAGTGTTCATCGAGTCTAAGGCGTGGAAAACGGGAAGGGAACGACTTCGAGTCGTGCCGATAAATCCTGAGCTAGATTCTCTTCGGCACGACTGTAAGTCGTGCCCTTCCCGGATTGACGATTTCCCGCTATTACTTGTCAGTCGCGTCGGACGTTAGCGTAATGTTTCCTTTCAGCTCAATCTGTTCTGAAGAAGTCCCTATCTGAACGTCGTACACGCCCTTTGCGGCGCGCCATTGTTTACCATCCACGTCGTAGTAAGCAAATGAACGGGCAGTGAGCGGGACGGTCACCCTACGTGTCTTTCCGGGCTGCAAGGTCACTCTAGCGAATCCCTTTAACTCTTTCGGCGGACGCGGCACGCTCGAGTGCTCGGCGGCTATATAAACCTCAGGCACCGCATCTCCGGCGCGCGTTCCAGTATTAGTCACGTCGAAAGAAACTCCGTGTTCGTCCGCTTTCAAATCGCTGTATTTGAAAGTCGTGTACGACAGCCCATAACCGAACGGAAATAGAGGCTTGGTGCCGTTGTGCTCGTAGCCACGGTATCCGACGAAGACTCCTTCTTTGTAGACGACGCGATTGGTTCCCTTCTCCGGATAGTAGTTATCGTGCGTGGGATTGTCTTCCCATCGGCGTTCAAACGTGGCGGCAAGATGGCCGGAAGGATTCACGTCTCCAAACAAAATTTCAGCCAGCGCAGTGCCGCCTTCCTGCCCGGGATACCATGCCTCGATGACTCCGGCGACGTTGTCGAGCCATGAAGTCATGTCCACGCCGCCGCCGGAGTTCACGACTACGATCGTGTTCTTGTTTTTTGCCGCGATCCTCTGAATCAGTTCGTTCTGCCCCGGGGGGAGATCAAAAGTGCGGTCCCATCCTTCAGTCTCGCTCGGTGGATCGAATCCGACAGCAACCACGGCGACGTCTGCCTTGGCCGCCAATTCCTCAGCAGTGGAGTCGACCCAACCACCCTCCGGAATTATTCCCATGCGAACGAATGGCGGGCCGAAACCCTCCCCAGTATGGTGTTCAAAAACAACTTTGTGCGGCTCTGCGCTTAACGGTAAGTTTGCTTGTGCAACCACAAACTTCTGGTTCTCCCAATTATCGAAGATCAGTTTGCCATCCAGGTACATACGGAAACCGCTGGGAGAGAAGCCTCCCTGCTGCACGAAAATGTTAAAGGTCCCCGCAGCTTTGGGAACGTAGTATCCGGTCCATCGCTCCGAACTTCCATGCTGCGTTCGAAGGCTCGAGAAGTCGATTTCGTCAAGGTTAATGGAGGAAATATCAAAGGGCAGTCCGAGGCTGATGTGCTGGTTTGTGCCGGTGCGCGCGGGCGATCCTGAGAGATCTTCGTTATCAAAGGTCTCGAGCTTCAAGCCACGATGGCCGTTCGTCGGTTCCGTTTGAAAATTCGTAGCAATTGCTGCCACTCCGAGCGTCATGATGCCGCGAGCAGAGGTAACTGCTGTGCCAGCCAGATAGTTGCTCAGCCCTCCCAAGAGACTAACCGAACTAAACGGCACAGCCTGGGCGCTGCCACCTCCGACCGGAACTGCGGGATAAGCGTCCGGCCCGATCACGGCGATAGTCTTAGTTCTGCTTTTGCTGAGCGGTAGCACGTTGCCATCATTCTTCAGCAACACGATCCCTTCGCGTGCAGCCTGTAGCGCGACCTTCCGCCCTTCCAGATTGAATCGCGGAATCGAGAGATCCTGCTGATTGCGCTCCGGCCACCCGAATTCGAGTTCGGTGCGAATAATCCGGCGGACTTTCTCGTTGATCGTTTCTTCGGCGACCTGGCCAGCTTTGATAGCCGGAAGCAGCTTCTCGCGGTTCAGGAACTTGCCGGACGGCATTTCCAGATCCAGTCCGCCATTCGCAGCCCCTACGGCGTCATAGGTTGCATCCCAGTCGGACATCAGAATTCCCTGAAATCCCCATTCTTTTTTCAGGATTTCATTGTTCATCCGGCTGTTCTGGGTAAGGTGCTCGCCGTGGGTGAGGTTGTAGGAATCCATAACTGCGGCTACGTGCGCTTCCCTTACCGCGGCTTCGAAGATAGGCAAATAAATTTCGCGCATGGTGCGCTCGTCAATCATGGAATCGGTGTTGTGCCGGTCGTACTCCGAGTTATTGCCCATGTAATGCTTGACGGTCGCAGCCACGCCCTGGCTCTGCATACCCTTGATGTATCCCACTGCGATTCGCGAACCCAGAAATGGGTCTTCGCCCAGGTACTCGAAATTGCGTCCATTCAGCGGCGAGCGATAGATGTTGACTCCAGGGCCAAGCAGGAAATGCTTTCCTTTGGCGCGCGCTTCTCTGCCGATCTGCGTGCCAACGCGTTCAGCGAGGGCCGGGTCCCAGGTCGAAGCCAGCGAAATTCCGCCTGCCATGACCGTGGCCGGCCCGTCGTTCCGCACGCCGATCGGTCCATCGGCCGTGTGCAGCAGGGGCAAGCCAAGTTCCGGATATCCGCGAACGTCGAAAGTATTGATGCCGCCGAGTATGTCAACTTTTTGTTCGAGCGTCATCTTGCTCACAATGGCATTCACTTTCTGCTCGATTTCAGGCGACGATGGTGACGGAACTTGGCCGAGGGAAAAAGAAGCGAGCAAGAGCAGTTTGGCGCAACTGAAGTACAGTTTTCGCATTTCGCCTCCTGGGTTGAACAAAAACGTTATTGTATTCCTGAGAGCAAGGCGGCGGAGGATTTAATGGTGGTTTCGCAAGTCGGCAGTCGCGCTAGTGCTTGTTGGCGGTCGCGGTGGCTTCGGGCAGTTGTTGTGTGACCGCTGGCAGTGGTGACGGGGCTTGCGGCGGGGCGGCGTTCGTCGCTTGTTCTTGTGCGGTGGTGCTGGGGCTTGCGGGTGGAATCCCACGCGCCGAAACCAGCGCCCAGTGCCAGTCCTTTACATCGCTGAAGTCACCGGCGAGATTTCCTCGAAACACGGTGATCGAATCCGGCGCGCCAGTCGCTTTCAGGTGATAGAGCAGGGTCGAGTCGGGAAGCTTTGCTTCTGCGGATTGATCTGTTGCCGGCATCAGTTTGGCGGAATACAAGTCAGTGCTGGGTTGATTCCGCAGCTCAGTGACCCCAACCACAATTTCCTTGAGTTCCCACCCAGTACCGTTGTGCAACGATATTTCGAGAACATCGTCGTGAATGGCGGCGGGTCCTTGGAGTTTAAGCAGTTCGTCTTGCGGTAGGTCACTAGCGATGTATGGAGTCGAGATCAGGGCCGTGGCCTTGGCGTCGAACGAGAGGCTGCAAGTTCCATCGGGAGAAGTCATTCTGAACGTCTTGCCCGATGGGTCGATTGAAAACACCGGTTTCCCGTTCAGTCGCGCGCTCTCCGCCTTGTCCATCATGATCGCGAAGTTATCGTTATCAATGACCTTCTGGTCTTCGACTTTTTGCTCTTCTGGAGGCCTGGATTTCCGGACGGATCGAGCCGCGTCTCCGAGCGAGACTTCATCTTCCTGTGCACACACCAGTGCGGGAACGCAGAGCAGAACAATTGCTGTGACAACATAGAGGATGCGTGGCATGAACAGATTCTGCTTCGCTGCCGAGACGGCGGTAGAGAGCTAGCCAGCTATGTCTCTACCACGCGCAGGTCGGCTCTTCCAATTCTAGACAGAGTTGAGGTGGGGTAATGGTTACGACGGGACACCAAAGTCATGCGACCTCGGGGGATGACGATTGAGTGGATGACGATCCAGGGCGTGCGCGCAGAAACCGAGCAGCGCACGCCCATCGAGATTAGAGCAGGCCAGAGGTGCGCAAGCGCGAAACTGGATCAGTCACTGGCAATGGTTCCCGCTTGAAGAACCAGCGGGCCACCGCGAAACCAAATGCCGCATAGCAGACGTGAATAAACTTCATAAACACCCCCCAAGATAGCTCGTTCCTAGCCACAGGGGAGTCAACCAATCTGCCCTCAACTTACCCTGAGCCCACCGGAAGGTCAATGACCCAAAGGTGCCATGCAAGTGCACAAAGGTAACGGAGTTTCGCCATCGCGCCGAGCAGGTGCACACCCTGTAAGACACGACCTTTGCAGGCTCAGATCGGCAAATCCTCATGAGAACTTAAGGTGATATCCGGAGCATCATCCCGTCAGGCGGAAATCACACGGGATAAGACCGGAATAAACTAAGCAAAACAAAGTGCGACCTGCCAACCGCCTGGTAATGGGTCGGTTTCCGGTTTGCGCGTCATCCAGGCGCAACCGGCACTGGTCACCTCTACCAGCCTACTTTTCTATGATTTCCGGATCTTGACTGCCTTCCGTCGCCGGCTCGAACTACTTTTCGCCGCTACCCTCCCCCTCTGTGAGACATTCGGGCTAACCCCTCCAGGCTCCCTCCACGCTCGCAAATTGACTCAAGTTCCGGAAAACTGGGGAAAGGGAATCGGAACCGACTCAATGAGCGCAATGAGCGAGTAGAGTCGAGAACAGGCGCAGTAACTGTAGTCTCCCGGTGGATATTT
>WNGG01000362.1_pt1 | contig 48852 bp, 56 predicted proteins | sample 5400661 | NCBI WGS metagenome assembly WNGG01 (sample SAMN13153372, study PRJNA577476) | soil metagenome | isolation source: 100 cm soil or saprolite under Garry oak tree replicate 1 | place: USA:California | collected 2016-06-15 | reverse complement strand
CGATCCCGACCCGCGCCGCGGCGCGCCGGCCGGGCGACCCGGAGAGCCTGGTCGCCTCGTCCGAACGCGCACGCCGCGAGCTCGGCTGGTCGCCGCGCTTCCCGGCGCTCGAGTCGATCCTGGAGTCCGCCTGGAGCTTCCTGCGCTCCCATCCGGGCGGCTACGACGCCTGAGGCCCCGCCTCGCGCGCGTCCTTGCCCGCGTCGCGAAGCGTGTGTTACGATGCGACTTCGGCTCGCTTGGGAGCGACGGCGTCCCGCCCATGTCCCGACCCGCCAGAGACCTCGAGGGGTTCATCGCCAAGGGCTCGCCCGAGGAGGATCTCCTCGCGCAGATCGACTTCGCACGGCTGCCCCGGCACATCGCCATCATCATGGACGGCAACGGCCGCTGGGCCCGCTGCCGGAACCTGCCGCGCGTGGCCGGACACCGGGCCGGCATCGCCGCGGTGCGCGACGTGGTGGAGACCGCCGCGCGCCTCGGGTGCCAGGTCCTGACGCTGTATGCCTTCTCGGTGGAGAACTGGAAGAGGCCGCGCTACGAGGTCGACACGCTGATGGCGTTGCTTCGCGAGTACCTGAGGAAGGAGCTCCGCACGCTGCGGGAGAACGACATCGCCTTCAACGTGATCGGGCGGATGGAGGAGCTGAGCCGCGCCGTGCGGCGGGAGCTCTCGGCGGGCATGGAGGCGACGCGCGCCAACACCGGGCTCCTGTTCAACATCGCCCTGTCCTATGGCGGCCGGGCCGAGATCGTCGACGCCTGCAACCGGATCCTGAGCGACCGCTCGATGTCCTTCTCCGCCGCCCCGGTGGACGAGGCCGCCTTCGCGCGCTACCTCTACACGGCCGGACAGCCCGACCCGGATCTGCTGATCCGCACCTCCGGCGAGCTGCGCATCAGCAACTTCCTCCTCTGGCAGATCGCCTACGCGGAGATCTGGGTGACCGAGACGCTGTGGCCCGATTTCCGCCGGCGCGAGCTCCTGCAGGCGATCGTCGACTATCAGAAGCGCGAGAGGCGATACGGTCGGGTCAGCGAGCCGGAGCCGGTCGGGCTGTCGACGGGCAAGGTCCCTGCGTAGCCGCCCGCGGGAGCCGGTATGAAGAGGATCGTCTCGGCGGTCGTCTTCCTTCCCGTTTTCTGGATCGTCGTCAAGAGGCTCGGTCCGGTCTACGAAGCTCTGGTCGTCGTCGCCAGCCTCCTGGCGCTCTCCGAGCTGTACGGGCTCGCGGAGACCCGCGGACAGCGGTGCCACCGGCTGGCCGGCGCCCTCGTGACCCTGCTCTTCCTCGCCTCCTTCGCGACCTCCCGGGTGACGATCCACTACGCGCTGCTCCTGGGGCTCTTCGCGATCCCGCTCGGCGCCCTGCGCCGCCGCGGCGATCTGGGCCTGGCCCTCTCCGAGATCGGCACCACCTTCTTCGGGGCCTCGTTCGTCGGCGTCCTGTTCGGGTACATGGTGGCGCTGCGTACCCTGCGCGACCTTCCCAAGGGGGACGAGACGGGAAGCGATCTCGTCTTCCTCCTCTTCTTCGTCGTCTGGAGCAGCGACATGGCCGCCTACTACGTCGGGACCTCCCTCGGGCGACATCGCCTGGCGCCGCGCATCAGCCCCCGCAAGACGGTCGAGGGAGCCGCCGGGGGGATCGCGGGAGCGATCGTCGCCGCCTTCGTGGCGCGCGCCTGGTTCATCCAGCGCCTCGACGCACGGGACAGCCTGGTGCTGGGCCTCGGCCTGGGCGTCGTCGGGATCCTGGGCGACCTGGTGGAGTCGATGCTGAAGCGCGGGGCCGGCGTCAAGGACAGCGCCGCCCTGGTCCCGGGGCACGGCGGGATCCTGGATCGCGTCGACTCCCTGCTGTACGCCGCGCCGGTCCTCTACTACTATTACCTGTTCGCGATGCGGAGGTAGGCCACGGATGGGCGTAGTGGCGCGGCGCGGGGTGTCGATCCTCGGATCGACCGGCTCGGTCGGCGTCCAGGCGCTCGACCTCGTGGCCCGGTTCCCCGAGCGCTTCGAGGTCGTGGCCCTGGCCGCCGGACGGAACGGCGCGCTCCTGGCCGAGCAGATCCTGACGCACCGGCCGCGTCTGGTGGCGCTGGGCGACGCCGGACGGCGCGGCGCCATCGAGGAGGCCGCGCGCGCGGTGCGGGCCGAGATCGTCCTCGGGGCTCAGGGGCTCCTGGCGGTCGCGTCGCATCCGGGAGCCGACGTCGTCCTGGCGGCGATCGTCGGGGCGGCCGGCCTGGCGCCGACCTATCGCGCCCTCGGCGCGGGGAAGATCGTGGCGCTGGCCAACAAGGAGAGCCTGGTGATGGCGGGGCCGCTGATGCGGGAGGCGGCCGCGGCGTCCGGCGGCAGCCTGGTGCCCGTCGACAGCGAGCACTCGGCCCTGCATCAGTGCTTGAGAGGCGAGTCGATCGAGGAGGTGCGCCGCCTGATCCTGACCGCGTCCGGCGGGCCGTTCCGGACCACGCCGCTCGCGGATCTGGCCTCCGTCACTCCCGAGGCCGCGCTGCGGCACCCGGTCTGGACGATGGGGAGGAAGATCACCATCGACAGCGCGACGCTCATGAACAAGGGGCTCGAGGTGATCGAGGCGCACTGGATGTTCGGCCTGCCCGGAGAGCGGATCGACGTCGTGCTGCACCCGCAGAGCAGCGTGCACTCGATGGTGGAGATGGTGGACGGCTCGGTGATCTGCCAGATGGGGGTGCCCGACATGCGCGGTCCGATCCAGTACGCCCTCGGGTATCCGAGCCGCTTCGCGGGGCCGGTCCCGGCGCCGGACCTGACGCGGCCTCGAACGCTGGAGTTCTTTCCCGTCGAACGGGAGCGCTTTCCGTGCCTGGGTCTGGCCTACCGCGCTCTCGAGGCGGGCGGCGGCGCGCCGGTCGCCCTGAACGCCGCCAACGAGGTGGGGGTGCAGGCGTTCCTCGAGGGGCGGATCGGCTTTCCGGGGATCGCCCGCGTGGTGGAGACGATTCTCGAGCGGCACCGCCCGGAACGGGTCGACTCGATCGAGGACGTCCTCGAGGCCGATGGCCGCGCGCGCCGGGCCGCGGAGCAGATCGTGGCGCGGGGAGGTGAGGCTTGACCTGGATCTGGGAACGCGCCCTGTGGCTCCTCGACGGGCTGTGGACATACGCCCTCCCGTTCGTGATCGTCCTCGGCGTCGTCGTGCTGTTCCACGAGTTCGGGCACTACCTGGTCGCCAAGCTCTTCGGGATCACGGTGGAGGTCTTCTCGGTCGGCTTCGGACCGCGCATCACCGGATTCAAGCGCGGCGGGACCGACTACCGTCTGTCGTGGGTCCCGCTGGGGGGGTACGTGAAGCTGAAGGGCGAGGTGCCGGACGAGAGCGGCGCCGGCCCGCCCGACCCGGGCGACCTTCTGTCGCGTCCGCGCTGGCAGCGTTTCCTGGTGTTCGTGATGGGAGCGGTCTTCAACCTGATCACCGCCGTGGTCGTGATGGCCGCGCTCTTCATGGCCGGCATGGAGGTCGACGCCTACGAGTCGCGGCCGCCCGTGATCGGCGAGGTCGAGCCGGGCTCGCCGGCGCAGGTGGCGGGGATCCTGCCGGGGGATCGGATCCTGAGCTTCGGGGGCCAGACGGTCTCGACCTGGAAGGTGCTCCTGCCGCTCGTCTTCCTGAGCCCCCGGCAAACCAAGGAGGTGGTGCTGGAGCGGGGCGGTCGGACGATCACGACCCGTCTGACCCTCCAGTCGGGGCCGAACGACATGGGGGTGCCGGGCTTCGAGCCGGAGACCGGCGTCATGGTCGAGCGGGTGCAGGCCGGCTGGCCGGCGGACAAGGCGGGTCTGAAGCGGGGGGACCAGATCGTCGCCATCGACGGGACGCCGATGACCACGCGCAGCCGCCTGCTCCGAACGATCCAGGCCGCGGCGGGCCGTCCGCTGCGCTTCACGATCGCGCGGCAGGGCGCGACCTTCGAGACCAGCATCGTCCCGATCGAGAAGGAGGGGCGCGGCATGGTCGGGCTGCAGCCCGACTACCTCAAGGTCGTCAAGGCCTACCCCTTCCTCGAGGCGGTGCGCCAGAGCCTGCGGGAGAACGCCGAGAAGGCGGGGCTCGTCTTCGTGACCTTCAAAAAGCTCCTGCGACGCGAGCTGTCGATGCGCGCCTTTTCCGGCCCGATCGACATCTACCGGGTGTCCGGGGAGAGGGCCCAGGAGGGGCTGGTGCCCTTCCTGCAGCTGATCGCCTTCTTCAGCCTCCAGCTCGGGATCATCAATCTGTTCCCGATCCCGCCTCTGGACGGCGGCCACGTCTTTACCATCCTGATCGAGGGGGCGATCCGGCGCGACCTCTCGGCGCAGCTCAAGGAGCGGGCGATGCAGGCCGGCCTGGTCCTGCTGCTGCTGTTCATGGCGACCATCCTCTACTTCGACATCAGCAAGAACGTCCGGGACCTCTTCCGATGAGGGCCTGAGCGGGGGTCCCCGGGTGCCTTCCGTCCGCGGGTCGCACAAGGTCCTGTTCACGCCCGGTCCCACCGAGGTGGCACCCGAGATCCTGCGCGAGATGGCGCGTCCGGTGATCGGGCACCGCGGCGCCGAGATGCAGGAGCTGGTCCGCGATATCGTGCCGCGCGCCCGGGCGCTTTTCGGGACGCGGACCCACGACATCTTCCTGACCGCCTGCTCGGCGACGGGCCTGTGGGAGGCGGCGGTCCGCAACTGCGTGGCGCGCCGCGTGCTGGTGCCGGTCTGCGGATCGTTCTCCGAGCGTTTCTACGAGGTGGCGCTCGCCTGCGGCGTGGAGGCCGACCCTCTGCACGTGGAGTGGGGCCGGGCGGTGCCGGCCCAGGCGGTCGCCGACATGCTCGCCTCGGGACGCTACGACGCCGTGGCGCTGGTCCACAACGAGACCGCCACCGGCGTGACCAACCCGCTCGTGGAGATCGGCGAGGCGGTGCGCCGGCAGGAGGGGGTGCTGCTGCTGGTCGACGCCGTCTCCTCGCTCGGGGGCCTCCCGGTCGAGGTGGACCGGAACGGCATCGACGTGTGCCTGGCCTCGGTCCAGAAGTGCCTCGCGCTGCCGCCCGGCTTCTCGCTGTGCGCCGTGTCCGCCCGGGCGCTCGAGCGCAGCGCGCGGCGGACCGGCAAGGGGTACTACTTCGATTTCGTGCGCCTCAAGGAGTTCTTCGACCGCCAGATGCCGATGGCCACGCCTTCGATCAGCCATATGTTCGCCCTGCGCGCCCAGCTCCTGCGCATCGAGCGCGAGGGGCTGGACAACCGCTTCGCGCGCCACCGGGCGATGGCGGCGAGGGTGCGCGCCTGGGCGGCCGGGCGCTTCGCGTTGTTCGCGGCCGAAGCGGCGCGCTCCGACACCGTCACCTGCGTCAAGAACACCCGCGGGATGAACGTGGCGGAGTTCCTCGCCGCTTTGGCCGCGCGAGGGTTCGGCGTCAGCAACGGGTACGGCCGGCTGAAGGAGGCCACCTTCCGCATCGGGCACATGGGTGACCACACGCTCGAAGACATCGACGTCCTGATCGCGGCGATGGACGCGGTGCTCGAGGAGCGCGCCCCATGAAGGTGCTGATCGCCGACACGGTGTCCCCCACCTGCGCCGAGGTCCTGCGGCGCGCGGGGCTCGAGGCCGCGCATCGCCCGGGGCTCGGACGGAAGGAGCTGATGCGCGCCATCGCCGACGCGGAGGGGCTGGTGGTCCGCTCCGACACGCAGGTCACGGAGGAGGTGATCGCCGCCGCCCCGCGCCTGCGGGTCGTGGGGCGGGCCGGCGCCGGCGTGGACAACATCGACGTGGCGGCGGCGACCCGCCGCGGGGTGGTGGTGATGAACGCCCCGGGCGAGAACACGATCTCGGCGGCCGAGCACACGATGTCGATGATCCTGGCGCTGGCGCGTCAGATCCCAGCGGCCGACCGCTCGATGCGCGCCGGGCGGTGGGAGCGCGGGCGGTTCCTGGGAGTCGAGCTGCTCGGCAAGACCCTCGGGATCCTGGGGTTGGGGAAGGTGGGCCGGGAGGTGGCGGCGCGGGCGCGCGTCTTCGGCATGGAGGTGATCGGGGCCGACCCGGTCCTCTCCGAGGAGATGGCGGCGCGTCTCGGCGTGACGCTCCTGCCGATCGAGGCGATCTACGAGCGCTCCGACATCCTCACGCTGCACCTTCCCCTGACCGCCGAGACGCGGCACCTGATCGGGCGGGCGCAGCTCCTGCGCTGCCGCCCCGGCGTGCGGATCGTCAACGTGGCGCGCGGAGGGATCCTCGACGAGGGGGCGCTGGTGGAGGCGATCCGCGAAGGCCGGGTGGCCGGAGCCGCCCTCGATGTCTTCGAGACGGAGCCGCCGGCCGGCAGCCCCCTCCTGTCGCTCGACGCGGTCATCCTGACCCCGCACCTCGGAGCCTCCACCCAGGAGGCCCAGGAGAAGGTGGCGGCGCGCATCGCCGAGCAGATCGCCGCCTTCCTCAAGGAGGGGCTGGTGGTCAACGCGGTCAACATGGACGGCATCGATCCGAAGATCCTGCCGGCTCTCAAGCCGTACCGCGACCTTTGCGAGCGCCTGGGCAGGCTCCTGTCGGCGCTCGGCCGGGGGCCCGTCGCCGAGATCGCCGTCGAATACTCGGGCGCCGTCCTCGAGTACCCGACCCGGCCGCTGACCGCTTCGTTCCTGAAGGGGTTCCTGGAAGGGAAGCTGTCCGATCCGGTGAACCCGGTCAACGCGGGGATGCTCGCGAAGGAGGCCGGGATCCGCGTGCACGAGACCCGCGCCGCCGAGCCGCAGGACTTCTCGGCGCTGATCGGGGCCACGGTGCGCGGGCGCGACGCGACGCGTGCCGCCGCCGGCGCGCTCTTCGGCAAGCGCGAGCCGCGGCTGGTGCGCCTCGACGAATACCACCTCGACGCCATCCCGCAGGGGCCGATGCTGATCGTCAGCAACGACGACCGCCCCGGCATGGTCGGGCGGATCGGCACGGCGCTCGGGGACGCGGGGGTGAACATCGCGTACCTCTCCCTCGGCCGCGATCGATCGGGCGGCCGCGCCATCGCCATCTTCAACCTCGACTCGCCGATCCCCGATGCGCTGCTCCAGACGATCGGGGCGATCGACGGGGTCCTGTCGGCCGAGCGCGTCACCCTCTAGCCCGCTCCGGCCGCCGCGCGCGTCCTCGCGCGGACGGACGCGCGCGTTCACCGTCCGCGGCCGGGCGGGACGATGCCCCTCCCCGCCTTCCTCCCGGCGTCGTGCCGGGCGCCGTCGTGCCTCTCGAAGCGGCTCTCCTCGCGGCGTCCGGAGCGATCTTGGACCCGCGGCCGGGCCCGCGAGTCGTCCTGGCACGCCGCCTGCAGTCCGCACGGGACGCGCGGCCGGCGCCTCGATGGCGGGCCGAGCGTCTTGGGAACGCGAGGAGTCGACACTGACGAGCTTGGGGGAGTTGCAGGGTGGGCCACAACAACCGATCGGCTCTCCATCCCGAAGGCCCTCCCTCTTCCACGACGCGGGCGGGGGATCCGGTGATCCCCCCTCCCCCAAGACTTTCCCTGTCGCACCGAACCGGCACCACCGACCTCACGAGGAGGGACCATGAGACCGAAGATCATGCGGATCCTGGGAGCCCTGGTCTTGCTCGCGGCCTGCGCCCTGGCGCTGCCGCCGGCCGCGGCGGCCCCGAAGTCTGCGCCGCCGGCGGCCGAGAAGATCAACATCAATACCGCCGGCGTCGAGGAGCTGATCGCCCTGCCCGGCATCGGCCGGGCCTACGCCGAGAGGATCCTCGAGTATCGCGAGAAGAACGGGCCGTTCAAGAGACTCGAGGATCTGCTGAACGTGCGCGGGATCGGCGAGAAGACGTTCGAGCGCATCAAGGACAAGGTGACGCTCGGGAAGAGCTGATCTCCCAGGGCCGGGGCGAGGCCGGCTTCTCCCTCCCGGAGGCCGTCCTCGTCCTGGCCCTCTTCGGGCTGATGACGGCGGCCGCGGCCCCCGCGCTCTTCGCGGCGCTGTCACGCGCGCGCGTGGTCGCCGCGGCGCGCGCGCTGGAGCAGGAGATGGCGCGCCTGCGCAGCGAGGCGATCACGGGCGGCGCGAGCGTCGCGATGCGCCTCACCTGGTCCTCCGGGCGCTACCTCTACGCGTTCTACCGCGACGGGGACGGGGACGGCGTGCGCGCCGACGATATCGCCGCCGGCCGCGACATCCTGCTGGACGGTCCGCGCGACCTGGCGTCGCGCTACGAGGGGGTCGACTTCGGCCTCCTCGACGTCGCCCTGCCGGAGGTCCCGCCCGGGACGGGCGTCCTCGGCCCTCTGGCCGACCCGGTCCGCTTCGGGCGATCGGACACCGTCACCTTCACGCCCCGCGGCACCTCGAGCGGCGGCACCCTCTACGTGAGCGACGGCCGGAGCGCCGTCGTGGCCGTCGTGCTTTACGGCCCCACGGGGCGAATCCGGATCTGCCGTTTCGACCGGGACACCTGGATCTGGCGGTGCTGAGCCTCAGGAGCCGGTTCGAGTGTTGAGGACGGGCAGGATCGTCAGGAGGTCGGAGAAGCGGTGCAGGAGGCGATCGGGCCGGCCGCCCAGGAGCGTCTCGCGCGAGGCCGAGCCGGTCGGGACCGCGTAGACCGCCACCCCGGCGCGGCGCCCCACGTCGATGTCGAGGAGCATGTCGCCGACGTAGGCGACCTCCTCGGGCGCCAGGCCGATCCGCATCATGATGATCTCGAGCATCTCGGGGTCCGGCTTCGGCCGCTCGACGTCGTTGGGACCCAGCACCTCGGAGAACAGGTGCTCCATTTCGAGCGCCTTCAGGATGTCCCGGGCGAAGTAGGACGGCTTGTTGGTGGCGATCGCCATGCGGTAGCCGCGGCGATCCAGCTCCTCGAGAGTCTCCTTCACCTGCGGGAGGATCGTCGTCTTCTTCTCGCAGAGGGCGGAATACGACTGCCGGAACAGCCTCACGCCCTCCTCGATCCGATCCGGCCCGATCGCCTCCTCGATGAGATGCTCGAGCCCGTGTCCGACCATCGTCTTCACCGCGGCGGGCTCGTAGTCCGGGAGGGAGAAGGAGGCGCGCACGCGGTTGAGGCTCTCCGTGATGGCCTCGTACGAATCGATGAGCGTGCCGTCGAAGTCGAAGATGAGACCGCGGATCAAACAGGACTCCAGGTTGACCCCCATCCTAGCATCGCCCGCATGGCGGATCAAGCGGCGCGGCGGACCGGCCGATCGGCGGGACGCGCGATTGATGGGCCGCGCGGCCGGATGCTAGAATGAGCCGCTCTCGCAAAGCGCGGCGCCTCCTTGCGGAGAGGGTGAGGTCGGGATGAACTGGAGCCTGCTCCTGCTGCGGGTGTCCCTTCTCTTCTACGCGCTCGCCTTCGTCGCCACCTTCGTGCCGGTCCTCTCGGGCTCCCGGAGGATGGTGCGCGTCACCCCCTGGCTCGCCGCCGCCGGCGTGCTCGCCCACACCGGCGCCCTGCTCGCGCTCGGGCTCACCCTCGGCCGCTGCCCGCTCGGGACCCTTCCCGAGGTCCTGTCGGTTCTCGCATGGGCGGTGGTCCTCGTCTACCTGGGCATGGTCTGGCGGTACCGCCTCGAAGTGCTGCATGCCATCATCCTGCCGCTGGTCCTGGTCGTCCTGTTCGTCTCCAACGTCCTGCCGGAGGAGGTGGTCCCGATCGCCGCGCCGCTCCGGCCCTGGCTGCGCCCGCTGCACCTGACGGTCATCATCTTCGGAATGGCGGCGCTGTTCGTCACCTTCGCCGCCAGCCTGGTCTACGTGCTGGTCGACCGGGCGCTCAAGGCGAAGCGGCCGGCGCGCTTCTTCCTGGCGCTGCCGTCGCTCGAGACCAGCGAGAGCGTCGGCCGGACGTCACTCTTCTGGGCGTATCCGCTCCTGACGCTCGGCATCGTCACCGGGGCGATCTACAGCGCCGGCCTCACCGGTCACTTCTGGAGCTGGCGGTCCCGCGAGACCCTGGCGGTCCTCGCCTGGCTGATCCTGGGGGTGGTGGTGGTGGCCCGCCTCGCCTGGGGATGGCGCGGGCGCAAGGCGGCGATCCTCACGATCGTCGGGTTCGCCGCCGTCTTCCTGCGCATGCTCGGGATCTGAGCGCGCCATGCCGATCTACGTCTACGGGATGAGCCACGCGAGCGCCCCCCTGGACGTGCGGGAGCGGGTCGCCTTCCCGGAGGAGGGCCTGGAGGACGCGGTCGGCCGCCTGCTCCGGTCGGGTCCGGTCCGCGAAGGGCTGATCCTGTCGACCTGCAACCGCACCGAGATCGTCGTCCATGCCGGCGATGCGAAAACGGGCGAGGCGCTGAGGCGCTTCATCGCCGGCGAGCGCAGCGTGCCGGAGGAGGAGCTTGAGCGGCACTGCTATCTGCACGCGGATCGGGATGCGGTGCGGCACGTCTTCCGCGTGAGCTCATCCCTCGACTCGATGATCCTCGGGGAGGCTCAGATCCTGGGCCAGGTGAAGGAGGCGTACGCCGCGGCGGTCCGGGCGCGAGCGCTGGGGGCCATTCTCGACGCGCTGATGCGGAGGTCGTTCGCCGTGGCCAAGAAGGTGCGCTCCGAGACCGGCGTCGCCCGGCACCCGGTGTCGATCGCGCACGCCGCGGCCGGCCTGGCGCGCGACATCTTCGGGGACCTGCGGGAGAAGGCGATCCTGATCGTGGGGGCCGGAAAGATGGCGCGGCTCGCCGCGCAGCATCTCATCGGGGGCGGGGTCCGCTCGGTGGTCGTGGTCATCCGCTCGTTCCAGCGCGGCGCCGAGCTGGCGCAGGCGCTGGGCGGCACTGCGGTCTCGTTCGATCGCCTCTTCGAGCAGATGGAGACCGCCGACGTCGTCATTGCCTCGACCGCGGCGCCGCATCAGGTCGTGCGCTACGACGAGGCGCTCCGGGTCAGCCGCGCCCGCCGGGGGCGGCCGCTGTTCTTCATCGACATCGCGGTGCCGCGCGACGTCGACCCGCGCGTGAACGAGATCGACAACGTCTATCTCTACGACGTCGACGACCTGCAGGGGGTGGTGCGCGCGAACATGGAGGGGCGCAGGCACGAGGCCGCCCTGGCGGAGGCGATCGTGGAGCGCGAGACGGCGGCCTTCCTCGCCTGGCAGGGCTCCCTGGAGGTGGCGCCCATGATCGTCGATCTCAGGCGCCACCTGCACGCGATCGGCGCGGGGGAGCTGGCCCGCTTCCGCACCCGGATCGGTCCGCTGAGCGCGCAGCAGCAGAGGGCGATGGAGGAGATGACCGAGGCGCTGGTCAACAAGCTCCTGCACCGGCCGATTCTGGCGCTGAAGCGGGCCGCCGCCAACGGGGGCGGAGAGCGCCTGTCCTTCCTGCGCGAGCTGTTCGGGCTGCGACCGGGGGAGCCGTCCGGGCAGCCCGGGGAGCGTCCGGCGCGCGACGGGCCCGACGAGGATTCGGCCGCGCCCACGACCGAGGGCGCGGGCCGACCGGGCCCGGAGAAGGAACGGACCGGGCCGTGAGGCGTCTGGTGATCGGCAGCCGCGCCAGCCGCCTGGCCCTCTGGCAGGCGGAGTATGTGAAGGGGCGTCTGCGCGACGCGGGGATCGAGTGCCGGATCGAAACCATCCGCACCTCCGGCGACAGGATCACGGACCGGCCCCTCGCCGCCTTCGGGGGGAAGGGGGTCTTCGTGAAGGAGATCGAGGAGGCCCTCCTGGCCGGGAGGATCGACCTGGCCGTGCACAGCCTCAAGGACCTGCCGACCGCGCAGCCCGAGGGCCTCGCCATCGTCTGCGTCCCGGAGCGCGAGGATCCACGGGACATCCTGGTCGCCCGCGGCGCGCCTGCGCTCGCGACGCTGCCCCAGGCGGCCGTGGTCGGTACGGGGAGCCCACGGCGCGCCTGCCAGATCCGGGCCGCGCGCCCCGATCTCGTCCTCAAGGATCTGCGCGGCAACGTCGACACCCGCCTCGCCAGGCTCGCCCGAGGAGAGTACGACGCGGTCGTCCTGGCGCTGGCCGGGGTGCGGCGCCTGGACGCCGCGGTCGAGGGGACGGTACTCGCCTTCGATCAGATGCTTCCGGCGGTCGGGCAGGGAGCGCTGGCGATCGAGGCGCGCGCGGGTGACGGCGAGGTCCGGGGGATCCTCCGGCCGCTGCATCATCCGGCGACGGCCTGCGCGGTGGCGGCGGAGCGCGCCTTCCTGCGCGGCCTCGGGGGCGGCTGCCAGGCCCCGATCGCCGCCGTGGGAGAGATCCGGGGCGACCGGCTCCTGCTGCGCGGGCTGGTGGGCGATGCCGACGGCGGCGTCATCGTGGGGGATCGGCGCGAGGGGCCCGCCAGCGGCCCCGAGGATCTCGGGAGGGATCTGGCGGCGGCGTTACTCGCGCGTGGAGCCGACGCGCTGGTCCGCCGGTCGGTGGCGGCCCCGCCGGAGGCGCCTTGAGCTCCGGACGGCGACGCTCCGGCATCGTCCACCTCGTCGGCGCCGGACCCGGGGATCCCGGGCTCATCACGGTGCGCGGCGCCGCGCTCCTGCGGCGGGCCGACGTCGTGATCTGCGACGCGCTGGTCCCCCCCGACCTCCTGCGCCCGGTGCGGCCGGGCACCGAGGTGATTCGCGTCGGCACGCGCGGCGGCGCGCGGCGCCTCGGCCAGGAGGCGATCAACCGCGCGATGCTCGCGCGCGCCCGGCGGGGGCTGCGCGTCGTCCGCCTCAAGGGAGGGGACCCCAGCCTCTTCGGCCGCGGCGGCGAGGAGGGGGAGGCACTGGTGCGCGCCCGCGTCCCCTTCGAGGTCGTGCCCGGCGTCACCGCGGCGCTGGGAGCCGCCGCCACGACCGGGATCCCTCTGACCCACAGGCGCCACGCATCCGCCGTGCACTTCGCCACCGGCCACGTCGACCCGGAGAAGCCGGCGGACGGCGTCGACTGGAAGGCGCTGGCGGGCGGCGGCACGGTCGTCCTGTACATGTCGGTGGGAAATCTCGGCGGGACGGTGGGGCGGCTGCTCGCCGCCGGTCTCGGCCCGGAGACGCCGGCGGCGCTGGTGCGCTGGGCGACCCGACCCGAGCAGCGGGTGCTGTGCGGCACGCTCGGGACGATCGCCGCACTGGCCCGCCGCGCGGCGCTGCGGCCGCCCGCCCTGCTGATCGCGGGCGATGTGGTGCGGCTGCGCGGACGCCTCGACTGGTTCGGGAAGCGCCCTCTCTTCGGCCGCACGATCGTGGTCACGCGGGCCCGCGATCAGGCGGCGCCCTTCACGGCGATGCTGGAGGAGAGCGGGGCGCGCGTGCTCGAGGCGCCCGCGATCGCGCTCCGCCCTCCGCGCTCCTGGGCGCCTCTCGACCGGGCGCTGGGACGCCTGGATCGCTACCGGCTCGTCGTCTTCACGAGCGTCAACGGCGTCGTGCGGTTCTTCGGGCGGCTGGGCGAGAGGAGGATCGATCTGAGGACCCTCCAGGGGCTCGAGATCGTCGCCATCGGGCCCGGCACCGCGGCGGCCCTTGAGGAGCGCGGCCTGCGGGTGGCCGCCCTGCCGGCCGAGTTCCGGGCGGAGGGGATCGTGCAGGTTCTGGGGCGCAGGTCCCTCGAGGGGGTGGGGGTCCTGATCCCCCGTGCGGCGGCGGCGCGCGACCTCCTCGTCCGCGAGCTGCGGCGGCGCGGCGCGCGCGTCGACGTGGTCCCGGTCTACCGCGCCGTACCGGCGCGGGAGGGGATCGGCGAGGTGGTCCGGGCCCTGCGTGCGGGCGCGATCGATCTCGTCACCTTCGCCTCCTCCTCGACCGTGGCGCACTTCGTGCGCAAGTTCCGGAACGCGGCGGACGGGCGACGGCTGCGCCGGGTGCCCGCGGCGGTGATCGGGCCGATCACGGCGGAGACCGCGCGCCGGGAGGGGTTCCGGGTGGCCGTCATGCCGCGCGCCTACACCATCCCGGCGCTGGCCGAGGCGATCGTGAGACGCTTCAGAAGTTCCCCTTCTGGAACTCCTCGAGGGTCGTGACGCCCTGCCCGACGCCGGAGAGGCAGGCGGCGCGCAGCGGGCTCATCCCGGCGCGCCGCGCTTCGCGCTCGATCTCGCCGGGCGACCCGCCCGAGGCGATCAGCGCGGCGATCTCGGACGTTCCGTCCATCACCTCGAACAGCGCCACCCGCCCCGCGTATCCGGGGCTCAGCGGGCCGCATCGATCACAGCCCGACCCCTGCTGGACCTTGAGATCGAGCGCCTCGTCCGCCGTCAGTCCCATCATCTTCAGGACGCGGTCGGCGACCGAGGCGGGCGCGCGGCACCCCTCGCAAAGGCGCCGGACCAGGCGCTGGTTGATCACGAGCCTGAGCGTCGCGGCCAGGGCCGCGGGCTCGATCCGGTGCCAGAGGAGGGCCGCCGGCGCCTGGGAGGCACGGCGGGCCTGCACGGTGGCCACCACCAGGCAGGTGGCCGCCCTCTCGACCGCCAGGCTCGCGAGCCCGGCGCTCTCAATCTCGGGGAGGACCAGGACCTCGGCCCCCTGCGATCCGCCGAGAAGACCACGCAGCGCGTCGGCCTCGGGCGGGGAGGGGACCTCCTGCTGGCGGACCCCCTCCACGGTGACGAGACGCGGCGCCTCGATCGAGAGCACCCGGCGTCCCGCGCCCGCCAGATGGAGGAGCAGGGAGTAGCGGCTGGCGTCGAGGCCGTTGTGTGGCGGGCCGCTCAGGACCACGAGGCCCGAGGGGAGCGCGAGCGCCTTCTGGATCCGCTCGCGATCCAGCGCGCTCGGCCCGAGATCGTCCAGGCTGCGGAGGAACTGGGGAGGATCGGCGATCTTCAGGAACAGGCTCTCTCCCCCCGGGAAGGGGCGGCGGTGCACCACCACCTCGATCTTGCGCTCTCCCGCCTTGACGATGAGGCGCCCGATGGCCGGCCTGTCTCCCTGAGGCAGGGCGGCGCAGGTCGCGACGGCGCGCGAGAGGGTCTCGGGGCTCTGGCCCGCGGGCGGCTTGGCGCGGAACAGGTTCCCGTCGATCCTGAAGAAGAGCGCCAGCGTGTCGCCCCGGATCTCAAACTGGACGCGCGAGGCCTTGCGCGTGATCGCCTCGGCCAGGATCTTCTGGAGCGCCCCCGCCGCCTCGCCGCCCGCGCCCGGCGCCGCGGCCGGCGCCCTGACCGCCGCCGGGGCGGGGGCGGACACGGGCGCCGCCGCGACCCCCTGGGCGGGGGCCGGAGGCGCCGTCGTCTCCTCTTCGATCGGCACCAGCTCCTCGAGGGTCGAGGGGGCCGCCGCCTGGGCCTGCCGGCCGGCGGAGGGAAGGCGCGCCGCCTGGCGCGGCGCCGACCGCCCCTTCGGCGCCGCCGGCCTGACGGCGGGGGCGGCCCGAGGCTTCGCGGCGGCGGCTTGCGGCGCCGGCCCGGCGGAGACGTGCGGGGCCTCGGCCTCGGCCGACACCAGCGCTTCGACCTCCTTGGGGAAGAGGTCCTTCAGGCGATCGACGATCTCCTTCTCGGGGGCGCTCATCGGGATGATGCGGCAGCTCGTGAGCGTCTGAATCTGGTCGATCGTGTCGAGATCGGTCGGCCCCGCCATCGCCAGCGTGAGGACCGTCGTCTCGCCGATCTCTTCGCGCGAGATCGGCAGGACGCGCTTGCGGTAGCAGAGATCGACCGAGATCGCCGAGACCAGGGAGGCGTCGATCAGCTGGCGGCTCAGGTCGATGCTGGCGCCGCCTTGCGCCTGCCCCTTCGACACCAGCGCCAGGTTCTCGCGGGAGACGAAGCCGAGCTCGACGAGCGCGGCGTCGAGGGCGCCGCCGCGGCTCTGCTGCCACTTCAGAGCGGACAGGAGCTGGTCGGTGTTCAGGAGGTTCGAGCGGATGAGCGCCTCGCCGACCGATCCGGGAGCGTTCTTCAGGATCTCGCGCTCCTCCTTGAGCTCGTCGGTGGCCCCGCGCCAGAAGTTCTCCTGGTACTCCGGATCGGCCTGACAGAAACAGTGGATGCAGAAGGGGCAGAGCTTGGTCGGCGTGCGCGCGCTGCAGGTGCACCAGACCGCGGCCGCGGCGTCGAACTCACCGAGACACGACCAGCACTGGGTGGCGTACTCTCGGGGCACGTCCCCTCCCGAAGCCTCATAGGCTCCCGGGCCGGAATATAGGGTGACGCTCGCCTATTTGCAAGAAACGCAAGAACTTGCAACTCGTTTCATTCCTTGACTGACCCCTGGCCCTGTGCTAGTTTTGGCCCCGCCCAGGAGGCAGGATGCAGGAGGCTCCCGGTCCGCTGAAGAAGACTCCGCTCAACGGCCTCTTCCGGGAGATGGGCGCCCGCCTCGTCGACTTCGCCAGCTGGGAGATGCCGGTGCACTTCTCCTCGGTCCTCGAGGAGCACCACGCCGTCAGGAACGCCGCCGGGCTGTTTGACGTCAGCCACATGGGAGAGATCGAGGTGCGCGGCCCGGGCGCGCTGGCGCTGGTTCAGAGGCTGACCTGCAACGACGCGTCGCGGCTCGCGCCGGGGCAGGCGCAGTACTCCGTCCTGACGACCGAGACGGGGACCTTCGTCGACGACATCCTGGTCTACCGGCGCGGCCCGGACGCCTTCCTGCTGGTGGTGAACGCCGGAAACACCGACAAGGACTTCGCCTGGATCGCCGCGCGCGCGGGGGGGGAGCTGGAGGTGGCGAACGACTCGGCGCGCTGGGCGCAGCTGGCGATCCAGGGGCCGCGCGCCGAGGCGATCCTGCAGGACTGCACGCGCCTCGACCTGAGGTCGATCCGTTCCTACCGCTTCGTCGAGGGGGAGGTGCGCGGCGCGCGCGCCCTCGTGTCGCGCACCGGCTATACCGGCGAGGACGGCTTCGAGATCTACGTGCCGCCCGACGCCGCGCCCGGCCTCTTCCGCGCGCTGCTCGAGGCCGGGAAGGGACGCGGGATCCTCCCGTGCGGCCTCGGGGCGCGCGACACGCTACGGCTGGAGGCGCGCATGCTCCTGTACGGCAACGACGTCGACGAGACGACGAGCGTGCTGGAGGCGGGGCTCTCCGGGATCGTCCGGCTGGAGAAGGGTGAGTTCGTCGGACGGGAGGCGCTGCGCCGGGAGACGCAGGCGGGCGTCGCGCGCAGCCTCGCCGGTTTCGAGGTGCGGGACCGGGGAATCGCGCGCCATGGCTACCCGGTCCGGCACGAAGGGGTCGAGGTGGGCCGCGTGACCTCGGGCACTCTCGGTCCGCACGTGAGGAAGAGCATCGGCCTGGCCTACGTCCCGCCGCGCCTGGCGCGGATCGGGACCCGACTCTCGGTCGCCATCCGGGAGCGCGAGGCCGCCCTGGTCGTCGTCCCGACGCCGTTCTACAGGCGCCCGCGCTGAGGAGGACCGTTGAGCAAAGGGAACGCCATCTACCCGGACGATCTCAAGTACACGAAAGAGCACGAGTGGCTGGCGGTGCAGGGGAACATCGGCACGGTCGGCATCACGCATTACGCGCAGGAGGAGCTGGGGGACATCGTCTACGTCGAGCTCCCGGCGGCCGGCACCGCGATCGTCGGCGGCGAGGAGTTCGGAACCGTCGAGTCGGTGAAGGCGGTCTCGGAGATCTACGCGCCGGCCTCCGGCGAGGTGGTCGAAGCCAACGCCGCCCTGTCGGACCACCCCGAGACGCTCAACCGGGACCCCTACGGGGAGGGATGGCTGATCAAGCTCCGGCTGGCGGACCTCGACGATCTCAAGGGCCTCATGACGGCGGCCGAGTACCGCAAGTTCATCGAGGACGAGGCCAACTGAGATGGCCGGCGGCAACCGCTACATCCCCGCGTCGGACGCCGACCGGGAGGCGATGCTCCGCGAGATCGGCGTCGCCCGCATCGACGACCTGTTCGCCTCGATCCCCCCCGGGCTGCGCCTGAAGGGGGATCTGGCGATCCCCGGCCCCCTCTCGGAGCCGGAGCTTCTCGCGGAGCTCTCGGGTCTGGCGCGTGCCAACCACGAGATCCCCGCGGAGTCCCAGTTCCTGGGCGGCGGAGCCTACCGACACTTCGTCCCCGCGGTGGTCGATCACCTGATCGGGCGCACGGAGTTCTACTCCTCGTACACGCCCTATCAGCCCGAGATCAGCCAGGGGACGCTGCAGGCGATCTTCGAGTACCAGACGCTCATCTGCCAGCTCACCGAGCTCGATATCTCCAACGCCTCGATGTACGACGGCGCCTCGGCGCTCGCCGAGGCGGTGCTGATGGCCGAGCGGGTCAATCCGGGGGGACGCGTCGTCCTCTCCGAGGCCCTCCACCCGGACTACGCGCGCGTGACGCGCACCTACCTCGCGCATACGGAGGTGGCGATCTCGACCTTCGATCATCGCGAGGACGGCACGGCCGATCTGGACGCCGCGCGCCGGGCGCTTCAGGGGAAGGCCGGCGCCCTCGTGATCCAGCACCCGAACTTCTTCGGATGCCTCGAGGACGTGCCGGCGGTGGCGCGGGTGGCGCGCGAGGCCGGCGCGGTCCTGATCGTGGCGATGAGCGAGCCGGTCGCCCTCGGCCTGCTGAAGGGGCCCGGGAGCCAGGGGGCCGACGTCGTCGTGGGAGAGGGACATTCCCTCGGCGTTCCCCTGTCATTCGGCGGACCGTACCTCGGCTTCCTGGCGGCGCGCGGAACCTTCCTGCGCAACATGCCGGGGAGGCTGGTGGGCGAGGCCCGGGACGTCGACGGGCGCCGGGGGTACGTCCTGACGCTCTCCACCCGGGAGCAGCACATCCGCCGCGAGAAGGCGACCTCGAACATCTGCACCAACGAGGGGCTCTGCGCGCTGACCGCGGCGATCTTCCTCGCGACCCTCGGCAAGGGCGGCCTCAGGGAGCTGGCGGTCCACAATCATGCCAAGGCGGCCTACGCGCGGGAGCGGATCGCCCGCGCCCCGGGCTGCCGGCCGCGCCACGCGGCGCCGATCTTCAACGAGTTCGTGGTGGAGCTGCCGGTCCCGGCGGCGGAGGCGGTGCGCGCGCTGGCCGGGCGCGGCCTGCTCGCGGGCCTCCCCCTGTCGCGGTACGTCCCGGCCAGGCCGCGCGATCTGCTGGTGACCGTCACCGAGGTGAACCCGCGGTCGGAGATCGACCGGCTCGCCGCGGAGCTCGGGAGGCTCGCCTGAGATGGACGCGCGCGGGCTGAGGCCGCCCGAGGGGCTCCTGTTCGAGATCTCCCGCCCGGGACGGCGCGGCGCCGCTCTCCCGCCGCTCGACGTCCCGGACGCCGCGCGCTACGACCTCGACGCGCGTTACACGCGGCCGGAGGTCGCGGGACTCCCGGAGCTGAGCGAGGTCGAGGTGGTGCGCCACTACACGCGCCTGTCGCGCCTGAACTACGCCATCGACATGGGGCTCTACCCGCTCGGCTCCTGCACCATGAAGTACAACCCGAAGGTGAACGAAAAGGTCGCCCGTCTGCCCGGGTTCGCCGAGGCGCACCCGCACCTGCCGGAGGAGCTGGCGCAGGGCTGCCTGCGGCTGATGTTCGAGCTCGAGAGGGCGCTGGCGACGATCTGCGGCATGGACCGCTTCACGCTGCAGCCGGCGGCCGGGGCGCATGGGGAGCTGGCCGGCATCATGATGGCCCGCGCCTACCACCGCGATCGCGGGAACCCGCGGCAGGTGGTCCTGATCCCGGACTCGGCGCACGGCACCAACCCGGCCAGCGCCCACCTGGCAGGGTACCGCGTGGAGGAGATCGCCTCGAACGCCCGCGGCTGCGTCGACCTGGGGGCGCTGCGGCGGCGGATGAACGAGGAGGTCGCCGTCCTGATGCTCACGAACCCGAACACCCTCGGCGTGTTCGAGTCGGAGATCGAGGAGATCGCCCGGACGATCCACGACCGGGGAGGGCTGCTGTACATGGACGGGGCCAACCTCAACGCCTTCGTCGGACGGGCGCGCCCCGGCGACATGGGCGTCGACCTGCACCATCTGAACCTGCACAAGACCTTCTCGACGCCGCATGGCGGCGGCGGCCCGGGGGCCGGCCCGGTGGGCGTGAAGGCGGGGCTCACGCCCTACCTGCCGGTGCCGACCGTGGAGAGGGAGGGGGAGCGGTACCGCCTGCGACACGACGGTCCGAAGAGCATCGGCAAGGTGCGGTCGTTCTTCGGCAACTTCGGGATGTTCGTGCGGGCCCACGCCTACATCCTGGCCCACGGCCCCGAGGGACTGCGGCGGATGTCGGAGACCGCGGTCCTCAACGCCAACTACATCCGCCGCAAGCTCGAGGATCTCTACCATCTGCCGTACGAGGCCCCCTCCCTGCACGAGGTGGTCTTCTCGGACCGTAACCTCGAGGCGGCGGGGGTGCACACCCTCGACATCGCCAAGCGGCTGATGGATTATGGATTCCATCCGCCGACCATCTACTTTCCGCTGATCGTCAAGGGGGCCCTGATGATCGAGCCGACCGAGTCGGAGAGCCGCGAGGAGCTGGATCTCTTCATCGCGGCGATGCGGGCGATCGACGCCGAGGCGCGCCGCACCCCAGAGCTGGTGCGCACCGCGCCGCACACCACGCCGATCCGGCGGTTGGACGAGGTGGGGGCCGCGCGCCACCCGGTCCTGCGCTACGCCCCGGCGGAGACGCGGCGCCGTCCGGGAGGCGCCTAGTTCAGGTCGACGCCCTCGGGCGTCCGGGTGATCGTCATGTTGGGAAAGCAGCGCATCTGGCAGCCGAGCGCCTCGACCTCGTTGCCGGTCTTGCGCGAGATGTAGCGGAAGGCGCAGTTCCGGCAGTCGCCGTTCCAGCAGTATTTGCTGTAGGCCAGCTCGAGGTTCATGTACTGCAGGATCCGGAGCAGGGTATTGTTCTCCGGCACCTCGTAGGCACGGCCGTTGATGGTGACGGTGATCAGCTTCTCGTAGGGCTCGAGAACCGCGTTTTCCGTTCCGACCACCCGGTCACCTCGCACCCTTCCGTCTGGAAAATCTAGAGTGCGCCCCTGCCGAGAGCAAGCAGAGCGTGCGTTTGGCGGGGCTCAGGCCGAGGACGGGCGGGGCCCGGGGAGCATCCCGAAGCGCTTCAGGTGCCGGTAGAGGGTCTCCAGCGGGAGGCCGATGACGTTCGTGTAACTTCCGGCGATGGCGGTGACGAAAACGGCGCCGCGTCCCTGCAGCGCGTAGGCGCCGGCCTTGTCCCTGCCTTCCCCCGTGGACGCGTACCAGGCGATCTCCTCCTCCGACATCGGCGCGAAGGTGACCCGCGAGAGGGCGCGCTCGCACGCCGTGGTCTCCTCCGGGAGGGCGCGCACGGCGACGGCGGTGATGACCTCGTGCGTGCGCCCCGACAGGAGGGCGATCATCCGGCGGGCATCGTGGTCATCGCGCGGCTTGCCGAGGACCTCGCCGGCGGCCACTACGACGGTGTCGGCTCCGATGACCAGCGACGGAGAGGGAAGGGGGAGCGCGGCGGCGGCCGCCTTGGCGCGAGCCAGCCTCTCGGCGAGGTCGCCGGGCCGCTCGCCGGGGCGCGGCGTCTCGTCGATCGCGGCGGGGCGGACGGCGACCACGAGGCCGAGCATGCCGAGGAGCTCGGCCCGCCGGGGCGAGGCGGAGGCGAGCACGAGGGCGCGCGGGAGCACGGGGCCTCAGATTCGGCGGAAGAAGATCACCAGGGCGACACCGGCCCCGATCGCCCCGAGGGCCGTGAGGCGGAGCGCCAGGCCGAACGTCACCTCGGCCACGCGCAGGTCGAGGTTCCAGGGGGAGGTGGTGCCGATGCGCACGGCGGCCGCGAGGAGGCGGCCGAACGGGCCGTCGGGGAACGCCTTGCCGAGGATGTCGCCGAGGGCGGTGCCGAGCATCCCCGCCAGGAGGACGATGACCACGAGGTGCCAGAACTGCAGGCCACCGCGCGGCACCGTCAGAACCCCACCTTCTTGAACCCCTCGTCCACTCCCTGGATCTCCCCGAAGCTCTTCTCGTACTGCTCGAGGTTCTGGGTCAGCGCGCGGCAGAGCTGCTTGGCGTGCGACGGCGTCGTCAGGATGCGGGTCAGGATCTTGACCTCCGTCCGCCCCGGCACGATCCTGCCGAGGTCCAGGATGAACTCGGAGCGATTGTGCGCGACGCTCCCGAAGTTGACGTAGACGCCTTCCGCCACCGCATCGTCGATGCGCAGCCGGATCGGGATCTCGCCCGCTGGTTTCTCCATGGAACGGGGCTCCTTGCGCGATCGGAGGACGGCTCGGGTCCGTCCGGTCCGAGGCCTCACTGTAGCGGAAAGGGGGGCGCCGCGCAACGCCGCGGTCGCCAAGGGAGACGCGGCGCAGCCGTTTGACCGGTCGAGGCGCCGGACCTATAATTCCCGGGCCTCGCGGCGGGACCGCCGCGGGCTCCTCCGCGGAGGGCCCCTTGCTCCACCGTTCTCGCGACCGCCTGCGCCCGCTCGCCTCCGTCCTCCTGTCGATCCTGTTCCTGGCCGCGGTCCTCACGGCGGCCCGGGCGCGGGGCCGCCAGGAAGCGCCTCCGGGACCTCCGATCGAGGGGATGACGGCGCCGTCGCCGCCGCCCCAGGCGCCGACGATGCCTCCCCCGCTTCCCGGCGGGCAGGCGCCGGACCTCGACCTCGTCTTCACGAGCCAGGTGGCCGGCTGGATCGAGCCCTGCGGCTGACCGCACAATCCCAAGGGAGGCCTGGCCCGGAGGGCCGGCTACGGAGACACCTTCAGGAAGACCTACCCGTCGTCTCCGATCCTGTTCGTCGACGCCGGTGACTTCACCGGCGACGCCACGCGGCCGGGCGAGATGCAGACCGACGCCCTGATCGAGGGCATGAACGCCCTCGGGTACCAGGTGGTCAACCTTTCGCAGCGCGAGTTCTTGCACGGGTACGAGACCTGGGAGGCGCGGCGCACGAAGGCGAAGTTCGAGTTCATCTCCGCGAACATCGTCTGGCAGGACAGCGGCCAGCCGGTGGTCGCGCCGACGAGCGTCCGCAAGGTCACGCTCCGCGAGGGGGCGAAGGCGCGCGAGGTGCGCCTCGGCTTCATCGGGCTGACCCGCAACAACCCCGCCTTCACCAAGGAGGGGCCGGGAGGGCGCGGCATCGTCACCGTCGATCCGGGCGCGGCCGCGGAGAAGCAGCTGCCCGCCCTCCGGCAGAAGTCCGACGTGATCGTGGCGCTCGTCAACCTGGACGACAACGAGGCGCGGGCCCTGGCCAAGAGGGTGAAGGACATCGACCTCATCCTGGGCGGAAACGGGGCGCTCATGACCCGCAGCGACGACTTCCCGGAGGACACGCAGATCGGGCGGACGCGGATCTTCTGCATCGGCGACCAGGGCAAGAACCTGGGCGAGGTGCGGATCTTCTTCGACGCGAAGAAGAGGATCGCCTCGACGCAGCGCACCATGATCGGCCTGAACCGCGAGTGGCCCGAGAACCCGGATCTCCAGAAGCTGATGGACGCCACCAGGATCGCGATCAACGACTACAACAAGGCGCAGGCGGCGGCCTTGAGCCCGTTCGCTCCGGCGCCGCCCCCGGCCTCGACTGCCGGCTCGCCGGCCGCGGCGCCGGCGGCGCCGGTGCCGGCCTATACGGGGTCGGAGCGCTGCGCCCCCTGCCACGAGGAGGCGTTCGCCTCCTGGCGGCGCTCCGCGCACGCGCGCGCGTTCGCGACGCTCGAGAAGGCGCACCAGGACTACAACCCGAAGTGCGTCGGCTGCCACAGCATCGGCTACGGCCAGCCGCGCGGCTTCGTCAACTCGCAGGCGACGCCGGGCCTGATCAACGTCGGCTGCGAGGCCTGCCACGGCCCCTCCGGCGGTCACCCCGATGCCGCCGCGCCCGGCTTCGGGCGCACCAGCACCGCTTTCTGCGTCACCTGCCACACCCGGGAAAACAGCCCGGACTTCGACGCCGCGACCTACATCCCGAAGATCCGCCACTGGGCCGAGCCGAAGCCGGCGCGCTGAACCGGCCGCCCCCGGCCGCGATTCTTGATCTCGCCGCGGGGGACGTATAACTTACACGCGATGAAGGGAGATGCGACGCGCGGCGCCGGCGAAGAAACCGCCGGGCGCACCCTGGCCCTCGACTTCGGCGATCGCCGCATCGGGATCGCCGTGAGCGACCCTCGGGGGATCGCCGCCGCCCCCCTACTGACGCTCGAACGCACCACCTGGGATCGCGATCTGCAGCGCATTCGATCCCTGGTCCTCGAGCACGAGGTCCGCCGCATCGTGGTCGGCCTGCCGCTCGACATGGACGGGACGCGCGGCGGCCGCGTGCGGATCACGGAGACCTTCATGCAGAGGGTCGCGGCGGCGACCGGGATCCCGGTCGTGCCGTGGGACGAGCGCCTGACCACGGTCCAGGCCGAGCGCACGCTCCTCGAAGCCGACCTCAGTCGCGCGCGCCGCCGGCGGGTCATCGATCAGGTGGCGGCGGTGATCCTGCTTCAGACGTACCTCGACGCGCAGCGCGCGGGCGAGGGAGAGCGATGAGGCTGCCGCGCCTGGCGGATCTCCGGCACCCGTTGACCCGACTGCGCCATCCGCTGCGCTTCGCGGCCGGCAGCGCCCTGGTGGTGCTCTTCGTGGCGCTGGCGACGACGATCATCCGCCTCTCCCTGTGGGCGTCGATCCCGTACCGCGGCTACGGGGCCTCCTACGCCATGGTCGAGATCCCGGAGGGGGCGGGAGTGGTCCGGTCGCTGGAGATCCTCGTGAATCACGGTGTCGTGCAGCGCTTCCGGATGGCCCTCACCTTCCTGCGGCTGACGGGGCGCGCGCGCGGCATCAAGGCGGGGGAGTACTCGTTCAGCCGCCCGATGACGCCGGGGGAGGTATTCGACAAGATCATCGCGGGCGACGTCTTCTACCACCGCGTGACCCAGCTGGAGGGATTCCGCTCCGACGAGATCTTCAGCCAGTTCGTGCGCTCCGGGTTCGGCACCGAGGACGAGTACCTGGCGGCCTTCCGCGACGTCTCGCTGATCGCCGACCTCGACGACGAGGCGGTCGATCTGGAGGGATACCTCTTTCCGGATACCTACAGCCTGCCGAAGGGGACCACGCCCCACGCCGTCGTCGCCATGATGGTGGGACGGTTCCGGGAAGTCTTCGAACCCTCCTGGATCGACGCGGCGCGCCAGCACGGGATGACCGTGAGGCAGGCGGTGACGCTCGCCTCGCTGGTGGAGCGCGAGACGGCGCACGCCGAGGAGGACGCCCTCGTCGCCTCGGTCTTCCACAACCGGCTGGGCCGGGGCATGCGCCTGCAGTGCGATCCGACGGTGATCTACGCGCTGGCGATGCGCGACGCGTTCGACGGCAACATCCGAAAGGAGGATCTGAGGATCGACTCCCGCTACAACACCTACCGCTACTACGGCCTGCCGCCGGGGCCGATCGGGAATCCCGGGGCGGCGGCGCTGCGCGCGGCGGTCCAGCCCGCCGACACCGAGTACCTCTACTTCGTTTCGATGAACAACGGCCGGCACTTCTTCTCGACGAACCTCAAGGATCACAACAGGGCGGTCTGGATGTACCAGGTGAGGCCGTTCCGGGTCAGGCAGCCCGAGCACTCGCCCCGCGGAGCGCGTGGAAGTTGATGGCGCGCCGGCGCCCCTGATCGTCGAGCCTCTCGGAGATGATCCCGCGATCGTCGATCTCGCCGCGCAGGTAGCAGTCGTAGTGGAAGCGACAGAAGCCCTCGCGGTCGGCGGGATCCCCGCAGCGCGCGACGCCTCCCCAGCTGCTGACGAAACGACAGCGGTCCATCGGCCACCTCACCGTCCCCCGGGAGCCTCGGGGGGCGCTCCAGTATCGGCGAGGCGGCGGCGACGGTCAAGCGGAGCGCGTTGACGGCGCCGACGGCGCCGCGTAGGATCCGTCGTCCGGCGGGGTGCGCGCCATCGGGTCGAGGGGACCCCAGGGGATGCACGGAGGACCGAGCCGACTCGAGGTGATCGCCGCGGTCCTGGCGCTGGCCGGGATCGTGATGTGCGCCCGGTCCCTCGGGCGCGTGCTGCAGGTGACGCGGGCCCGCTTCACCTACGGCGCGCCCTACCGCAGCGGCATGATCTCCGACCGGCTCCTGGGCCTCCTGATGACCCTGCCCGTCCTCGCCCTCGGCCTCGCTCTCGGCTTCCTGGCCTGGGCGCAGGACGACTTCCAGGCGAACGAGGGAACCGTGCGGGTGGGCCGCGTCGAGGCGCGGCGATCGGGCTGGGGGAAGGTCGCGGTGCGCCTCCTGCCCGATCCGCTCTACCCGGGGCGAAGCGTCATCGAGGGGGAGGTCTCCGGAGCGCGCTGGGCGATCGCCGGCGACTTCATCACCTGGGACCGCGGCGTGAAATGGATCGGTCTGCGCGATGGGCACCGGGTCCGCTACCTGTTCGGCACGCGCGACACGACGGGGACGACGCCGGCCTCCAAGGAGGAGACGACCGTGCTGGAGCCGCTGCCGCCCGCCGCGGCGCGCCTCCTCGAAGTGGCGCGCTTCCTGCCGTTCCTCAGGGTCCATGCCGAGGCCTCGCCCTGGTTCCCGCTCGCCGAACGACAGGTGATGACCCTCTACGCGATCGGTCCGGGATACCTCGCCGACGTGGTGGCCGACAACGGCCCCGCGCCGCGCTGAGGCGCCGGCGTCGAGGGGCGGAGTATTGACACGCGGTGGCGCGTGGAGTTAGGTTACGCCCCCTTTGGCGCCGCGGAGTGGAAATCCCCGCCCCCCTCTGGTAACGTGATCGGTTGCGGCGCGGGGCGGGGCGGGCCGCGCGACGCGGGAGCGTCTTCCGATGATCGAGGTCTCCGGGATCAGCAAGGTGTACGGCGGCCGATCGGTGGTCGACGGCGTCACCTTTTCCGTCAGCAAAGGGGAGATCCTCGGCTTCCTCGGTCCGAACGGCGCCGGCAAGACCACCACGATGCGGATCCTGACCGGCTTCGTGCCGCCCACGGCGGGGACGGCGAAGGTGGCCGGCTTCGACGTCCAGCAGGATCCGATCGAGGTCAAGAGGCGGATCGGCTACCTGCCGGAGCACCCCCCCCTCTATCGCGAGATGATCGTCCGCTCCTTCCTGCGGTTCGTCGCGACGATCCGCGGGGTGCCGCGGCCGCAGATCGCCGCCCGTGTCGACCGGGCGATCGAGCGCTGCGGCCTGGCGTCGGTCGCGGGGCGCCTCATCGGCCTCCTCTCGAAGGGGTTCCAGCAGCGCGTCGGGCTGGCGCAGGCGATCCTGCACGAGCCCGACGTCCTGATTCTCGACGAGCCGACCGTCGGGCTCGATCCATCGCAGATCCGCGAGATCCGTCAGGTCATCCGGGGGTTCGCCGGCGAGCACACGGTCATCCTCTCGACGCACATCCTGGCGGAGGTCACGATGACCTGCAGCCGCGTGCTGATCATCAACGACGGGAGGATCGCCGCGGAGGACACGCTGGCTGGGCTCGAGGCCCGCGCCGGGCGCACGCGGCGGATCGGGCTCAGAGTGGCGCGCGCCGGCGACGGCGTGGCGGCGCAGATCCAGGCCATCCCGGGCGTCCTGGCGGTGCGCCGTGAGGAGGGAAAGGACGGCGCCTTCCTCATCGAGACCGACGGAGCGCGCGACCTGCGCGAGGAGATCGCCGGCCGGGCCGTGGGCCAGGGCTGGGGGCTCCTCGAGCTCCGCCCGATCACGTTGACGCTCGAGGACATCTTCATCCGCATCATCCGCGGGGAGGCGGCGTGAGGAACACCCTGGCGATCGCCTGGCGCGAGATCCGCACCTACTTCGCCTCTCCCCTGGCCTACGTCGTGATCGGCGTCTTCCTGACGCTGAACGGCTACATCTTCTGGGCCTCGCTCCTGCGCTTCTCGGAGATCTGCCGGGTCTACGTCAACAGCCCCTACAACATGCAGCTCAACGTCAACGACATGGTGATCCGCCCGCTGTTCGGCAGCATGGGGATCATCTTCCTGCTCATGATCCCGGTCGTGACGATGCGGCTGCTCGCGGAGGAGAAGAAGACCGGGACGGCCGAGCTCCTGTTCACCTGCCCGGTGACCAGCGGCGAGGTCGTGGCGGGGAAGTTCCTGGGCGCCGCCTTCCTCCTCCTCGTGATGCTCTCGGTCACCCTGGCCTACCCGCTGCTGATCGCGACGGCGGGGACGCCCCCCGACCTGAAGCCGGCCTACGCCGGGTACTTCGGGGTGTTCCTGATGGGCCTGTCGTTCCTCGCCGTCGGCCTCCTCATCTCCTCGCTGACCGAGAACCAGATGGTGGCGGCGGTGGGCGCCTTCGGCGTCCTCCTGCTTCTCTGGATCGTCAACTGGATGGCCGAGAGCGCCGCGACCGTGAAGCTGTTCGGCCGCCTGACGCTCGGCGACCTCCTGAACGAGCTGTCGATCACCGAGCACTTCCAGGACTTCCGGAAGGGGCTGCTCGACACGGAGCACGTCGTCTTCTACCTGAGCGTCGTCTTCATGGCGCTGTTCCTGACGCAGCGCGTCGTGGAGTCGCAGAGGTGGCGGTGAGGTCCCGGACGTGAAGGCCCTCAAGACGTTCGGCATCGGCCTCGGCTCGGTGCTGTCGGTCCTCGCGCTCATCCTCGACGCCCTCCTTCCCGAGGGGAGGGGATGGGTGGCGCTGTCGATCCTGGCCTTCGGACTCCTCCTGCTCCTCGCGGGCCTGGTGCTGAACCGCGACCGCGTGATCGCCACCCTCAGGGGGCGGCGCACGCGGGCCGCGGGGGCCAGCCTCGGCTACGTGCTCACGGTCGTGGCGGTGATCGCGCTGGTGAACTTCCTGTCCCACCGCCACCACGCGAGGCTCGATCTGACCGAGAACAAGCAGTTCTCCCTGAGCGAGCAGACGATCAAGATCCTGCAGGCGCTGCCGCGCGAGGTGACGATCACCGCCTTCTTCCAGGACGTCGCGCCGGCGCGCGGCAAGCTCAAGGACCTCCTGGACGAGTACGGCAGCCGCAGCCAGAGGCTCAAGTACGACTTCGTCGACCCCGACACGCACCCGGCCGAGGCGAAGCGGTACGGCATCACCGAGTACGGGACGGTCGTCGTCGAGAGCGGCAAGCAGGAGAGCCGCGTGAACGCGCCGGACGAGGAGTCCCTGACCAACGCCCTGATCAAGGTGACGCGGGACCGCGAGCGGGTCGTCTATGTCACGACCGGGCACGGCGAGCGCGATCTCAAGGACGGCGGGCGGAACGGCCTGAGCGTCCTCCAGGCGGCGCTCGAGAAGCAGCACTACACCGTGCGGCCCCTGATCCTCAACCAGGGGGTGCCGGCCGACGCCGGCGTGGTGGTGATCGCCGGCCCCCAGAAGGCGTTCCTGGAGGCGGAGGCGAAGATGATCCGGGACCACCTCGAGAAGGGCGGGCGGGTGTTCTACATGCAGGACCCGGAGACCGATCCGGGGCTCCACGACGTCCTCGCGGCCTACGGCGTGACCGTCCGGAAGGACGTGGTCGTCGACCGGATCTCGCAATTGTTCGCGGGGAACGCGCTCATGCCGATGGTTTCCGCGGACGGCTACGACGAGTTCCACCCGGTGACGAAGACCTTCAAGTACCAGACCTTCTATCCTCTCGCGTCGTCGATCGCGATCGCGGACAAGCCGCCCGAGGGGGTGACGGCGACCAAGCTGGCGCAGACCTCCGCGGCCTCCTGGGGGGAGACGAACGAGCAGGAGCTGAAGAGCGGCCGCATCACGCTCGACGCGGGGGTCGACACGAAGGGGCCGCTGACGATCGGCGCCGCCGTGGTGCGCTCGAAGCCGGGCGCGTCCGCCGAGAAGAAGGACCCCGAGAAGCCCGGCGACGAGACGCGCCTCCTGGTCTTCGGCGATTCCGATTTCCTGACCAACGCCTCCTTCAACGCGGCCGGCAACGGCGACCTGGCGCTCAACGGCATCGCCTGGCTCTCGGAGCAGGAGGAGCTGGTGTCGATCCGGCCCAAGACCTCGATGCCGCGCGTCGTCATCCTCACGCGCCAGCAGGTCCTCACCTACCTGATCACGATCGTGGCGTTCCCCCTGATCGGAACGGTGGCGATCGGCACCGGGATCTGGCTCCGCCGCAAGAAACTCTGATCCGTCTCATGACGATGCGGATGCGCCCCGGACCGGCCGTCGCCCTCCTGCTCCTCGTCGGCCTCGGGGCCTGGGTCTACTTCGACGAGCTCAAGGGCCGGCGCGGGGCGCCCAAGGACGAGACGACGAAGGACCGGGCGATCGCCTTCGATCGGAAGGACCTCAAGGCGATCCGGATCAAGAACGGCCATGGGGAGGTCCGCCTGGAGCGGAACGGGGAGGCCTGGACCATCACCGATCCGCTGGCGACCGGGACCGACAAGGACTCCGTGGACGGCCTCCTGAGCTCGCTCGAGTTCGCGCGGGTCGAGCGCCGCCTCGGGGCGACGGCGGATCTCAAGGGGTACGGTCTCGAGCCCCCCAAGGCGACCCTGTCGCTCGATCTCCAGGGAGCCGGGGGCTCCCCCACGCTCTCCCTCGGGGATGCCAGCCCGGTCGGGGGCACATACTTCGCGCTCCTGCCGGGAGGGAAGGAGGTCGCCGTGGTCAGCGCCTCTCTCGGCGACCTCGCGAGCAAGGACCTCCTCGGCCTGCGCGACAAGACGCTTCTCGCCCTCGATCCCTGGAAGGTCAACAAGCTCCGGATCGAGCGGGGCCGGGAGACCGTCCTTCTCGAGAAGCCGGAGAACGGCTGGAAGCTGCAGCAGCCGGTCGAGGCCCCCGCCGACGGCCCGACCGTCACCGACCTCCTGACAGCGGTGGAGCGCCTGCGGGCCACGGCGTTCGAGACCGAGAAGGCGACGGCGAAGGATCTGCGCCGCCTCGCCCTCGACCCACCGTCCGCGGGCATGACGATCCTCCAGGAGGGGTGGGACGTGGAGAAGAGGATCCTCATCGGCCGCACCAAGGACGGGAGCCTGTACGCCCGGACGGAGGGGCGCGACCCGATCATGGCGATCCCCAAGGACTTCTGGGAGAAGATCGCCACGAAGGTCGACGACCTGAGGAGGAAGGAGATCTTCGCGCTCGGCCAGTACCGGGTGGCGACGCTGACCGCGGCGCGCGCCGGCCGGCCCGCCCTCGTGCTCACGCGCCAGAAGGAGGGGGGCTGGATCGTCTCCGGCGCCGTGACCGGCACGGTGAAGGCGGAGACGGCCGACGCGCTCCTGCGCGACCTCGGAGCGTTGAAGGCGCGCTCGTTCGACGACCGCCCCTCCGAGGCGGTGCGGGCCTCCCTGTCGAAGCGGCCCGCTCTGGAGCTGACGGTGCAGGAGGAGGCCGAGGCCTCGGGCGGCGCCGCCCGGTCGCAGCACCTCGTCTTCGGCCCGTCCGAGAAGGGGGGGTCGGTCCGGGTGCGCGACATGGCCTGGCGACCGATCGCCGTTCTCCCGGCCGCGGCGCTCGGCTCCCTCGACAAGGATCTCGACGCCGTCGTCAAGGAGGCCTCGGAGGCTCCGAAGGCGACGCCGGCTCCGAGCCCCGCCCCGAGCCCGACCGCGTCTCGCTGAGATCCCTCATCACGAGATCCAGGTTGTAGCGCGCGTCGTCGTTGAGCGGATCGAGCTCGAGGGCGGCCCGGTACTCGGCCTCGGCGCCCTCGAGATCGCCGCGGAGCTTCAAGGTCAGGCCCAGGTTCGCCCTGGCCGCCGCCAGCGAGGGATCGGACCCCAGCGCCTCCCGGAAGGAGCGCGCGGCGCCTTCGACATCGCCGCCCCGGAGCAGGATCGTTCCGAGATTGTTGCGCGCCGGGGCCAGGCCCGGGTCGGCGGCCAGCGCTCGCTCGAAGGCGTCGCGGGCGGCGTCGACGAGCCCTTTCGCCTCCAGGCTGACGCCCAGGCCGTTCCAGGCCTCCGCGAGGGACGGGTCGCGATCGACCGCCTCGCGGAAGGCGACCGCCGCGGCCGCGTCGAGGCCGGAAGCGCGGTAGGCCTCGCCGAGGAGGAGATGGGCGCCGGCGCTGTCCGGATCGTCGGCGGCGGCGCGCGACAGCGCCTGCGCCGCCTCCGCGAACCGGCCGGCGCGCAGGAGATCGATTCCGGCCGCCATGAAGGGGCTCCAGAGGGCCCAGAGATCGGCGCCGCGCAGGCTGTCGAGAAGGGCGAGGCGCCGCCGCCGCAGCCTCTCCCGCTGCCGGATCGCCGCGGCGAGGTCGGGCTGCCGCGCCGCGAGATCGGCCGGCAGGATCGCGAGCGGCGACTCGCGGTACCGGTTGATCGCCGCGGCCTGCTCCTTCAGCGTGTCCCGGAACAGCGCGAGAGGCGCGCGCCACTCGAGGGAGAGATCGTCGTCGGTGAGCGGACGCGCCCCGGCCGCGAAGGCACGCAGCCCCCGGGGGCCGCTGACGTAGCGCGCCAGCAGGTCGGCCGGCCCGGAGATCCCGGCGCGCGCCAGATCGCTCCAGGCCGGCGCGGCCTCGGGACCGGCCAGGCGCCCCGGATCGACGGCCAGCGGACGGTCCCCTCCGATGAGGAAGTAGTCGCCGCCTCCGGCCGATTCCTCCCAGAGCGTCGCCTCGGGGAAGACGCGCAGGAACGCCGCGACGATGCCGCGCAGGTCGTCCGGCGCCATCCGGTACGCCTGCACCCACTGACAGAAGAGGCCGCCCGGACGCAGGCGCCGGCGCGCCAGGCGGTCGAACTCCTCGGTGAAGAGGTTCGAGACGCCGGCGACCCACGGGTTCGAGGGTTGGGAGGTGATCACGTCGTACGTCCCGGACCGGGCCAGGAGGAAGCCGCGCGCGTCGTCGATCACGATGCGGACGCGCGGATCGTCGAGCGCCCCGCGGTTCTCGGTCTCGAACATCCGGGCCGCCGCGACCACGGCCGCAGCGATCTCGATCACGCTCGCCTCCCGGATCGGGTGCCGCTCCACGGCGCCGAGCGTGATGCCGCTCGCCAGGCCGATCGTCATCACCGCCTCGGGCCTCGGATGGAGGAGCAGCGGGAGATGGCCCGCCAGGAGCTGCGTCCCGAGATCGCCGCCGGTGGAGGCCTCCGTTCGGCCATTGATCTGCAAGGAGAGGATCCCCGCGGCGCTCCTGCGGACCGTGACCAGCCCCTCGCCGCCGTCCTTCTCGAAGAGGATCGTGCCGCGCCGGTGCATCGCCTCGGCGACTCGGTTCCGTCCGAGGGCGGCGCGGTAGACCGGTCCGTAAAGGAAGCCGCCGCTGGCGACCAGGCTGCTGTCCCAGGAGGGGAGGAGGGCCAGGAGCGCGGCCGCCGCGAGGGCGAGCGCCACGGCGGGGGCGATCGCGGCCGGCAGGCGATACCGCATCGCGGCGGCCCCGCGCCGGGCGCACGCGGACGGAAGGCCGGCCGCCACCAGGAGGGCGCCGAGCGAGGCGGCCACGAGGGCGGCGCGGGTCCCCCAGGCCGGGAGGAGGAGGAAGCCGGCGAGGAGGAAGCCGAGGACCGAGCCCCAGGTGGAGAGGGCGTAGAGGCGCCCCGCCGCGCCGTGGATCCCCTCCCGGTCCCGGTCCATGAGCACGAGGGCCGGGAGGGTCGCGCCCTGCGCCAGGGTCGGCAGCAGGAGGAGGAGACCGACGAACAGGCATTGTGCCGCGATCGCGACGAGCGGCTGGTCTCCGAGGAGGCCCGAGATCCTGGCCGCGAAAACCGGCAACCGCCCGAGGACCGGAAGGAGGAGCAGGGAGGAGAGTCCGAGGACGGACTGCGCGACCGCTGGCGGGGCGGCGGACGCGCCTCCCTCGCCGAGCCGGGCCCGTACCAGAAGCGGGCCGATGCCGAGACCGAGGATGTAGACGGTGAGGGTGAGGCCGAGGGCGTAGACGGTCGAACCGAAGGCGAGGGCGGCGACGCGCGTCCATCCCGCCTGGAACAGCGCGCCGCAGAGGCCCGAGAGGATCGCTGCGACCGACAGGACGATCCGGGCGGGCCCGGGCGCCGCCGCCCCCGGGGACCCGCCCGCGGCGGCCGCCCTCGAAGGGAGATCCCGCGGCGGGGCCTGCGCGGCCGGGGCGGGGCGCACCAGACGCAGGGCGATCGCCCCGGCGACCCCATTGATCGCGGCGGCGCACAGGAACGTCCTCCGGGTCCCGAGCAGCGGCAGGAGAGCGAACGAGCCGAGGAGCGCGCCGAAAGCGCCGCCGAGGGTGTTCGCTCCGTACAGGAGGGAGACGGCGTCCCGCGGCAGGGTGCCGCGAGAAAGGCGCTCGCGCACTAGGATCGGGAAGGTGGCCCCCATCGCGATGGTGGGAGGCAGGAGCACCGCGAGCGCCAGGACCAGACGGAGAACGGCCAGCATCGGCCCCGGACCGACCTCCGGTCCGAGAGCCTCCAGCAGTCGCGCCACCGACCGTGAGAGTTGCGGGCTGCAGGCACCGTAGATCCCGACGAGCCCCTCGAGCGCGGCGTAGGCGGTGAGAGGGGAGCGCAGGCGCCCCGCGCTCCGGGAACCGATCGCCGCGCCCAGCCCCAGTCCGCCGAGGAAGGCGGCGAGCACGGCGCTCGAGGCCTGCAGCGACTGCCCCAGGCTCTGTCCCAGGGCGCGCGCCCAGGCCACCTCGTGGATCAGCCCGGCGGCCCCCGAGGCGGCGAACAGAAAGAGGATGGACGGGAGGCCTCCTCCCCGGCTCGGGATCCTCGGGTCGGCGGGTCGTGCCACGGATCGTCGAGGCTCCTAGCGACGGCGCGGCGCGGGCGCCGGGAGGGGCGGGACGAGGAGGATCCTCACGAGCCGCTCCTCCGGCCACTCCTCCCCCGGCTGGTCGCCCAGGAGCAGCGGGAACTCCTGGAGCGTGCCGTCCACTGTCGCGGCGAAGCGGGGAGGGAGCGACCCGGCGGCGCCGAACAGCGATCCGGCCGGGAACTCCCGCACCTTGCCGTCGCGTCCGGTCAGGCGCACGAGGGCCTCGCGCCCCCCGTCGGGGTAGGTGATCTCGACCTGCCGCAGGAGCTTGAGCTTGACCTTCGACCAGTCGGCGAAGCGCACGCAGCGGCACTCGAGGCGGCGGTCCTCCACGTCGACCCGCCTCCCCGACGCGTCCTCCGAGCGCGGCGCCCGTCTCTGGTAGTAGGTACGACGGAAGACGACGAACTTCAGGTCGCGCACGGTCACGGTACGCTCGCCGGCGGAGGAGGAGACGAGGACGAGACGCGGGCCGCGCGGAGGCGCGGGGGCGCGCGCCGCGGACGCGAGCGGTGGCGCCGCCAGCGGCGACAGAGCCAGCGCCGACACGAGCGCTGCCGCGCGCAGCCGCGCCCCGGGACGGATCACTCGCGCAGGAACTGGATGTTTACCAGGGAGGAGGTGAGGACGAAGATCTTCTGGTTGTTGTCTCTCGGATCGGCCGGATGCAGGTAGAACCCCTTCCGGTTGGGATCGTAGTCCAGGCTGTACCCGAAGATCTTCTCGCCGTCGTAGAACTCCAGCACCGTCTTCACGGACGTCGGATCGGGCGGCTGGGCCGCCTCCTGCGCAGCGGGGAAGCCGGGCTGCGCCCCGCGATGCTTGTCCTTGCGCCCCCAGGTCTTGACGTGGAACAGGGCCTTCAGATCGTCGAGGCGGATTTCCTGGGAGGACGCCACCCTCCCTTCGCGCCGGACGATGTGGAACGAGTCGCGGCCCGGATCGAAGTCGCGCGAGAACCCCTTGGCGATCTGCCCGTCCTTGAAGTGGGCGACCAGCTTCTCCGCTCCCTGGGTGTCGCTCTCGCGGACGCTCAGTTGGGCTCCTCTTTGGGCGCGGGGGTGGAGGAGGGCTCGCCCTTCGCCGCGGCGGCCTGGTCGGAGATCGTGAACGGGATCGAGTAGATGACCACTCCGCTGGCATCGGTCACGTCCACGCGCCAGCTCCCGGCCCACCCCGGCGGGATCGTCTTGTAGCTCCAGGTCCGCCACGCCGGCCCGCCGACCGACAGATCGACCTTGTGCACCTGCTTGTCCTCGTGGTACCAGAGGTGCGTGACGTGGGTCGGCTCGTTGGCGCCGGCGATCTTGGTCAGGCAGTAGAGCCGGCCGACCGCGGTGGGGAACTGGGTCGCGGCGCCCACCGCCTCCCGGTCCTTGACCTCGGTGCAGATCGAGGCCTGCGGGACGGTCAGCGCCGATCCCGCGCCCTCCGGCGCGGCGGACGCACCGCCCGCCGGGGAGATGGCGAGGAGCAACGGGAGCAGGGCGAGGTGACGGAACGACTGGCGATCACGGCGTGACGGTCCGCGGAACCGCATGACCGGCCTCCACTGGGTGACCGTCTCCCGATCGGAAGGTGAGCCTGCCCGCGGGGGATCCGCGGCGGGGCGGTCGGCCCATCGTACGTACGGCTCGTCAGGCTGTCAAGGACCTCAGTATCCGAGCCCGGGGAAGAACTTCCTCAGGATCACCCGGGCGACCAGCAGCAGCGTCAACGGAATCCCGAGGAGGAGGGCGGCCTGGACGAGCGCCTTCCAGCCGGGCAGCGGCTCGGCAGGAACGAGCGACGGACGGCCCGCCGCCTGCGGCTGCCCGGGCCGCTGAAATCCACCCTCCCGGCGGTTGTTCTTCGGCATCGATGGCTCCTCCCCCCGACCCTCACTCTATACCACAGGCGGGCCGCCGCGCGTCCCGCGGGAACCCCTCCGGAGCCCTGCCCCGGCTGGCGGAAACGGAGTATAGTCGTTATCTTGGTTCGGGGGAGCCATGACGATCGAGGAGGCCCTCAGAGACGAGCGGCTCGGGAGCCTGCCCATCTCGAACTCCGCCTGCGTCAAGCTCGGAACGAGCCTCGACGAGACGCTGCGGGTGATGCGGGAGGCGGGGGTCGGCTGTGTCCTGGTCTGCGACGGCGAGAAACTGGTCGGCATCTTCACGGAGCGTGACGTCCTGAATAAGCTGTTCGGGGCCCGGCCGGCGGACGGCGGCGAGCCGGTCGACCGCTACATGACGCCCGACCCGACGGTCCTGACGCTCGACGACAGGCTCGGAGACGCCGTCCGACTGATGACCGAGCGGGGGTACCGGCACCTCCCGCTGTGCGATCGGCACGGGCGGAGGGCGGGGATGATCGCCGCCCGGGACATCGTTCATTACGTCGCGGAGCACTTCCCGGCGGAGGTGGTCAACCTGCCGCCGCGGCTCCACCAGAAATTCACCACGCCCGAAGGGGCGTAATGCACAGGCGCCGCGACGCGCGCGAGGAGACAGAGACACACGTGAGCACTGAGACCGCGGTTGCGCCCCCCAGGGCCCAGGTCCATGAGATCGACGAGGTCGTCATCAGGTTCGTCGGAGATTCCGGCGACGGGATGCAGCTGACCGGCACCCAGTTCGCCGACACGACCGCTCTGGTCGGCAACGACCTGGCGACCCTTCCCGACTTTCCCGCCGAGATCCGGGCGCCCGCCGGCACCCTCGCCGGCGTGAGCGGCTACCAGATCAACTTCTCCTCGCACGACATCCGCACGCCCGGCGATCAGCCGAACGTCCTGGTCGCCATGAACCCGGCGGCGCTGCGGACCAACCTCGGGGATTTGGAGGAGGGAGGGATCCTGATCGTCGACACCGACGCCTTCACCGAGGGGAACCTCACGAAGGCCGGCTACAAGACCAACCCGCTCAAGGACGGAAGCGTCGCCGCCTACCGCCTCTTCGACGTCCCGCTCACCGGCCTCACGCTGCAGGCGGTGGCCGACACCGGCCTGGGCGGCCGCCAGGCGAGCCGGTGCAAAAACTTCTTCGCCCTCGGGATCGTGTTCTGGATGTACGAGCGGCCCGTCGACTACACGCGCAAGTGGATCGAGAAGAAGTTCAAGAACAACGAGCAGGTGGCGCGCGCCAACGTCCAGGCGCTCCAGGCCGGCTACAACTACGCCGACACGACCGAGATCTTCACCACCCATTACCGCGTGCGCAAGGCCGCCCTGGAGCCGGGCACGTATCGCAGCATCACCGGCAACGAGGCGACCGCCATGGGCTTCATCAGCGCCTCGCTCCTGGCGGACCGGCCGCTCTTCTACGGCTCCTACCCGATCACGCCGGCGAGCGACATCCTGCACGAGCTGTCGCGGCTCAAGAACTATCCGGTCAAGACGTTCCAGGCGGAAGACGAGATCAGCGCCATCGGCGCCGCCATCGGCGCGTCGTACGGCGGCGCCCTGGGCCTGTGCGGCACGAGCGGCCCCGGCGTCGCCCTGAAGAGCGAGGCGATCGGGCTCGCGGTGATGACCGAGCTGCCGCTGGTGATCGCCAACATCCAGCGCGGGGGCCCCAGCACCGGCCTGCCGACCAAGACCGAGCAGGCCGACCTGCTGCAGGCGGTGCACGGCCGCAACGGCGAGTGCCCCGTGGCGGTCGTCGCCCCGGCGACCCCGGCCGACTGCTTCTGGATGGCGATCGAGGCATTCCGGATCGCCACCAAGTACATGACCCCGGTCTTCTTCCTCTCGGACGGCTACCTCGGGAACGGCGCGGAACCCTGGCGGATCCCGAAGGAACACCAGCTGCCGAAGTTCGAGGTCCACTTCTGGGATCACAAAGAGGGGTTCCAGCCGTACCGGCGGGACCCGAAGACGCTGGCGCGCCCCTGGGCGATCCCGGGGACGCCGGGTCTCGAGCACCGCATCGGCGGCCTGGAGAAGGAGGACGTGACCGGGAACGTCAGCTACGATCCGCTGAACCACGAGAAGATGGTGCGCCTGCGGGCGGAGAAGATCGCCCGCATCGCGGACGACATCCCCGGGCTCGAGGTCCTGGGGCCGGAGTCGGGGAAGTTGCTGGTGGTCGGTTGGGGGAGCACGTTCGGCGCGATCACCTCCGCGGTCGAGAGCCTGCAGCGCAAGGGCGTGCAGGTCTCCTCCGTGCACCTGCGTCATCTGAACCCGTTCCCCCGGAATCTCGCGGAGATCCTCCGGCGCTTCGAGAAGGTCCTGGTGCCGGAGCTCAACCTCGGGCAGCTCCGCCTGCTGATCCGCGCCCGTTACCTGGTGGACGCGATCGGCCTCAACAAGATCCAGGGAAAGCCGTTCAAGGTCACCGAGATCGTCAAGGCGATCGAGGCGGCCGTCGGAGAGTAGACGCGATGGCCTCACCGACCGGAGGAGTGGACGTCCAGCCCAGGCTGACGCGGGCCGACTTCAGCAGCGACCAGACCGTCCGTTGGTGCCCGGGTTGCGGTGACTACTCGATCCTGGCGCAGACCCAGAAGCTGATGCCGAGCCTCGGCGTTCCGCGCGAGAACATCGTGTTCATCTCGGGGATTGGCTGCTCGAGCCGTTTCCCGTACTACATGAACACCTATGGCTTCCACAGCATTCACGGCCGGGCGCCGACGTTCGCCACGGGGCTCAAGATCAGCCGCCCGGACCTGTCAATCTGGGTCGTCACCGGAGACGGCGACGGGCTGAGCATCGGCGGGAACCATCTGATCCACGCCATGCGACGGAACCTCGACATCAAGATCCTGCTGTTCAACAACAGGATCTACGGCTTGACGAAGGGGCAGTACTCGCCGACCAGCGAGCTGGGGAAGAAGACCAAGTCGAGCCCGTTCGGCACCGCGGAGCAGCCGATCAACCCGCTGGGCGTCGCGCTGGCCTCCGAGTGCACCTTCGTGGCCCGCTCGGTCGACACCGACACGCAGCACCTGACGCACATCCTCGAGCGGGCGGCGCGGCACAAGGGGACCGCCTTCGTCGAGATCTACCAGAACTGCAACATCTTCAACGACGGGGCGTTCGAGGCGTTCACCGCGCGCGAGGTGAGGAGCGACCGGATGATCGCGCTCGAGCACGGCAAGCCGCTCATCTTCGGCAAAGACCGCAGCCGCGGCATCCGCCTCAGCCATTTCGAGCCGGAGGTCGTGACCCTCGGTCGGGACGGGGTGACCGAGAAGGATCTGCTGGTGCACGACGAGCAGACCCACGAGCCGGCGCTGGCCTATCTCCTGTCGCGCATGAATCACCCGAACTTCCCGGTGCCGGTGGGGGTCTTCTACAGGGCCGAGCGCCCCTGCCTCGAGGACGCCATCGGGAGGCAGGCGACGCAGGCGACCGCCAGCCTCGGCGCGGGCAGCCTCACGCGCCTCCTGAACTCCGGGGCGACCTGGACCGTGACCTAGAACCGCCGTTCCTCGTCGCGTCGCCGGGGCGCGCGGCGAGGGGAGGAGCCGGATGACCTGTCCCGACTGCGGGCACGACAACATCGCCGGCGTGGACGCCTGCGAGCACTGCGGCCAGGACCTGCGCTCGATCGACATCCTGCCGGGCCCCACGACCGCGCTCCAGCGCCGCATCCTGGAGACGCCGCTCCGCGAGCTGCGCCCTCCCGCCGCGCTGACCGTCGCCCCCTCCGACTCGGTCGCCGGGGTGATCGCACAGATGCAGACGCACGGCCAGGGCAGCGCCCTGGTCATGGACGGTGCCCGCCTGGTCGGGATCTTCACGGAGCGGGACGTCCTCAACCGGGTGGCCGGGAAGAAGCTCGATCTCGACAGGCTGCCGGTGAGCCGCGTGATGACTCGGGATCCCAAGGTCCTGCGCGAGGACGACACTCTGGCGTTCGCCATGCACCGGATGGCGGTCGGCAGCTACCGCCACATCCCGATCCTGAGCGAGGGGAAGCCGCCCGCCTTCGTCTCGGTCCGCGGCGTCCTCCGCTACCTCCACGAGCACGCGCGCTGACGCCGCGGGACGCCTCAAGGACGCGACGCGCCTCCCTCCAGCTCCTCGATGGTCCTCGGCCAGTCGTCCTTCAGGAGCCTGGAGAGGGACCGGTCGGCCAGGAGACGCCCCTCCGTCTGGCAGCGCGGGCAGTAGTTGCACTCGTTCTCGGCGTAAACGATCCGCTGCACCGCCGTGCCGCAGTCCGGGCATGGCGCGCCGAAGCGCCCGTGCACCGCCATGCCCTCGCGGAACGCCGTGACCTTCTCCGGGAAGCGTCCGCCCCGCTCGCGCCGAAGCCTTCCGGTCCAGTCCACGAGGACGTCGCGCGTCGCGCGATGCATCCGGGCGATCTCCTCGTCGTCGAGGCGTGAGGCCAGGCGCAGCGGCGACAGCCGCGCCCTGTGGAGGATCTCGTCCGAGTAGGCGTTGCCGATTCCGCTGAAGAGCCGCGGGTCGGTGAGCGCCCGCTTCAACGTGTGGGTCTCGCGCAGGAGGGCTTCCCGGAAGGCCTCGAGGCCCGCCTCGAGAGGCTCGAGGCCGCCGCGCTCGAACGGGGCGAGCGCGGTCTCGCCGCGGGCGACGTGCAGGGAGGCGCGCCGCTTCGATCCGGCCTCGGTCAGGAGCAGCGTGCCGGAGTCGAAGTCGAACGCGGCCAGGCCGAGCCGACGCGGGATCGAAGCATCGCGGCCCTTCCAGCGCAAACGGCCGGCGATCATCAGATGCAGGACGAGGAAGAGCCGCTCCTCCAGCTCCAGGACGATGCGCTTGCCGATCCGCCGCAGGCCGGTCACCGTGCGACCCTCCGCGGCGCTCAGTGGCGGGTCGACGGTGCGGAGGAGAAACGGGCTGGCGAGGCGGATCCTCTCCAGGCGCCGGCCGCCGATCCGCTCGCCGAGCGCCTCGATGTAGACGACGATGTCCGGCAGCTCGGGCATGACGCGATCTTACCAGGAGAGGGGGCGGGGACCGCGAAAGGCGGGGTTGTGAGTATGATACGGATTCCGGACGATCCGGAGCCGGTGGAGACGACGATGATCCTGGGAAGGAACGGAGAGTCGTGGCACGAACCCGAGGCGTCCCGATGAGCCTCGAGGAGGATGTGGCTCTGGCCGACTCGAGGTGCCCCTGCTGGGAGGCGCCGTGGAGCTCGACGAAGTGCCGCAACTGCGCCGCGCAGCAGAAGCACCATGTGGACGACTGCGAGTGGCGCGGCCACGCCGCGATCCGGCGGGTCGTTCAGATGACGCGCGTCGACGCGCTCGAGCACATCAAAGGAAGCGTCGATCGCGATCCCGCCATCTCGAGCGAGGTGCGCCGGATCCTTCAGGGGGCTGTCTAGAAGCGCGCCAGGAGGAACGTGAGGCTTCCGAGGTTGAAGACAGGTCTCCGGGTCCTGCGGGAGGACGCAGGTGACGTGCCGGTGACCGGGGCCGGCCCCGGCGAGGCGCTGCACGCGGACAGCGCATTGCGGAAGAGTCGGATCCCTCTTGCGCCCGAGCCGCGGCATACTTCGGTTCGGGTGGGTCAGGACGACTCCGATGCCTCGAGCCTCCCAAGCGGTCCCCGTAAGCCCGGCGCTGCTCGTCTGCGCGTGCCTGACCCTCGCCTGCCATAACGGCGGATCCGGCAAGCCGGCCGTTCTTCCGTCGGCCATCGGAGGCGAATGGGAACTCAGTTCCGCTCCCTCCGCGGACACTTGCCCGGGTGGGACCGGCGTCACCCTCCCCGAGGGCGGCTTCCGGATTGATGACTCCGTCCCGACTCTCCCTCTGTTCCAGGAAGGGTGCTGCGGCGACGTCGTCTGGGGCACCGGGAGCCTCGACGGGCGCGTCCTGAGCTTCGCAGGGGCGCACGACGTCGCGCGTGACACCACCTGCACGCTCCACCTGGAAGAGGCCATCGTGGGAACGCTCGTCGACCGAGACCACATCACGGGCGAGGCCACCATCTCGATCTCCGCGTCCGCTGGTACCTGCGGATCCGGCCTTCCCTGTCAGGTTCACGGCGCAATCACCGCCTCGCGGTGCCCCTGGCAGAGCTGCCGTCCGCTTTGCCTGAACTTCGCCCCCTGCCCCGCGTGAGGCACCTGCGCAGCGCGGCTCCACCCGATCCCCCCCATGGAACGGATCGGTCCCTACGGCTACCCTCACCGCGAGAAGGCCGGAGAGGGGCGGAAGGACGAACGCGCCGATCGCTCGGGAGTCGTCGATTCTGCGGGTGGTGCCGAAGACAGGATTTGAACCTGCACGTCCTTGCGGACACTAGACCCTGAATCTAGCGCGTCTGCCAGTTCCGCCACTTCGGCATTCTTGAAACTAAACGACTTGCGGGTGAGACTCTAACCCGACATCCGGCTTTTTGTCCACCGGCTGTCCACCGTCCAGGTCTGCGGCCATCCGGTTGATCGCCCGGCGGGCGTGCTCCTGGTCGGTGTGCAGGTAGTTCTGGGTCGTCTTGAAGTCGGCGTGGCCGGCGATGGCCTGGAGGTCCTTGCCGTCCCCGCCGCTATGGCTGAACCTCGTGCAGAAGGTATGCCGCATGACGTACGGCGTTACCTCTTTCCCGAGTCCGGCATCCTTCCGCACGGCGTTCCAGGCCGTCCGAATCGAGCGCAGCGCCTTCCCGTTGCGCGTGAAGATGTACGTCGAGAAACGATTGGCCGCGCGCCGCGCCTCCAGCATCGCCATGATGGCATCGTTGAGCGGGAGGTCTCTGGCCTCTCCGTCCTTGGTCGTCTCGGCCCGCAGCCGCAGGGTACGGCGCTCCCAGTCCATGTCAGTCCACTTCACCGATAGCAACTCCTTCGGCGGTCGTGCGCCGGTCCCGAGTCCGAAGATCATCACGTCGGCCAGATAGTCGAGCCCGCGCGCCTTGGCCGCCGCGATCATGGCGCGCTGCTCCTCGGGCCGTAGCCATCGATCCCGGCGCTTGTGGTCCCCGAGTTTCGCTATCTCGTTCGTCGGGTCCATGTCCCGGTGCAGCCGCTTCCAGGTGACGGCCCATGAGAGAATGCAGGACAGGATCGCGTACTCGCCATCCACCGTTGCGTTAGCCCTCCCGGCTTCCTTCCGATCGTGCATATAGTCGCTGACCATCTTGGCGCTCATGTTGCCGAGGAGCGTATCACCGAAGTAGCCGATCAGGTGTTTCTCGATCACCAGCTTCGCCCACGGGTACGAGGCCATCGGCTTATAGTGCTTCTCCAGCACCTCGGCCGCGTGCGCCTTGAAGGTGATCGGCTCGATGCGCCGCAGTTCAGGATTAGCACCCTGCCGCATCGTCTCGATCCGCTTGGCCCGCAGGATGTCGGCTTCGTCCCTGCTCGGCCCGCAGTCCACGCGATACCGCTTCCCGTTGCGGCCGGGCGGGTATCGGTAGTCATCGATCCAGCGTCCCTTGACCCTGCCGACCAGGGCAGCCGGGACGCGCTGTCCCTGTTCATCGACCTTGTAGAGCCCCATCATGCCCTCCGCTTGCGCCACGACCTAAGCGCCGCTTTGACCCGTGCCTCGTTCACCGCCTTTGCGTTCCCGAGATACAGAGTCCGCTTGAACACCTTACCCCCACGGCGGACGGACTTCACGATGTAGATATAGGTCTGTCTCCCGATGCGCCGTCGCTTGAGGTAGGCCATGCGGAAGAAACATTACACCCCACACGCGCCCGTGTCAAGAGGGGCAACCGCAACAGGTTGACGCGCCCTGGCCCGCCGTGATAAACGTATCAACCATGAGGTGGCTCCGCCTTTCCTTGTAGTGCCCGCGCACCACCCATGCCCGAAGCGAGCCCCAACGATGCTGAGACAAGGGTTATCCATAGAAGTCTAATTCCGCTGCGGGCAGGAGGCGAAGCGTGAATCCATATCCGGCCGGAGGCGACGTTGACAAGAGGTTCAAAGCAATCGAGAACGAAGTCGGGAAACTCATCGAGGCGGTCAAGACGCTGACAGAGAGAGTCGGCGCGCTTGAGAACGGCAAGTCGAAGTAGGGACGATGGCCCACTGAGCGATCGCGCGTCCTAGCGAGCGGTAAGGTTAGGATCGACACGCCACGTTTGCTCAGGACGCGCGATCATCGCCCGCCGAGGGGTACGGTAGCGTCCGATCTGTCTCGCCCGCTGCGACCGGGCGCGCGGCGCCAGAGCGCTAGCCGCTGCTTAGGCGCGCCTCGAGCGCCGCAATGCGCGCCGCCACTTCGGCCTGCGCCTGCGCGTCCTGACTCTGGACAACCGCCGCCAATTCCCTGAGGGCGTCCGTGCTCGCTGCGGCCTGTTGCTGCGCCTCCCACGCCTGTGCTTCCTGTTCGAGTGCCGCCTGTTCTGCCGCTTGCTGGCCGTCTAGCATCGCCACGGCGACGGCGAATCGCTCGTCCCTTTCCTGATCGTCCATCAAGGCGTGTTTCAGCGTCTCTCCCATCCGCGTGCTCACGGCCTTGTCATGCGGGTTAACGTCCGGCTGGCCGCCGATCCCGTGGTCGGGGCACGCGGTCCTAAGCCCGGGCTCGCAGGTACAGGACTCGGATTTCTCCGCGCTGGCAGTCATCAATTGCAGGGCCGCTTTCTTTGTGATCGGCCGCTCCGTGAGCGCGACGAATCCAGCGTCAAGCACTTGGCCGGACCGTGGCCGCGGCCATATCGCGTCCGGCGGCCTGATAAAGTCTGCTAGCTTCCCCATTTCAGATACCCCCCGCGTTGTCGCTCGTCGCGCTGATGCCACTCCCGATCCGCCTCAAGGTCGGGCCATTCGTCCCTGATGTACTGCGGCGGCTGGATCGTGCCGAATGTGCGTGTTCCGTCCCATCTGCGCGGCCGCTGGTCTGTCGGGTTGCCCCATGCGTTGCCGTCGTTACCGTGAAACATTGGTTCCCCCTGCCGACTCGCCCGTCGCTGGGTTGATCTCCTCACCGCGCCCGGACAGCGCGTCGGGCGGTTTGACATAGCGCCACCAATACCTAGCGCGCTTCGCCGCCTCGTCCGGCACGGCGTCCGTCTCGTGCTTGGTGCCCTCCACGGCTTAGGTCCCGGTCAGCGCCAGCGTCCACGTCTGGGCCGCGCTGTTCCAAACATAGACTTTGTGCAGGTCGCTGGAGATGTACACGGCGTCCCCTGACCCGCCGTGAGGTTTGTCCGCGTCCAGGCCGTACATGACGCGGCCGTTCTGCGCTTCGATCCTTCGCACCTCGGCCATGTCAGCGCCCGTCCGTCGCGCGGTCGCCGCCTGCGGCGGGCTCAGGACCAAACGGAGTATTGTCCTGTTTCGCGGTGTCAAGATTCATTTCTGCCATGTCAATCGGCCGGCCCAACACCGAGTCACTCGAAAGCGCCGCCGCTTGCTGCAAATTAGCCGCCTGGATCGCGTCGGCGGTCTGCGACTCGAAATTGCCGCTGCCCGGGGTGGTGTACGTCAGCGGAGAATCGTGCTCGGCAAAACTATCGAGGCCGGCGCGCTCCTTTTCCTCTGTGTCCTTGATCGGCATCCGGGTTTGATCACCACCCCGGATTAGGTGGGCGACGACTTCGTTGCTAGGGTCCCTGCGAATTTGTGACATTGCTGCTCCTTGCGGCGCGTGGCCGCTCAGTGAATTTGCTCTTTACCTGCATTTGGCGATGGGTCGAAAGCCGAGTCGCCGGACGTGATGTTCAGGAAGATTACGACTACCTCCGCGCCCAGCAACAGCTTTGCGCGTTCTATCAGCGGCTCGGCTGGAACCTCGCTTCCCTGCGGCATCACGAAAGCGATCCCTGGCCCGTGCTTCTTGCAGAGAGTCATACCCGAAAATTCGGGATCTGTGAGTCGCTGTCGCCGGCCGGGTCGGACAGGTCGCCGACGAGGCCGCCCAGCGCCTCAAGAAGCTGCTCGCGCGTCCATCCATTCTCGCCGGCCTCCCGGACGATCGCCGCCTGGTCGGCGACCGGTAGTCGGTCGCACGCCGCGAACAGCTCCATCAAGTTAGCGTCACGCCCGCGCATCTCGTCCCGTAGGGCAACGACCGCGGTGGTAAACGTCGCGTGTTGCGGCGCGACTCCGCCGTCGTGTCTGAAATTTCCTGTTGCCATCTACTCCCCCTGTACCGGCTTCGCGTGTGCCGGAACGCTCTTCACCTTGCGCACGCGCATTTTGCCGAACCGGTGCGCCACTTCAATCCATCCGCTCCCGTCGGTCTGCGGATGCCATGTGTCCCCGATAAACTTGTGAGACGCCGGGCCGTACTTCGCGATGCGTGCGTCGGCGTCTGCTACTCTAGGCTTCGCCACTTTCCCTCCTCATGTCTGAAAAAATTCCGCGTCTCACGCCTTTCCCTTTCCTTCCGGCAGGCCGTCGAGCCACGCCTGAACCTCCGGCTTTAACTTGCGTGGCGCGATCCGGTCCGCCTCGGCCATGCGCTCGATCCACTCGACCACATTGCCCGGCCGATTCGCGCAGCATGGCAGCGGACACCGCAGCTCGACCCCGGCCTCTGGCATCAGCAATAGGCGCGCTGCGGCCGTGCGGTAGGCGCCGCTCTCGTCCTCGTCCGCGGCAATCTCGCGCAAGATCGCCAGCACGCCCGCGCGCGTCTGTGCCGCTTCCGCCCTAGCTGCCTTTGCCGCTTCCTTCGCCGCCACGTTCGCCCGAATCCCGCCGACCCGCAAACCGGCCGTCTGGCGCTCCCGGCTGGCCCCTGCGGCCGCTTCACCACGATCTTGCAAACGTGCCGGGGGATTGCGAATTACCGTAGCCGATGCCGGCTGGGGAGGCGGCGCGGGGAGGTCGGCCGACGGTGCGGCCTCGGTGGCGCGCTCGACGGGCGCACGGTGGCGATCCGGGTCCGTCTCGGTGGACGTTCCGTGGACAGGCCCGCTAGCATCATGCTTGTTGTCAGTCACTTAGCACCACCTCATCAGACACGGAATCTACTGCTCTACGCGTGCGCCCCGCCGGCCGTTTGACCGCGACAGATGCAAAGCGCGCACCGAACTTCGCCCCTCGCCACCCTGGCCGGTGTCGGATGACGCAAGGTGACGCTATTTCCAGAACTTCCACACGAGAGAAAAATCGCATAGGGAAGTTACCGAAAACCGCGTCATCAAGCGTCATCGCGTCATCCGCTGGTTTCCGGCGCGGCCGGCTTGATGCCGAGCCAATACCGGCCGTGCTTGTCTCGACGCGCTCCAAGGCCGCGCTCAGTCATGCGCTCACTGACAACGCGCTGCGATGCGGGGATCTCGCCGCTCGCCTTACACCATGCCGCGTAGTCGCTGTAGAAGGGTCCCTTGGGGACGACTGCGCCCTCTTGCCTAACGTACATCTCGCCGTTGCGTCGCTCACGTCGGGCGGCGTCCCGAGCCCCTCGCGCTGCCACGCAAGGCAGCCGCGCACGGCCCACGCCAGAATGCCAGGGAGCTCCGCCCGCAGCTTGTCCGGCAGTGCCTTGTCCTGCTCCGAGTCGGGGATCGTCACCGTGAAGGGGATCACGCGGACGCGCCGCCAGATGGCATGATCGGTACCGCGGATCGTCGGGAGATGATTGAGCGCGAGCCACAGCTTGAACTCGGGCGTAAAGTCTCGGTAGTCCTGATAGAGTAGCCGCGCCGACACGCGATCGCCGCCGGTTAGCCCCTTTACAAGCGCCTCGCCCAAGCGACGGCCCTCGTCGGTTTCCACGGCGGCGACGAATCGGCGCCCTTGCAGGCCGGCGATCGCCGTGGGGTGTCCGTCCGCTCGCCGCGATAGGAAGGCGTCTGGCGGCGCTTGTCGGGCGTAGTCGCCTAGTAGCTCAAGCACCACGTTGATCAAGGTGCTTTTGCCGTTACTCCCGCCCCCGTGCAGCACGAAAAGGCACTGTTCCGTAGTCCGGCCGGTGAGCGCGTAGCCGATGGCGCGGTGCAGGAACGCAATCAGATCCCTGTTGCCGGCCATGATCCGGTTGAGGAACGATTCCCACGTCGGGCAGGTCGCGGCGGCATCGTAGACGGCGCCGACGATCTTCGTGATCATGTGGCCGCGGTCGTGCGGCCGGAGCTCGCCCGTCCGTAGATCCAGCGTTCCGTTTATGGCGTTGAGTAACCACGGGTCGCGGTCGAATCGATCGGCCGCTACGGCGATTCCGGGTTCGCTGGCGGCGAGATCGATCATCGCTTGAAGCCGATACCGTCCGTGGGCGCCGAGCGCCCACCGCACGGCCTTCGCGCGTATCGCCCCGTTGCCGATGTCCGCGGCGGCCTTTAGCATGGCGCTCGCCGTCGCCTTGGCGTACCCCATGACACACCCGGTTTCATCGCTGGCCCATGCGCGGCCGTTCCAGATGCGATACCCTTGACCGTG
>WNGG01001265.1_pt1 | contig 48881 bp, 42 predicted proteins | sample 5400661 | NCBI WGS metagenome assembly WNGG01 (sample SAMN13153372, study PRJNA577476) | soil metagenome | isolation source: 100 cm soil or saprolite under Garry oak tree replicate 1 | place: USA:California | collected 2016-06-15 | reverse complement strand
CACAATGAGCCAGCCGGCCAGGGGGGAGCCCGGGGCCCAAGCGGCGACGCGGGTGGCGAAGGCCAGCTACGAGCGGTGCTGCGCTGAGCCAGGCTTCTTACGCGCTTTCTACGACGACTTCTTCGCCCGCTGTCCCGAGGCGAAGCCGCGGTTTGCCCGCACCGACTTCGAGCGCCAGAACAAATTGCTGCGGCACGCGTTCAGCCTGCTGCTCCTCTTCCCGAACGAGCCGCGCACGGAGCCAAGCCTGCTCACGCGGGTTGCCGAGCGGCACAGCCGCCGCGATCTCGACATCCCGCCGGCGCTGTACGGACCCTTCCTCGACAGCCTGATTGCGACGGTGGGGCGCTGCGACCCCGAGTTCAGCCCCGCAGTCGAGCGAGCCTGGCGGGAGACGCTGGCCCCGGGTGTGGCCTACATGCAGTCGAAGTACTGACCCTCCCCGACGATCGTTGACGCGCAGTTGAAAGTCTGTGTGCATCATGCGGTCGCCATGCGCGCGCGCCGAGGCTATGTTGCCAGCATGGGTGACACCACGCTCATGACCGCAGATGAGCTGCTGCGACTGGACCTGCCGGACAAGCGCACCGAGCTGATCCGCGGCCGGCTGGTCGTCCGGGATCCCGGTGGCGCGCGGCACGGGGCGGTCGCGATGACGCTCGGGTACCGAATCATGGCTCATGTGGAGGCGCACGACTTGGGCCGGGTGTATGCCGCGGAGACGGGCTTTAAGATCGAGTCAGATCCGGACACGGTGAGGGCGCCGGACGTGGCGTTCATCGCTCAGGACCGCGTGCCGGAAGTCGAGCCGCGAGGCTATCCCGGTTGGGCGCCGGACCTCGCGGTGGAGGTCCTGGCTCACGACGATCATCCCGCGGAAACGCTCGAGAAGGTAGCCCAGTGGTTGAAGGCTGGAGTCCGGCTAGTATGGGTGGTCGACTCGGAGCGGCGGACCGCCCGGGTCTATCGGGCCGACGGGAGCGAAGCGCTGCTCGACGCCAACGCGACGTTGGACGGCGAGGACGTGCTGCCCGGCTTCCGCTGCCCGCTCGTGGATCTGTGGTGAAACCGGTCAGCATCACCTCACGCGGAGGGCGTTGAGGATCACCGCCGCGTCGAGCGCTTCCTGCATCACCGCGCCAACCGCTGGGCTCACGAGACCAAAGCTCGCCACCACCATCAGCGCGAAGCTCACGCCCAGCCCCACACCGATGCTCTGCAGCGCGATGTGGCGCATCCGCCTGCTGATAGCCACCGCGTCGCCCACCCGCGAAATGTCGTCCACCAGCAGCACGATGTCCGCCGCCTCAGCCGAGACCGCCGTGCCGTGCTCGCCCATGGCGATCCCCACCGTGGCGGCGGCGAGGGCCGGCGCGTCGTTGATGCCGTCTCCGACCATCGCCACGGTGCCGTGGCGGCGCTTCAACTCCTGGACGGCCGCGACCTTGTCCGCGGGCAGCAGATTCGCCCGCACGGTGCGGATCCCCGCCTGCGCCGCGATCACCTCCGCGCTCGACGCGCGGTCGCCGGTCAGCATCACGGTCTCGGTCACGCCCAGCACGGCGAGCCGCTGCATGAGCGACGGCACCTGGTGGCGCAGCCGGTCGGCGAACTCGATCGCGCCTGCCAGTCGCCCGTCCACGCTGACGTAGGCAGTGGTGCGGTCGTCAGCGCGTTCTGAAATGGGCACGCCGTGGCTCGACAGGAAGCGGGCGGATCCCACGGCGACGGCACGGCCCTCGACCCGCGCGGCCACGCCGGCCCCGGGGTTCTCCAGAAAGTCGCTGGCGGGCGGGAGCGGGCCCAACCGCCCAGCCGCCTCGGCGACCGCCCTGCCGAGGTGATGTGACGACAGGCGCTCGACGGCGGCGGCGAGACGCAGCACCTCGTCCGGCACGACTCCGTCCTTCGCCTCGATACGTCCTACTGTCGGATGGCCCAGTGTGAGCGTGCCAGTCTTGTCGAACACGATCGCCCGCGCTCGCCCGAGCTGCTCAATCGCCGCGCCGGTCTTCACGATCACGCCCAGGTCTGCCGCCCGGCTGATCCCCGCGATCACGGCGATCGGCGTCGCCAGGATCAGCGGACACGGTGTCGCCACGACGAGGACCGCAAGCACGCTCGTCGCACTCCCGGTGAGGAGCCACGCCACGCCGCACATCACGAGTGTCACCGGCGTGAACCACACGGCGAACCGGTCGGCGAGCCGCTGGATCGGAGGCTTCTCGCGCCGCGCGCGCTCCACCAGGCGTACGATCTGCTGGTACTGGCTTTGCTCGGCGGGGCGGGAGGCGCGCATTTCGAGCGCCCCGTCCAGGTTCACGCTGCCCGAGAGGAGCGCGGTCCCCTGCACCGCACGGATCGGGAGCGGCTCGCCCGTGAGCGCCGACTGGTCCACCGCCGAGGTCCCGTTCGTCACCTCGCCGTCTACGGGGACCAGGTCGCCGGGCCGGACCAGCAGCACGTCGCCGGCACCGAGCTCGCCCACCGGCACCTCCTCGACCCGCCCGCTGCGGATCCGGTGCCCGACCTTCGGCGCCCGGGCGAGCAGCGCTTCAAGCGAGCTCGACGCGCGGCCCATGGCATAGCGCTCGAGCGCCTCCCCGCCCGACTGCATCAGCGCGATCACCGCGCCGGCGAAATATTGGCCGAGGGCGAGCGCCGCGAGGATGGCGAGCATCGCGACGATGTCGGCCGCAAACCGGCCGCGAGCCATCCCGCGGAGGGTCTGCACGACGAGCGGGCCGCCCCCCGCGACGAGCGTCGCGAGGAAGATCCATTGTCCGACCTGGGGAGCGCCGACGACTAAGCGGGCCGCGAGCCCAGTGACGAGCCCGGCGCCCACCAGCACGGGAAGGGGATACAGCTTGAGCATGCGTCGCATCAACGTTTCCCCTTTCCCGTCTCCCCTTTCCCGATGTTCAGAACGGTGTATAGCCCGGCGACCCGAACCGCTGCATGTGCAGATGCGACCACAGCGGGTAGGCGTAGGCGATCAGCACGAGCGCCACCGCTACCAGCGTCCAGAGTCCGTAGCGGTCGAGCAGCGTGGCCTTCGGGCTCGACGGCTCCAGCGGCTCGGCCCACTCGATCGGCTCCGGCTCGCGCTTCCGCCCGGCGAGCCCCGTTCCGAGCATGACGAGCATGAAGAACCCGGCGCTGGCAAACAGGAACAACCCGCCTACCGCGGAGATCCCGGTGAGCCCCCGCCACGCCTGCGCCGCCGCCGCGCCGCCGTACGTCGCGTCGTAGATCCGACGGGGCATCCCCATCAGGCCGGTGATGTGGTTTGAGATCGAGAACAGCACCATGCCGACGAACCACAGATACGGCTGCGCCTTCGCCAGCAGTCCGAGCTCGAGCTCACGTCCAGTCAACCGCGGCAGCAACCAGTACGCCGTCCCCATGAAAGTCAGTGCCGTTGCGCTGCCCACCGTCAGATGGAAATGTCCCTGAATCCAGGCGGTGTTGTGCACCACGGCGTTCATCCCGTATGCCGCGTTGATCGCGCCGCCGATTCCTCCTACCGCGAACAGCAGCATCGACAGCAGGACGCTCGCCACCAGCGGGTCCCCCCACGGGAGTCGCTTGAGCCAGTCGAGCAGTCCCGTTGCGCCGTGCATCCGCCCCGCGACCTCGAGCGACGCCGTCACCGTGAACGCCGTCACGAAGCTGGGAAACAGGATCCCGAAGGTGAGGATGGCGTGGAACAGCTTCCACGCGGCGGGAATCCCCGGGTCCATGAACTGGTGATGGAAGCCCACGGGCGTGGACAAGATGATGAACAGCACGAACACGAGGCGCGCCAGCGGGTCGCTGAACAACTTCCCCCCGGCAACCCTCGGCAACACCGTGTACCACACCACGTAGGCCGGCAGCAGCCAGAAGTAGACGAGCGGGTGGCCGAAGTACCAGAACAGCATCCGGGCGAGCTCGGGATCGACCGTCTTGGTGAAGCCAAGCGACCACGGAATCAGCAAGAACAGCATTTCCGCCGCCACCCCCACGGTGGCGATCAGCCACACGATCACCGTGGCGAGCGTCCCGTGCAACGCGAGCGGCGCGGGCTGACCCACATGCTCCCGCTTCCAGAGGAGGTAGCTGCGGATCACCACGAAGCCCCAGATCCACGACCCGACCACGAGCAGGGTCGCCCCAATGTAGAACGCCGGATGCGCCTTGAGCGGAGGATAGAAGGTGTACAGGACCGTGGCCTTCCCCGAGAGGATCGCCGCGACCGCCGCGAGCGTCCCCGCGAGCGCCACCCAGAAGCCCGTCCACGCGAGGCCGCGGTGCGGGACAGGACGACCCAGCGTCCGCTCGGCCACGACGTAGCCGAACGCCATGATGAAGAACGTCGTGAACACCAACGCCATCAGCGTGCCATGTGCCGTGACCGAGAGGTAGTACATCTTGGCCGAACGCCACGGCAGCTCGAGTGCCGCGCGCGACAGTGCCTGCATGAACGCCATCGCGGAAGCGACGCCGAACGCCAGGATCGCAACCCACAGGTTCGCGAGGGCGAGCCGACTGGAGCGGATCATGGCCGTGCCTCCTCCACGATCAGCCTGGCGGACATGAGGTGATGGCTCAGTCCACAGTACTCGTTGCACACGATCAGATACTGGCCCGGCTGCCGGAATGTTGTGGTGAACTGGCTGACGTAGCCCGGGACCAACATCGTATTCGCGTTGGTGCCGACGATCAGGAAGCCGTGGGTGACGTCGGCGCTGGTCATCCGGAACGTGACCGGGCGCCCGGCCGGGACGTGGATCTCAGCGGGCAGGAACGCGAACATCATGCCGACCGCGATGACGGTGGCGCCGGTCGGGCTCACGGTGACGCCCTGCTTCGCGAACCGGCCGTCCCGCCACACGGTGGCCGGATCGATGGTCTCGATATGGCTCGGCGGCACGAGCGCGCTGCCGATGCCGGCCACGAGTACCGTGGTGATGAACGCCACGATGATCCCCCCCGCCGCCCACATCCAGATCTTTTCGTAGAGCGGGACGTTCATGGCGTCACCCCGCCGCGCCGCAGATACACGAACAAGTACACGGCGAACCACGCGACCACGAACAGCACACCGTACAGGCCGATGAGCAGCAGGGTCCCTTTGGGGTGCTGCGAGGTAAGCGGCTGCTGCGGCGCCATGGCGTGCTCCGGGTTCAGCGGTGAGGAATTGCGGGGAGATCGACCTCGAAGCGTGATCCCGTCCCGCCTCCCGTGACGTTCGCTACGTGCACGCTGCCGCCGTGCAGCCGAGTGATGGCCGCGACCATCGCCAACCCGAGGCCCGTCCCGGTGCCACGGCTGCGTGCCTGGTCGGCACGGAAGAACGGCTCGAAGACGTGAGGGAGCTGCTCGGTGGCAATCCCCGGACCTGAGTCCTCCACCGCGATCCGGACGCCGCCAGCGCCGTTCAGCGGAGCGGTCGCGACGCGCACCCGTCCACCCGGGGGCGTGAATTTCACGGCGTTGTCGAGCAGCTGTCGCACCAGCCGGGTCACGAGATCCGAGTCGACGACCGCGTGCGTCGCCTCGGGAGCGAAGTGCGACTCGACCGCCAGCTCGCGCTCCTCGATGCGCGGTTGCAGCGCTTCTACCGCGCAGTGGACGATCGCGTTGAGGTCGGTCGGGATGCGATCGGCCTGGAGCAGGTGGGCGTCCGCCCGGCTGATCAACAGCAGGTCCTCGCTCATCGCCGTGAGACGGTCGATCTCCTCCAGCGCGCTGTGCAGCACCCGCTGATAGTCGCGGGCGCTCCGCTCGGACCGCAGCGCCACTTCCATCTCGCCCCGCAGCGCCGTGAGCGGCGAGCGCAGCTCGTGGCTCACGTCCGCGATGAGGCGGCGTTGGTTGCGGAACGCGCGGTCCAACCGCTCGAGCATCCGGTTCAGCACGGCGACCAGGCCGCGGTACTCGTCCGTCTCGGCGTGCGCCGCGATTCGCTGGTCCAGGGTGCCCGGGGCGATCCGCGTTGCCTGCGCTGTGATCTCGTGCACCGGCCGCACCGCTGACCCGGCGAGCCACCACGCGCCGACGAGCGTGGCCCCCGTTCCCAGCACCACCACGGCCGCGAGCAGGAGCAGCAGCTCGCGGTGCATCCCGGCAGCGGGGCCGACGGCCACGCCGTACGCCGCCGCCGCCGCGAAGAGCAGGCCGGCCCCCATGGTCGCCGCGAACCGGACGGCCAGGGTCCGCCGCAGCGACCGGCTCACTCCTCGTCCCGATCCGGTGACTGGAGACGGAAGCCGACCCCGCGCACCGTATGGATCAGCTCCAGCTCGGCGGCATTCTTGAGCTTGCGCCGCAGATTGCCCACGTGCACGTCCACCACGTTACTCTCGGGGTCGAAGTGCAGGTCCCAGACCTTCTCGAGCAGCTCCGTGCGCCGGATGACCTCTTCCGGCCGGAGCAGGAAGTGCTCGAGCAACTGGAATTCCTTCGGGGTGAGCTCGAGTCGCTGCCCCTTCACGCGCACCTTGTGCTTCAGGCGGTCGAGCTCAACCGGCCCGTAGGCGAGCAACTCGGTGCGCGACGCCCCACCGCGGCGCACCAAGGCCCGCACGCGTGCCAGCAGCTCGTCGAACTTGAAGGGCTTGGGCAGATAGTCATCCGCGCCGGCGTCCAACCCGCGCACCACGTCTTCCGTCGTGTCGCGCGCCGTGAGCATCAGGATCGGCGTCTTACGGCCTTCGCGGCGCAACTCGGACGCGACCTGGAGGCCGTTCTTCTTGGGCAGCATCACGTCGAGAACCACGAGGTCGTAGTCGTAGACGTGCGCCAAGGTCGTGCCTTCCTCGCCGTCGGGCGCCACGTCGACGGCATACCCCTCTTCCCGCAGCCCCTGCTCGATGAAGCCCGCGACCTTTCGATCGTCTTCCACCACAAGGATTTTCATGGCTCGGAGAGTAAGGGAAGGGTGCTGAACCGATTCTAAAGAATCGCTGAAGGAACCTTCATACTCAGGCGGGTGGCCGCAACGGCAGCGCCAGGGTGAATGTCGCTCCGCGGTTGACGACGCTCTGCACCGTGAGCGCCCCACCGAGCACCTCCGCCAGCCGGCGCGAGACCGGCAGCCCGAGCCCCGTGCCGAGCCCCGAGTGCGGGTCGAATCGCTCGAACGGCTCGAAGATGCGGTCCTGGAGCTCCAGCGGGATGCCGCGGCCGCGGTCGCTCACGCGGAATGAGACCATGGAATCCGCCGTCGCCACGTGCACCGCGACGGTGCCGCCTTCCGGGCTGTGTCGCACCGCGTTGCGACGTCGCGCCACACGGGACGGACCTTCCCGGCGTCGAGCCGCGTGAGGTCGAGGAAGTTGTTGAGCAGGGTGATGGTCAGCCCCGCTCCTTCGTACACTTCCTGCGCCGCCTGCGCCGCCGCCTCGGGCGACTTGCCGCGCACCAAGCGCTCCGCCCAGCCGTACACGGCCGTGAGCGCGTTCCGCAGCTCGTGGTTCATCATGGCGAAGAAGAGGTCGCGCTGGCGTTGCATCGCCCGTACCTGACCGACCAGGCGCTCGCTTTCGTCGTGCAGGCGCGCATTTTCGACGGCGACCGCCGCGTGCGCCGCGAGCAGCACGGTGATCGCCTCGTCTTCCGCATTGAACTGTTTCGCCCCGATCTTCTCGGTGAGGTAGAGGTTGCCGAACACCTTTCCCCGGCTCCGGATCGGGACACCGAGAAACGATTTCATCGGCGGATGGTGGGGCGGAAAGCCGTAGCGCTTGGGGTGGCGGTTGATATCGGCCGAACGGACCGGCTTTGGCTCGCGGATGACCAGGCCGAGCAGCCCACGGCCCCGCGGCGGGTCGCCAATCCGTTCGCGCTCGGCTGGGGAGAGGCCGGAGGTGACGAACTGGCTCAAGGTCTCCCGGTCCGCAGCGAGCACGCCGAGCGCTGCATAGCGGGCCCCCACGACCTCGCGCGCCGAGTCCACGATCTGCTGGAGCACCCGCTCCAGGGAGTGCTCAGAGAAGATCGCCACGCCGGCCGACAGCAAGGCCTCGAAGCGCCGTCGCACACGTGCCCCTTCGGCACCGCCCTCCCTGGGTGGTCTAGGGGTGGAGGCTGGTCGTCTCGGCACGCGGGGCCTCGCTCCTGAAGACGGTATGAATTTCGTCTCGGGGAGAAGCCAGCGGTATCTCCCTCACCCGGGGTTCAGGCTCCCTTCAACACCCAACGGTTACGCTCGGACCATGCGAATCCGCAAGATCCTCGTCGCCATCGACGGAGGGCCGGACTCGGGTGACGTGTTGGCGGCCGCCACAGCCATCGCGTACCCGATCTGAGTGCAACCAACTGAGGCGTCCGCACGTCTTACGCATCAGGCAAGGCCCACTGCCCGTATCTTCATCTCGACCACCCCGACAACTGGAGCTCCCGATGAGTTCACAAACCACAGTCTTGGACGCGGCGCTCGCCGCCCTGGTCACGGCCTGCTCAGCCGCCCACCAGCCGCGCGTGCCGATGGCGGGGACCGCCGGCGACGTGGCCGCCCTCGCAGGCCGATGGGAGGGGTCGTACTCGAGCGCTGCCACGGGCCGCAGCGGCAGCATCTCCTTCACCCTCTCCGCCAGCAGTGACAGCGCCTTCGGCGATGTGATCATGATACCGCGTGGCTGGGGCCGTCCGCTCCAGGCGTGGGACCGGCAAGGAGCGGCAGGCGGCGCCGCGGCGCAGCCGCGCAGCGCGGTGTTGACGATCAACTTCGTGCGCGTGGCGAGCGGCCGCGTGACCGGCACGCTCGCGCCCTACGCCGACCCCGAGAGTGGCGCCCAGCTCTTCACCACGTTCGAGGGCCGACTCGATGGCGACACGATCGAAGGCAGCTACACGACACGCGGCGGTGGCTCCGGTGACGCTCAGACTGGTCAGTGGAAGGTGACGCGGCGCAAAGCATGAAGCGGAGCGGCGCCGGAGCCCCGTCCGGCGCCGCCGCGTCAGCTAGTGCGCCATCGCCGTGACGTGGGGCGGCGCGCCGACCTGAATCAGCCCAACCGCACCCTTGGCGGCGTCGGCGAACGCGTGCGTCACGAACGCGTATACTCCCTCGCCGCTCCCGTCCTTGTCGAACACGGTCTCGAACACCGCCCCACCACCCGCGGGGATACCCCACGTTTGGACGTGCGCCAGCGCGTGCGCCGGATCTCCGTCCGGATACACCTTGTCGAACACCGCACCCACGACGTGGAAATCGCTCGAGAAGCTCGGACCCGCGTTCACGACGAACAGCCGGACGCGGTCGCCCACGGCGACTTCCAGGGGGTGCTGCTGGTACTGGAACGCGCGCCCGTTGAACACGACATAGCTCGCCTGGCGTCCGAGGGCCTGCTTCCAGTCGGCCTGCCCTGGCAGCGCGCTGTCGCCCCCCTGCACGTAGAACTCGCTCTGGACGATGACGAACTCCTTGTCGGCCTTGCCGGGCCAGCCGTGCTTGGGATCCACGATGATGGGGAGGTACATCCCCTGCATCAGGTGGAGCAGCACGGGAGGGGTGCCGCAGTGCACGAGGTAAGCACCCGGGTCGCGCGCCACGAATTCGAAGGCCAGCGAGTCGCGCGGGACGATCGTGCGGAACGCTACGTTCATCGGAATCCGCGCCGCGTGGAAATCGATCGAGTGCGGCAGCGACGCTTCGTTGACGAGCAGGATCCGCACGAGATCCCCTTCGCGCACCCGGATCACCGGCCCGGGCACGGTGCCACCGAAGCTCCAGCCGTTGTATCTGACGCCGCTCGCAATCTCCAGTTTCGCATCCCGAATGGGGATGCGGAACTCCTTGACCGGAGCCGCCGAGGCGGGGGCGAGCGTGGGGTTGTAGACCGCGCCGACCGCGCGGGGCGCGGCGCCGAAGTCGATCCGCTCGGTGCGCGGCGCACTCGTGAAGCTCGCACCCGCGAGCCCGACCAGGGCGAGAGCGACGATGCCGGTCCCCAGAAGCTTCGAGTTCATCTCGTGTTCCTTGAGAGGGTTCGATGTATGTGACCGGGTAGGAATCTGCTCGAGGCTTGATGAAGGCGGCTGGGAGGCTGGATGAAGGTTTCTTGCGGTATCTGTCAGAATCGCTTCACCGCCCCCGCGCGACCTTGGTTTGCGTCAGGAGGTGGTCACATGTCATGGAAACCCTTCGTGGTCGGTGTGGACGCCTCGCCTGAGGCAGCGGCGGCGGCGGGGTTTGCTTGCCGCACGGCGGAGCGAGCGAACGCGGGTTGTCGCCTCGTCCACGCGACGCGTGACATGCTCGCGGGGTTCGAGGCGCCCCAGGTGGAGGTCTATCGCCAGGCGATCGTCGAGCAGGCGCGCGGCCAGATAGCCGCAGTCGTGAGCGGTAAGGTTCCGGCCGGTACCCGCGACGAGATGATGGTGCGGTTCGGCTCCGCCGCGGGGGTGTTGAAGGACGTCGTGGCCGAGATCGGCGCCGAGGTCGTCGTCCTGGGCGGGAAGCATCACTCGACGCTCGGCCGCTGGTTCGGCGGGAGCACAAGTCTCAACGTGGCTCGCACGGCCGACGTGCCGATCCTCGTGACCGCCGGCACGCCAACGACGATCCGCCGCGTGCTGGTCGCCGTCGACCTGTCGGGCGCCGCCCGGCGGACCCTGCGGGTGGCGGAGCGCTACGCCGCGCTGTTCGGCGCGGAGCTGCGCGCGCTGAGCGTGTTCGAGCCGCTCCCCGTCATCCCCGAGGTGACGCCGTCCTACGACCCGACTGAGTACTACGCGATGTCAGAAGAGCTCTTGCACCGCGATATCTGGCCCGCGATCCGAATGAAGGGCGTCGAGAAGGTGGTGCGGTACGGAACGGCGGTGGACACCATCTTGCGCGAAACGGCCGCATGGCAGACGGATCTGCTCGTGGTAGGGTCGCACGGCAAGGGGTGGGCGACGCGCGTGCTCGTGGGCAGCGTGACAGAGCGGTTGCTCAACCACCTGCCGACGTCGCTCATCGTCGTGCCGGTGTCGGCGGCTCAGGTGGCCGAGCCGGTGGGGGTGAAACTGGCGACCGCCATGGCTTAGTGGAGGACCAGCATCCCCACCCTTTCAATGCCGCGGCAGTACCGGAACGAGGGACAGCGCGATCGAGACCGCGATCAGCACGATGATGATCCATTCGAGGATCTCCATCCGCCGGCTCGACGCGCGGTCCGCCATCTTGGCGTAGATGCTGTCGATCGTCTGCAGCTTGCGCGTGATGCTCGCGTCCCAATCGCCCAGGTGAAAGCGCCGGGACGCGAGCGAGTACACCCGCGCCAGGAACTGATCTCCCACCAGCTTGAGCGCGTTCGTCACCTGCTCGAACAGGATCGCGCCGTCGAGCTGCAGCCGGGCCAGCCGGCGCAGGTCGGGACCCTCGCTCCCCGAGCCGACGACCCGCGTCGGGCGCGGCTGCAGCAGCTCATAGGCCCGCTCGAGAATGTCGTCGAGCTGCTGGTCGAGGAAACGCATCTCGAGCAGCTGGATGTTGGCGAACTCGAGCACCGCGCGCACGTCGTCGCCTTCGGGGTCGAACAGTAGCGTCGCGTCCGTGTCGATGAACGTCGCCTCGTCGGGCCCGAACGAGAGCCGCGAGGCCGTGGCGTCGGCGACTTCCTGCTGGGACAGGGTATGCGGCTCGGCCCGCAACACTTGAGCGACGGTGTGCGCATGGTCGGTCCAGAGAGCGGCGGCGCCGCAGGGCGCTGCAAAGGCCTCGATCTGGAAGATGGAGTAGTCCTCGACGAAGTCCGCGATGTGCGGCCGTAACGCCGCGTCCCCGAGCGTCGCCAGCAGCTCCTCCACGTGCCGGCGGGCGTCGGCAACGAGCCGCTCGTTCCCCCACAACTCGTACGCCAGTGCGGGGAGGCCCAGGAGTGGCCCCTCGATCGCCGCTGCGTAGCTCACGGAAATGGCGCCGAAGTCGTACAACACCAGCTCCAGCGTCGGCGCCGTGCGGTAGGCGCCCAGCACGTGCACCTCCCCCGGGCGGGTCACGCGCAGTGGTGCGGGACGGTATTCGAACGATGCGGGCGCCCGGCGTCGCTGCTTCACCGTCTGCCGCTCGGCGCCGGCCAGGATGCGGCGCTCGGCCGCGTCCAGGTCGATCGCTCGCGCGACGTCGTAGGCGAACAGAGGAAAACAGGTGCCCTTCGCAATCACCGGCTCCATGAGATCTCGACTCGGGCTTCCGCCAGCCCCACCGGCCAGCGCGGCGTGAGCGAATGGCCCTGGACCGTCTCGTCCAGCCCGCGCTCCGACTTCGACACCGTGCCGATGGGAAACGACCAGACTTCGGCGGCAGGCGCGCACTGCAGCTCGAGCGGGTGGGCGAGCGATACCTCCGGCGCGAACAGCGCATCCCGAGGGAAGCGCGCCGGATCCCAGCGGTAGGAGACGGTCACCCCGCCACCAGCGTCGAAGCGGAGTCGCTTCTCGAGCTGGGGCGCCTGGCAGGTCACCTCTACGGCCGCGCCGACCGTACGCACAGCGACCGCCACCGGAACGCCGGCCCACGATACGATCGGCTGGTACTCGCCGCTCGCATAGATTTCCCGGGTCAGTGCCCCAGGGAGGACGCGCTCCACGAACAGCGCGCGCGCGTCGCGATCGACGGGCGGCAGCTGGTCGATGCGCATGCGCTTCTCGATGTCGTGAATGCTCGGTGTCCCGTCTCCCGTTCCCATGTTCGCCTGCTCGCCCCCCTCCAGCGCGAGCTCGTGATACGCCTCGCGCCGCCGCGTCAGCACATCGGCGTAGTTGATCCCGGCGCCGAACAGCGTGTATTCCTCGATCGCGCCGCCGCGGCGCGGGCTGACGAGAGCGGAGAATGCCCCCGAATGCAACCAGATCTCCTCGAACCCGTCAGCGTCGAGATCGAGCTGTTCGACCTCGAGCGGAGCGCCTCGCCGCAGCTCGCCTTCGGCCAGCGCGAGGTTGCGCCAGATCGCCTGCCGGAGATGCGGGAGGTACAGCCCTCCGAACACGCCGTGCCAGTACGCGTCGTTGCATTGCGCGCGGCCGATCGCCTGGCGTGCTGCCGCCGGGTCGCCCGAGCGCCGGCACAGCGCGGACAGGGCCTGCATCTTCTTGTGCATCCGGTTCGACTCGGGATAGCGCACGAAGAAATTGCGCCAGTGCGCCCCCCGGACCAGCGCCCCGTCGGGTCCGGCGAGCCGCTCGGGCCCGAGGTCGTGCTCCAGCCGCGCCAGTCGGGTTGCGGCGTCCGGCGGCAGCGCCCAGCCCTCCATCTCGCGGTACGAGGCCGTCGGCAAGTACGCGAGCCCGCCGCTCGGTACCTCGGCGAGCGCGGCGGCGAGCGTCGTCAGGCGGATCTCGCCGCCCGCGATCAGCCCGCCCATCGCGTCGAGGAACTGCGCGAGCCAGCCACGGTCGTACACCCACTCCTTCGTGCCGGGCCAGCCGCCGAACTTCTCGCCGTCGTCCACGAACACGGCGAGCGGCGCCCCCCCCTCCCGCAACGAGCGCAGGTACGCCACGATGTCCGCGGGCGGCTTGAAAGGAATCAGGTAGCGGAGCCGCTCGTCGATCGGAAACAGCGCGACGCGCTTGCCGTCGCTCTCGGTCCAGTACGGGGCGTGCAGTCGATCGGCGGAGAATCCTGAGACCAGGAAATGACGATCGTCCACCAGCGCGTAGCGTACCCCCGCCTGCGCCAGATCCGCCGCCAGCTCAGGCTCCCAGACGCGCTCCGTCAGCCACAACCCGCTCGCTTCCACCCCGAACCGCCGTCTGATCGCCTGGCGCATCCAATCGATCTGCTCGATCCGGTCCTGCCGGGGCAGGGCCGCCAGCACGGGCTCGTAGAACCCCGAGAGCAACAGCTCCAAGCGCCCGTCCACGGCGAGCCGCGCGATCCGGTCGAGCAACGCGGATTCGTGCCCTTCGAGCCACTCGAGCAGCGGACCCGACATGTGGATGGCGATAGGGAAGAATTCCCGCGCCGCCAGTCGCTCCAGGAACGGGCGGTACACGTCGCGCACGTGCTGCTCGAACACGTGGTCGAAGTTGCCCACCGGTTGGTGGAAATGGACGCCGAAGGCGAAGCGCAGCGGATCCAGCTAGTGGTCCCCCCCCTCCCCCTTCTCTTCGCCATTCCCGTCTGCGAAACCCAGCCGCCAGGCCGCGGGCGCGAGCTGCGCCGCCCAGTCGGGCGGAGATGCGGCGCGGATCCGGTAGAACACCGTCTGGGCATCGAACGGAACCGGACTGCCGTCGCGCTGCACGCGATCGGCCAGTTCCGTGACGACCGCGATCGCCCGAGACGAGTGATCGTGCTCGAGCCGCGTCACCGCCCGGAGCAGCTCTCGGGCCGCGTCACCGCCCGGTCCCCCGGTGTCCCAGTCCGAGCGCGACGCCGCATCCACCGGCACCCGCCGCTTGACCCGGCTCAGATAAACGTCGCGCCCGGTTCCCGCTCCGGGCTCGTTCGACTCCGCGCGCGCCAACCGGTCGAGCACGCCCGCTTCGAGCCGGGGCGCGTCCGTGCCGGCCAGCTCGACCGCGCGCGCCGCGTACCGCAGGATCTGCACCGACTCGAGCCCGGCGATGTCGTCGAAAAACCAGCCGCAGGACGTGAACATCCGGAGGGCGTTGCGCTCGAGGTCGAGCAGCTCCCGAGCCCGGACCCGGCGCGCCGCGTCGACGGGCCGGCGCATCTGCTCGGCCACGAATCGCGCGCTGGCCGCCTCGTCCGAGCTGACGACGGCGCCATAGGCGTCGCGGGCGGCCCACGGATCGGTGAACAGCTCGCTGCCCTCGCGCTCGAAGCGCGCGTGCAGCTCTCCGGCGAGCCAGTCGAGCGCCTCGCGCAGCGGCACCCGCCACCGCTGCTGCGTCGGCCGCTCGGGCGCCATGCGGCAGCCGCAGTCCGCCCGCCAGCGTTCCACCCCGTGCTGGCAGCTCCACGACGTGGGCGCTACCAGCTTCACCTCGTGCTGCGGCGGGTGTCGCGCCAGGAAGGCGGCGAAGTTTTCGATCCGCACATCGCGGCGCCGCTCGAGCTCGCGCAGCAGCCAGGCGAGCGCCACCTCGCCGAAGCGGTGGTGGTGGCCGTATGTCTCCCCGTCGGTCGCCACCGCCACGAGCCGCGGCGGGCTCGCCCCGTGCTGCGTCGCTACCAGCCGCTTCACCCACGCCGCGGCGTCCTTGAGCAGCGGTCCGAACGCGACGTCGTGCGAGATGGGGCCGTCGTACACGAACAGCGCGAGGGACCGGCCGCCCGCCGTCCGGTAGCGCCCGGGAGACCCACCGGCGGGAGCGTGCTCGACCTGATGCGGAGCAAGGATGGTGAAGCGGATCCCCTCCGCCGCGAGGACATCCAGGGTCTCGGGATCGACCGCCGTCTCGGGAAGCCACATGCCCTCGGGGTCACGTCCGAAGCGACGCCGAAAATCAGCGATCCCCCAGCGCACCTCGGTCACTTTGTCGCGGCGGGACGAGAGCGGCAGGATCGCGTGGTGGTAAGGCATGGCGATGGCGTTGCCGTGCCCGCCATGCCGCTCGCGGCTCAGCCGGTCCGCCTCCAGCACGGCGGCATAGGTCGACGGCGCCTGTCGCTCCAGCCACTCGAGCAGTGTGGGGCCGAAGTTGAAGCTGATCGAGGCCAGGGTGTTCACGATCTGCGCGATCCTGCCGTCGGGGGCATACAGCCGCGCCGCGACGACCGCGCGGTAGCACTCTTGCTCGATACGCTGGTTCCAGTCGTGAAACGGGGCCGCGGACGGCTCGGCGGCGACCTGGTTGAGCCAGGGATCCTCGCGCGGCGGCTGGTAGAAGTGCCCGTGGATGACGACCGACCGAACGCTCAATCGCCCAGCACCTCGGCCACGGCGTCGAGGACCTTCGGGAACAGCCCGTCGCGGCGCTCCAGCTCCGCCGCCAGTGCGACGCCCCGCGTCCCCGTGTCGCCCGACGAGCCGGACGTCAGGGCGGCGACCAGCCGCTCGGCGTCGTCGCAGTGCAGCTTGAAGCGGCGCTCGGCATAGTCCGGCACCGCGCCAGTGGAGATCATGAACTGCCAGTCGGAAGCCTGGGCGAGGAGCAGCTCGCGGGCGGCCTGCGCGAGCACGGGACGGGCGCCGGGGGATGCGAGCGCCGCAGGGGCCGCCTTCCAGAAGGCGTCCTCCAGCGCGCGGAGGCGCGGCCACGTCCACGCGGTGCGGTCGTTGAGCCACATCGTGTGATCGCCGTTCACGCCCCACGAGCCCTCCGCGAGGCGTAACCCCACGCGCGGGGCATGGTCCGCCAGGTGCTGCGACGCCGTCGCGGCGCGGATGCGGGGATGGTAGCGCAGCTCGCGGTACACCGCGGCCAGGAAATCCACACCCTCGAACCACCAGTGACCGAACAGCTCCGTGTCGAACGGTGCGACGACGACGCCGGCATCTTTCAACGCTCCCGCTCCGGGCGCCGCCGCGATTTCGGCGAGCAGGTGCGCGAAGTGGCGCGCATGGTCTCCGGCCCGGCCGCGCGCGGCCGCCGGGTCGTAAGGGCGCTTCGCGCCCAGGTCGACGTCGGGTCCCGTCACCCGCCACAGCTTGAGACCGCCGGGCCAGCGGATCTTGTGGAACTCGAGGTACCACTCGTCGCCGGGGTAGCCCTGGTGGCGGCTCCAGACCTGCATCGAGGAGCGAGGATCCCGCACCAAGGTGGCCACACCCCGCTTCGCCCGAGGCGGCGTCACCCGGTAGGCCTGGTAGGGCGAGCGCACCGCCGCGGTTGCGCGTTGCGACGAAGCGTCGTGCCGCTCCGCGTCGAACCGCTCCGCGCCCAACGGGATCTCGGCGTACATCCCGAGCGGCGTGCCGGCCCGCGCGAGATGCGCGTCGGTGAAGAAGTAGCGGAACCCGGCAGCCGCCAGGTGGTCCTCGATGCCGCGCCGCTTGCCGGCGCGCGGCCGGTAGGCGCACTCCGGCAGCCAGCAGCCCACCGGATCGCGGCCGAACAGCCGCCGGTGCTCGCTCCGCCCCAGCGTGAGCTGCAGCTGTACGCTCTCGTCGCGGGCGAGGAGCGGCAGATAGCCGTGCGTCGCCGCCGAGCCGATGATCTCCAGACGCCCGTCGTCCTGGAGACGGCGGAAGGCGGCCACAATGTCACGGTCCAGCGACTGAAACAGCTTCCGCAGTCGGCTCAACCGCGCCTTCCAGTAGTCGACGAGGGGCATGAGCGCCGCATCGCCGGTCGCGGCCAGCGCCGCCGGGGCTTCCCGGAAAACGGCCTCGCGTTGGTCGAAGAAGGCCTCGAGCTCCAGTGCGAATGCCGGGCTCGCGAGCTGGTTCGCGAGCACCGGCGTGAAGCCGATCGTCACCGGCGCCCGCGTGTCGTGGGGAGGGGCCGCGAGCTCCTGCAGCTGCTCGAGCAGGGGGAGGTAGCTGTCGAGCGCCGCTTCGCACAGCCAATCGCTGCCGTGCGGCCACCGCCCGTGATTCAGCACGTACGGCAAGTGGCTGTGCAGCGCGAGGACGAAATCCATTGCGCCCGCGGTCAGGCGGCAGTCGAGCGCGCGGCGAGCGCGCGGAGATAGACAGCCAGGTAGCGGGAGGCAGAGCCCTCCCAGCCGAACGCCAGCGCCATCACCTGGTGCATGATCTTGCGCCAGGCGGTCCGGTCCCGATAGCAGTCGAGCGCCCCCAACACCGCTTGCTCGAGCGCCGCGGAGGTGTATTCGGTGAACAGCACTCCCGTCTCCCCGTCCACGATGCTGTCGAGCAAGCCGCCTACCCGGCGGGCGACCGGGATCGTGCCGTAGCGCTGCGCCCGCATCTGGGTGAGCCCGCACGGCTCGTACAAGGACGGCATCAGCAGCAGGTCCGCCCCCGCGAGCAGCCCGTGCTCCAGGTGATCCGTGAAGGCGAACTCGACCGCCACCCGTTCGGGGGCCGCGGCGGCGAGCTCGGTCAGCGCCGCGTGATAGCGGTGCTCTCCTGCGCCAAGGAAGATGAACTGCGCGTCCGTCTTCCCCAGTAGGTCGGCTCCGAGCACGAGGTCGAGCCCCTTCTGCGACACGAGACGCGCGCTCATGCCGAACAGCGGCGCGTGGGCGCGCTGCGGCAAGCCGTAGGCGCGCTGCAACGCCGCCTTGCAGCGCCGCTTGCCCGCGAGCTCATCGATCGAGTAGGTCGCCGTGATGTGCGGGTCCGTCGCGGGATTCCACACTACCGGATCGATCCCGTTGAGGATCCCCACCACCCGGTCTCCCAGCTCGGTGAACTTCTCCTGCAGGCCGAACCCGCCTTCCGGCGTCAGCAGCTCTCGCGCATGGGTCGGACTGACGGTGACGGCCAGGTCCGCGAACGTCAGGCCACCTTTGAGAATGTTCATCCGGCCGTACCACTCGAACACCTGTGGGTTGTACAGCTCACCGGGTAGACCGAGGGCGGCCAGCGTCTCGGCAGGAAAATGGCCCTGGAATCCGGCGTTGTGCACCGACAGCACCGTGCCCAACCGGCGGTGGAGCGGCTCGCCCGCGAACACGGTGCGCAGGTACACCGGCGCGAGACCGGTGTGCCAGTCGTGTGCGTGCAGCACCTGCGCCTCGGGCGCGATCTGCGGCAACACCGTCAGCGCAGCCGCGGAGAAGAAGGCGAACCGCAGCGCGTTGTCCGGATAGTCTCCGGTGTCGTCGCCGTAGATCCCCGCCCGATCGAAGAAGTCGGGGTGCTCGATGAAAAAGACGTGCGGTCCGCCGGCGGCGCCGTCCTGCACGCGATACAGCCAGGCGGTCTCGGTCCGGTCGCCGAGCGTGACGGTGAACGGCGGTCCTGCCCGTTCCAGATTCGGCGCGGTCTCCCGCACCTGGCGGTACAGCGGCAGTACGACCGTCGTGGGCATGCCGACGGCTGCCTGGAAGCTGGCCAACCCGCTCACAGCCTCTCCCAACCCGCCGGTGCGCGCGAACGGCCAGTATTCGGCCGTCAGGTGGACCACCCCGATCCGCTCGGCCGCGGGGGCGGGAGGGCGCGGCGCAGGGACGGGGCCGGCCTTCGGGCGGGCCCTCGCTCTCGCACGCACGGGCTTCGGCGCTCGGATGCTCGTGAGCTGCTCCCTTCGAGTTTGACGGGCCCCGTTCAGGCGGTCGGAGGATCGTCGCCCGGCAGCTGACCCTTGATCGCCGGCACGTAATGTTCCGTCACGTACTGCCGCAACATGCGCCGGGCACTGAAACGCTGGCCCGCGACGCACAGCGCGTGCTTCATTTTTTCCATCCAGCCGAGCGGGACGTCGCGCGCATCCCGGGTGTAGAACAGCGGGACTACCTCGTCCTCCAGCAGGCGATACAACTGCTCGGCGTCGGCCGCGTCGGCGTCCGCTCCCTCCGGCACGCCCGGGATCGCCCAGCCGTTCGACCCATCGTAACCCTCGGCCCACCACCCGTCCAGCGTGCTGAGCTGCGGCACGCCGTTCAAGGCCGCCTTCATGCCACTGGTGCCGCACGCCTCGAGGGGCGGCCGCGGCAGGTTGAGCCAGAGGTCGACGCCCTGCACCAGATTGTGGCCGAGGTGCATGTCGTAGTCTTCGATGAAGGCGATTCGCCCCTCGAACCGCGCTTCCCGGGTGTGCGCATAGACGCGCTGGAGCACCTGCTTCCCGGGCTCGTCGCCCGGATGCGCTTTGCCGGCGAACACGATCTGCACCGGGCGCCAGGGGTTGACGAGCAAGCGCTGCAGCCGGTGAGGATCGCGGAAGATCAGGTCGGCCCGCTTGTAGGTCGCAAACCGGCGGCCGAAGCCGATGGTCAGGGCGTGATGATCGAGCAGCGTCCCCGCGCCTACGAGGTGCAAGGCCTCTTTCCACTGGTCCGCCCAACGCCGCCGCGCCTGTTCCCGGATGCCCCGCATCAGATGGGACTTGAGCTCGTTGTGCACCGCCCAGAGCGCGAAGTCATCCAGCTTGAGCATCCTGGCCCACACGGCCGGGTCGTCCACGTGCTGCCACCAGTCGGCACCGAGATGGGACTCGAGCAGGGCCACCACCCGGTTCGCCATCCACGTCGCGACATGGACGCCGTTGGTGATGTCCGTGATCGGCACCCGCGCGGCCTCGCGGTCCGGCCAAAGCGGGGCCCAGATGCGGCGGGACTCCTCGCCGTGACGCCGCGACACCGCGTTCACCCGCGCCGAGAGGCGGATCGCGGCGACCGACATGTGAAAGCGGTCGTGGTCGAGCGCCGGGTGATGGCCGAGGCGGAACACGTCTTCCCGTCTCACCCCCATCTCCTGCCACACGGGACCCGTGCACTGCTCCACCTGCTCGGGGGAGAAGGTGTCGTGCCCCGCCGGCACGGGCGTGTGGGTCGTGAATACGCTGGTCGCGCGCACCCGACGAACCGCGTCCGCAAACGAGGCCCCACTCGCCACGAGCTCACGCACCCGCTCGACCAGCATAAAGGCGGCGTGTCCTTCGTTCGCGTGCCACACGGCGGGGTCGTATCCTAAGGTACGCAACACCCGCACGCCCCCGACTCCCAAGATCCATTCCTGGCGGAGTCGCAGGTCGGGCCCACCGGCGTAAAGCCGGTGGCACAGCTGGCGATCGGCGGGGTCGTTCTGCTCGTGGTCGGTGTCCAACAGAAAAATCGGCACCCGGCCCACCATGACTCGCCACGCCCCGATGCTCACCGCACGCCCGGACAAACGCACTGTGGCGAGGCAGGGATCGCCGTGCGGCCCGCGCACCGGCTCGAGCGGCGTTGCGGCCAGGTCGAACCGCTCCTCCGCGTCCTCCTGCCACCCGTCGAGCCGGAGCCGCTGATCCGAGTAACCTTTGATATAGAACAACCCCACGCCGAGGAGCGGCACGCCCAGGTCGGACGCCGTCTTACAATGGTCTCCCGCGAGAACGCCGAGGCCCCCCGAGTAGATCGGCACCGAGGCGTGCAGCCCGAACTCGGCACAGAAGTAAGCGATTGTCCGCTGCGCGAGGTCCGGATAGGTCGTCTCGAACCAGGTATCGTGCGTGTCGGCGACCCATCCGTTCCACTCGATGAGCGCGTCGTAGCGCTCCAGGAAGGCGGGGTCCTGCGCACAAGCCGCCAGCCGCGCCGGATCCACCCGGCGCAGCTGCTCGATCGGGTTGTGGCGCGTGAGGTGCCAAAGCGCTCCGTCCAGCATCCGGAACAGCGCTCGGGCATCGCGACTCCAGCTCCACGAGAGGTTGGTCGCGACGGCGGCGAGTCCGCTAATGCGTTCGGGAAGGCGTGGGCGGCGCGTTTCGGGTTGGCTCATCGCGCCTGCAAGTTAAGCGAGGAAGGGGCGCGGCGGCGAGGGAGGCAGGGCCTGGTGGCGCGGTGCGCTCGTGGCGATCCTATGCTCCGTTCTGGACCGGTTCAGCCATGCCCGAGCTCCCCGACATCGTGGCGTACCTCGCAGCGCTGCAATCGCGCGTCGTCGGAGCGCGGCTCGAGCGGCTCCGCATCTCGAGCCCCTTTCTGCTCCGGTCGGTCGACCCGCCGCCCGAGGAGCTCGCGGGCCGCGTCCTGCGGCGGCTCGAGCGGCTCGGGAAGCGTATCGTCCTCTGCCTCGACGACGACTACTTCGTGATCCTGCATCTCATGATCGCCGGCCGGCTGCGGTGGCGCGCGCCCGACGCGCCGATCCCCAAACGCCTAGGACTGGCGGCCTTCGATTTTCCCGCCGGTACGGTCCTCCTTACCGAAGCAGGCAGCAAGCACCGCGCCTCACTCTATCTCGCGCGCGGCGCGGCGGGTCTCGCCGCACACGACCCCGGCGGCATCGACGTGCTCGCGGCCGACCGCGCGGCGTTCGGGGCGGCGCTGACGCGGGAGTCCCACACCCTCAAACGGGCGCTCACCGACCCACGCCTCTTCTCAGGAATCGGCAACGCCTACTCCGACGAGATTCTGCACGCCGCGCGGCTGTCGCCGCTCAAGCTCACCACGCAGCTCACCATAGAAGAAGTCGACCGACTGCATCGCGCCACGCACGATACGTTGAGCGCGTGGATCGAGCGCCTCCGCGCCCAGGCGGGCGATGGGTTCCCCGAAGGGGTCACCGCCTTCCGGGAAGGCATGGCGGTGCACGGCCGCTATCGCAAACCGTGTCCGGTGTGCGGCTCGCCGGTGCAGCGGATCCGCTACGCCGAAAACGAGGTGAACTACTGCGCGACGTGCCAGACCGGCGGGCGGGTGCTCGCCGATCGGGCGCTGTCGCGGCTGCTGCAGGAAGACTGGCCGCGCTCGTTGGAGGAGTGGGAAGCGCGGCTGCCGGGGCCTGCTTAATCCATCGCCGTCGCGGCGGCAGGGGTCACCGTGACCCGCAGGACCTCGGACACCTTCGGATACGCGAATCCGTCCTTCACATCGCGTGCGAGCTGCACCGGCTTGCGCTCCGCAGCGCCGGTATTGGGAGCCTTCTGCCGGGGCGCCTGGTCTGGACCGAGTCCCGGCTCCTGGTTCACTTCGGTACCAGCGTCCCACAAATAGATCAGGGAGGTGATGTCGCCGCTCATCACGTCACCCTTCGAGTCGAACAGCTGGATCCCACGGTCGCCGGGCGCCAGGAACAGGTCGTTCGACTGGCCGAACATGGTCGCGAACGTGAGCCTCTGGCCCGGCTCCACCGTGACGGTGAACTCGAAGGCCTTCCCAGGTGTAGCGGGTCCGGGCGTCGCGTCGCCGACCGGAATCAGGAACGTGCCGCTCGCCTCGATCCCCCGCTGGCGCTGCACGGCCGCCGCCAGGTCCGCCGGATTGCCGTCCTCAGCGAGTGCTTCGAGGCCCTTGCCACGATCCTTCGCGCCGGCGGTGAACAGCGGCTCCGGCTCGCTGTGCACGACCCACAACCCGGGAGCGTTCGGCGCGGGCGCCGTCTGTCCGTTGGAAAGCTTGAGCGTGGTCGCGGTCGACACGTTCTCGACCCGGACCTTGAAGGTCGTGCGGCGCGCGGGCCCGGTATGGGGCATGTACCCGAAGGGCGTGCCCTGCGCGTGCGCCAGTGCCGGCAGGACCAGCGTCGCGACCCAGAGCGAGAACAAGCGTGACATGCGGTGTGCCTCCTCGAGGAGTGAACTACTGGGCGACCGCGAGCGGTGCGGTCCCGAAGTTGACGCTGAACCGGCGGCACCAGATCGTCGCGGCGCGGTATTGCGACAGATCGAGGTCGGTGGGGACGTCATAGTTCTGGTCACCGACGTTGCCCTTGATCGATCCGAGATCTACGAAACCTGCCCGCTTGACGGCCGCGTCTTCCTGGACGTCGCCGGCAGCGACGAGGTACACGTGCACGTCCGGGCCGTTGGAGGTGGCGAACTCGGTCAGTCGCAACACGCGCTTGCCGTCCGGGAGCCGGTAGATGGTGGCGAGCCCTTTCGTTTCGTGTGCGTTCGTGTGGAACCGGCCGGCGGCGAGCGATACCGAGGCCGACGCTACGGCCGCCTGAGCCTGGGACCCTGCCGGAAACGCCTCGCTCACGGTCTTATTGACGAACAGGCGCTCGGGCCGGAACGCGTACCACGCGCCCACAGCGACGACGGCGGTCGAAATCGTGATGATCCTCCTGCGCGAAACCATGCGATCTCCTTGCGGGTGTGTGTTGGCGCGGGGCTATAATGCGGCCGTCCACCGGATGGTTCCCCGAAAGGCAAAGGGCCCGGAGTCGCTCCGGGCCCTCACCCGTCTCGTGCCGCTCTCTCAGGAGTGGCAGGTCGGCTGAAGCTCACTCGTCTCGACGAGCTCGGGACGATGACAGCTGGGGACGAGCTCCTGAGTTTCGATGATCTGCATGGTTCCTCCCGAGAGTAGGTTTGGACGCTCCCTGAAAGCGGATACACCCCGGGGCACCGGGGCTGTGGACCAGCTATAATGCGGCTTCGCATCCGTGGGTTCCCACCTACTGCGCCAGCATGGTGCCCGTCGAGGCTGAGCCCCCTTTTGCGATCCGCCCGACCCGGCGTCTGGCAGCCGGAAGCCGTTACGATATGATTAGGCGGGTCGGTCAGAGTGCGGTCTGAGCCCACCTTCCGTGGCCTGAGCCGGTCCCCCGGCTGAGACCTCGCGGCGTGGGTCAGCACCACGTCGAGCGCGGTCGAGGGCTATGCTGGTTCACGGCTTCACCGTCACCGAAGAGGTCTATCGCGGCCGCACGCGCGTCGTCTACCGCGGGCGGCGCCACCGGGACGGCGTCGCGGTCATCCTCAAGACTTTCGCCGATGGCGCCCGCGCCTCGATAGCGGACGCGACGCTGCGCCGCGAGTACGACTTGATCAAGGATCTCGAGATACCCGGCGTGGCGCGGGCGTATGGTCTCGCCGCGCGTGGGGACGGGCCGGTGCTCGTGCTCGAGGATGTCGGCGGCGAGCGCCTCAAGACGCTACTCGCAGCGGGGCGGCTCGACGTCCGGACCGCTCTTCAGCTGGGCGTCCAGCTCGCCGACACCATCGCGGCGTTGCACCGGCGCGACATCATTCACAAGGACATCAACCCGAACAACATCCTGGTCGACCGGGCGGCAGGGCGCGCCACGCTGATCGACTTCAGCATCGCGTCGCGGCTGCCCTTCGAGCACCGGCCGGCGAGCCACCCGAGCGTGCTGCAGGGCACCCTCGCGTACATGTCGCCCGAGCAGACGGGCCGCATGAACCGCGACGTGGACCACCGGACCGACTTCTACTCGTTCGGGGTCACGCTCTACGAAATGCTGACCGGCCGGCTGCCGTTCGACTCCGAGGATCCCTTGGAAGTCGTGCATTGTCATATCGCGAGGACGCCGGTGGCGCCGAGCGCGGTGGACGGCGGCATTCCCGGTCCCCTCTCGGACATCGTGATGAAGCTGCTCGCGAAAACGGCCGAGGACCGCTACCAGAGCGGCTTCGGGCTGCGGGAAGACCTCGCTCGGTGTCTCGCCGAGTGGGAGGCGACGGGCCGGATCGAGGGCGTGGTCCCCGGGCAGACCGACCTCGCGGACCGTTTCGTCATCCCGCAGCGCTTGTACGGGCGGGACGTCGAAGTCGCGACGCTGCAGGCCGCGTTCGAGCGCGCCTCGTCCGGAGCCGCGGAGCTGTTGCTCGTGTCCGGGTATTCCGGGATCGGCAAGACGTCCCTCATCCACGAGCTGCACAAGTCGCTCACCCACCGGCGTGGGTACTTCATCGCGGGGAAGTTCGACCAACTGGTGCGCAACACGCCCTATGGCGGTCTGGCGCAGGCATTCCGGGGACTCGTGCAGCAGCTGTTGACGGAGAGTGAAGAGGCGGTGCGCGGGTGGAAAGGGGCGCTGCTCGCCGCGCTCGGGGGCAACGCGCAAGTCATCATCGACGTCATTCCCGCCGTGGAGCTCGTGGTCGGGAAGCAGCCCCCCGTGCCGCTCTTGGGAGCACCGGAGTCCCAGAACCGCTTCAACCTCCTGTTTCAGAAGTTTCTCGGGGTGTTCGCCACGCCGGAGCGGCCGCTGGTGATCTTCCTCGACGACCTGCAGTGGGCCGATGCGGCCACTCTCGCGTTGCTGCGAACGCTGCTCGGCAACACCGACCTCAACGGGTTGTTGGTCATCGGCGCCTACCGCGACAACGAGGTCACCGACCGGCACCCGCTGATGCTGACACTGGGCGAGATTCGCGTCGCCGGCACGCCGGTACGGGAGATCACGCTGGGGCCGCTGCCGCCGGCGCACCTCACGCAGTTCATCGCGGACACCCTGCACATCGATGGCGATCGGGCCAGGCCACTGGCGGATCTCGTGCTCTCGAAGACCGCCGGCAATCCCTTCTTCGTCACCCAGTTCCTGAAGACGTTGCACCAAGAGGAGCTCGTCGTTTTCGACTACTCCGCCGGGCACTGGCATTTCGATCTCGCCCGCATTCGCCGGATGGACATCACGGACAACGTCGTGGACCTGATGGCCGCGAAGATCCGCAGGCTGCCCGCGCCCACCCAAGAGATGCTCAAGCTCGCGGCGTGCATCGGAAACCGCTTCACCCTGCCCATCCTCGCCACCGTCAGCGCCAGCACGGCGGAGGCGGCGGCATGCAACCTGTGGGGTGCCGTGGCACAAGGCCTGGTCGTGCCGCTCGACGAGGCTGCCAGCGCCGCCGGGGAGGAGGCCCGGGACGCGGCGCTGAGCGTGTCACAGACGTACAAGTTCCTGCACGACCGCGTGCAGCAGGCGGCGTACGCGCTGATCGCTGACGAGGCGAAGCGGCAGGTGCACCTCACGGTGGGGCGGCTGATGCTGTCGCACTGTCCCGCCACCGAGCTCGAAGAGCGGATCTTCGACATCGTGCACCACTTGAATCTCGGGTGCGGCCTGATCGCGGAGGACGCGGAGCGCGTCGCCCTCGCACGGCTCAACTTGAGCGCCGGGCAAAGAGCCAAGTCCTCGACCGCCCACGAGGCGGCGCTGGGTTACCTGACGGCGGGCCTGCGCCTCGTCAGTGAAGAGTTGTGGGACTCGGAGTACGACCTCGCCTTCGCCCTGCATCTCGAGGCCGCCGAGTGCCTGTACCTGTGCGGGAGGTTCGACGAAGCGGAGCAGCAGTTTGGGTTGCTCCTCCGCCAGGCGGCGACCACGCTGGATAAGGCGAGAGTATACCGCCTACGCAGCGTCCAGTACGAGAACATGTCGCGCTACCCCGATGCCCTGACGAGCGCCCGCGAGGGCCTGAGTCTGTTCGGCGTGTCGTTCCCTGACTCGGCCGAGGAGAAGCAGGCCGCGCTGGAGCGCGAGATCGCTGCCATTCAGGCTTTGCTGGGCCAACGCAGCATCGCCTCGCTCCTCGACCTCCCGGTGATGGCCGACCCCGAGATCCGGATGGTCATGAATGTTCTGACGGACATCTGGGCCTCGGCGTACATCGTGGGAGACCCGGTGCTGGCGCGCCTGATCTCCGCCACGATGGTGCGCCTCTCGCTGGTCCACGGCAATCTGGAAGAGTCGGCCTACGGGTATGTGACGCATGCGATCACGGTCGGACCGGTGCGTGGGGACTACGAGTCGGCTTACGAGTTCGGCAGACTGGCGCTGCGCGTGAATGAGCGCTTCAACGACTCCAGACGGCGGGCCAAGATCTATCAGCAGTTTCACGCGCACGTGAACCTCTGGCGGCAGCCGCTGCACACCTGCGTGCCCTACGCGCGCGAGGCCTGCCGGAGCGGCCTCGAGAGCGGCGATTTCCTCTATGCCGCGTATGGTGCGAGCACGGAAGCCTGGCCCGCGATGCTCGCAACCCAGGACCTCGCACAATTCGTCCGCGATTACCTGCCGAACGTCGCGCTGATCAAGCGACTGAAAGCCGCCGGCTTCGCCGATTCCCTCAAAATCATCTTGAACTGGGCGCGGGCGTTGCAGGGGAAGACCAGAGCGCCCCTCTCGCTGTCGGACGAAGCGATCGACGAGAACGAATACGTGGAGGCATACCGCGGGAACGCGTTCTTCACGACGTTTCACGCAGTCGCCAAGCTGCAGCTCTGCTACCTGTTTGGTGAGTATCGCACGGCACTGGACGCCGCCGAAATCGCCCGCGGGGTGGTGTATCGTCTCTCCGGAACGATCTGGCCCGTCACGTTCGATTTCTGGAACGGCCTCACGCTCGCCGCAAACTACGCTGACGCCGCGGAGCACGAGCGAACGACCTATCTCAAGGAGATGGAGAAGGCGCGAGCAGCGTTTGCGATACTGTCGGAGCACTGCCCGGAGAACTTTCTCTGCCAATCGCTGCTGCTCTCGGCGGAGGTCGAGCGCATCGCGGGCCGTCACCCGTCGGCGCTGGACCTGTATGAGCGAGCCATCCGGTACGCCGGAGAGACGGGCATGATCCAGCACCAAGCTCTGGCGAACGAACTGTGCGCCAGGTTCTGGCTGGAGCGGCGGCAGGCGAACGTCGCCGCCGTCTTCTTGGCCGAGGCCCGGCTCGCCTACCTGGAATGGGGCGCGAACGCGAAGGTGCAGGACCTCGAGCGCCGCTACCCCGAGTTGCTCGCACAGCGCGGGGTGCGAGGCGCAGAGCGGCCGGCCGAGGCAGTGCCCGACACGCCGACGCCGCTCTCGACCACCGAGACCAAGCCGGCCGACCTCGACGCCGCGAGCGTCATGAAGGCCGCGCAGGCCATCGCCGGCGAGATCGAGCTCGAGCGCCTGCTCGCCAAGCTGATGCGGATCCTGATCGAGAGCGCCGGCGCTCGTAAAGGCTTCCTCGTCCTCGAGCAGGACGGCCACGCGCTCATCCAAGCGCGCGGCTCGGTCGATGCGCCGGACGTGACGGTGCTGCAAGGGACGCCCGTCGCCGCCAGTCGTGACCTCGCGCCGGCCATCGTGAATTACGTCTGGCGGACGTCGGAGAGCGTGGTGCTGGCGGATGCGGCGCACGACCATACGTACGGGAGCGATCCCTACATCGCGCGCAACCGGCCGAAGTCCGTCCTGTGTGCGCCGGTGCTGAACCAGAGCCGCCTGGTCGGCGTCGTGTACCTGGAGAACGACCTGACGACCGGCGCATTTACCCCGGACCGCATCCAGGTGCTCCAGATGCTCTCCGCCCAGGCTGCGATCGCGATCAGCAACGCCCGCCTGTTCGCCGAAGTGTCGCAGCTGCGGGACCGGCTGCAGGCGGAGAACGTCTATCTACACGAGGAGATCAAGACGCAGCAGGGATTCGCAGACCTGGTGGGTCAGAGCCCCGCGCTCACGGCCGTACTCCGCAAGGTCGAGCAGGTCGCGCCGACCGACACCACCGTGCTGATCCTGGGGGAGACCGGCACGGGCAAAGAGCTGATCGCGCGGGGCATCCATCGCCTCAGCCGGCGCCGGGAGCGGCCGCTCGTGACGGTGAACTGTGGAGCGATTGCCCCGGGCTTGGTGGAAAGCGAGCTGTTTGGGCACGAGAAAGGCGCGTTCACGGGCGCCGTGTCGCGCCAGATCGGGCGGTTCGAGCTCGCCGACGGGGGCACCATCTTCCTCGACGAGATCGGCGACCTGTCGCTGGACCTGCAGATCAAGCTGCTGCGCGTCCTCCAGGAGGGAGAAGTCGAGCGCGTGGGCGGCTCGCGCACGATCAAACTCGACGTGCGCGTCATCGCCGCCACGCACCGCGACCTCCCCGAGGCGGTGCGGACCGGTCGGTTCCGCTCGGATCTCTTCTACCGGCTCAACGTCTTCCCGATGGTGACGCCGGCGCTGCGCGACCGCAAAGAGGACATCCCGCTGCTCGTCCGACACTTCGCGCTGCACTACGGCGTAAAGCTCGGGAAGCGGATCGACGCCATCCCGAAACGGACGCTCGACGCGCTCACCGCCTACGACTGGCCGGGGAACATCCGCGAGCTACGCAACGTCATCGAGCGTGCCCTCATCATCACGCCCGGCACGACGCTTGAGCTGCGCGACTGGGCGCCCGGCGAGACCGCCGCCACCGAAGCGAGGCTCCGCAGCCTGGAAGACGTCGAGCGGGACTACATCATCAGCGTGCTCGAGCAAAAGAGCTGGCGCGTCAGCGGCCCCAAGGGCGCCGCGAGCCTGCTCGGCCTCAAGCCGACGACCCTAGAAGCTCGCATGAAAAAGCTCGGCATCCAGCGACCGCCCGCACCAGCTCCCAATATTTCGTGACGGTCCCAGTCGATTGGGAAATCGTCAGCCGACGCTGCTTCGGCTGACCACGTCACCTTCCCACCAACAACCAGCCGGGCAACGACATACGCGACCTGCAGCGGGATCGTCCCCCGCGGCACAGTCCGTGCCCCTTTGGCTTGGAGCGGCGTACACAGGGGGATGTCAATTCTGCGACTCACGCGAGTTCCACGAGACGGCTCTACAGTCGGGGTGCGAGCCGAAGGCACGATCGTGGGAGAATGGGTGACACTGCTGGAGCGCGAGTGCGCCGCTGCCGCCCGGGAATACGGTGCTGTCGATCTCGACATGGCTGGAGTGACCTACGTGGACGGGATGGGCGTCATGACGTTGAAGCGGCTCGGACTGGCCCGGGTAACCATCAGCAACTGTCCGCCCTTGATCCGGGAGTTGCTCGACGGCGGAGCGGCGTCGTGACCGGGGCCGGCGTGACCGTGAGTGCCGAGCAGACGCCTGCGGAGCCCGCGCGTACATCCGCTGCCCCGTTCGGTGCTCTGCTGACGCCGCTGTTGCCCACCGCCTATCGTGCGGCGCTGTACATGACCAGGAACCAGGCGGACGCTGAGGACCTGGTACAAGAGGCGGTGCTGCTCGCCCTCAAAGGGTTCGCCGGGTTCGAGGCGGGCACGAACTTCAAGGCCTGGTTCATGCGGATCCTCACGAACGCATTCTACGCGCGAGGTCGACGGGCTCGGTCGGTGGGCGAGACCGTGTCGTTCGACGAGGTGCCCCCGCTCTACCTCTATGCGAACACGGCGGCCGCGGGGCTGCACGTCAGCGATTCGAACCCGGCGGCGACGTTCCTCAGCAAGCTGGGCGTCGAGCAGGTCGCCGCCGCCATTCAGGCCCTCCCGGCCGAGTACCGGACGGCCGCGGCGTTCTACTTCGTCGACGACCTGACCTACAGCGACATTGCGGACGCCCTCCAGTGCCCGGTCGGTACCGTCCGATCCCGCATTCACCGCGCGCGGAGACTGCTGCAGCGCACGTTGTGGACCCTGGCCGTCGAGAGCGGGATCGTGCACGCGGCGTGATCCCCCCGGAGGGAACACGGCTCATGGCACCTGCGATCCCTTCACCGGCGTCGCCCAAACGGTTTGCCCGCGAAGAGCTGCTCTTCGTGACGTCGGTGCTGCTCGGCAGTGTCTCAGGGCTCCTGACGCGACAGCTCCTGGCCCACTGGGTGAGCGACGGAGTCGCCGCCAACGCCGCGCTCGCCTTAGCCACGACTCTGACCGGAGCGACGCACGCCCGCCTCGCGCATCGTCGCTCGATCGGCTCCCTGCTGCCGAACGTCGTGGTGGGTGGGCCGCTAGCCTACGTTGTGATGCGAGGTATCCACGCGCTGCTAGGCTCCTGACGGCCGCTGCCACGGCCAACGGCCGTCGACCTCGAGCTCCAGCGAGAAGCTCAGGAACGTTCGGATCAGGACGATCAGGCCCAGCACGCCCAGGTTCCGGAAGGTCGGGGCGACCGCGACCGTACCGATGATGTCGGCGGCGACGAGGAATTCGAGGCCCAGCAGGATGGCCCGGCCGAGGTTCTCCCGGTAGCGGTGATAGGCATCCGCGAACTGCTCGGTGCGCGACACGCGCCGCAGGAACAGGCCCGTAGCGACCACTCCGCCCAGGACGATGATGGCGATCCCGACCGACTCGATCGCCGTCGCGATCCGGAGAACCGTCTGCTCAGACAAGGGTCGTGAACAGGCTGTTGAAGGCTTCCGCGAGCGTCGGGTGCGCGAACACCGCGTCTCGCAAGACCGTGTAGCGGAGCTTCCCCATCATCGCGAGCTGCAACGCCGCCATCATCTCTCCGCCTTCGATGCCGAGCACGGCGGCGCCCAGGATCTGGTCCGTCTCCGCATCGACGACGGCCTTCAGGAAGCCCCGCGGCTCGTCCATCTCCAGCGCCCGCGCTACGTAGCTCATCGGCAGCTTCGCCACCCGGATGGTGCGCCCCGTCGCCCGGGCTTCCGTCTCACTCAACCCGATACGGCCAAGCTGCGGATCGATGAATACCGTGTTAGGCACCAGGCGGTCGCGGGTCGAGGCATTACCGCCCTCGAGCAAATTGGTACGGATGATGCGGAAGTCGTCGTACGAGATGTGGGTGAACGCCGGCCCGCCCTTGACGTCGCCCAGAGCGTAGACGCCCGGCACGCCGGTCTCCAGCCGCTCGTTGACCTTGATGAAGCCGTGCTTGTCGGTTTCGACGCCGGCAGCCCCCAGGTTGAGGGCCTCCGTGTTGGGTGACCGGCCCGTCGCGAACAAGAGGTGGGAGCCGAGGAGGGCCCGCTCGTCCCCGCCGTTGTGCACGGCGAGCCGGATGCGCCCGTCGCCCGCGGGCTCGACGGACGCCGCCTTCGTGTCGAGCAACACCTCCACGCCGTCCTCGCACAGGATCTTGCGGATCTCCTCCGCGACGTCCGCGTCCTCGCGCGGCGCGAGCTGGGTGGCGCGCTGGACGATCGTTACGCGACTGCCGAAGCGGCGGAACATCTGCCCGAACTCGAGTCCGATGTATCCGCCTCCCAGAACCAAGAGGTGTTCCGGCAGTTCGGCCAGCTCCATGATGGAGGTGGAGTCGAGCGTCGGGACGCTTTCGATCCCCGGCAGGGCCGGGCGAGTCGGCCGGCCGCCGGTGTTGATGAAGATCAAGGGGGCGCTGAGGCCCCGAGTCCCGCCCGCGCGCCGGAGCTCGACCGTGTCGGGGCCGGCGAAACGCGCCTCGCCCAACAGCAGGTCCAGCCCGGCGGTGGTCGTGATGCGACGCTCGCTGCCCGAGCGGAAGCTGTCTACGATGTTGCGCTTGCGCTGTCGCACTCCCGCCATGTCGACCGTGACGCTGCCCGCCCGCACGCCGTAGTCGCTGGCGCGGCGGGCGAGATATGCCACCCGGGCGCTCGCCACCATCGTTTTGGTCGGGGTGCAGCCCTCGTTGATGCAGGTACCGCCGACGTGGACGCGCTCGATCAGCGCGGTCCGGCGGCCCGCCCGCGCGAGCGCGCCCGCCAGCGGTCCGCCCGCCTGGCCGGCTCCGATGATGATGGCGTCGTACTGGATCGTAGCGTCCATGGCCGATCTCGCGCAGAGAGTCTTGAACGGAGTGTCACGCGCGAATGCGCGGGCGGGCCAAAAAGTTCCCGGCTGAAGGCGCCCGCGCTGGGAACCGTTCGTGTGGCAAACGCATTCTAGCCGCGACCGGCGAACCCGAGGAGTCGCCTTCATCGCGTTGATGACGGGAGGGACAGATGCGAGTCGCAACGCTGGCTGACCGCTGCGAGGTGCACCTGAGAGAGATTGGATACGGCATGCTGGACGTCGGGACCTGCGGCGCCGATCCGGAGGACGGCGTCGACGGCCCCGACGCGGTTGATGCGCTCGGCGCCGCGCTGTACCAGCGGCTCGCCGAGCGCGGGGTGTTGTAGCTCGGTTGCGCCGCCATTGAGGGAGGTGCACTATACGCGATGCTCGGGTGGTCGCAGTGGACGGGATCGTCGGGGCCGCTGGCGTTGTTGGTGGCGCTGGCGCTGATGGGGCGGTCGCGCACCGAGCCCGCGGCTCCTACGCCCGAGGGGCTCGACGACCTGCTCAAGCCGCTGCTCGAGCGGGCGTACGGGCTCGCGCTGCGCCTGCTACGGAACCGGGCGGACGCCGAGGACCTGGTGCAGGACGCAGCCCTGGGCGCCTGCCGCGGGTTCGGGACGTTCCAGCCAGGCACCAACTTCAAAGCCTGGTTCTTCCGCATCCTGACCAACTGTTACTATGCCCGCCACCGACGCCAGCGACATGAGGGGCCGCCCGTCGATTTCGACGAAACGCCGGAGCTGTACCTGTACAGCCAGACGGCGGAGCGCGGCCTGCACGAGGGCTCGGCCGATCCTGCACAGGCCCTGCTTAACCGGCTCGACGGCGAGCAGATCGCGGCAGCGCTGCAAGTCCTGCCGGAGGAGTACCGCGTCGTGTCGACGCTCTACTTCATCGAGGACTTCTCTTACGAGGAGATCGCCGGCATCCTCGGGATTCCCGTCGGGACCGTGCGATCGCGCCTCCACCGCGGTCGCAAGATCCTGCAGAAGCAGCTGTGGCGCGTCGCGGTCGAGCGCGGCGTCGTTCCCCAGGCGACCAAGGAGCGCGCATGAGCGCGGTTGATCGCTATACCTGCGAAGAGGTGTTCCGGCGGCTCAACGACTATCTCGACCGGGAGCTATCGCCGGCCGAGATGGAGCTGGTGAAGGAGCACCTCGCGACCTGCGCGCAGTGCGCCAGCGAGCACGCCTTCGAAGCGAGCGTGCTGCAGGAGCTGAAGAGCAAGCTGCGGCGAATCGACCTGCCGCGTTCGTTGGTAGACAAAGTCGAAGCGATCCTCTCCGATTCGCGCCGCGGAGACCGCTAGGCCAGCGCCAGTCCGACCGCCTCGCGCACGCCCTTCGCTTTATCCAGGTGCCGGCAGCCGCCCAGCACCGCGCGCCGAAACATCGCTCCGGCGAGATTGGCACCGCCCAGATCCGTCTCGTTCAGCGCCGCGTGCATGAAATCGGCGTCGCCGAGGTCGGCATCACTCAGATCAGTCTGGATGAGCACCGCGCAGACCAGGCTTGCGTACCGCAGCCGGGCGCCCGCCAGACCGGCGAAGTTCAGGCTCACCTCGTCCAGCTCCGCCCCCGTGAAATCCGCACCCGGAAACGACCCGTAGCTCAAGTCGGCGCGAGGCAGGATCGCGTCGGTGAAGTCCGCTCCAGCCGCGGCCGCGAACCGCAACGTCGCGCGCGTCAGGTCGGCCCGCCGCAGGCTGGCCTTCGCGAGATTCACACCCAATAACTTGGCGTCGAGCATCACGACGCCGTCGAGCGCGGCACCAGTCAAGGTCGCGCCGCTCAGGTCCGCAGCCGTCAGGTTCGCGCCGCTGAGCGTCGCGCCCGAGAGATCGGAGATGCAGAGGTCCGCGCCGCGGAGATCTGCCCCGCTCAGATCCGCGCCGCGCAGGTCGGCGTGATGCAGCCGGGCCCCCCGCAGCTGCCGGCCCGCCAGCGAGGCGCCCGGCAGCTCGAAAACGATCTCCCCGGTTTCCCTGTGATGGATCTGCATGGTGCTCCCCGCTCGGGTCTCGTCGACGGGAACCTATCGGTGTCCGGTTGCATTTCCAGCCCCGGAGCGACACCGTCAGCACGCCCAGGAGATCCGCACGTATGCCCGCAGAAGAGCTGGCTCGCCTGCAGGAAGCAACGCAGCAACAGCCCTGGAAGCGCTGGGGCCCGTACTTGTCCGAGCGCCAGTGGGGGACGGTGCGCGAGGACTACTCACCGGACGGCACCTGCTGGGAGTACTTCTCTCACGACCACGCCCGCAGCCGCGCCTACCGCTGGGGCGAGGACGGCCTGCTCGGCATCTGCGACGACCAGTGCCGCCTCGCGTTCGCGCTCGCCCTGTGGAACGAGCGTGATCCGATCCTTAAGGAGCGGCTGTTCGGGCTCACGGGACCCGAGGGCAATCACGGCGAGGACGTGAAAGAGCTGTACTACTACCTCGACTCGACGCCCACTCACTCGTACCTGAAAGCGCTCTACAAGTACGCCCAGGCGCCCTACCCGTATGAACGGCTCGTGGAGGAAAACCGCGGCCGGGGCAAAGACGCCCCGGAGCTCGAGCTGGTCGACACCGGCGTGTTCGACGACCAGCGCTACTTCGACGTGCTCGTGGAATACGCGAAAGCCGCACCGGAGGATGTCCTCGTCCGGATCACCGTCGCGAACCGAGGTCCGGAGCAGGCGACGATTCACGTCCTGCCCTCCCTCTGGTTCCGCAACACCTGGGACTGGGGCCGCGAGGGGGACAACTTCCCGCCCCGGCCGGTCCTGCGGCGGGCCGGCCCCGCCGAGATCGCCGCCGAGCATCCGACCCTCGGTGCCTACCGCCTCGCGGCGGACCAGGGCCCGGCCAACGAGCCGCCGCGGCTGCTCTTTACCGAGAACGCATCCAACTTGACGCGGCTGTTCGGCGTCCCGAACCCCGCCCCGTACGTGAAGGACGCGTTCCACACGCTCGTGATCGAGGGCGACGAGGGCGCGGTCAACCCGGCGGAGCACGGCACCAAGGCGGCCGCCTGGTACCGCCTCAAGGTCGGCGCTGGGGGAGAGGCCCAGCGCATCATGGAGGCGGATCGGTTCCACACGGCGCTCACGCCAGCGGCGGCGACGCCCGAGGAGCGCACCGTGCTGCGGCAGGCGCGCGCCGGCCTGCTCTGGTCCAAGCAGGTCTACTACTACGACGTCCCCGAATGGCTCGCCGGGGATCCCGCCCAGCCACCGCCTCCGGCCGCGCGGCGCTCGGGGCGGAACGCCGACTGGACGCACCTCAACAACCTCGACGTCATCTCGATGCCGGACAAGTGGGAGTACCCGTGGTACGCGGCGTGGGATCTGGCATTTCACATGATTCCCTTCGCCAAGCTCGATCCCGAGTTCGCGAAACATCAGCTGGTGCTGCTGCTGCGCGAGTGGTACATGCACCCCAACGGACAGATCCCGGCGTACGAGTTTGCGTTCGGCGACGTCAACCCGCCGGTGCACGCCTGGTCGTGCTGGCGCGTGTACAAGATGACCGGGCCGCGAGGGGCTCGCGACCGGTTGTTCCTCGAGCGCACCTTTCAGAAGCTGCTGCTCAACTTCACGTGGTGGGTGAACCGCAAGGACCCCGAGGGGAAGCACCTTTTCGCGGGAGGCTTCCTCGGCCTCGACAACATCGGCGTGTTCGACCGTTCGCGCCCGCTTCCCACGGGAGGCCATCTCGAGCAGGCGGACGGCACCGCCTGGATGGCCTTCTACTGTGCGACGATGCTGTCCATCTCCCTCGAGCTCGCGAGCGAAGATCCCGCCTACGAGGACATCGCGACGAAGTTCTTCGAGCACTTCGTCGCGATCACCGACGCGATCAACACGCTGGGCGGCACCGGGCTGTGGGACGAGGTCGACGGGTTCTACTACGACCAGCTGGCGATGGACGGGAGGAAGACCGCGCTCCGGGTCCGCTCGATGGTCGGTCTCGTGCCCCTGATCGCCTGCGAGATCGTCGAGACCGAGACCTTGAAGCGGCTTCCCGATTTTGCGCAGCGGATGGAGTGGTTCATCAAGAACCGCAGCGATCTGGTCAGGCATATCTCGATGTGCGAGCCGTCGCACGACGACCCGCACCGCCACCGCCTGCTCGCCCTGCCGCGCCGCGAGCGGCTGGAGCGCGTGCTCCGCTACGTCCTCGACGAACGCGAGTTCCTGTCTCCTTACGGGATCCGGTCTGTCTCGAAGGTGCACCAGGACCGGCCCTACGTCCTCCAGGCCGGCGGGCAAGAATACCGGGTGGACTATGTGCCCGGGGAGTCCAACACGGGGCTGTTCGGTGGGAACTCCAACTGGCGCGGTCCGATCTGGTTCCCGTTGAACTACCTGCTGATCGAGGCGCTGGAGCGCTACGACCATTTCTACGGCGATACCCTCCGCGTCGAGTGTCCGGTCGGCTCGGGCCGGATGTTGACGCTGTCCGAAGTGGCGCGTGAGCTGCAGAATCGGCTGGCGCGGATCTTCCTGCCTGACGCGGCCGGGCGCCGGCCCTGCCACGGCGACGACCCGCGCTACGCGACCGACCCGCAGTGGCGGGATCTCGTACTGTTCAACGAGTACTTCCACGGCGACTCCGGGCGGGGAGTGGGCGCCAGCCACCAGACCGGATGGACGGCATTGGTCGCCCGAAGCATCGAGGATCTGGCCCACGCTCGCGCGAGCGAGGTACCGGCGCCGGAGCCCTCCACCACACCGACACCAGCGAAGTCCCGTGGATCACGCCGCCGAGTGGCTCGAAGCTGACGGCCTGGGAGGCTTCGCCTCGGGCACCGTCGGCGGGGTGCGGACGCGGCGGTATCATGCCCTCCTCCTCCCGGCGACGACGCCGCCCACGGGCCGCTACGTCCTCGTGAACGGCTGCGACGTGTGGGTCGAACGTGACGGCCAGCGCTTCCCCTTGAGCACCCAGTGCTACGCGCCCGGCGTGACGGCTCCGGACGGCACGCGACGACTCGAAACGTTCTCTCCCCTTCCGTGGCCGACGTGGGTGCACCGCCTCGAGGATGGGACCGAAATCGAGCAGCAGCTGTTCGTCCCCCACCGGTCGCCGCGCGTGATCCTCTCGTGGAAGCTCAGGACACCCGCGGCGAGCGTGCGGCTGGTCGTGCGCCCGTTCCTTTCGGGCCGCGACTATCACGCGCTGCATCACGAGAATCCCGGCTTCCGGTTCGACGCCCGGCGCGACGGCGACGCCGTGCGCTGGCAACCGTACGATGGCGTTTCCGGCATCGTAGCGCGCAGCAACGGAGCGTACGCGCACGAGCCGCTGTGGTATCGCGGATTCCTGTACGCCGAGGAGCGCGCCCGGGGGCAGGACTTCGTCGAGGATCTGGCGTCGCCCGGTAGCTTCACGTGGGACCTGTCGGCCAGCGAAGCCCTGTGGAGTCTCGAGCCCGAGTCGGGCGCCGCCCCCGAGCAGCGCCCGGAGCTCGCCGCCGAAATCGCCCGGCTCCGCACGGCTGAACGGGCGCGCCGGGACGCGTTGCTCACTCCCCTGCAGCGCGCGGCCGACGCGTACCTGGTTCGCCGCGGGGCGGGCATGACGATCGTCGCGGGCTATCCGTGGTTCACCGACTGGGGCCGGGACACCTTCATCGCGCTGCGCGGGCTCTGCCTCGCGGGCGGCCGGCTGGACGACGCGCGCGGCATCCTGCTGCAGTGGGCCGGAGCCGTGTCGGAGGGGATGCTCCCGAACCGCTTCCCTGACCAGGGTGACGAGCCCGAATTCAACGCAGTCGACGCGTCGCTGTGGTACGTGGTCGCGGTCCACGAATACTTCGCTGCCGTTGCAGCCGCGGGCGGACGGCTGCGGACGGCGGATCGGCGCACGCTCGATCAGGCCGTGCAGCGGATTCTTACGGGCTATGCCGACGGGACCCGCTACGGCATCCGCGCCGACCAGGACGGGCTGCTCGCCGCGGGCCAGCCCGGCGTGCAGCTCACGTGGATGGATGCGAAGGTGGGCGACTGGGTCGTGACCCCGCGGATCGGGAAGCCGGTCGAGGTGCAAGCACTGTGGCTCAACGCGCTGCGCATCGGGGCGGCGGAGGCAGCTCGATGGGGGACGTTGCTCGAGCGAGGGACGGCGGCATTCGCCGCCCGCTTCTGGAACGCGGCGGGTGGGTACCTCTACGACGTGGTCGATGTGGATCACCAGGCGGGCACGGTCGATGCCACGTTCCGGCCGAATCAGATCTTCGCGGTCGGCGGGCTGCCGTTTCCCACGCTGCGCGGCGCCCAGGCGCGCCAGGTCGTGGACGCGGTCGAGCAGCGACTGCTCACGCCGCTCGGGTTGCGCTCGCTCGCCCCGGGCGAGCGGGGCTACACCCCCCGTTATGAAGGGGACGTGGCGGCCCGGGACGGCGCCTACCATCAGGGGACCGTCTGGCCCTGGCTGCTCGGCGCCTTCGTGGAAGCGTGGGTGCGGGTGCGCGGTGGAACGCTCGCCGTCAAGCGCGAGGCGCGCCAACGGTTTCTCGAGCCGCTGCTCGCGCATCTCGACGAGGCCGGGCTCGGTCATATCTCGGAGATCGCCGACGCCGAGCCGCCGCACCGGCCGCGGGGCTGCCCGTTCCAGGCGTGGTCGGTGGGCGAGGCGCTGCGGCTCGACCAGATCGTCCTCGCCACGGCGGGTCGGACAGGGCGGCCCGGGCGCGCGGCGCCGGCCGTGGCGCGGCGCGATTGATGGCCGACGCGCTCCGGCGCCACTGGCCGGAGTATCTCATGGAGGCCGCGCTGCTCGGCGGCTTCATGATCTCCGCGTCGCTGTTCGCCTCGCTGCTCGAGTTCCCCGGCTCGCCGGTGCACCGCGCCATTCCGAACGTCGCGCTGCGGCGCGCCTTGATGGGGCTCGCGATGGGACTCACCGCCATCGGGCTCGTGTACTCGCCCTGGGGGAGTCGCTCGGGCGCGCACTTCAACCCGGCCCTGACGCTCGCCTTCTACCGCCTCGGCAAGATCGCGCGGGCGGACGCCCTGTGGTACAGCGCGGCCCAGTTCGCGGGGGGCGTGGCGGGGATGCTCGTGGCCCTCGCCCTCGTGCCCCGGCCGCTCGCGCATCCGGCGGTGAACTACGTCGCGACCCAGCCCGGGCCGGCCGGTACGGGCGCGGCGTTCCTCGCGGAAGCGGCCATCTCGTTCGGCCTCATGCTCGCGGTGCTCACGGTCTCCAACCGGCCGGCCGTGGCCCGCTGGACCGGCGTGTGCGCCGGACTGCTCGTGGCCCTGTACATCACGGCCGAATCGCCGGTATCGGGGATGAGCATGAATCCGGCGCGGACCTTCGGGTCCGCATTCGTGGGGTCGACTTGGAGCGGCTGGTGGATCTACTTCACGGCTCCTCCCCTCGGCATGCTCGTCGCGGCGGAGGCGTATCGCCGCTGGGGGGGACCGCGCGGCGTGTTCTGCGCCAAGCTATACCACCCCGCCGACGTGCGCTGCATCTTCTGCGAGCATCGCCTCACACTTCGTTCCCCCGCTCCGCATCGCGGAGAGGGGGACAGGGGGTGAGGACTCGGGCGGGGACGCCTGGAACCATTCCCCGACCTGCCGCATTATCGCCACCGCGCATGAACAGCCACTACGACGTCATCATCATCGGCACGGGCGCCGGCGGCGGCACGCTCGCCCACCGGCTCGCGCCCTCCGGGAAGCGCATCCTGCTCGTCGAGCGCGGCGACTACGTGCCGCGCGAGAAGGAGAACTGGGACACGCGCGCCGTGGTCCTCGAGGGCCGGTACGGCACTAAGGAAGTGTGGCGCGACACGGCCGGAAACGATCTGCACCCCCACACCAACTACTACGTGGGCGGTAACACCAAATTTTACGGTGCGGCGCTGTTTCGGCTGCGGCAGCGGGACTTCGGCGAGCTGCGCCACCACGGCGGCATCTCGCCCGCCTGGCCGATCTCCTACGACGAGCTCGAACCCTATTACACCGAGGCGGAGCGGCTGTATCACGTGCACGGCGAACGGGGCCTCGATCCCACCGAGCCACCGGCGGGCGCGCCGTATCCCTACGCCCGCGTGAGCCACGAGCCCCGCATCCAACAGCTCAGTGACGATCTGAGCCGCATCGGGCTCAGGCCGTTCTACGTGCCGCTGGGGATCATGCTCGACGAGCAACACCCGCGACAGAGCGCCTGCATCCGCTGCGACACGTGTGACGGCCACCCCTGCTTGATCCTCGCAAAGTCGGACGCGCAGGTGTGCTGCGTCGATCCGGCGCTCGGGCACCCCAACGTCACGTTGCTCACGAACGCCTACGTCGCGCGGCTCGAAACCGCGCCGTCCGGCCGCGCGGTTACGAAGGTACACGTGCAGCGCAACGGCGCACCCGAGACGTACACGGGCGACATCGTCGTCGTCTCCTGTGGCGCCATCAACTCCGCCGCGCTGCTGTTGCGCTCGGCGAGCGAGCGGCATCCGGGCGGCCTCGCCAACGGCTCGGGCGTCGTCGGGCGGCACTACATGTCGCACGTCAACTCCATTTATCTCGCGATCTCCAAGTGCGCGAACCCGACCCGGTTCCAGAAGACGCTGGCCGTGAATGACTTCTACTTCGGGTCGAAGGAGTGGGACTACCCGATGGGGCACATCTCGTTCGTGGGGAAGACCGACGGAAACGTGCTCGCCGCGGGCGCGCCGCGCATCGTGCCGGGGATGACGCTCGAGCTGATGGCCCGGCATTCGCTCGACTTCTGGATGACCTCGGAGGATCTCCCGCATCCGGACAATCGCGTGACGGTGGATCGCGACGGGACGATTCAGCTGTCGTATACGCCGAACAACCTCGAGGGCCACAAGCGCCTGATCGCGAAGCTCAAAGAGCTGCTCGATCCCATCGGCTGCGAGAAACATCTGGTGCCCTTCTTCTCGCGCTCGATCCTGCTCGGCCAGCAGATTCCGCTCGCCGGCGTGGCGCACCAGAACGGCACTGTCCGGTTCGGCACCGACCCGAAGTCCTCGGCGCTCGATCGCAGCTGCAAGGCGCACGAGCTCGACAACCTGTACGTCGTGGACGGGAGCTTCTTCCCGTCGAGCGGCGCGGTGAACCCGGCGCTGACGATCATGGCCAACGCGCTGCGCGTGGGCGACCACATCCTGGAGCGTTTGCGGTGAAGCTCACGCGCCTGGCGATCCTGACCTTGGCACTCGCCGCGCCCGCGCTCCGCGCGCAGCAGCCGCGGAGCGCACCGGCCGTCGTCCACGCGGCGCGCGCTGCGGCCGTCGCAGCCGTGGGCGCCATAGCGCTCACCGTCTCCGACATGGATCGCTCGGTAACGTTCTACACCTCGGCGCTCCGGTTCCAGAAGGTCGCGGACACCACGGTGGCGGGCGAGGGCTACGACCGGCTCCAGGGCGTGGCCGGCTCGCGCATCCGCGTCGTCCGCCTGCAGCTCGGCGACGAGACGCTGCAGCTGATGGCCTGGGGCGGGCCGCCGGGCCGCCCGGGGCCGGCGGACGCGCGCAGCAACGACCGGTGGTTCCAGCACGTGGCGATCATCGTGAGCGACATGGACAGCGCCTACGCCGTGCTCCACGCGCACCGCGTACGGCAGGTGTCGCCGGCGCCGCAGCGCCTCCCGGACTGGAACCCCAATGCCGGCGGCATCCGCGCCTTCTACTTCCGCGATCCCGACGGCCATCCCCTCGAGGTGCTGCAGTTCCCGCCCGGCAAGGGCGACCCCAAGTGGCAGCGGAGGGACGGACGCCTGTTCCTCGGGATCGACCATACCGCGATCGTTGTGGCGAACACGGATGCGAGCGTGCGCTTCTATCGCGACCTGCTGGGGCTCAAGATCGCCGGGAAGAGTCTCAACTACGGCCCCGAGCAGGAGCGGCTCAACAACGTGCCCGGCGCGCGGCTCCGGATCACCAGCCTGCGGGCGGCGACGGGGCCGGGGATCGAGTTCCTCGAGTATCTGAGGCCGCGCGACGGCCGCCCGGCCCCCACCGACGAACGGGCGAACGATCTCGTCCACTGGCAAACAGTCGTGGCGAGCGGGGACCCGGAGCCGCTCGCCGCGCGCCTGACCGCCGCGGGTGCGCGGCTCGTCTCGCCCGGCGTCGTCCGGGTGGAGGATCGCGCCCTCGGTTTCGACCGTGGGTTTCTCGTGCGCGACCCCGACGGCCACGTCGTGCAGGTGGTCGCCCTTAACTGACGCTATTCACTCTCTCCCGGAGACGTCGTCATGCCCAGGACCCTCACTTCGACGCAGCCCGGCCAGATGGATGCCGGGGAGCGGCGCCCGCAGATGATGAAGGCGATCGCCGTCTTCCCGGGCCGGCCCGGATCGGTCCACCTCGCGGAGCTACCCAAGCCCTCCGTGAGCGATATCCCGGGGGGCCGGGGCGTGCTCGTGCGCATCCGGCGTGTCGGCGTTGACGGCACCGACAAGGAGATCAACGCCGCCGAGTACGGTGAGGCCCCCGAGGGGAGCTCGTTCCTCGTGCTCGGCCACGAGAGTTTCGGTGTGGTCGAGGAGGTCGGCGCGCGGGTGACGGAGCTGATGGTGGGCGACTACGTGGTCGCGACTGTCCGCCGGCCTGGAATGAGCATCTACGACCGCATCGGCACGTCGGACATGACGACCGACGACGTGTACTTCGAGCGGGGCATCAGCCGGCGTCACGGGTTCTTGACCGAGTACTACGTCGAGGACCCCGAGTTCCTGGTCAAGGTGCCGCAGGAGCTGGGGGACGTGGGCGTGCTGCTCGAGCCCACGACCGTCGTGGAGAAGGGCGTCGCCCAGGCGTTCGAGATCCAGCGCCGGCTGCGGGTGTGGCACCCGAAGAAGGCGGCGGTGATCGGTGCTGGCACGATCGGCCTGCTCGCCACGCTCGCGCTGCGGCTGCGGGGGGTCGAGGTCACGACGTTCGCCAAGCAACGCCGCCCCTACCTCAATTCCGACCTCGTCGAAGCGCTGCGCGCCCGCTACGCATCCGCCGAGGAAGGCTCGTTCCTCGACGTCGCGGCGAAGTACGGGCCGTTCGATCTGATCTTCGAGGCGTCCGGCTTCGCGCCCCTCGTGTTCGACGCGATGCAGGCCCTCGCCAAGAACGGGGTGCTGGTGCTGTCGAGCGTCACGGGCAGCGACCACAAAGTCGAGGTGCCGGCCGACCGCATCAACCTCTCCTTCGTGCTCGGCAACAAGGTCATGGTGGGGACGGTGAACGCCAACCGTGAGTACTTCGAGACGGGCGTGAAGGACCTGTCTCAGGCGGCGCTCGAGTACCCGGGATGGCTCAATCGGCTGCTCACGCACCCGGTGCAGGGGCTCGAGAACTACATGCAGCTGTTCGAGTACCTCGAGCACGGCCAGGGCGTGATCAAGGTCTATTGCGAAGTGGCGCAGGCATAACCCGAACCGGAGGAATGGGACTATGTGGCCAGGAAAGACGACGGTGTTCACCGCCCTGACGCTGTGCGTGGCGGCACCACGCGCCTGGGGTCAGGTGACCGATAAGAAGACGATCAACCTCGAGGGCGCCAAGGCCGTCGCGGCCGCGGCCGCCTCGGAGGCGCGTCGCAACAACGAGGGCGGCTCCATCGCCGTCGTGGACGACGGGGGCAACCTGATCTACCTCGAGCGGGTGGAACCCACGTTCCCGGCGTCGGCGGAGATCGCGATCCACAAAGCGCGCACCGCGGCGTTGTTCCAGCGGCCCAGCAAGGTGCTGGAGGACGCCATCACGAGCGGGCGGACTTCGCTGCTCAAGGTGGCCGAGGCACCGCTGCAGGGGGGCGAGCCGATTCGCGTCGGCGGCGTGATCATCGGCGCCATCGGGGTGAGCGGCGCGGCGAGCGCCGCTCGGGATGAGGCGATCGCCCTGATTGGCGCGGGCGCCCTCGCCGCCGCGACCGGCATGCGCTGACCGGAAGGAGCGACCCATGCGATCGACGTATCAGCTCCTCTTGGTGGGCGTCGCGGCGCTGCCGCTCGGCAGCGCGCGAGCGCAGAACATGATGGCCCCGGCCGCCAACATCACCTACTTCGACAGCGGCACTGTGGCGGGGGCGTTCGCCAAGGGCAGGCCGCTGCTCGAGGCAGAGGCATACAAGATCCACGCCAGCCGGCGCGAGACTCCCGGGCAGGCCGAAGTGCACACCCGCGACACCGACATCATCTACGTGCTGCAGGGGCACGCGGTGTTCATTACCGGCGGCGCCGCCAAGGACCTCCGCACCGTGGCGCCCGATGAGCTACGCGGCCCCGGAATCGAGGGGGGCGAGACCCATCACCTGCGGGTGGGCGACGTGATCGTCGTGCCGAACGGCGTGCCGCATTGGTTCAAGTCGGTCGACGGACCGTTCCTTTACTATACGGTCAAGGTGACCAAGGGGGGCATGTGACGATGCGCGCGCTCCCCGCCCTGCTCGTGGTGACGGTGGCTGTCGCCCCGATCCACGCGCAGACGACAGGGGACGCTCCGGCCGGCTGGCGCCCGGAAGCGATCGTGGACCTCCGGACGCCGGAGGGCGCGCGACTGGTGCGCGGTGAGTGGCGCTACCGCGACGCCCAGATCGTGCAGGTCGACTTCCGTGCGCCGGGACCCGATCTCAAGCCGAGTGGGGCCCCTAATCGCACCTACGACATCAGCCCTCACGCCGGTGGCGCGGACTTCGACGATTCCGGCTGGCCCGTCATCGACCCCGCCGCGCTCGAAGCGCGCCGCTCCCCCGGTCGGCTGTCGTTCGGCTGGTACCGCCTCAAGGTGACGATCCCCGAGCGGGTGGGGACGCTCGATCCCACCGGATCGACTGCGATCTTCGAGATCGGCGTGGACGACTATGCCGAGATCTGGCTCGACGGCAAGCTACCCCTCGTCCTCGGCCAGACCGGGGGTCAGCTGATCAAGGGCTGGAACGCGCCGAACCGCGTCGTGCTGGCGCGGGACGTGAAGCCCGGACAGCAGTTCCAGCTCGCCGTGTTCGCGATCAACGGTCCGCTCTCCGATCCACCGGCCAACTACATCTGGATCCGCTCGGCGACCCTGTCTCTCTACAAGCCGGATCAGGCCGGCGGCGTTCAGCCGGTGGCGGACGACATCGTGCGGCTCGATCCCGCGCTCGACGCGATCGTGGACACGACCGCGAGGATCGAAAAGATCGCGGGCGGCTTCCAGTTCACCGAAGGGCCCGTGTGGATCCGCGACGGCGGCTACCTGCTGTTCAGCGACCCCAGCGCGAACACGATCTACCGCTGGACGCCAGACGGTCAGGTCTCGGTGTTTCGCCCCAAGAGCGGATACACCGGCGCCGACATCGGCGAGTACGGTCAGCCGGGATCGAACGGGCTCACCGTCGACCGCGACGGACGGCTGACGATCGACGAACACGGCAACCGGCGCGTCACGCGGCTCGAGAAGAACGGCGTGCTGACCGTGCTGGCCGACCGGTATGAAGGCAAGCGGCTGAACAGCCCCAACGACTTGGTCTACCGGTCGGACGGTGCGCTCTACTTCACCGACCCGCCCTTCGGGCTGCCCAAGTTCTACGACGACCCACGCAAGGAGCTGCCGTTCAGCGGGGTGTTCCTGCTCAAGGACGGCCGCCTCAAGCTCGTGAGCGCCGATTTGCTCGGGCCCAACGGCTTGGCGTTCTCGCCCGACGAGAAGTACTTGTACGTCGACAACTGGGACGTGAAGAAGAAGGTGATCGTGCGCTACGAGGTGCGTCCCGACGGCAGCCTGTCGAGCGGCAGCGTGTTCGTCGACGCGACGGCCGAGCCGGGGGAGCAGGCATGGGACGGCCTGAAGGTGGACCAGCGGGGAAACGTCTACGGCGCCGGCCCGGGAGGCGTGTGGGTCATCTCGCCGGCGGGCAAGCATCTCGGCACGATCCGGGCGCCCGAGCAACCGGCCAACATGGCATGGGGCGACGACGACGGCCGCACGTTATATCTCGCCGCGCGGACAAGCGTGTATCGCGTCCGCCTCAAGGTCCCGGGGATCAGGCCATGACGATGCCCGGCCACGCGGACCCCCACGCGGCGGAGCGCGCACGCTTGCGTGCGCTCCCTCGGGCACGGCCGGACCACATCGTCGTCCCCGAACCCGGCCAGGTCTCGGTGTGGAACTTCCCACGCCCGCCGCGGGTCGAGCCAGTGCCGCTGCGGGTCCGGGTCGAGCTTGGCGGCCAGGTGATCGCGGACACGACGGCCGCGCTGCGCGTGTGCGAGACCTCGAGCCCGCCGGCCTACTACCTTCCCCCCGCTGATATCGTCCCCGGTTGTCTCGAGCCGAGCGACCGCACGACGTTTTGTGAGTGGAAGGGAGTCGCGACCTACTGGACCGTATTCGCCGGTGGCCGACGCGCGAAGGACGCCGCCTGGAGCTACCGCGCGCCTGATCCCGGGTACGAAACGATCAAGGACTACGTCGCATTCTATCCACGACGGATGGGTGCCTGCTGGGTCGGCGAGCACCGGGTGCAACCACAGCCGGGGCTCTATTACGGTGGTTGGGTCACACCCGAGCTCGTCGGACCGTTCAAAGGCGCTCTGGGGTCCGAGACCTGGTGAGCGCCGCCGCCGCCGCCGCCGCCGCGAAGTCCTCCGGAGTATCGACGTCCATCAGTGCCTCCGCGGGCCAGTCCATGAACAACGCCTCGTCCCGGTGGCGTTGCACCACGGTCTTGCCGCACCCCTCGCCGGTCCATGCGAGCAGCTCGGCGAACAGCGCGCGGCGAAACAGCAGCGGCGGCGCCGTGATGTCCGCATAGCGCGAAACCACCAGCGGCGCTGGGGTGCCCCGCGCCGCGGCGGCGACGAGCGCGCCGAGCATCTGCTCGGTCACGAGCACCATGTCGGCGAGCATCACGACTGCCGCGTCCACGTCCGCAGGCAGACCCTCGAGCCCCTTGTGCAGCGACCCGCTCGTCGGGCCGGCGAAGTCCGCGTTCACGACGAACTCGCAGGCGAGCCCGGCGAGCGCGGCCCGCACCTGGTCCGGCTCGTGCCCCAGCACGACCACGACCGGCGAGAGGCGCGCGGCGAGCGCCCGCCGCGCGACGCGGCGCACCACCGCCTCCCCCTCGAGCTCGAGCAGCATCTTGTTCGTGCCCATGCGGCGCGACGCGCCGGCCGCGAGGATCACGCCGGCGACGCGGCCGGGCTCAGTCGGGTGGGGCATGAATCGACGCCTTGCGCTCGCGCAGCGAGTCGGCCGGACGCCCCGAGCGCACCGCGAGCACCTCCGCGATCACGGCGAGCGCGACTTGCTCGGCGCCGTCGGTGCCGATGTCCAGGCCGACGGGCCCGTAGATCCGGCCTTCGTCAACTGCTCCTTCGGCGCTCAGGTTGCGGACGATGCGCTCGGTGCGCTGCCGCGGACCCAGCATGCCGATGTAGGGAGCGGGGGTGCGGAGCAGGGCCCGGAGATACGCCTGATCGTCCGCGAAGTTGTGCGTCATCACGACGGCATAGCTCGCCCCGTCGAGCGACAGGCGCGCGGCCAGATCGGCGCCGTCGCTCGCAACCAGCCCCGCCGCCGTCGGGAACCACTCGCTCCTGAGGTAGCCGGGGCGGCGGTCCACGACGACCACGCGAAAGCCGACCTCCGCCGCGAGGCGGGCAAGCGGTCGCGCGTCCTCGCCGGCCCCGAACAACACCAGCTGCGGCGGCGGGAGGAAGACGTCGAAAAACACCGTGCGACCGCCGATCTCGTGGAGCCCCGATTGCTCTGTACCGAGCAGTGAACGAGCCTGTCTCGCCGCGCGGGCGTTCAGGTCAGCCGAGCCCAGATCGCCTTCGACTGCGTCTTGGGTCACGATGAGCCTGCCCCTTCCCCCTTCCCCCTTCCCCGGCAGTTCACCCTTCCCCGGCATCACACCGCAGACGACCAACGGCTCCCGCCCATCGAGCAACGCGCGCTCCCGCGGCCGGGGCTCCGTCGCCGGTTCTACGAACACATCCACCTGCCCCTCGCAGCCCACCCCCAGGTCCCACGCCTCGACCTCGTCCGCGCTCGAACAATAGGTGCGGAGCTGGGCTGCGCCGGTCCGGATCACCTGCAACGCTACCTCGCGCACGTCCTGCTCGAGACAGCCACCGCTGACGTTCCCCGTCGTGCTCCCATCCTCGGCGACGAGGAGCTTCGCCCCCTCGTGACGGTACGCCGAGCCGCGCACGCGCACCACGGTGGCGAGCGCGACGCGCCGACCGGCGCGTACGAGCTCGGCCAGGCGGTCGAGGA
>WNGG01000658.1_pt1 | contig 49057 bp, 48 predicted proteins | sample 5400661 | NCBI WGS metagenome assembly WNGG01 (sample SAMN13153372, study PRJNA577476) | soil metagenome | isolation source: 100 cm soil or saprolite under Garry oak tree replicate 1 | place: USA:California | collected 2016-06-15 | reverse complement strand
GATGGACGCACCACGGATACACCACGAGACGACGACACGTCCGCTGCGGGCGCTGAGTCGGCAAAATCGCAGGTCAATGGGGGTGTCGGTGGAGCCCGAGGGGGGACTCGAACCCCCGACCTGCCGATTACGAGCCAGCTCCATGATGTGCTTGTAGGTGACCTGTGGTGTTGTTTGGTATCTCTTTGTACGGTTGTGGCCCGCTGTGCGTGCTGGGCGGTGACGGCTCGGGACTGCCAGGACCGGGACGTCCGGATACACCACGGACGCACGTCGCCAGTACCAAAGCGTGGTCGTGGCGCAGTGGACTCCGCCCGCAGTGGTCGACAGGCACAAGGGTGGCGAGTTTGCCTCCTTGCTGGCGACACCCTCCAGGAGGCCATCGAGGCCGCGAGGCGGGGTATCCGTCGGGTTCGCCGCACGCCGCATCTGCCTGGGCGTCGCGGAGAACTGGTCCTGGCTGGGAACCCACATGGCATCTGTCCAAGCTGCGCGTCCACCAAGCGTTCAGGCCAAGCCGGCCGAGGTAACGGACACCCAGACAACCGCTCCCCCACTTGGACGTGTCAGCTCCAAGGCCTCCTTCTTCGAGCCACTCTTCCATAGGCTCCTCAGACAGCCCTCAGCAACGCTGAGGTGGGAAATCCGCCGCATGGAGGGTCAGAAGCAGCACCGCGACCAGCAGCAACGCGGACGGGACGCGCTCCCCTGCCCGGCCGGCCACCCTCGTAGGGGGCGGTACAGCATCCAGCCAATCAAGCTTCGTGGACGTCCTGGGATGTGACGGCCCACCCGGAACGTAGGTTCGTGTTGATTGACAGCGAGGCGGTTGCCCTGGTCGTGGGACACGAAGTTGCAGGTTCGCTCGGGCCGCACGGAGAGGTTGGGACCTTGCGGCCGGAAGGCCCGCCGGCACCCTCTCGACTCGCGCACGTGCGCGTCAACGGTCCGCGCGGCCGGCGCGGCGGCTCGCGTCAACCACGAAGCGGACCACCTCGCCGATCACCCGCTGGCCGGCGAGCAGCTCGAGGCTGTTGTGGTCAGCGCTCGGGATGAGCACGAACCGCTTCGGCTCGGGAATCGCCTCAGCCAGCCGCCTGCTCTGCTCCCAGGGGACGATACCGTCCCCCGCCCCAGCCAGGACCAACACCGGGCAGCGCAACCCGCCGACCTGCTCGATCGAGGCGTAGCGGTCCCTGAGCAGCAACCGAACCGCCAGAAGCGGGTAATGGACCCGCCCGACGTCGGCCAGCGACGTGAACGGCGAGCGCAGCACCAGCGCCATGGGCGGCCGCTCGACCGCAAGCCGGACCGCCACCGCGGCCCCCAGCGACTCGCCGAAGTACACCAGCCGGGCCGGGTCGACATCGCCGCGCGTGGCCAGGTAGGCACGCGCGGCGCGCGCGTCGGCCAGCAACCCCGGCTCGCGACGGGCTGCCCAGGTTGCCGCCGTAGCCGCGATAGTCCACTAGCAGCACTGACAGTCTGGCACGCGACAGCTCGGCCGCCAGCGGTGCCCGAGCCACCCGGTTGCCGGCGTTGCCGCCCAGCACCAGTACGGTCGCCCAGCTGTGACCGGTGGCGGCCGGCACGAACCAGCCCCGAAGCCGAAGCCCGTCGGCGGTATCGAAGGCGACGTCCTCGCCGGCGTGGAGGATGGTGGCCGCGGGCGGGACCTGCCCCGGCTCCGCAAGGTAGATCAGTCGTCGTTGGAACAGCCACGCCAGCGCGATCGAGACGAGCACCATCGCCAGCAGGGCGCTGACGCCGATCACTATCCGCCCACCGTGCATCGCGTACCGACCCGTTCAGCACGACCGTCCACGCGGATCTTGCTGTCTGCTGCGGAGAGGTCGGCGACCTGCATAGATAATGCCAGCGATTTTACAGTCGCACCGCCGGCTCCCCTCGGGTCCCGTCGCATCCCCGCCTGGCCCCGATCATCGCCCGTGACGTGCACAAACGGCCTGCCGGCAGCTTCGGCCGTCACTTGGCGTCCCTACCTGTTCCGCCCCGTCCCGCGCGGTCTGGCGTCGGGCGGAGCGAAAGTGGAGCGAAATCCGGCCGCTGTCCGACCAGTGATCCGCACCTATGCGGCGGGCAACGTAGGGGTTCGAGTCGGTGGTCGGCCTGGACTGTCTGGACGGGCCGCTGCCCGGGGCTCATCGCCACCTGGCGGCGAGACGGCGCCAAGTACCGGATCTCGCTGCTGGACGTGGCGGTGCCGCAGGGATCGGAGGTCGCGCGGGTGCTGGCCGCACGCCGCTGGCCGCCGCCGACCGGCACGCGGTGGCTGAGGACGTGGGCTGGTCGCTGGGGTCGCCGGAGCTGGAGCAGCTGAGCCCGCGGGTCGCTACCAGCCGCGCCGAGGCTACGTCGACCCGGTCGAGGCAGCGGACGAGTTGGTCAGGGTTTGCGGGCGAGGAACGCGTAGCCGTAGACCTCGTAGGCCCGCGCCTTGTCCTCGCCGGACGCGCCGCCGAAGGTATCGGCCGCCGGCCCGATCTGGACGCCGATGAAGCCGACGTCCTCCAGCATCTTCTGCCAGCCCCCACGGGGCAGCCCTCCGGCGATTCACCCCGTCCAAAGGTCGATGTCCCGTAACGCTTCGAGTGGGACGGGTCGGCCGTTGGCGATGTCGGCGAACTGCAACCAGCCACCGGGGCGGAGCACTCGGCGGATCTCCTCGAACACGGCGCGCTTGTCGGCGCACAGGTTGATGACGCCGTTGGAGATCACCACATCGGCCCAGCTATCCTCCACCGGCAACTGCTCGGCGAGACCCTCACGGAACTCGACACGCCGGAGACCGAGTGCCTCCGCGGTCTCCCGCGACTTCTTCAGCATCTCCGGGATCATGTCGACCCCGACGACCTGGCCGGTGTCACCGACCTGCCAGGCGGCGTGGAAGCTGTCGAACCCGGCCCCCGAGCCGACATCGACCACTCGCTCGCCGGGTTCGAGGCGGCGCAGCGAGAAGGGGTTGCCCACCCCGGCGAAGGACTCGACGGCGCGGTCGGGAAGCGCATCGACAGCGGCGGCCTCATAGCCCAGCAGCGCGGCAAGCCGCCGGCCGGTGTGGAAGTGGAAGGTGCGGTGCGGATCGGCTGCGACCTCCCGGTACTTATCGCGTACCTGCTCACGCAGCGCGTCGGGATCGACCAGCAGATCGTCAGCCATCATCATTGACTCCATCCCCGGCCGCCACGGGCAGGCCGGCTCGTTTCCATTCCGGGAAGCCGTCAACCAGTCTCCGTGCTCGAAAGCCGCGGCGGTTCAGCTCGCGGACCGCGTCGTCGGCGTACACGCAGTAGGGCCCGCGGCAGTAGGCGACGACTTCGGTGTCCTTCGGCAGCGCCCGCAGGTGGCGGCGGAGCTCGCCGATGGGGACGGATCGGGCGCCGACGATGTGACCGGTCGCGTACTCTGGCTCCGGGCGCACGTCGAGGACGACGACCTCGCCGCGCTTGAGCCTCGCGGCGAGTTCCCCGCGGTCCACGACCTCGACGCCGTCGCGGTCGCCGAGGTATGCCGCCGCGAGACGGTCGAGTCCCGCGACGCGATCCGCAGCAACGTCGCGTAGCGCCGACCACAGCTCGGCGACCCGCTCGCTTGCCAGCCCGTAGAAGATGCGGGTGCCATTCCGCCGCGTGGTCACGAGCCCGGCGCGAGCCATCGCCCGAAGGTGATGCGAGGTGTTCGCCACCGACTGGTCGATCTCCACCGCGATCTCCTCGACCGAGCGCTCACCCTGGGCCAGCAGGTCGACGATCTCGGCCCGCCGCCCGCTGGCCAGCGCCTTTGCCACCTCGGCAAAGCCGTCGTACAGCGCGTCCTTGGCCGCCCGCTCACCCACGTGCCGTCACCGTCCAGCTCCTCCTGGGCCCTTGTCCACGCTCAAACGAATCCTTGATTGGAGCGTCGCCCGGCCGCCTTGGCGGCCGCAGCGAGCACGGTCAGCGACTCGGGCAGCTCGCGTCGGGAAAGCTGGCGCGCCCGGATGCGGACCAGCAACACCCGCCGCCAGAACGTGACGGGATGCAGCTCCCAGGCGACGGTGACCCTGCTGCCCGCCGGATCCTCCGCAACCTCCCAGCTCCAGCTCGCATAGGACGGGTTGCCGTCGTCGGTCCAGGACCGGTAGGCGAAACGCCGCGCCTCGGCGTCGAGTTGCTCCACCCGCGAGCGGCTCCGCCACCTTTGGCCGAGCGCGTGGAACTCGACGACCCACTCGGCGCCGGGCTCGAGCTCGGCCGGCGCCTCGACGACCTTGGTCATCGCCGCGTTCCACTCGGGAAGGCGGGCGATGTCAGTGATCTTCCGGAACACCATGTCCGGCGCGCCGTCGAGGACGGCCGTGATGCTCGACCGGGCGGCCATCACGCACCCCCGGTGGTGCACACAACCCGAAGGTTCCGGAACTTCGGATCACCGCTGGTGAGCTCGGCCAGCTTGATGGCCCACGAGGCCGTCTCGGGCCGTAGGTTGTTGCGGCCGGCCTCCTCCCCGGAGGAGAAGTCGACCTCCATGAGGTAACGGCCCGGCATGTCCTCATTGGCAAGGATGCGGGCGCCTCGGCAGCCGGGGACCAGCCCGTGCTGCTCAGCCTGCCATCCGGCGACGTGGTCCCCCAGCGCCTGCTCTTCCACGGCGGTGACCTCAATGATCTGCGCAAAGCTCACGACAGCCTCTCTCGTTCAAACGAGTGCTTGAACAGTCCCCCATGAGGGTAGGGATTGTCAAGTATTCGTTTGAATTGTTGACGACTGCTCAAGGGGTCATCGGGCGCAGCCGTCCCTCGTTGTCAACCGTCCGAGGGTCGGAAGCGCACCATGGGCCAGCCTCGGTCAGGGGGACGTCGCGGCCGACTCCGATCGTGCGGGTGCCAGATATTCGGTCACCTCATGCGACCTGCGCATACTCATGGAGCAGGCCACCGAGCCGATCCCGCCGCACCACCCTCCTAGCCGGCACGAAGACCATCGGTTCGCCCGATCCCAGCGGCGGCACCTGCCCCAGCGCGCGATGCGGCCGGTGGGCGTTGTAATGATCGGCATACTCACCCAGCACCGACACCAGGTGCCGACGTCCAACGACGAGCATCCGGTCCAAGCACTCGCGGCGGACCGTGCCCACCCAGCGCTCCGCGTAGGCATTCGCCCGCGGCGCCCGCACCCAGCCGAGACCGGAGTCCTCGCCACTTGCGCCGTCGAGCGTGCCTCGATCAGACGCTCGCGCTGTTCCTGGCGCAGCGCCCATCCGCACGCGGCGGCAACACCTCCGAGCAGGGCCGCCAGGAACGAGGCTTGCGCCCAGTCAGCCATTGCAGCGGGATCGATCATCTTGGTCTCCCTTCACGCCTGCCGAGCTCCGAACCGCTCAGCGTGCAAGCCACGGTCGCAGCGGCGGGTAAGGCCAGGTCGTGTGCCGTCCGAGAGGAAGGCAAGAATGTCGATGCGGCTCCGGTTCAGCGGTGGGCGCCGCCATCGAGCCCGCTTCCCAGACCGATGGCGAAGGCGAGCAGGGCCAGGCCGGCGGGCAGCGCCAGGGACCACAGGCCGGCGGCCGCGAAGCAGACCGCGCCGAAAGCGGCGCCGGCGGTGAAGCCGAGGATCGCCGGCCAGGTGCGCGCCGCTCGGCGCCGGGCCGCGGCCGCGTCCGCCGGGTCGCGCCGCAGCAGCGCCTCGCCAACGTCCAGCGTGAAGCGGTTGAGGTTGGTCGTCATCACCGCCGTGGACGGCGCCCCCCGCAGCGAGAGCTGCACCAGCGCGTTCTGGACCGCCATGGCGGCGACGCCGAGCATGCCCGCCAGGATCGCGGCGGCGGCGTTCGGGTCGACGCGCGAGCCGGCGCCGACGCCCAGGGCCAGGAAGCCGGCAAGCAGCAGGAACTGCAGCAGGAGCAGCGGCCACAGCGAGGCGAGCCCGACGGCGTCCAGGCCAGCCGCCAGCAGTCTCGTCAGTCCCAGCACCAGGATGAACACCGGGACCGACAGCAGCAGCGCAACGCTCACCCTGGTCCCGGTGACGAGGTGGGCGGCAAGGAGCACCAGGTTGCCGGTGATATGGGCGACGAACAGGCCACCGAGCCCGAGGAAGCTGATCACGTCCGCGCTGCCGGCGATCAGGCTCAGCACCGTGGGGAGCAGCGTCAGGCCGAGCGAGCTGTCGACCGACGGCACCGCAGGCCGGCGCGGCGGGCCGGCATTACGCACCGAAGCTCCCCATCCCCGCTAGATATCCGAATCCAGCCCGGACAAACCGATCGCGGGGTGCCGGACCCTACGACCCAGACGGGTGCTGCTGCGGCGCGCCGAGCACGCCGCTGTGCACGTACTGGGTGTCGAGCGTGGGATCGCCGGTAAGGGCCCCTCCGCCGGTCTCGGCCGCGCTCTGCCGGGCCTTGGCGGCGGCCATGCGCTCGGCCACCTTCTCGTGCACCTCTCGCACGTCAATGCCCAGCCTGGCGGCGATCATCTCGATCCACACCTCGCCGAGCACGTTGGTCTCGAAATCGAGCTGGGCCCGGATCTCGGAGCGCTGCGCCTCGCGGTTCTGGGAGATCATCACGAAGGTGGACAGGAAGATCGCCTCCAGCGAGACGATCAGGGTGAGCAGCCCGAAGGGGAACTTGTCGAAGGTGCGCGGCGCCGCGACGTTGTAGAGGACCCACAGGGCGAACCAGCCCACGTGCAGGTAGACGAACAGCATCGAGCCGGCGAACCGGGTGATGGCGTCGGCCGCGCGGTCCTGCGGCTGCTGGCGCTCCCGTCGCAGCAGCGCCGACTCGTTGGGGATGTGCATCCACGGCCTCCTCGTGGCCTCCGCGCCGACGGCGCCCCCGGCCTTGCGGCCTCGCCCGGCGTGTCCAGCTCACAGCCTACGATCCTGGCGGGATCGCGGCCTTCCGTACCCAGGTGGTGAGACGGGGGTGACCGTCGAGGTCCGCTCGTCCAGTGGACCAGAGGAGGACCTGGACGGGATCACCGGGCGGAGCATCGGCGCCTGCCGTGGCGATGGCGCTGCTCAGCACCCCTCGGCAAGCGGCCCGGCCTTTGGGACTCCCGTCGACGCGGGGGTCTGGCATCGGCGGGCGGCACCTCCGGGGACGGCTGCCGCGTCAGGAGGTCGTGGAGGGTGGTGGCTGGGACGGTCGGGAGCCGGTCGCGGATGGCGGAGACGTCGACGGTCATGTCGGCGGTGTTCATCATGACCGCGGCATGGGCCTGCCTGGCGAACGACGGCGCGGCGGGCCGTGCCAGCACCGACATCGCGCGCAGCATCGGCAGTGGGATGTGCCTGGTCCGCCCGGGCCTGCCGCTGGCGGCGATGAGCTGGTCGGCGATCTGCGTGAACGTCAGGTTCTCGGGGCCGGCGACGTCCAGGCTCTGGCCGCGGAGCGACTGGTCGTGGATGGCGAGGTCGATGGCGACGGCGACGTCTTCGGCGGCGACGAAGTTGATGGGGTTGCGTCCGGGGCCGAAGACCAGGGCCTGGCCGTTGTCGGCGAGCTTGGCGCCGGTGACCCCGATCCAGGTCTCCAGGTAGGAGGTGGGCCGGATGATCGTCCACCGCAGGCCGCTGGCGCGGAGCGCCTGCTCGGCGGCGAACTTGGCGCGGTACAGCGACATCGGGTGATCCGCGGCGACGCCGAACCCCGACACCAGCACCAGGTGCTCCACGCCGGCGGTGGCCGCGGCCTGGATCAGCGCGAGGTTGGCGTCGCGGTCGATCGACTCGGGGCTGGGCTTGCCGGGGCCCACGAATCCGTGCACCGCCGAGACGACCGTCGAGCACCCGCGGACGGCGGCGGCGACCGCGGCCGGCTCCCGCAGGTCACCGGTCAGGATCTGGACCGTGCGGGGCAGGTGCGCCGCCCGCGCAGGGTCGCGGGTGAGCACCCGAACCTCCATGCCCCGGTCCGAGAGCAGCCGGACGAGCCGGGTACCCAGCGTGCCAGTTCCCCCGGCGACCAAGATCATGATCTCGCCTCCGCGGTGTGAGCGGCGGTGCTGACCACCCGGCCGGTGTGGGCGTCGACGTCGCCGCTGGTCTCCTCGACCGGCTCCAGGTAGAACCGCACCCAGGCCAGACGCCCCTCGGTGACCCCGAAGATGCACACGCCCCGCATCAGGAAGGCGGCCCGGTCGCGCCGGGTGCCGGACATGTCCCACTCCGTCCAGACCGTGTCGCCGTCCACGGCGATGCGCGGCAGCCGAGCACGGAGATCGGGCACGCCGTCAAGGATCTGGCTCCAGTTGCGCCGGACCTGCTCCTTGCCCCGAAAGCCCCGCTGGGGATGGCTCGTCCGCTCCGCCGCGGCCAGCGACCCCGACATGGCGGCGCTGCTCGACGCCGCCAACCACGACCGCGACGAACGCGCCCTGCACCACGCCAGCTTCCTGAAGGAGCGCGGCTACCTGCGCCAGGACGTCACCCTGGCCCAGGCGACCGACATCCTGTGGACCTGCACCTCGCTCGAGCTCTACGACCTGTTCGTCCTCCAGCGCGGCTGGTCCCTGCCGCAATACGCACGGTTCCTCGCCGACTACATGATCGCCACCCTCCTCGACCACTCACGGGAAGCGTGACGGACCCCCAGCAAGTTCCACCCTTGTTGACCACGCCCTCCACAAACGGCAGATCGACGGTTGACGAGCGCGCCGGTCTGCGGTTGGGTGGCCTCCCCAGTACGCGGCCCCCGCGAACGCCCCGAAGGAGACCCGCCGCAGTGACCGACAGCTCCCCCGCCCCCGGCCGGCCCCCATCGCCACAGATCGATACCACGGTGCCGCAGTCGGCCCGGATCTGGAACTACTGGCTGGGCGGCAAGGACTACTTCCCCGTCGACCGTGCGGTCGGCGAACAGTTCCGCGAGGTCTTTCCAGGGATCGCCGACGTCGCCCGCGCTTCCAGGGGCTTCCTCACCCGTGCCGTCGGCTACTTGGCCGGCGAGGCCGGGATCCGCCAGTTCCTGGACATCGGCACCGGCCTGCCCAGCGCCAACAACACCCATCAGGTCGCCCAGCGGATCGCCCCGGAGTCCCGGATCGTCTACGTCGACAACGACCCCGTGGTGCTGGTGCACGCCCGCGCCCTGCTCACCAGCACTCCCCAAGGCGCCACCGACTACATCGACGCCGACGTTCGCGAGCCCGACGAGATCCTCAAGGCCGCGCCCAGGACCCTGGACCTCGCCCGACCGACCGCGCTCATGCTGATGGGGATCCTTGGCCACGTCATCGACGACGCCGAGGCCAGGTCGATCATCGAGCGGCTGCTGGCTGCGCTGCCGTCAGGCAGCTACCTGGCGCTGTACGACGGGACCGACACCGACAAGGCGGGCGTGGAGGCCCAGGACCGCTACAACCAGAGTGGTGCGGTCCCCTACCGGCTTCGCAGCCCCGAGCAGATCGCCAGCTTCTTCGACGGCCTGGAGCTGGTGGAGCCCGGTGTGGTGTGGTGCTCTCAATGGCGACCCGATCCCGCCGACGCCGTCGGTGGCCTTCCCGCGCAGGTGCACGCCGTCGGCGGCGTGGGCCGCAAGCCGTAGCGTCACTCGTCGAGGCGGGCGGCGGCGCGCATCTTGTTGACCGCGTCGAGCGCGGCGACCTTGTACGCCTCGGCCAGCGTCGGGTAGTTGAAGACCGCGTCGACGAGGTAGTCGACCGTGCCACCGTTGCCCATCACCGCCTGGCCGATGTGGACGATCTCGGTCGCGTTCGTGCCGAACACGTGCACGCCCAGCAACCGCCGGTCCTCCAGCGAGACGAGCAGCTTCAGCATCCCGTAGGAGTCGCCGAGGATCTGGCCGCGGGCAAGCTCGCGATAGCGGGACACCCCGACCTCGTAGGGGATCGAGGCCTCGGTCAGCCGGTCTTCGCTCCTGCCGACGTAGCTGATCTCGGGGATCGTGTAGATGCCGATCGGCAGCAGGTCCCCCAGAGAGCTGGACGGCTCGCCGAAGGCGGCGTAGGCGGCCAGGCGACCCTGCTCCATCGAGGTCGCGGCCAGGGCTGGGAAGCCGATCACGTCGCCGACCGCGAAGATGTGCGGGACCTTGGTCCGGAAGTCCGGCCCGACCGTGATGCGGCCCCGGGCGTCGGCCTCCAGGCCGGCGTTGGCCAGCTCGAGGTCGTCGGTCAGGCCCTGCCGCCCCGCCGAGTACAGCACCGTGTCGGCCGGGATCCGCTTGCCGCTTTCCAGGACCGTGATGGTGCCGTGGACGTGCTGCTCCACCGCCGCCACGGTCTCGCCGAAGCGGAACGTCACCGCGAGGTCGCGCAGGTGGTACCGGAGCGACTCCACGATCTCGCCGTCGCAGAACTCGAGCATGCCCGGCCGCCGCTCGACGACCGTCACCCTGGTGCCCAGTGCGGCGAACATCGACGCGTACTCGAGCCCGATCACGCCCGCCCCGACCACCACCATCGAGGACGGGATCTGCTCCAGGGACAGGATCCCGTCCGAGTCCACGATGGTGCGGCCGTCGAAGGCGACGCTGTCCGGTCGCGCCGGTCGGGTGCCGGTCGCGATGACGATGTTGGTCGCGCTCACCTGCCGCTCCACCGGCCCGCCCACGATGCCGATGGTGTGCGGTTCGAGGAAGCGCGCGGTGCCGGTCAGCGTGGTCACGTGGTTGCGCGTGAGCTGGTGCAGGATGACGTCGATCTCACGCCCGACCACGTGCCGGGTCCGGGCGCTCAGGTCCTGGACGGTGATGTCCTGCTTGACGCGGTAGCTCTGCCCGTACAACTCGCGCTGGCTCAAGCCGGTCAGGTAGAGGACGGCCTCGCGCAAGGTCTTGGAGGGGATCGTCCCGGTGTTGATGCAGACGCCGCCGACCGAGTCGGTCCGCTCCACGATCGCGGCGCTGCGCCCGAGCTTGGCCGCGGCGATCGCGGCTTTCTGGCCGCCGGGGCCCGAGCCGATCACGAGCAGGTCGTAGTCGTACATGGGCATACCCCGGTGCGTGGTCGACTCCCGAGCCCAGATCCGGTGCCCCGCCTCGATCTTACGATGCCCGTCGAGAGGGACGGTCATGCCATGGGCTCCCACCTCCGAGGACGGGGCGGCCTACACCGTCCGCAAGGCGTCGGTAGGCGCCGGGCGTGTGGCTCCGAGTGACCCGGCGCGCGTCGCACCGGTCGCGAACCGGTCTACCTGGGCTGGGGGATGCCTGCGTCTCGCCGGAGCCTTACGCGGACATGACATCGACCGGCGCACGCTCGTCACGCCGGCCGGCCGGCTCGCCCCGGCGAGCCCGGCAGCGGGCGGGCAACGCCCGCGGCCGGTCCAACCGTGCAGTCCCACCGCGCGGCACAGAGGGCTCGCCGCACAGGGCGGCCCCAGCCGGATCCTGATGCTGACCGCCGCCGGCGCGGTCGACGACCGGGTCGAGGGCCTGAACCTCGGCGCCGACGACTACCTCGGCAAGCCGTTCGCGTTCAACGAGCTGGTCGCGAGGGTGCGGGCGCTCGGCCGGCGCAGCGGCGAGCCGACCCCGCCGGTGCTGGCCCGCCAGCGGCTCGGGCCGTCGACCAACGGCGGGATCGCGGCGGCGTTCTGCAAGTCATCCGCCGACGTCGCCTGGTCGTAGACCTCGAGCACCGCGAGGCGGATCGCTGGGTGCGGTTGAGCATCGCGTCACTCGAGCCGGTCGATCCTGGCGGCCATGATGTAGTCGTTCTCGCTCAACCCGCCGATGGAGTCGGTGGTGAACGAGACCAGCAGCCGCCCCCAGCTCACCTCAAGGACGGGATGGTGCTGGTGCTGCTCGGCGAGCAGCGCCAGCCTGGTCGCGTACGCGAAGGCCGCCGAGAAGGTCTTGAAGCGGAACTCGCGGCGCAGCCGGGTGGTGCCCTCCCTGGACCAGCCCTCGCCGAGCTGGCGGTCCAGGTCGGCCGCCTCGGTCTCGGTCAGGACCGGTGTGCCCGGGGCCCGCTCGACCGGGTGTCGCTTCCACAGCTCCGTCATCCGCGCTCCTCATGCTCTGGAAACCGAATCCCGACGTAGCCTGATACGGGCCGAGCGCCGGTGTCTTGTCGGGAGGGTGATGGATCGCAGCGCGGTCGTTCAACCATCGCGGGAGCGGGTGCAGCTCCCCCGGGTCCTGTTCGTGGAGGATGAGCGGGAGCTTGGCGAGCTGCTGGAGCGGCTGCTCGAGGAGGAGGGGTTCGCCGTCGACCTGGCGGCGGACGGCCACGCGGCCCTGCACCTGGGCCTGACGCGCCAGTACGAGCTGCTGCTGATCGACCGGGGCCTGCCGGCGATCGAGGGACTCGACCTGCTCGGCCGCCTGCGCTCCCGGGGCGTGACCGCGCGGGCGCTGGTCCTGACCGCCCGCGGGTCGGTCGGCGATCGTGTCGCCGGGTTGGACGCCGGCGCGGACGACTACCTGACCAAGCCGTTCGCGGTGGAGGAGCTGCTCGCGCGTCTGCGCGCCCTGCTGCGCCGGCACCAGGACGGTGCCAGCAGGCTCGATCTCGGGTCCCGTTCCCTGGACCTGGCCAGCCGGACCGTCGAGGGCGGCCCGGGCGCGCCGGTGGAGCTGACCGAGCGCGAGGCCGCCCTGCTGGCCACTCTGGCGCGGCGGCCAGGCAGGACCTTCACCCGTGAGGAGCTGCTCGATCTGGTGTTCGGCGGCGCCGACGGGCCCGCCGTGGTCGACACCTACGTGCACTACCTGCGGCGCAAGCTCGGTCGCGGGACGGTCCGGACCGTCAGGGGGACCGGCTACCGGATGGGCACGCCGGCGTGACCGTCGCCGAGCCGGCGGCGGTCCGGCGGGCGTGGCTGACGCTGGCGGCACAGTCCGCCCTGGCGCTGGCGGTCGTGCTGGTGATCGTCGGCACCGTCGCCTGGGTCCTGCTCCTCCGTGACGAGCGGGTCTCCGAGGACGGGCTGCTGGCGCAGGCGGTGCGGCCGGCCGCACGCGACGACGTCACCGATCCGCCACCGGGAATCTCCCTGTTCCTGATCGACCGCGCCCGCCGCGTCATCGAGAGCACGCCAGGCACGCCGAGCGCGCTCTTCGACCCGCGCGGTCTCCGCGCCGATCCGGCCGGGCCGGTCTGGGGCACCCGCACGGCAACCGGCAGCCGCTACCGGAGCCTCACGGTGGCCGACGGGGACGGCTGGGTCCAGGCGGCGCTCGACCTGAGCGGCCGGGACGCCGAGCGCCGCCGGGTCCTCGGCGTCGGGCTGGCCGCCGGGCTGATCGGCGTGCTCGCGGCCGGGGCGATGGGCCTGCTGCTGGCCAGGCGGGCGATCGCGCCGCTCGGCGAGGCGATCGAGCGGCAGGGCCGCTTCGTCGCCGACGCCTCCCACGAGCTGCGCACCCCGCTGACGCTGCTGCACACCCGCGCGCAGATGGCGCGGCGGGACCTGCGCGCCGGCGACCTGGAACGGGTGCGCGAGGAGGTCACCGCGCTGGAGCGCGACGCCGGCCGCATGGGCGAGGTGATCGAGGACCTCCTGCTCAGCGCCGAGCTGGGTGGGGGCGGCGTGGAGCACGCCATGGTCGACCTGGGCGCGCTGGCGGCGGATGCGGCCAGCGCGGCCGAGGGCTACGCGGCCGGCGCTGGCGTCCGGATCGTCTCCCAGCTGGAGCAGGCGTGGGTCGAGGGCGCGCCGACCGCGCTCCGGCGGGTCGTGCTCAGCCTGCTTGACAACGCGGTCGCCCACGCCGCGCGCCCGGACGGCGAGGTCCGTCTGACGGTGCTCGCCGGGCGTTCGGAGGCGGTGCTGGAGATCAGCGACAACGGCGCCGGGTTCGACCAGACCATCGCCAACTACCTGTTCGATCGGTTCGCCCGCGGCACCGACGCGGGCGGCCGCCGCCGCTTCGGGCTGGGCCTGGCGCTGGTCCGGGAGGTGGTCACCGCGCACGGCGGCCGCGTCGAGGCCCATAGCAGCCCTGGGAACAGCGCCACCTTCAGGGTGCGCCTTCCATCGGCGCGTCCGTCGGCGCCAAGGAATCGCTAAGAATCCACGGGTAGCGTGCCCGCGATGACCACCACTGACTCCACCACGCTCGCCCGGCCGGCCACGCGCTCGCTCGCCATCCTGCCGCTCCGAGTGTTCCTGGGCGCGACCTTCGTCGACGCGGGCCTCGGCAAACTGCTGTCAGCGGCCTATCTCGGCACGGGGCCGCAGGGGTTCGCCGCGCAGGCTCGCGGCTTCGCCCACGGCAGCCCGATCGGCTGGTTGGTGCGAGCGGTCGCCCTCCCCCATCCGGTGGCGGCGGGGCTGCTGCTGGCCGTGGCGGAGCTGGCCATCGGCCTGCTCACCCTGGTTGGTCTGGCCTCCCGCGCGGCGGCCGCCGGGGGGCTGGCCCTCTCCTTCACGTTCTTCCTGACGGCGAGCTGGCACACGCGCCCGTTCTTCTATGGTCCTGACCTGCCGTTTGCCGCTGGCTGGCTGGTCCTGCTGCTCGCCGGCCACGCCGGCCTTCCGAGTCTGGACCGTCGGCTGGCGCGACGGCAGCGGGTCCTGGCCGGGCTCGGCGACGACCGCGAGGTCGCCGTGCCGCTCGACCGCGTGCAGCAGGTCTGCGCCGACGCCGGCCAGCAGGGCCGCTGCCCCGGCGCCATCGGCCGCACCTGCCGCGGGGAGCAGTGCCCGCTCACCCCGCGCCCAGCCGGCCCGGTGGCCTTCGACGCGAGCCGCCGGGCGCTGCTCGTCCGTGGCGCGCTCGCCGCTGTCGCGCTGACCGTCACCGGCGTGGTCGGCGGCGGCGTCGCGGCCGCCGAGCGGCTCCTCGGTGGCGAAGCGGACGGTGGCGGTGGGCTCGCCTCGCTCCCGTCCCAGCCCACCCAGTCCACCCGTCCGTCCGCGCGCCGGGCCACACCCAGCCACAAACCGCCCTCGGGCACGCGCATCGGCAGCCTCGGCGACATCGCGGTGGGTCACGCCGCCGCCTTCACCACCCCCAGCGGCCGGCCCGCCGTCGCCGTGCGGCTCGGCGAGCGGCAGGTCGTCGCCTTCAGCGCGGTCTGCACGCACGCCGGCTGCACCGTTGGCTACGACAGCGGCAGCCGGCTGCTCGCCTGCCCCTGCCACGGCGCCGAATTCGACCCTGCGCGCGGCGCCGCCGCCGTCGCCGGCCCGACCAGCATCCCGCTGCCCGCCATCACCCTGCACCTCGCCACCGACGGCGGCCTCTACCTGCCGCACTCCGGTTAACCGCCGGCGCGGCGACCGCCTCCGCCCACAGGCCGAAATGGTGGTGGCCGGACAGCGGGCAGCCGGCGACCAGCACCAGAGCTACCGCGGCGGAGAACAGCGAGAGCGCCGTCCCCCAACGGCGGCGGACCACCAGTCCAGCGAGCGCCGGCAGCATGGCCAGCACCGCGACCGTCGTCAGGAAGCTGACGAACCACGGCAACGGAAAGACTCAGGGGATTTCTCAATCGAAAATGTGCGCGCGTTCGCTACCCGCCTCCGGTGGAAAACCTCATGGAATTCTGGCTTCGTTAGACGCCGGAGAGCTGGGGCACGACTTCGGCGGCCAGGCGCTCGATCTGCTCGGCCTCGCCGGAGAGCGGGTTGAGCAGGATCGTCCCGGCGCCCGCCTCCGCCACCTCGCGCAGCCCCTGCGCGCACGCGTCCGGCGGGCCGAAGACCGCGACGGGGGTGAGGTCGGGGAGCGAGAAGTCCCGGTAGAGCTGCTCCAGGCCGTCGGCGACCTGTTGCCGAGCACGCGTGGCGTCATCGTCCACGGCGATGTAGACGCGTTTGGCGATCGGGAAGGCATCGGCATCCCGCCCCGCCTCCGCGAGCGCGGCCCGCACGACCTGCACCTGCTCGGCGAACCGCGCGGTGGTGGTCGACCCGGCGCCGAAAAAGCCGTCGCCGTGCTGGACCGCGCGCCGTAGAGCGTTCGGGTGGTTGGCGCCGAACCAGATCGGCGGGTACGGCTTCTGGAACGGCTTGGGCTCCATGGTCGCGCCGTCGAGCTGCCAGAAGCGCCCGTCGAAGGTGATCTTGGGCTGCGTCCAGCAGGCCTTCATGAGCTGCAGGCTCTCGTTGAAGCGGGCGACCAGCGTGTCGGGGTCGACGCCGAACCCCGAGAACATGCGGCCTCGCCCGCCGGTGCCGACGCCCACCTCGAGACGGCCTCGGCTGAGCTGGTCAAGGGTGCTGATGCTCTTGGCCAGGTGGACGGGGCCGTACAGTGGGGTCACGAACACCGCGCAACCCAGACGGAGCCGCTCGGTGCAGGCGGCCGCGTAGCTCATGACCTCGATGGGGCCGAGGCGCGGCGACGAGCCGAGGACCTGCTCCTGCGTCCAGGCGCTCTCGAAGCCGAGCGCTTCAGCTCGCGCCAGGTAGCCGCGGAGTGCGGCCGGATCGAAGGCGCCGTCGGAAACGTGCTGGGGGATGGAGATCGCAAAGCGCATTCGCGAACCGTAGCACGGCTCCTCCAATGGGGGGTCGGTGGCGTGCGGGATATCCGGCCAGCCGAGGGCGTTGCTGCCCACTGGTGTATCTCCTGCTCGTTTCTCAGCCTATGTGATCGGGTTCACATGCTTCCTTATGCCCTATTTCGGGGTTGTTACACGAACGCTAGGATTAGGTGAACGGCCCAACCGCGGCGCGGTGGGGCACGGAGGCGTGGCGCAGCTGGGCCGGTGGGCGTGGCGCGCCGCCTGGGGCAGGCGCGCCGCCCGGGGAGGCGGCTCGGCGGGCAGGGAGGCGCGGCACAAGGGGGCAAGGGGGGCGTACGGTCAGCGCAACTGGCATCGGGGGTTCGGGATCACCGACCGAGGAGGGACGCTTTGCGCACCGATCCAGCAGTCCTCGTCGAGGGCCTGACCAAGCGGTTCGGGTCAGTGATGGCGCTCGACGGGATCGACTTCACGGTCCCGCCCGGCAGCGTGTTCGGGCTGCTCGGCCCCAACGGCGCCGGCAAGACCACCGCGATCCGCATCCTCACGACCATCCTGCGCCCCGACGGCGGCCGCGCCGAGGTGCTGGGGATCGACGTGGTCCGCGACCCGGTCGCGGTCCGCTACCGGATCGGCCTCGCCGGCCAGTACGCGGCGGTCGACACCAACCTGACGGGGCAGGAGAACCTGCGGCTGATCGGCCGGCTCGCCCAGATGCCCACGCGGGAGGTCCGGACGCGGGCCGCCGAGCTGCTGGAGCGGTTCGCCCTCGCGGAGGCGGCCGACCGGCCGGTGCGTACCTACTCCGGCGGGATGCGCCGCCGCCTGGACGTGGCCGCCGCGCTGGTGTCGCGGCCGCCGGTGCTGTTCCTGGACGAGCCCACCACCGGCCTGGACCTGCAGAGCCGGGGCGAGCTGTGGCAGATGATCCGCGAGCTGGTGGCCGAGGGCACCACGGTCCTGCTCACCACCCAGTACCTGGAGGAGGCCGACCGCCTCGCCCAGCGGATCGCGGTGGTCGACCGGGGCCGGGTGATCGCCAACGACACCCCGGCGGCGCTCAAGGCGCACCTCGGCAGCACGGTGATCGAGATGGGCATGGGCGACGAGACCCGCGCCACCCGGGCCCAGGACCTGCTGTCGGCGAGCCTGCCTGTCCGGCCGGAGCGGGACGCGGCCACCATCCGCCTGGCCTCGCAGGACGGAGCGCGCGTCCTGATCGAGGTGCTGCGCTCCCTCGACGACCAGGACCTCACCCCGGCGACGCTGGCCGTGCGCGAGCCCAGCCTCGACGACGTCTTCCTCTCGCTCACCGGCCGCCGCGCCGAGGACACGGTCGCGGCCGATGGCCACCGGCCCCAGGGAGGTGCCGTATGACCACCACGACGCAAACCGCGACCAGCAGCGCCGACGTACGGCGCGAGCGAGCCAACCAGCTCGGCCCCGTGCGCGACGCGCTGGCCATCGCCGGGCGCAACCTGATCGCCCTGCGGCGGGTGCCGCGGCTGCTGGTCTTCTCCACCATCCAGCCGGTGGTGTTCCTGCTGCTGTTCCGCTACGTGTTCGGCGGAGTGGTGTCCACCTCGCTCATCGGCGTCCCCTACGTCGACTACCTGTTGCCCGGCGTGTTCGTGCAGACCTCGGTGTTCGGCGCCATCGGCGCCGCCATCGGCCTGGCCACAGACCTGCAGACCGGGCTGCTGGAGCGGTTCCGCTCCCTGCCGATGGCCCGCTCGGCTGTGCTGGCCGGCCGGACCCTGGCCGACCTGGCCCGCAACGTCTTCGTGGTCGCGCTGATGGTGGCGATCGGCTTCGCGGTCGGCTTCCGGATCCACACGGGACCGCTGCCATTCCTCGGCGGCATGCTGCTGGTGCTGGTGTTCGCGTACTCGATGTCGTGGATCTTCGCCACGGTCGGCCTGCTGGTCGGCGATCCCGAGACCGCGCAGGCCGCGGCGTTCCCGGTGATGGCGCCGCTGGTGTTCGCCTCCTCGGTGTTCGTGCCGGTCAGCTCCATGCCCGGCTGGCTGCAGGGGTTCGCCAACCATCAGCCGGTGTCGGTGACCGCCTCGGCGGTCCGCGCCCTGACGCTGGGAGGGCCGACCGCCTCGGACGTCTGGCAGTCGCTGGCGTGGGCGGTCGGGATCGTGGCGGTCTTCGCGCCGCTGGCCGTCTGGCGCTACCGCCGCGCCGTGTAGTCGAGCGGATCGCCGCCCAGGGTCGGCCGCGCAAGCGCGGACCACCCTCGGCGAGCTGCAGCGCCTCGCAGCCCGCGAGGGTCAGGTCTCGCTCGAGGTGGCCCAGATGTTGATCCTCGCCTCGGTGGCGTAGCGGTCGATCTCGGCCAGCTCGTCGTCGTCGAAGCGCAGCTTGTCGAGCGCGCCGAGGTTGTCCTCGAGCTGGGCGACGCTGCTGGCGCCGATCAGCGTCGAGGTGACCCTCCGATCGCGAAGCGTCCAGCCCAGCGCCATCTGGGCCAGCGTCTGCCCGCGGCGGGTGGCCACCCGGCGGAGCGCCTGCACCTTGTCCAGGGTGGCGTCGTTGATCATGTCACTGGTGAGCGAGCCCTGCCGGCTCGCCCTGGACCCCTTGGGGATGCCGTCGAGGTAGCGGTCGGTCAGCACACCCTGCGCGAGCGGCGAGAACACGATGCAGCCAACGCCCTCCTCGCCGAGCACGTCGAGCAGGCCGCCCTCGATCCAGCGGTTCAGCAGCGAGTAGGAGGGCTGGTGGATGAGCAGCGGCGTGCCGAGGTCGTGCAGGATCTCGACCGCCTCCCTGGTCCGCTCCGCCGAATAGGACGAGACGCCCACGTAGAGCGCCTTGCCCTGCCGCACCGCCGAGTCCAGCGCACCGAGCGTCTCCTCCAGCGGCGTCCCCGGGTCGAACCGGTGCGAGTAGAAGATGTCCACGTAGTCCAGGCCCATGCGCCCGAGGCTCTGGTCGAGGCTGGCGAGCAGGTACTTGCGCGAGCCCCACTCGCCGTACGGCCCCGGCCACATGTCGTAGCCTGCCTTGGTGGAGACGACCAGCTCGTCCCGATGGCCGCGCAGGTCGGTGGCGAGCATGCGGCCGAAGTTCTCCTCGGCCGACCCGTACGGCGGCCCGTAGTTGTTGGCCAGGTCGAAGTGGGTGATCCCCAGGTCGAAGGCGCGCCGGACGATCGCCCGCTGGTCGTGGAGCGAGCGGCCGTGCCCGAAGTTCTGCCACAGGCCCAGCGAGACCGCGGGCAGCAGCAGCCCGCTGCGACCGACCCGGCGGTACCGCATGGCGTCGTAACGGCGAGGGTCCGGCAGGTAGGTCATCGCGATCGCTCCTTCGGTAGCCTGGTCGAACCGTGTCATCCAGCGCCATGCCAACACAGGAGTCGACCCAATGACCAGCGCCGATCTGCTCGTCGACGCGTTCGGCAGGATCCGTGAGGTCGTCCACGACCTGGTCGAGGGCCTGACGCCGGAGCAACTGACGCTCCGGGTCGACCGCGGGGCCAACTCGATCGCCTGGCTGGTCTGGCACCTGACGCGCATCCAGGACGACCACGTCGCCGACGCCGCGCAGATCGAGCAGGTGTGGACCTCGCGGGACTGGGTCGCGCGGTTCGGCCTGCCGTTCGACCCGCTGGACACCGGCTACGGGCACCGGGCCGACGAGGTCGCCGCCGTCCGGGCCTCCGGGGAGCTGCTGCTGGGCTACCACGACGCCGTCCACCAGCAGACGATCGGCTATGTCGAGGGTCTCGGCGACGCCGACCTGGGCCGCGTCGTCGACGAGGCATGGGACCCGCCGGTGACGCTGGGCGTGCGGCTGGTGAGCGTCATCGGCGACGACCTCCAGCACGCCGGCCAGGCGGCCTTCGTGCGCGGGGTGGTGCGGCGCGGCGAGCTCAGGCTCCGATCTCGCCGAGCCTGACGTGGCCCTTGAGGAGGTTGCGGGCGATCGTGCGGCGCTGGATCTCGTCGGTGCCCTCGTAGATGCGCAGTAGCCGCAGCTCCCGGTACCAGCGCTCGATGGGCAGCTCCTTGGTGTAGCCCATGCCGCCGTGGATCTGGAGGACCCGGTCGACCACCTGGTTGGCCATGACCGCCCCCGACAGCTTGGCGATCGAGGAGGCGTGCCGGGTGTCCAGTCCCTTCTCGGCCCGCCACGCCGCGTACAGCGTGAGCCACTTGGCCCCCTCGATCTCGACCTGCGAGTCCGCGATCATCCACTGGATCGCCTGGTAGTCGGCGATCGGGTGGCCCATCGACCGGCGCGCCTTGGCGTAGTCGATGGCCATCTGCAGCATCCGCTCGGTCGACCCGATCGCCCTGGCCGGGATCATGTAGCGGCCCTGGCCGATCCAGCGCATCGCCAGCTCGAACCCCTGGCCGACCTCGCCGAGGACGTTGCTGTCCGGCGCGCGCACCTCGTCGAAGACCAGCGCGGCCGGTCCCCACTGCCCCATCGTCTGGATCGGCGCGGACTTCCAGCCCATGTCGCGGTCGGCCAGGAAGCAGGTGATCCCGCCGTCGGCGCCCTTGTCGGGGTCGGTGACCGCGAACACGATTACGAAGTCGGCCTCGTTGCCGCCGGTGATGAAGGTCTTCTCGCCGCTGATCACCCATTCGTCGCCGTCGCGCCTGGCGCGGGTGCGGATGTTGCGGGCGTCCGAGCCCGCGTCCGGCTCGGTGATCGCGAAGCAGGAGCGGCGCTCGCCCTCGATGGTGGGGATCAGGTAGCGGCGTTTCTGCTCCTCGGTGCCCACGTAGAGGATATTGTCGGCGCGGCCGCCGAAGCTGAACGGCACGAACGACCGTCCACACTCCATCTCCAGGATCGCCGACATGATCGGCCCGAGGTTCATGCCGCCGTACTCCTCGGGCGTGTTGATCCCCCAGAAGCCCGCCTTGCGAGCCTTCATGCGCAGGTCCCGCAGCACCTCGGGGTCCACGCCCTGCCGGCCCGCGCGCTCGTTGCGCAGCACGTCCGGCTCCAGGGGCATGACCTCGTTGCGGATGAACGCCCGCACGGTGTCGCGGATCTGCCGCTCCTCGTCCGTCAGGGAGAAGTCGACCATCGCACGCTCCAGTCGAACGATTTTAGAATCGGATTCCAAAATCGAGCGCGGGGCACGTGCTGTCAAGAGGGCAAGCCGGTGCATGATGAGGGCCATGGACTCGATCAAGAGCGGTGGCCGGCAGTGGGCGCGGTCCGGCTCCACCCGCCAGGCGCTGCTGGCCGGAGCGCTGGAGGTCTTCTCGAACCGAGGCTACGAGGACGCGAGCATCGCGGAGATCGTCGAGCGGTCAGGGGCCAGCGTCGGCAGCCTCTATCACCACTACGGCGGCAAGGCCGGGCTGTTCCTGGCACTGTGGGAGGACCACCAGCACACCCAGGAGGAGACGGCCGCGGGCGCGGTGGCCGACGCCCGCCGGCGCGGCGTGGACGACCCGTTCGAGCTGTTCATCGACGGCGCCCGCGCGTTCCTCGAAGGTTGCTGGGAGCGGCGGGCGGTGGCCCGGCTCTTCCTGGAGGCCGTCGGGCCGCAGGGATTCCATCTGCTCCGGCGCCAGCGGGTCCGCGAGTGGGTGCGGCGGAACACCAAGCTGCTGCGGGTCGACGAGGGGCACCGCTCCGGCCACATGCTGGTGGTCGTGCTCACCACGGTGATCGCCGAGGCCGGCCGCGAGGTCGCCGCGTCCGAGACCGCCTTGGAGGCGCGCGAGCTGGTCGACGAGACCTGCGTCATCCTCTCGCGGCTGTCGACGCCCGCGATCCGATGACCTCCGTGGCGCCGGGCGCTACGCCTCGGCGACCCGGTCGCCGTAGCGGTCCTCGACGCGGCGGACCTTCCAGAGCAGGACCGAGCCGATCCAGGCGAGCAGGAACATGCCGACGATGATGTAGCCGAGCACGCCGAAGTCGAGCTTGTCGTTGAGGAAGTCGAAGAACGCGCCCTTCCAGCCGAGCCTGCCGCTGACCACCTGCAGGATCTCGATGCTGCCGATCAGTAGGGCGACCGCCACCGACAGGCTGGTGGTGGTGATGTTGTACCAGATCTTCCGCAGCGGGCTGGAGAACGCCCACCCGTAGGCCTTGCTCATCAGCGCTCCGTCGGTGGTGTCCATCAGGCTCATGCCCGCGGCGAAGAGCAGCGGCAGCGAGATCACCGCCCAGAAGGACACCTTGCCGGTGGCGACCCCGGCGGTGAGCGCCAGCAGGCCGACCTCGCTGGCGGTGTCGAAGCCCAGGCCGAACAGCAGCCCCAGCGGGTACATCTGCCAGGAGTGGTTGATGAGCCTCTGGGCGCGCCCACCGAGGATGCGGTTGACGAAGCCGCGCTGCAGCAGCAGCTCCTCGAGGTGCTCGCGGTGGTAGCTGCCCTGCTTCATCTGCCGCCAGATGCGGATGATCTCCAGCAGCACGACCAGGTTCAGCACCCCGATGACCCACAGGAACACGCCGGAGACGCTGGCGCCGACGGTGCCGCCGAAGTTCTGCCACTCGGGGATCCGCGACTCGACCGCCTTGGTGGCGAAGGCAAGCGCGAACGCCAGCGCGAACACGATGCTGGAGTGGCCGAGCGAGAAGAAGAAGCCGGCCCCCAGGGGACGCTTGCCCTTCTGGAGCATGAAGCGGGTGGTGTCGTCGATCGCCGAGATGTGGTCGGCGTCGAAGGCGTGGCGCAGGCCGAAGGTGTAGGCGAGCACGCCGGCGCCCGCGAAGGCGGGGTAGCGCGAGGCGACGCCGACGAACAGGCCCCAGCCGAGCACGTGCAGCAGGGCGACGAACCCGAACATGCCGCCGAGCTTGCCCCACTCCCTCGGGGTGAACAGCGCCAGCGCCCTGGCCAGTGGCGGCTGCGTGGTGAGACGGGGCGGGGCGTCGACGGCCATGCGCTTCCTTTCCTGCTCCCGACGGCGACCCGGCTATAGTTGCATGTGAATTGCAACTGAGCAAGAGTTGTACGACCACCCTTCCCGCAGCAGCGACGGGCCGGCTCGACCACGGCCCGGGATCTCACGGGCCAGCTCGGCGACCACCCAGCGCGGACGTCACCGTCTGGTCACCTGCTGGTCACCCGCACTTCCGATGGATCGGCGGCCGCTGAGGGGTAGCCTTGACGCCGCCTGACCAGCGGCCGAGCGAGGAGGCTCGATGCGCTACCTGGTGCGGCACGGCGATGCCGGCGACAAGCACCTGTGGGTCGGGGCCGACGACGACCGTCCGCTGTCGAGCACCGGTCAACGCGAGGCCCTAGGATTGGTCGCCCTGCTCGCCGGCTGTTCGGTGGACGAGATCGTATCCAGCCCCGCGGTGCGCTGCGCGCAGACGGTGCAGCCCCTGGCCGAGCAGCGCGGCCTGGTGGTCCGCACCGACGTCGCGCTGTCCGTCGACGCCGACCCCGAGCGCGCGGTCGCGCTGCTGCTGGACTCCAGCAGCGCCAACGTGGTGCTGTGCACGCACGGGGAGCTGATCCGACCGCTGCTGGGCCGGCTCCGCGAGCTCGGCGCGCCGCTGGGCGACGAGCTGACCTGGCCGAAGGGGTCGGTGTGGGCGCTGGAGGCGGTCGATGGCACGATCACCAGGGCGACCTACATGCCGCCGCGCCGGATCGAACACTGACCCGGACCACACCCTCGCACAGTGCCGCCGAGCCGCCCGCGGGAGAAGCGCCTCGACTACACCGACCCGGGCGCCTAGTCAGATCGGCAGCGGCTCCCCGGGCGCCAGGATCCGGACGGTGGTGTCGGGCGCGAGATCGGCCTACGAGAGCACGTCGAAGGTGAGCCGGCGGCGGGCCCGGTCCTTGGCCTCGTCGGGCAGCTCATCGGCCTCGAGCAGGCGCGGGAGCAGCTCCGGCTCGGTGGTCAGGGCGCGGAAGATCAGCCCGATGGTGACCTCGTGGTCCGGACGGTGCTCGACAACGATCGGGTCGCCGGGGCGGATCCAGCCGGGCTCCAGCACGCGCAGGTAGGCGCCTGGCACGGCGCGCTCGGTGAAGGTCTTCACCCAGCCGTTCCGCCGCATCCAGCCGGCGAAGGTGCGGCAGGGGATGCGCGGGACGGTCACCTGGAGCAGCACCCGCTCGCCGATCCGCCAGCGCTCGCCGGTCAGCGCGCCGGTCACGTCCAGCCCCACGGTGGTGACGTTCTCGCCAAACACGCCGGAGCTCAGCGGCACGCCCAGGTCGGCCTGCCAGGCGTCCAAGTCCTCGCGGGCGTAGGCGTAGACGGCCGCGGCGGGCGCCTCAATCGGATTACCGCTGGCGCAGCCACAGCGCCAGGGTGATTGCCTGATGAGCTGATCGGGGTATTGCATTCGGGGGGAGCCTGAGCCGGCTCCCCCTCGAACCCCCAACGGGTCCTTTTCCGGGGCCGGTTGGGTCTGGCGATCCTGGCCGACCGCCACGCCCAGCGGCTCGCCCGCGAGGCGATCTTCCTGCTGGTCTTCGGCCAGACCGCCGCGACCCGCCGCGAGCGGATGGAGCTGGAGGAGCTGGCGCTACCGTAGGCCCCGAGGAGGCGAGTGCGATGGTCGCGGTTGGTGAGCTGGCCGATCGGTACGTCGAGGAGATGGCGGCGCTGGACCCGTGCGCGGCCGCGGAGATGGGCGTGGCCGGCCACGACGCGGAGCTCACCGACTACGGCCCCGACGGCGTGGCCAGCCGAGCGGCGCTGCTCCGCGGGACGCTCTCCCAGCTCGGGCCCGCGCCAGAGGCCACCGCGGCCGAGCCGTTCGAGGTCACGGTGATGCGCGAGCGGCTGGGAGCCGAGCTGGCGCTGTATGACGCCGGCCTGCGGCTGGGCGAGGTGAACGTCCTGGACGGGTCGCTCGAGCAGCTGCGCCTGGTCTTCGACTTGATGGACACCGGCAGCGAAGCCGCCTGGGAGAACCTGGCGGCGCGGCTGCGGCGCCTGCCGGCGGCGCTGGACCGCCACCGCGAGGGGATCCTGCGGGCGGCGGCCGACGGGCAGATGGCCGCGTCGCGACAGGTGGAGGGCAGCGCCGAGCAGTGCGCGCTGTGGACCGGCTCGTTCAGCGAGCTGCCCGCCGCCTACGGCGACGGCCCGCTGCGCCAGGAGCTGGAGCGCGGCGCGGCCCGGGTCAACCAGGCCCTGGAGGGCTTCGTGCGCTTCCTCCGCGAGGAGCTGGCGCCGATCGCGCCCGGCCATCACCTCCAGCTCGGCCACATGGTCTACCGGGCCGACCGGCTCAATCGCTACCAGCGGCTGGCCTGCAGGGTCGCCGGCCAGTCGTTCCTCGACTTCGAGATCGACCGCTACCTCGGCCGACCCGGTCAGGCGATCTCCTACAAGGTCGGCGAGCGGGTCTGGCTGGACGTCCGCGAGGCGGCGCGCCGCCGGCGCGCGGACGGCTTCGACCTGCGCGCCTTCCATGCCATGGCCCTGGACATGGGCCCGATGGGCCTGGACACCCTGCGCGAGCGCCTGGTCGACGGAGCCGGCGGGTGACGGAGCGCGTCGCGGGCGGGGAGAGCCGCGCGACCGTCCTGGTGGCGCTGACGATCAACCTGCTGATCGCCGCGGCCAAGGGGACCGCCGCGCTGCTCACCGGCTCCAGCGCGCTGCTGGCCGAGTCGGCCCACTCGGTGGCCGACACCGGCAACGAGGCGTTCCTGCTGGTCGCGCTGCGGCGCAGCCGGCGCCCGCCCGACCAGACACACCCGTTCGGCTACGGCGCCGAGCGCTTCTACTGGTCGTTGCTTGCGGCCATCGGGATCTTCGTGGCCGGCGGCGTGGCCGCCATCTACGAGGGCGTGCGCCACCTCAACGAGCCCGAGCCGCTGGTGCGGCCGCTGGTCGGCTACGGCGTCCTGGTGGTCTCGCTGGCGCTGGAGGCGACCTCCTGGCTTACGGCCTACCGCCAGCTCAGCAGCGAGTCCCGCGGGCGCGGGCTGCCGTTGGGTGCCTACATACGGCGCACCACCGACCCCACCCCGACCACCGTCTTCTATGAGGACAGCGCCGCCGTCGTCGGTATCGGCTTCGCGCTGGTCGGCGTCGCGCTGCACCAGCTCACCGGCTCGGCGATGCCAGACGCGCTGGCCAGCATCGCCATCGGCGTGCTGCTGGTGGTGGTCGCGGTGCGGCTGGCCAGCCGCGAGCGCGAGCTGCTCACCAACCAGTCCGCGTCGCCCGCGGTGGTCGCCGCCATCCGCCAGCGCCTCGAGTCCGCGCCGGGGGTGCGCACCGTGCCACGCCTGGAGGTGCTGGTCATCGGCCCGAACACCCTCCTGGTCACCGGCGAGGTCGGCGTCGGCGAGCCCGTCGGCGCGGGGGCGGACGGCGACGAGGAGGTCACCACGCTGCTCGCCCGCCTGCGCGATCAGCTCCGCTCCCGGCCAGGCGTCGCCGAGGTCTACCTGACCCCCGTCCCCGCCGCCGACCCCCAATCCCAGGACCGCGGCACCCCCTGAGCGGGGGCGATGCCCGGGGAGCCCGGCGGCGCCTGGGCGCCCGCCGCCGCCGGACCCCAGCACCCGGCACGCCGTCGCCACCTGCTCGCGCAGCTCCTCCAGGTTCACCGCCGCGTCTCTTCGCCGACGCCGGCGGCATCGTGCAGGCGGAACAGCCGCACGGCGTTGCCGCCCAGCACGCGGTCGCGGCCGGCCCGGTCGAGGCCGAACCGCTCCGGGGCGTCGAATGGCCGGGTGTCCTCCATGGTGAAGGGGCAGTCGCTGCCGGCGAGCACGCGATCGTCGCCGACCAGCTCCAGCAGGTAGCGGGTGGGCGGGTCGTCGAACAGCACGGTGTCGTAATGGAACCAGCGCAGCAGCTCGGCGGGGGAGCGTCGCTGCAGCTCGCGGAGGCGCGGCCAGCGTTCGAAGCCGGCGGCCATGCGCGCGTACTGGTAGGGGAGGAAGCCGCCGCCGTGGACCAGCACCACCTGAAGGTCCGGATGCCGCTCTGGCACGCCGGCGGCCAGCAGCGACCCCGCCGCCAGGGTGGTCTCGAAGGGGTTGCCGACCAGGTTGACCATGAAGTGCTCCGCCAGGCGCGGCGGCGGCTTGAACTCGCCGGGGTGCAGCACCAGCGGCAGGCGCAGCCGCTCCGCCGCCCGCCACAGCCATTCCAGGTCGCTCCGCGCCAGGGTGCCGTGCTCCGGGTTGGCGGCCAGCATCCCGCCGACCGCGCCGGCGACCGCCGCCCACTCCAGCTCCTGGCCGGCGCGCGCGCCGTCCAGGTCGGGCAGGGCCGCCAGCCAGCGCGAGTGGCCGCTTGCGCCGGTCGCGGCGGCCAGCTCCTCGTTCAGCACGCGGCACCAGGCCTGCTGCAATGCCGGCTCGTCCGGCGCCTTGACCATGTCGATCCACGGCCCCACCAGCGAGAGCCCGATCCCCCGCCGCTCCTGGCGCCGGCGGTGGAGCTCCAGGTCGCGCAGCTCCGGCGGCGCACCGCGACCTGCGCCCCGCGGTCCGTGCACCGCCAGGCGGATCTCGTCGGCGCCCTCCACCCGCTCCGCGCGCATCCCCGCCGGCACGCGCTCGAAGGCGCGCTCGGGGACCAGGTGCGCGTGCACGTCGATCACCGGTGGGGCGTCAGGGGACGATGCTGACATGGATGGCCTCGGTGTGAGAGCAGAGTGATTGGCTGCCGACCGATGATGCTAGTCGCGTAATCGCCGACGGCCGAGATCGCACTTCGGCGTCAGTCGCGTCACCGTCCGGGAGGCGTTGCGCGTCCTCGAGGCCAACGGCCTGGTGGAGATCCGCGTCGGCGCCCGCGCCGAAGCGTTCCTGAGTACGAGCACGTCCGAAAACCGCCAGCGGCTGTCGTGGGGCACTGCCACAATCGCCGCATGAACGAGGACTTCGAGACCTACCGACGCGCGGCGGCGAGCCGGGACCCGCGCTTCGACGGGCATTTCTTCATCGCGGTGACGTCGACGGGGATCTACTGCCGGCCCATCTGCCCGGCGCAGACGCCGAAGCCCGAGAACGTGCGCTTCTACCGGTTCGCCGCGGCGGCCGAGGCGGCGGGGTTCCGGGCGTGCCGGCGCTGCCGCCCTGACGCGAGCCCCGGCTCCGCCGAGTGGAACGTGCGCGCCGACCTGGTCGCACGGGCGCTGCGCCTGATCGCCGAAGGCGTCGTGGACGCCGAGGGGGTGGAGGGCCTGGCCGGCCGTCTGGCCGTCAGTGAGCGCCACCTGCACCGCCAGCTCGTCGCCGAGGTCGGCACCGGGCCGCTCGCGCTGGCGCGCACGCGCCGCGCGCAGACCGCCCGCGTGCTCGTCGAGCAGACAGCCCTGCCCCTGACCGAGGTCGCCTTCGCCGCCGGCTTCTCCAGCATCCGCCAGTTCAACGACTCCATGCGGGCGGCCTTTGGCCGCACCCCAACCGAGCTGCGCCGCCACGCCCGCCGACCGGCCGCGCCAGCGCTGGACTCCAGCGGCGTGCTGACCCTGCGGCTCGCCTACCGGCCGCCGCTGGACACAGCAGCGCTGCTCGGCTTCCTCGGCAAGCGTGCCGTCGCCGGGATCGAGGAGATCGGCGACGGCCGGCTGCGGCGCGTGCTCGCGCTGCCGAACAGCGCCGCGATCGCCGAGCTGGAGCCGCTGGCACGCGCGAACCAGGTGCAGCTCCGCCTGCGCCTCGAGGACCTGCGCGACCTCGGCGTGGCGGTACAGCGCTGCCGCCAGTGGCTCGACCTCGACGCCGAGCCGGCCGCCGTGGCGGAGACGCTCTCCGCCGACCCGGTGCTGGCGCCGCTGGTCGCCGCGCGGCCGGGGCTGCGTGTGCCCGGCGCGGTGGATGGGTTCGAGATGGCGGTGCGCGCGATCATCGGGCAGCGCATCTCGGTGGCCGGCGCCACGACGCTCACCGGTCGGCTGGTGGCCGCCCTCGGCGAGCCCCTGGCCACGCCGGACGCCGGCCTGACGCGGACCTTCCCGACGCCGGAGCGGCTGGCAGATGCCGACCTCGACAGCCTCGGCGTCACCAAGACCCGGGTGACCGCCCTGCGCGCGCTGGCCAGCGCGGTGGTCAAGGGCGACGTCGAGCTGGACCGCGGCGCCGACCGCGCCCGCACCACCGCCGGCCTGCTGGCGCTGCCGGGCGTGGGGCCGTGGACGGTCGCCTACGTGGCCATGCGAGCGCTGGGCGACCCCGACGCCTTCCCGGTGACCGATCTCGGCCTGCTCCACGCGCTGCGGGCCCATGGCCTGCCCACCGACCCGGCCGACATCACCTACCGCGCCGAGCGTTGGCGCCCATGGCGTGCCTACGCGATCCTGCACCTGTGGACCAGCCTCCGCTCGACCACACCTTCAGAGGAGTTCGCGGCATGACCCTCGAGACCAGCACGATCACCACCCCCATCGGTCCGCTCACCCTGATCGCCTCGGACGGCGTCCTGCGGGCCGCCTCCTTCACCGACCAGCCAGCCGAGGTCCACGCGCGCCTCGAACCCACCGCGCGCCAGGAGGAGCCGCGCCGCACCGACGACCTCGGTCCCATCACCGACGCGCTGCGCGCCTACTTCGACGGCGAGGTCGGCGCCATCGACAGCCTGCCGGTCGAGCAGGCGGGCAGCACCTGGTTCCAGTCCGCCTGGAAGGTCATGCGCGAGGTCCCCGCCGGCTCCACCATCAGCTACCGCGAGCTGGCCACCCGCGTCGGCGACGCCGGCAACGCCCGGGTCGCCGGCTTCGCGTGCGCCAGGAACCAGATCGTGCTGGTGGTCCCCTGCCACCGGATCGTCCGCACCGGCGGCTCGCTCGGCGACTACTACTACGGCCTGGACGTCAAGAGCTGGCTGCTGCGGCACGAGGGCGTGGACGTCGGCCTGCCCTTCGAGGGCGACCCGCCCGCCGCCATGGCCGGCGCCGCCGCACGCCAGGCCGCCCGGAGCCGCCAGCGCACCGCCCGCTGAGCCCGCCGCTCCACAGCCCGCCTGACCTCCGCGCAGCCAATCTGACCTCCACGGCCCGGTGCCTCCGAACGGGGATTTCATCCCCTCCGGACGATGGCACCGGGTCCGGCCTCGGGTGTCATGGCACCTTCACACTGGGGGCCGTCACGGGGGGCTGAGGCGTGGAGAGCGAGGATGGAGTGCAGGCGCCGGAGCCCGCGCAGGAGCCAGTGCGCCAAACCGGATGGATCGTTCCGAACTGGGTGGTTCGCGCAGGGTCGGCGCTGACCTGGGCCGCGGTCTCCGTCACCGTCTGGGAGGTCGGGACCACCCTGCGCCTCGCCCGGCTGGCGACGGATTTCGCATTCCGCGCACCGGCGGACCTGGTTGGTCGCGCCGGCCAAGTGGTGGGCCGGCTGGGCGGCGCGCCCCCGAACCTTCCAGAGGAAGTGAACCGAGCGCTCGTCCTGCGCCTGTACCGGGCGGCGCTCCAAGCCGACCTGCCCACCGCCCGGAAGCTCTTCGCCGAGGAAGTCAACTGGCACGTGCCCGGCCCGGAGCCCCAGGCCGGGCGCTACCGCGGCATCGCCGAGACGGTTCCGGCGCTCGCCGCCATCTGGCGACAGATAGGGAGCGTCGAGGCGGTCGAGCTCCGTGACGTCGTGGCGAGCCCCGAGCGCGGGGCGGCGCTCCTGCGCCTCTCCGTGGTCCGGTCTGGCCGGCGGGCGACGCTCGACTGGTGGCTGATCTTCCGCATCGACGGCGGCCAGGTCACCGAAGCATGGGGGCCGTTCTCGACCGAGCCCCGGCGGTGAGCCTCCTCGACCCATTCAGCCGTCTTTGGAACGCCAGGGGACGGCGCGCTCGACGGTTGTGGTCGGCGCGTGGCCATGCCCACATCGAGCTTCGCAGAGTGGACCCCTCAGAGGTCGACCGGTTCGCCGAGCGCCTCGAGGCCGAGCTCTGCAGTCATCCGGCGGTCCGTTGGGTGGAGACCGTTGGCGAGGTGGGACGGGTGGTCGTGGCGTTCGACGAGAACGCCGCCTCGGAGGAGGACCTCGTCGGGTGCGTGGAGAGCGTCGAGGACGAGTTCGGCGTCGAGGACGAGCCATTCGGCGAGGACCTGGGGCCGCATCCGGCCGACGTCGAGCCGATCGTCCGAGGCGCCGTCGAGATCGCCGGCGCCACCGTCGGGCTGGGGATCGCGACCGCGCAGCGGGCCGCCCGGCTGCCCCCGATCCCCTACATGGGGACCGCGGCGGGGGCGGTGTCGTTTCTCGAGCACCAGCCCAGGGTCCGCCGGCTCATCGAGCTCCTGATGGGGCCCACGCCCGCCGAGCTGACCCTGTCGCTGAGCAGCGGCCTCTCGCAGGGCCTCGCCGGGTCGCCGATCGGGCCGATCGTGGACATCGGGCTGCGGACGACCCTGCTCGCGGAGGCGGCCGCACGCCGGCGGCGTTGGCTCGACCGCGAGGGGGCGCTCTGGGACGGGCCCTCGGGTCACCCGAGGGGACCGGCCAAGATCGAGCCTCGCCCGGTGAAGGTGCCGCCGGGTGCGGTGGAGCGGTACGCCGACGCCGCCTTCCTCGCTTCACTCGGCGGCGCGGGCCTCACCCTGGCGACGACCCGCAGCCTTCAGCGGGGCGCCGCGATGCTCCAGGCGGGACTGCCCAAGGCGGCTCGCTTCGGGAGGGAAGGGTTCGCCGCGCACCTGGGCCGCATCCTGGCCGCACGCGGCATCATGCCGCTCGACTCCGGGGCAATTCGGCTCCTCGACCGGGTGAACTGCGCGGTCATCGACGTCGACCTGCTGGTCCGCCGCGAGTTCGAGCTGCATGACGTCAAGGTCGTGGCGCCGGCTGACAGCAGCGACCCAGAGCGCGTCGCGCGGCGCCTCTTCGACCGCCGTCGCCCGACGGCCGTACATCGGCAGGGCGGATGGACCCTTGCGCCGCTCGCCGCCCTCGGTCTGGAGGCGCCGGCGGGCAGCAAGCGCCTGGCGGCCCGAATGGACAGGCGGGGCCTCGCGCTGGGATTGGCCCATCGAGGGCGGCTGGTGGCGCTGGCCTGCGCTGAGCCGGCGCTGCGCGCGGGATCGGAAGAGCTGGTCGAGGAGGCTCGGCGCTCCGGCCTGGAGGTCGTCGCCGCAGGGGACCCAATCCTGGCGTCGAGGCTGCATCCCGACCGGACCGTGCCGAACGGGCCCCGCCTGCCGCGGGCCATCCGCTCGCTCCAACGGGCCGGCTGCGTGGTCCTCGTGGTCGCCGGTGGCGGATCCCCGGGCCTGCCCGCCGCGGACCTCGCGCTGGGGCTGCGCCTCCAGGACGGGCCGCCGCCGTGGGGGGCCGACCTGATGTCGGAGGACGACGACCTCGGCCACGCCTACCTGCTCTTCCAGGCCTGCGAGGCCGCCCGCCAGGTCAGCCGCCAGAGCGTGGTCCTGAGCGGCGCCGGCGCCAGCATCGCCGCCGCTTCGCTGGCAACGCCCTTCGGCCTGGTGTCAGGAGCCGAGCAGCGAACCATGAACGTGGTGAACATGGCATCGGCAGTGGCGCTGGCCAACGGGACACGGCTCGCGGCGAGACTGGCACGGCATCCGCTCACGGTCCGGCAGGAAGCCGAGCCCTGGCACGAGCTCGATGGCTCGGAGGCGCTCGCCCGGCTGGGTACCGCTCCGGAGGGCCTCTCCGAGGAGGAGGCAGCGCTCCGCAGGCCGCCGGAGATCCCCCCGCCTCCCCCGGCGATGCTGCTGGTCAGGGCGGTGACGGCGGAGCTGCTCAACCCGCTGACCCCGATACTGGCCGCGGGAGCCGGCCTGGCCGCCACCGTCGGCTCGGTGACCGACGCCGGCCTGATCGGCGGGCTCACCGTCCTGAACGCGGTCATCGGCGGGGTCGAGCGCTACCGGGCCGAGCGGGCGATCGAGCGGCTGGAGAGCAGATCCGCGCGGGGCGTCCTGGTCCGGCGCGCGGGCACCGAGCACCTGGTCGACGCGAGCGAGCTGGTCCCAGGAGACGTCGTCCGGCTGCGGACCCGAGACGTTGTGCCGGCCGATTGCCGGATCCTGGAGGCCTCCACCCTCGAGGTGGACGAGTCGAGCCTGACGGGCGAATCGCTGCCCGTGCCGAAGTCGGCCCCCGCGTCCTTCGCCACCGCGATCGCGGAGCGGACCTCGATGCTCTACGAGGGCACAGCGGTCGCGGCGGGGGAGGCCACGGCCGTGGTCGTCGCCACCGGCGCGGCCACCGAGATGCGGCGGAGCGACAGCCTCCTGCCGCTCGAGCCCCCGCAGAGCGGGGTCGAGGCGCGGCTGCAGTCGCTCACCTCGCTCGCCGGGCCGGTCGCGCTGGGAAGCGGAGGGCTCCTGGCCGGGGTTGCGGCGCTGCGTGGACTGCCGCTCCGGAGCGTGGTCGACTCGGGGGTGGCGCTGGCGGCCGCCGCGGTTCCGGAGGGACTCCCGCTGCTGGCCACGGTGGCGCAGCTCAGCGCGGCGCGGCGGCTGGCGGACCGGGGTGCGCTGGTGCGCTCGCGGCGGGCCGTCGAGGCGCTCGGGCGGGTGGACATCGCCTGCGTGGACAAGACCGGCACGCTCACCGAGGGACGCATCGCGCTGGTGGCCGTGTCCGACGGAACGACCGAGACCGCGGTGAACGGCCACGACCTCAGCCCCCGAGCGCTGGACATCCTGGCGGCCGGGCTGCGGGCAGCCCCCGACTCCGCGCACCAGGACCTGGTGCATGCGGAGGACCGTGCACTGGCGCAGGAGGCCGGCGAGGCCGAGGTCGCCGCCGACCGCGGCGCCGCCGACTGGCGACGGGTGGCGGAGCTGCCGTTCGAGCCCGGACGCGGCTTCCACGCCGTGCTCGGAGACAACCACGAGTCCGCGCTGCTGGCCGTCAAGGGTGCGCCGGAGGTCGTGCTGGCGCGCTCCTCGAGCTCGCGGGACGGCGACGGGCCGGTCCGCATGAGCGCCACGCGGCGACGCCGGTTGATGGCCGAGGCGCGCCGCCTGGCAAGGCGCGGTCTGCGGGTGCTGGCGGTGGCGGAGCGGGCCGTGCCGGCGGGAACCGTCCTCGACGAGGACCTGGTCGAGAAGGTCAACTTCCTCGGCTTCCTCGCCTACAGCGACCCGGTGCGGGCCACCGCGGCCGCGGCCATCCGGAACCTCCGGCGCGCCGGTGTCGACATCGTGATGATGACCGGCGACCATCCCAACACCGCTGAGAGCATCGCCTCGGAGCTGAGCCTGATCAACGGCAAGGGGATCATGACCGGCCCGGAGGTCGACGAGCTGAGCGACGACGAGCTTGCCGCCGCCGTGTCCCAGGTGGCGGTGTTCGCGCGGGTCACACCCTTCCACAAGGTCCGCGTCGTGCGGGCGCTGCAGCAATCGGGCCGGGTCGTGGCCATGACCGGCGACGGGGCCAACGACGCGCAGGCCATCCGGCTCGCCGACGTCGGCATCGCCTTCGGCGAGCAGGCCACCCCGGCTACCCGGGAGGCCGCCGACCTGCTGGTGGTGGACAACCGGATCGAGACCATCGTGGATGCCCTCCTGGAGGGTCGCGCCCTGTGGGCATCGACGCGGGAGGCGGCCGCTATCCTGGTCGGCGGCAACCTCGGTGAGGTCGCGTTCACGGTCGCTGGCACCGTCGCCGCGGGCCGGCCACCGCTCAACGCGCGCCAGCTCCTGCTGGTGAACCTGCTCACCGACGCCGCTCCGGCGATGGCCATCGCCGTTCGCCAACCGACGCGGCCCGCTCCTGAGCAGCTCCTGCGGGAGGGCCCAGAGGCATCGCTGGGCGGACCGCTGGTGCGGGACATCGCCTGGCGGGCCGCCATCACCGGCGCCGGCGCGACCGGTGCCTGGCTGGCGGCTCGGGCCACGGGCACCCGGGCACACGCCAGCACGGTCTCCATGACCGCGCTGGTGGGGGCGCAGCTTGGCCAGACGCTGCTGGTGGGCTGGAGGGACCCGGTCGTGCTCGCCGCTGGTCTGGGCTCGGCGGCGCTGCTGGCGGGCATCGTGCAGACGCCGGGCCTGTCGCACTTCTTCGGCTGCCGGCCGCTCGGTCCGATCGGCTGGGGCATCAGCGGTGCCGCGAGCGCTGCGGCGACCGTCGCCGCGGCGGCATGGCCGCTCCTCTGGCGATAGGACGGGGTCGCCCGGCTTCAGGTGGAGCAGGTGCGGCGCGCCCGGCTTCAGGACCGCCGGCTCCTCGACCGGGGGCTGGTCCGCGGCGTCTGCCTGGAAGTTGCGCCAGCCGTACGCGAACCGGCCCTTGCGGGTCGCGTCCTGGACGGCTTGGCCTCGCGGCCTCCATCGGACACCGGGACTCTCGTCATCGTGGTGGCGCGGCCGCCGCCGGCCGAACGTCGCGTCGCGGTCCTCGAAGCCACGCCCGCGCCCGAAACCACTGTGGTGAGACCGCCTCGTACGGCGCGTGCGCCGAGCGACGCCCCCGCGCCGGCCGCCCTGCCGCCCATGCTGGCCCCGGCACCCACCGCTGACCCGATCGTCCGCACGACCGCCTCGGCGGGCCTCTTGACCACCGCGGGCGTCTTCTCCTGCCAGACACGAACCCCATATCCGGCCACAGCACCGAGCAATCCCGCGACCACCCACTCCTCCATCGGTCCACCGCCCCCCGAGTCACACCGCACCATGGCCGCCTCCACACGGCCCAGGTGACATCGCACCTCGCCTTGGCTGCCCCCGCATCACCCGGATCGGAGGAAACGGTGACAGCGGACCACATCGCCGAGGTCGTCTCGCGCGCGACCGGCATCCCGTTGTCCCAGCTCACCGAGCAGGAACGCGAGCGACTGCTGAAACTGGAGGAGCACCTGCACCAGCGGGTGGTCGGCCAGGACGAGGCCGTCAGCGCGGTCGCCGAAGCGGTCCGCCGGGCCCGCGCCGGGCTGGCCGACCCCAACAGGCCGATCGGCTCGTTCCTGTTCCTGGGCCCCAGCGGGGTCGGCAGACCGAGCTTGCCCGGGCACTGGCCGAGGCGCTGTTCGGCGACGAAGACCGCATGGTCCGATTCGACATGAGCGAATTCCAGGAGCGCCACACGGTCAGCCGGCTGGTGGGCGCCCCGCCCGGCTACGTCGGCTACGACGAGGCCGGCCAGCTCACCGAGGCGGTGCGGCGCCGCCCCTACTCGTCACTGCCTCGACCCTGCCTGTCCTGGTCGACCTCTGGGCACCGTGGTGCGGACCATGCCGGGTCATCGCCCCCGGGGTCGAGCAGGCTGCTCAGCGCCTCGCGGGTCGCCTGAAGGCGGTCAAGGTCAACATTGACGAGGCGCCGAGGGTCGCCGACCGCTTAGGCGTCCAGGGGATCCCCACCGTGCTGCTGCTCCGGGACGGTCGGGAAGTCGCCAGGCAAATCGGAGCCGTCCCGCCAGCGTCGCTGGTCCGCTGGGCTGAGGAGGCATTGACGAAGCCGGCGTCGTAACGGTCGACCTCAAGGCGCGACGTGCCGGCACCTGGTTGGGCGGCAGGCCACGGCCCTCGTCCCAATGCCCGTAACGCTGCCGTGACGCGGGCTGGCGACACTGCCATTCGTCCACGGTGGCTGTACCTGGCCTTCGCCGCCGGGACGCCGCAGTGGCGGAGGTGCTGGATGCAGACGCCCGGGAAGCCGATCCCCGGCACCCGGCCGGCGTGGCCGCCGGCATGGCTACGCCACCCGCTGGGCTGGCTGGTGGCCTTCATGCTTGCGGGCAGCGCCGCGTTCATCGCGCTGCGCATGGTGACCCCCAGCGACGGCACGCAGGTACCCCCGTGGACCTGGGCCTGGACCGGCGCCGGCGTGGTCGTCCAGGCGCATCCGGACCGGATGCTCCACGACGGTGACCTGGTCACGGCAATCGATGGCGTGGCGCTGGGCGGCGCCGGCCGCGGCTGGCGGGTGCCGGCGTACCAGCCCGGTGACCGGCTGACCTACCAGGTGGTCCGCGCCGGACGTACGCAGGAGGTCACTGTCACCTTGCAGCGTGCCGACGTCGCCGGTCCGCTGCTTCGGGCGTGGGGAACGATCCTGTTCGTGGTCGTGCTCTTTGGCGTGGTGGCCTACCTGTACGCGCGGCGGGCGGGTCCGGCGACCGCGGCGCTGCTCGTGCTCGGAGGCGGGCTGCTGACCAGCACGCTGGCGGTCGAGATCGGCGTGTCCGCTCTTGAGACCCGCGGCGGTCTGCTCCTGTGGCTGTACCTGCTGAATACCCACGCCATATACGTGATCGGTTGGGCGGGGCAGGTGGGGTTCCTGCTGCTGTTTCCTCGCCCGTGGCCGCCGCTGGCGCGGCACCGCCGGCTCCTGCCTGTGGTGTCCGCCGCCCCGCCGGCGCTCCTGGTCGCATGGGCGCTGGCCGCGCTGGGGGGTGTGGGCTTCACCCGCTGGGTCGGCCGGGTCATCGCCATGGAGACGCTCATCGTCATGGCGGTGCTGGGGATGACGATCGTACTGGCGATTGCCCGCTACCTCACGGCGACCGACCCGGTCGCCCGCCAGCAGCTCAAGTGGCTGGTGGGCGGTGGCAGCCTTTCGGCGACCCTCGCGGTGGCGGTGTGGTTCGTCCCCATACTGGTCACCGGCGAGGGTCTGCTGCCGGCCGAGTGGATTGGGTTCTCCGGTCTGCCGCTGGTGGCAGGCCTGACCGTGGCGGTCCTGCGCTACCGCCTGTTCGACCTGGACCGGGTCATCAGCCGCACGATGACCTACGCCCTGCTCACGGTGCTGCTTGGTGGTGGCTACGCGGGAGTGGTGCTGGGGCTCGGCCAACTCCTCGGCCGCGACCGCTCCAGCCTGGCAGTTGCGGTGGCGACGCTGGCGGTCGCCGCGGCCTTCCAGCCCGCTCGCCACCGCGTCCAGGATGTGGTGGACCGCCGCTTCAACCGCCACCGCTACGACGCGGCCCGCACCATCCAGACGTTCACCGCGCGGCTCCGCCAGCAGATCGACTTGGACACCCTGACCGTTGAGCTGCTGACGGTGGTCCATCAGACGATGCAGCCCACACAGGTGTCGTTGTGGCTGCGGGCCACCCCGTCACCAGAGAGCCTCCAGCGCAACGGCGGCGGATCACCGCACCGAACTCGAGGAACGTAGCACGTCAGTTTTGAGGATCTGGCCCACATTTCGTGATGGCTGGGCGTCGTCAGCCCGCCTGACCGCCGAACATCGCCGCTGCCGCCCGGATGACCTCCTCCAACGGCACGTCGCGCAGGTGCTGCGAGATACCCCAGCGGTGCCCGAACGGACAGATGACCTGCCCGTGCCGGTCGCCCCAGAACATGTCCCGCAGTGGCTGATGCACCTTGGCTCCAGCCCCTGTAGCGCGTTCCCACAGGGCGTCGGCGTCCTCGGTGGCGATGTGCAGCGCTCCGTAGGTGCCGCCCACCGACAGCGGCGACAGCACCCCCATGTCTGGGAACTCGTCGGCCAGCATCACCCTGGAGTCGCCCAAGCGCAGTTCGATCTGGATGAACTTGCCGCCGGGCACCGGGATCTTGGGTCCCACTTGCGCACCGAACGCCTGCCGGTACCACTCGGCGGCCCGCGCAGCGCCACGGACGACCAGATGCGGCGTGATGGTGTGGGTCGGGGGTGAGCTGGCGCGGTCGATCCCCTCGTTCATCGGCTCCTCCACTTTGGTTGCCTGGCGCGTGCGCGGCACGGATCAACATACGCACGTGCGGATGATTCAGCCCGCCGCGTCACGGAATGTGAGCCAGAACCAGTTTTCACGCGCCGCCGACAACCTCGATGCCGCGTTCGGCGAGCAACTCCTCGACAAGGGTGACGGGTTGGCCTACCTCGCTGGCGACACCCTGGTGGAGGCCATCGATGGGGCCACGGCTGGTATCCGTCGAGTTCGCCGCACGCCCCATCTGCCTGGCGTCCTTCGCATCGTGGGGTCAGTATGCGATCCCGACGGCCTGCTTGATGGTGGCCGGGTCGTCCAGCATCGCGAGCATGGCGTGGGCCGCGTCAGCGCGGGAGATCGAGTAGGCACGCGGCACGTTCCCACCGATGACGGTCCGGTACCTGCCGGTCAGCGGCTTGTTCACCAGATACGGTGGCCGCACGACCGTCCACTCCGTGCTGCTGCGCCGGATCTCGTCCTCCATCGCGGCCAGATCCGCGTACACCTCCCGCGCGAAGACGCTGATCAACGGCAGCAGGATCCGGCGGTTGACAAAGCTCTCGCCGTCGGGCACCGGGCCGACCGGGACCGCGCTCACCGCCACCAAGCGCCGTACGCCGCTTGCCTGCATCGCGGCCAGAATCCCGCGGGTCGCGGTCGAGGCGACCGGGCCGTCCTTGCGGCCACGCGGGCCGACTCCCGAGATCGCGGCATCGCTGCCCTCCAGCGCCGGGCGCAGCGCCTCCGGGTCGCTCAGGCCGGGGACCGCCACCACCTCCAGCGCGGGATGGCTCACGTCGAACCGGGCCGGGTCACGGACCACTGCCGTCACCTTGTGCCCGGCGTCCAGCGCCTGTCGCACGACCTGCCCGCCAATGCGACCGGTCGCTCCAAAGACCGTTACCTTCATCTGCTGTCTCTCCCTATCGAGCTCGTCCCGGCGCGGCCCCATCCGCGGTCGCTTCCCGGGTGCATCATCCTCCGCATCTCAGAAGATATGAATAGAATACTCTATGAGTTTCATATGATCAACGAGGTGACGAAGGCTCTGGACGCGGCACGACGCCGACGACGGCTGCGCCATGCGATCAAGGAGTCACGACGCGACCTGAACGCCCCGGCTCTCCCTGCTCAACCACGTCGGCGGCCACGCGGCGGAGCTGCGATCGCGGGGGGACTATTCCTGGCGTTGCGTGGCGACTGGCGGGTCGGGACCACGCAGGGTCGCTACGGGGCGTGGCGGGTGCTTGCGACGGTCGCCGGTCCTGCGGTCCAGGTGTGCGCGTCTTGCCGGCTGCCGTGGGGCGTGTTTGAGTCCGCGTCGGGGGAAGTGCCGCTCGGGAAGGCGACGACGTGCCGGTGGATCGGAGCCGCCCGCCGCGGACCAGCCGGCGGGCCGTGGCGGTGGGGCTGCTGGTGGCGCTGGGGGTGCTGGTCGTCATCGGCCAAGTCGAGCGGCACGCGCTGACACCCCGGCCGTCCGCGCCGGCCTCACCGGTGACCGCCACGCCGACCACCACCTCCCGCCCGCCCCGGTGGCGGCCAGGATCCGCGTCGGCCGCGGCGTGGCGGCGATTGCCGTCGGGGAGGGTGGGGTCTGGGCGCTGCGCAGCAGCAGCGTGGTCCGGGTGGATCCGCGCACCAATCGGGTGACCGCCCGGATCCGGGCCGCGACCTCCGCCGACTTATGGGACGGGCGGTTCGCGCTGGGGGCGGGCGCGCTGTGGGTCGGCGCGGGTGAGGACACCATCCGGGTCGACGCCAGGACCGGCCGGCCCAGGCGGGTCCGGGTGGCTGCCTGGGCGGTCGCGCCCGACGGGCTGTGGTCGTGCCGGACCCCCGCGCGGGGCCGGCCGGGAGGTCTGGTTCGGGTGGACCCACGGACGCTTGCCGAGACCACCCGGATCCCCGTGCCGGCCTGCCCAGCGGCCCTGGCGGCCGAGCGTGGGATGGTGTGGGCGATCGACGAGCCCGGCAGGCGAGTCCTGCGGGTGGACGCCGCCACTGCGCGCGTGACCGAGATCGGCTTGCCAGTCGCGCCGTTTGCCGTCTCGCCCACAGGGCCCGGCTTGGTGGCGTTGGCGGTGGGCGCGGGGGCGGTGTGGGCGCTCAGCGACCAGGTGGAGTCGCCGACGCGGCTTGGCGCACGCGTGGGGCCCGGGCTGGTGCGGATCGACCCGACCAGCGCGCGGGTCACCGGGGTGACACCGCTTGCCAACCTCGACGCCACAGGGCAGGCGCTTGCGGTGGGCGCCGGCGGCGTGTGGGTCGCGGGGGGTGCCGTGGCACCGCAGGGCGGCGCCCGGGGTTCGTTCGTCCTCGATCGGGTCGATCCCCGCAGCGGCCGGCTGCTTGGCAGCTTCGCGGTCGGGCAGTTGGAGTTCGGGTTCGGCCCCCAGTTGGCCGTGGGGTTCGGTGCGCTGTGGTTCGCCGCGTTCGACAGCGGCGAGCTGCTGCGTGTTGATCCCTCCCGCATGTGACCGCTGGGGCGCCACGTCGGTCCTGCGCGGCCGCAGGTCTGCCCGCTCCCCATACCGCAGCCCGGCCAGCCGCAGCGGACCCGTCGACCGCCGGCCGGTTGGCGGCGGCAGCCCCACGGCCGCCCCGATCGGCAGGCGCGACCTTCCACCACTGCCACCCACCCATCGACCCCAGCAGGAGCCCAGCAGGAGCCCAGCTTGCTCCGAAGTCAGCCGCCTGCCCGTCGTGTCGGTTGCGACCCCGTCGTCGATCTCCCCCGACCCGCTCGGGATCGGCACCGAGCTGGGTCAGGACCTGGACAGCCCAGGACCGCCCTCGCCGAGCAGGCACAGCAGCACGTGCCCGGCCCCAGGGCACCCGTGCTGCAGCTGCCAGACCTCCTGCCGGGCCAGCCGTCCGTGGTGGTCATCGGTCTGGCCAGGCGCACCACTACTGGATGCCACTGATGCCGGCGAGGTGCAGGGCCTGCTGCCGATCGCGGCAGTCGCGCAAGGCGACGATCCGCCCGCCCCGCACCGTGAACACGCTGTAGTTACGGTCGTCCGCCGGCCGCACGCGATACGCATCGACCCCAGGGGTCCGCACCACCACCATCACCCGGTCGCCCTGCCCCACAACCTCCTCCAGCTGTGCCCGCAGGCCCCGCCCGGCCTGGCGCGCCAGTGCGGACTCCAGCTCATGGCGGCCGTGGCAGACCTGTGGCTGGGGATCCTCGAGGCTGGGATCCAGGTAGGTCCACTCCAGGTCCGGGTCGACGAACTCCAGCATCGTTGCCAGATCGCCGTTGGCGTATGCCCTGTACGCCCTTCGAATCAGGTCCGCGTTCTCGTTCGACATGACCTGTCCTCCTCCTGCGTCATCGACGCATCGGTGACGGTCGGGCCACAAGCCCCATTGGGAGGCGGAGCTCGCGCCGGTGCCGAGCCCCGGTCGGGACGGCGACGCCCAGCCGCAACGGGCGGGCATCCAATCGGCCAGCCGGTCCGGTCCCCTGGCGGGGGTGCGCCAGGCGGTCAGAGTCAGCCGAACGGTCTCATCTCGACGATCAGTATCGACCGCGTCGCTGTGAGTGGCAACAGGATCGCGTGCGCGGACATCTGTCCTCGCGGCGTTGCGTCAGGTCAGGAACAGGATCCGATCGTCATCGAGCTGCCGCGCTTTCCGGCGCCTCCCTGTGCCGTCGACCCGCGCACTCGGACTGCTCACCGCAGCGGTATACGCGACCACGCCGAGCTCATCGGTGCGCGGCTGCAAGGGCCGCCAGCATTGCGACCCGCTGGTCGGATGGGTTCGACTGGCGGGGCAGGATGCGCTTGGAGCCGGGCCGACGAAAGCAGGTGGCAAGAATGCGCAAGTACATCATCATGGGCGTCCAAGGCAGCGGGAAGGGCACCCAGGCCAAACTGCTGGCCGACACCCTCGATCTGGAGCACATCAGCGTCGGCGACATCTTCCGCTGGAACGTCCAGCACCACACCAAGCTCGGCGCGCAGGTCCGACGGGTGGTGGCCGCCGGGGAACTAGTGCCAGACGAGCTGGTCGAGGCCGTGGTCCACCGGCGCCTGACCGAGCACGACTGGAACTTCGGGTTCATCATCGACGGCTTCCCGCGCAACCAGCCGCAGGCCCGCTTCATCCTGGAGAGCTACGACCTCGACGCGGTCATCCTGCTCGAGGTCCCCGACCGGGTGGTCGCCGAGCGGATCCTCAGCCGTCGTCTCTGCTCTGGCTGCGGGCTGGACTACAACCTCATCTCCCACCGCCCCGCCACCCCTGAGGTTTGCGACATGTGTGGCGGCCGGCTGGTGGCCCGGCCCGACGACACTCCGGCGGCGGTCCGCGCCCGCCTGCGCGACTACCACGCCAAGACCCGGCCGGTCCTGGACCTGTTTCGCGCCAAGGAGGTGGTGGCGGCGGTCAACGCCACCGGACCGCCGGCCCACGTGCAGGCAAGCATCCGCGAACACCTGGGGGTGGAGGCAATGCCCGCCTGACGTGCATCGGCGAGTGGCGAGCAGCCCTTGGCGCTGGTCCAACACCGTGTACCAGTTGCTCTTGACCGCCGATTTGGAACCTGCACAGCGCAGGCCATCATCGGCGGGCGGCCCAAGGCGATGCCCCGACCTCGTGCACCACGCTGCGGGACGTCACCGGGAAGAGGGCAACCGCCGAGCTCATCGCCGGCAACGACCAGCTCGTCGCCTGGGGGCTCCTCCGGCCGGGGCGAGACGATCGCCCACAGGTGGCGGCCACGATCGGAGAACGCGCAGCAGCCCGAGGCACCGATCTGCCACGGTTGGTGGCCGAAGCGCGCGACCTGCCGCCCATGACCATCCACCACCAGGACATGACGGCGCAGCGTGAGCGCGACCAGCGACAGGTCGTCGGTGACCGCATGGGTGCCGTGGTCACGATATGGCAGCTGATGCTCGTGCTCCCCGTTGGACGGCTCGTCGGTGACGGCATCGGCGCCATGATCGGGAGCTCGCAGCTGCAGCCGCTACACAGGCTCAAGCTGAGCGTCCACCACCAGCAGCTCGCCGGCCATGGAGCGCTGCACCAGCCAGCGATCGGCTGCCATCGGAAGGACCCGGTCAACCTGGCCGAGCGGCAGCGCGGCGACCCTTGCAGCAGCAAACCCGTCCACCCAGGAAGTTTGGCACCAGCGCGCGACCGCACCCGCCGGAGCAAGCGACCTTCCCCTGGACGCGGGGATCCTAACTATAACTAAGCGGCTAAATTAGCCAGAAGTCCTGTCCGTAACCTGAGCTGTCAGGTCCCGCCGGTCACGGACAGAACTTGGCGGAGGTTGCTTGTGGCCTTCCCGGCGGTCGAGCTCTTCTTCTCTGCTGGTCAGCGCCTAAGGTAGCGGGCCAGCGCGACGTCCGAGCCGAACCCGAATTGGTTGTTGGGAGAGCCGGCGGCCACCAGCCTGTCGTCGGCCTGCACGGCCAGCGCGTTGGCCCGGTCGATGCCACCGGCGCCGAAGTCGGTGGTGACCTTCCCGGCGACGCCGAAGCCGGGATCCAGGCTGCCGTCGGGCCGGTAGCGCACCAGCGCGAAGTCCGGACCCGACCCAGTGCCGGCGTCAGCCGTCCCCGCGGCCACCAGCTTGGCGTCGGACTGCGCGACCAGCCCGGCGGCGGTGCCGCCGCCGGCGAAGCCGGTGGTGACCTTGCCGCCGGTCCCGAAGCTGGGGTCCAGGGTGCCGTCCTGCATGAAGCGAGCCAAGGCCCAGTCGTCCAGGGCGTGGCCGGCAGCTACCAGCCTGCCGTCGGTCTGGACGGCCACCGCGTTGACGCGGTCGTCGCCGCCGGCACCAGTGAAGTCCATCTTCACCTTGCCATCCACCCCGAAGCCGGGATCCAGGGAGCCGTCGGGCAGGTAGCGGGCCAGCGCGAAGTCACCGAGGGCCGAGACGTCGCTTTCGTCGGCGCGGCCGGCGGCGACGATCCTACCGTTGTCCTGCACGGCCACCGCGAACGCCTCGTCCAGCTGGCCGGCGAAGTCGGTGACCACCTTGCCGCCGGTGCCGAAGCTTGGGTCCAGGTCGCCCGCCCTCGCCTGGGCTGGGACGGCCACGGCAAGCTGCCAAGCAAGCAGCCCTGCGACGGCAAGCAGCCCCAGCACGGCGCCAAGCAGTCGTGGGGACCGGCCGGGTCCGGCGCTGCGCGGCGGCCCACCCGGGCCAGCGGGATGTGGAAGGGGCGCATGCAGGCCTCCGTTTCCGCGTGGCCCGCAGCCGGGCGCACACGACACAAGGCGGCGCCGGAGATGACGGGCCGCCGGTTGGGGTGGATCACCAGTCGAAGCGTGGCACTGGCCCGATGGCCGGTCCCTGCACGGCCTCGGGGCCGTTCGCGGCAAGCGGCCATGCTCACCGCCTACCAGACCTCCATAGCGCGAGGTGATAAGCGCAGGAATGCAAGCACTCTGCCGAGGAAGCGTCAATGGTGACCTTTGGGAGCCGTGTTCCACAGCGTCGCCCTACCCAGGACGGGGTCGGTCTGCAACCGTCGGTGCGCCAAGCTGGCAGGAACCGAGCTGGCCTGTGCCCAGCGGCGCAGCACCCGCAGATCGTCGGGAGGGATCGACAATGAGGCGGCGGGAAGATTAGGCATTGCCCAATCTCCCTCCACCCACACCAGAATCGTCAAATCATCTCAGAGACAGGCCACTAGCTCATGAAGGGCCCGAGCTGCTCGGGCATGACGACGATGGGGCGCATCATGTCCCGGTCCTCGTGCTCAAGGATATGGCAGTGATACATGTAGCGGCCGCTGAAGCCTTCGAAGCGCACGGCGAGCTCGACGATCTCGTTCGGGTTGACGCGGACCGTGTCCTTGAGGCCCTGCTCGTTGGCGTCGAGGACGTGCTCGAGTGCATCGTCGGGGCTTCGCCCAAGGCGCACCCGGGCCGACGTTGCGGTGTCGGTGATCCCGCCGTCGGGGACGGTGACCATGATCGGACGCCGCGCCAGCACGTGGAACGCGTTCAGGTGGATGTGGATGGGGTGGGTGTCCCCGGTCAGGTTGATGAGCTGCCAAACCTCCCACCGGCCAAGCACCGGAAAGAAGGTTACGGTGTCCTCGAAATGGCAGGCGGCCGTCCGGAAGCGGGCCACCGTCTTGGTTTGGCCGTCCGTGCCCTGGTCGACCACGGTGATCAGCCGCTTCCCCGAGTCGTCATCTGGCACCTCGGCGAGCTCCCGCATGGTGAGCATGTTGGGGGCATCGTCAAGCTCCTGCTCGACGAGGGCGACCGCGCGGCGCACCGCTCCGGCCAGATCGCGGTCGGTCGGGGGAGCGGAGTCGGTCGCCAGCTGCTGGGTGACCGGGCGCCGCATCGAAGGGCCGGGCACGACCCGGAAGCGCATGACGTCCGGATAGGGCAGTAGGCCGTCGAGGTTGGCGGCCCACAAGGCGCGCTCTGCGGGGAAGGGCGCGCCGTCGAAGGGCGCGGTGGCGGTGTTGACGAGTGTGAGCTCGCTGCCCGGCGGCAGGTCGGAGAAGTCGACGAGCAGGTCGGCGCGCTCGGCCGAGGCGAGTACCAGCCCATGCGGCGGGACGGCGACCGGCGCTCGCAGCAGGCCGCCGTCGGTCCCGATCTGGCAGATGCGGTCGAGCTCTGGGCCGGCGTCACCCAGCAGCACGAGGCGGAAGGTCCGCGCGTTGGACCCGTTGACCACCCGCAGGCGGTACGTAGCGGGCCGCACCTCCAGGACCGGCCAGACCTTGCCGTTGACGGTCGTGAACGGCGCGAAGGCCTCCATGGTCCCTGGGTCAGTCTTGTGGACCAGCTCACCGGTGAGCCGCCCCTGGGGGTCCTGGCCGAAGTTGCGATCCTGCAGCAGGAGCGGCACCTCGAGGGGCGGGCCCTCGGGGAGGCCGAGATCGCGCTCCCGTTCGTCGCGGACGATCCACAGCCCGGCGAGCCCCGCGTACACCGTGAACCGGGTGACGCTCATGACGTGGTCGTGGTACCAGAGGAGCGCCGCTCGCTGATCCATCGCGTAGTCGCCGACGGCGTGCTGACCTGGCGCGAAGATATTCTCCGCCCAGCCGTCATAGGCGGCTGCGGTCAGCCCGCCGTGCAGGTGCACGACCGCGAAGCCGGGCAGGGACGCAGCGTTCGCGTCAGGGATGCCTCCGCTGAGGCCCGGCAGGCACTGCACCGGGATACCGTTACGGTCGGTCGCCGTCGGCGCGAGCGTGACCGCGACGGGCAACTTGCCCTCGAGCTCGTTGCGCCAGTCCACCCGGACTGGGTGCCCGCGCTCGGCTTCGATCGTCGGACCGGGCAGGGTGCCGTCGTACGTCCACACCCGCGACTCCGGCAGATCGCGGTGGAAGCGATGGCTCCCCGTCCGTAGGCGGACGCGCAACGAGCCTTGGTGCTCGCGCGCCAAGCGACGCGCCGGTAGCGGGAGCGCATCGACGAACGGCGTCAGCGGCGATGTCAGTGACGACAGCATGACCACTCCCCCGAGGCTGGATCGGAAACCCGTCGCGCCCACCCTAACCGTCGCTCAGGCTGCCGCGGGACCGGGGTGGAGATCTGGTTGACGAGGTCGCGGCCGAGCTTGTCGACCACCGGACACCCCGCCGACCGCGTGCTGTGGGCCTGGCCGCGGTCGAGGCCGCTGTGGCGGGAGCCCCACTCATGCCTGACGGGCGGGCGTCGCCGTGCGCTACAGCTCCAGCGGCTTCCGGTCGTCCATCACCCGCACCGTCGTGCTCCCCCTCGCCCCCAGCTGCTCGAGCTGCCGGTAGTACAGCGAGGTCCCGACGGCCGAGAGCGTCCGCTCATGCACCGGCACGGCCACCCTCGGGCCGACCTCACGGAGATAGTCGATCGACTCCGACACCTTCAGCCACGGCGCGCCCACCGGCACCGCCAGCACCTCAACCGGCTGCCGAGGCAGGGTGAACGCATCGCCCGAGTGGAACAGCCGCCCGCCGACCAGGTACCCGACGTTGGGGATCACCGGGATGTCCGGATGGATGACCGCATGATCACGACCAACGACGCGCACACCCACCCCGCCGATCTCCAGCTCCTCGCCATCATGCACGACCTCGACCTCCGCCCCGGCCTGGCCAAGCGGCTTGGCGCTGCCCTCGTCGCTGACGAGCCGAACCCCTGGGTTGTGGTCCAGGAGCCCCGGCAGCCGCCCCGGGTCGAGATGGTCGGCGTGCTGGTGGGTGTACAGGATCGCGGTCAGTCCCTGCAGTTCCTCGAAACCGTCGGAGAGCGTGCCGGGGTCCAACAGCATTCTGGCTCGCTGCTCCTCCACCAGCAGGCACGAGTGCCCGAACTTGGTCAGCCGCATGGCCCCTCCCTGTGGCTCACTGGTCCTCTTCCCTTCCTACCACCCCAGCGCTGCGTCAGCCCGCCGGCCGGACGCGCAGCAGCAGGCCAGGGGCACGCCGCTGCGGTTCGCCAACCCGCAGGCCTCGGCCAAACACGCCGGCGTCTCTGCCTGTTCCGTCCCGTCCCGCGCGGCTTGGCGTCGGACGGAGCGAAGGCGGAGCGAAATCCCGGCCGCCGTCTGGCCAGTGTTCCGCACCTATGTAGCGGACAACGTGGAGGTTCGTGTCGGTGGGAGGGACTGGACCACTGCGCCTACCAAAGTTCACTACGCCGGTGGCGGTGTAGGGCCTCGTCGAGCACCCCGACTCCTCCATCAGCCGCACGGCGCGAGGTGGGCCGGACAACAGCTTGGGCAGCCACATCAATCAGAGCGACCATGTAACGCGGCCAGGGGGTAGGACGGTCTGATTGGTGAGATGCGCTGGGCTGTTCGCCGGTGACGCCCGGGTAGCTGGTGGGGTGCTGGGGATCTGTGGGTACCTCGGGCCCGTTTCTCCAAGGGAGACTCCATGAGGGTGTTCGAGCCGCACACGACGGCGGGGGTTGTCGAGGACATCAGCATCGACCCGCCAGCATTCCCGGTCGTGGTGCGGGGCTATGACCGCCGGCGGGTCAACGCCTACCTGCAGAGCCTGGTGGTGCGGCTTGCCGCCGAGCGCGACCGGGCTGTCCAGGCCGAGGACGACGCCGGGGCCATGCTCCAGGAAACCCAGTCGGCCAGTCAGCGCACCTGGGACAGGGTCCGGGATGAGTGCGCCGCCATGCAGGCCGAGACCGAGCGGCTGCAGACGCTCCGCGACCGGACGATG
>WNGG01002715.1_pt1 | contig 49137 bp, 48 predicted proteins | sample 5400661 | NCBI WGS metagenome assembly WNGG01 (sample SAMN13153372, study PRJNA577476) | soil metagenome | isolation source: 100 cm soil or saprolite under Garry oak tree replicate 1 | place: USA:California | collected 2016-06-15 | reverse complement strand
CTCACCGTCTTCGAACTCGCGAACCTTCAGCTGCTCGAGTTGCGAACGTACGATGCGTTCCTGGACAAGGTCGTCGACAAGGCGTACGACGACCTCGAGGACCTGTTCGCACGCAGCTCGCTCCTGCGGAGCGGCCATGAAACCGTGAAGGAGCTGGCCGAGGTCCGCATGGACCTTGCCGAGGCCTCGTTCCAGGTCGACAACATCTCGAAGCTCTGGGGCGATTGGTTCCTCGGCAAGGTCTACCGGGCGTGCGCGAAGAAGTTCGAACTCGACTCGTGGCGAAGGAACGTCGAGGAGAAGATGAAGGACCTCAGCGAGATCTACGAGGTCGCGGAGGCCGAGCTCGAGGCCCGCCGCCTCCTGATCCTGGAGTTCCTCGTCGTCCTGTTGTTCATCGTGGATCTCGTCCTCATTGCGTACCGCGGGTGACCGACGGGCCGACGGCACTCAGGTGATCTGGATCGAGCCGAGGACCGGGCGGAAGATCCACCTCCCGCCGGCCGAATGAATCGAGCTGGCGAGATCGAAGTCGAGCGTGATGCGGACGGACCTCGTCGTCTTCAGCTCGCCACTCGGGACGACGAACGTGACCGGGGTGCCGTCGTGGAGGACTCCGTCCACCGAATTGACAACGAGGCGGAGCTGCGTGTACTTGCCGGCGGGGGCGCGGTCCAGTGCGAGGAGGCGCGTGAGATTCGCGAGGGCGACGAAATCGATGCTCGTCGAGGAGAGGGGAAGATGGATCCAACCGCTGTCGTTTCCCGCGTCCGCGCGATGGACCTGGATGTCCGAGAACACGACGTTCAACTGCCTCCAATCGGCCGGGGCATCGCGGACGTACACGTACAGCGTGCCGGACGTGACGGAACCCAGGAACGCGAACCCGGCGATGAGAAGCAAGCCGGTGACCGCCATGGCAAACACGGTGCGCGGTCTGATCGGATCCTCCTCCGCGACTATCATTCGCGGGGAGGGGTATATAGATTCTCGGAACTTCCCGCGTTCAATAACGAGAGCGTTACGCCCGAGCGAGTGGAGCGACCGGCCCGATCGCTCCGTAGACTCGGTCGATCGCTTCGCGCGCCGCCTTCTCGTCGTCCGTCTTCACGAGGATCTTGCCGCTCTCGTACAGCGTGAGTTCCGGCTCGCCGTCGAGGATGAGCATCACCTTCACGTCGCTGACGCGCCAGCCGCGGCTCCGCAACCGTTCCGCGGCCTCGGTCAGGTCCACGCGCCACGGTTTCTTCAAGGTCGAGATGAACGCGGTCGCGGTGCGACACGGTTTCAACAGGTAGTAGCTCATGCGGCGGTCCCCGGGCTCGAGGGAAGCTGTGCAGCAGGCCCGTCGGCCTTGAACTTTTCCGAGACCAGCCTCGTGAGACACGAAGAGACGAGCCCGGGAATGTCCAGCTTCCTTTCCTCTCCGAGGATCTGATCCAGTCGCGCGTGGGTGGATGGGCGAGGGGGCCCGAGGAGATCGCAGATTTCCGGTCCTTTCGACACCTCGTAGGTGCGAATCGACTTCGCGCGATCCACGATTTCCTGCTTGTCGAAGCCGATGAGCGGTCGGAGGATCGGATGGCGGGCGACGGCGTCAATCGCCCGGAGGCTCGCGACGGTCTGGCTCGAGACCTGTCCCAAGTTCTCGCCCGTGACGAGGACGTCCGCGGCCTCGAGGTCCGCAATCGCGTCGGCCAGCCGAACCATCAGGCGTTTCGTGAGGATGAAGTAGAAGCGTCGGTCCGCGCCGTCGGCGACCTCGGCGAAGGCTTCCCCCACGCGGACCACGTACAACGACGGGATTCCCAGGATTCCACACAGGATCCGCGCCTTGATCGCCGCGGCATCGTCGGTGATTGGCTCCAAGGAGAAGTGGGCCGCGATGAGATGGAGGCCCTGGCGGGACATGAGGTGCCCGGCGACCGGACTGTCGAACCCTCCACTGAGCAGGAGCACCCCCGGTCGCGCCACGTCAAATCCCCACGTACTTCGCGTAGACTCCGCGCGCTTCCGCCTCGTCCTTCACGCCGCGAATCAGCGCGCGGCCGTCGGGGAAAATCGTCAAGCGACGGCCCTCCACCTCGGCGACGAGGACGCCGCCGGCCCGGCGCGTCGACCCGAGGACGGCCAACCGATTCGCGACGGCCTCCAAGTCGATCGTGCCGTGGTGGACAGGATCGAGGGAAATCGTGTCGCTCCCGCAGAGGGAAGCCAAGACCTGGGCGCGCTTGGCGCCGAGATACTCCCGTTCACCGAGGACGCAGGTCGGACAATCGCTGCGACGGGAGATCCGAATCTTCTGCACGTCCGGTCGCCATCCGTCGACCACGTACAGGGCGCCGGACGGCGTCTCCCCCAGGAGCACACGAAGAGCCTCGCCCGCCTGAATCGCCCCGACCATCGCGGACGCGGCGTTGAAGATGCCGGCGGTCTCGCAGGTCGGCAGGCTGCCCGGCGGAGGGGCCTTCGGGTTGAAACAACGGAAACACGCGGTGACCGGAGGTCGAATCGCGAACGCCATTCCGTATGTTGCGATGGCCCCGCCGTACACGAAGGCGACGTTCGACTCGATCGCGGCCTCGTTAATCAGGAAACGCGTCTCGAGATTGTCCGTGCCATCGACGACGACGTCCGCGCCGCGCACGATCTCTCGGACCGTCGCCGAATGGACATCCTTTGAGACCGGTTCGATCTGGATTTCGGAGTTCACGGAACGGAGGCGCTCCGCGGCGGCCTCCGCCTTCGGCCGGTCGACGTCGCGTTCGGCGTACAGCAGCTGCCGCTGGAGATTCGTGAGCTCGACGACATCCCGGTCCACGAGCCGAAGATGCCCGACGCCGGCACGAGCCAAGAGGTCGGAGGAAATGCTCCCGAGGGCGCCCAACCCCACCACGACGGCCCGGGCACGCACGGTCGGCGAAAGGGCGCGCCGCTTATGGCCTTTCGCCCGCCGCCACCGCGGTGGACGACGCAGAGGGACCCCTTCACAATCGGAAAATTCTTTCCGGCTCGCGCCGCTTGAGGGCGGGGATTGCATGGACTCGATGGTGTCGACCGCACCGTCCGCTTAGCTCACGATGGAGAATGCACTCGACCGGCACACGAGGGACTTCACGATTTTGACGGTCCTCGTGCTGATCCTGATCGTGGTGAGCCTGCTCGGGCTCGCGGTCCTCATTGCCTTGCCGGACATCGGCGCGTTCTGTCGCGGTGCGATGGAGCGAATGCGGCAACTGAGCCAGATGGTCTGATCGCCGACATGGGGAAGAGACCCGCCAGGTTCCCGCTCGTGCGAAAATACTTTCCTTTCGGTCCACGGATCAGTTGTAGAGGTTGAATTCGTCCTTCTCGGGAACCGAGTCCCAGTCCTCGTCCCCTTCCTCGAAGACGGCGTTGAAGAGGGCGCTAACGACCTCTCGGAGTTGTTGAATCTCCGTCCGGAGGCGCGCCAATTCTTTCATCACTTCCTCGTTGGAAGCGGGCATTCAGAACCTCTAACCGCTGCTATCACAGGGTAGGTTCTTATCTTTTTGCCTTCGATTCTTGATGCTAATTCTCGGAACGGAATGGTCACGGAATTTCGCGTTGATTCAGCGTCGTCGGCCGCGATCCCGATCCCTTCCGCCGCGACCTCCGGGACCGTGTCCGTCACGACCTCGACCCCCGCCGCGGTCGCGAAATCGATCGCGCCCGCCGCCCCCGCCTCGATCACGGCCCTCGCGATCGCGCCCCTCTCCGCGAGGCTCGCGGTGCTTCGCCTCGACCTTGCCGCCACCGAGTTCCGTTGCGGGGACCGTCAGCTTCAGGTCCGCGTAATCGGCGGCGAGTTTTCTCCGCTCCGTCCGCTCGTCACGCGGGCAATAGAGCTCCCGGCCTCGTACCTCGAGCGGCCCTCGACAGACGGAACAGAGGGCTTTCACGACCCCGAGATTCCGTTCGGCCGTCGTCAGCTGCACCGAGGGCTTGACTTGAATCACCTTGGCGCGAATGATGTCTCCGAGCCGGTACATGTCGTGAATGTCCTCGGTGTACTCCTCGGACACGTTCGAAATGTGAATCGTCCCTTCCGACTCGCCGCTGATCTGGCGGGGCCGTCCGTGAATCGCGGTGATCGTTGCGGTCGCCATCATCCCGCGGATGTCATCGACCACACCGTACACGATGTCCCCGACCTTGAGTTCCGCGGGCGGGTTGAATGCCCGCACCCGCGCGACGCGGTTCTCCGGGTCGAGGATGAGGACGCCGGGCGTCGCAGCAAAGACGAGTCCGTTCCGCTCGTACGTCCCCTCGCCGGGCTCGAATTCCTCCGCGACGGCAATTTCGTCGCCCGGGAGGACCATCTTCGCTTCCATTCGGTGCACTGACTCCTTCGGGTCGGACGGAGTAGGCCCGTCGGTATTTATCCCTTCGCCACCTCGAAGCGGTAGAGGACGACGTCAATCCGCCGAACATCCTCCCTGTGAAAGTCGAAAGTGTGGCGAATCGGAAAGGCGTAAAGCAGCCGATCGGTGATCTTCCCGGAGCCGGACTCGATGCGCCGACAGACGTACGCCTCCGCCCTCGCGTTCGAGAATGCGTAGACGACGTGGCCCCACACGAGCGCGGTATCGAAGAACGGACGATCCGCATGCCGACGTTGAGAACCGAACGGGGGATTCATGAAGATCGTCTCGAAGCGCTCGCCGAGGGATCGGACATCCGCGAGGCGCCACTCGACGTCGACCCGCGCGCGTTCCGCGTTCCGGCGCGCGATTTCGACCGCCGTCGGGTCCGAGTCCACGCCCAACACCCGTCCGGCGCCGAGCAGCTTCGCGGCGATCGCGAGCACGCCGTTGCCGCACCCGAGGTCCGCCACCGACCGGCCCTCGACGTCGCCTTTCGCCGAAGCGAGGTACGCGACCTCAGCGGCGATGCCGGCGGGCGTCGGATACTGCTCCGTGTCCGCCGCCGGATGGGGCAGCGGGTCCAGGGACTCCAAGATCTTCTCGAGTCGGACCTTTTTCGTCGCCTCACCCCGCAGGCGAATTCATTCCTCGTCCCAGGTCGACTCGCGCTTCGTCGCCGCGGTCCCGCGCGGGGTGATCACCGCGGTGAAGTCGGAGGCGCCGTGCCACAGCAGGGTCACGAGTCCCTCGCCCTCGAGGCGGCCGAGCTCGCTCTGGAGATCGTCGAAGTTCACACCTCGGAGAATCTCGAAGAACTGGTTCTTCTTCAGTCCAATCGAACCGCGTTTGTCCAGGAGCAGCAGGACCTTTTCCCGGAGGCCTCGTTCCACGACCCGGGATGCCTCCTGCCGGAACGCGCGATCGACCATCTCGATCGCCAGCGCGTTGAAGGCGTCGTCGACGAGGGCCCCGGTCCGCGCCGACGTGTAGACAATCGGGGCGGCGAACGCTTCGGCGACATGCCGCACCTCATCCTCGGAAATCGCCCGCCGCTCCTCGAGATCTCTCTTGTTCACGATCAGGTACACCGGCACGTCGCCCGCGATCTCGAGCGCAGACGGAATCCATTCGTTGAGCGCGTAGAGGCTGTCCTTCCGCGTGAGATCGGCCACCCCCATCAGACCTTGGGCGCCATGGTAGTACGTCTCCCGAACGAGGTCTTTGAAGCCGCGCTGGCCCATGATATCGAAGATCGACATGTCCATCTGGACCTCGGTGTCCGCGCCATGCGGGACGGTCAGCTCGACCTTGCTCACCCGGGTCCCGACCGTGTGGAGATACGTGTCCTGGTATTCGTTGAGCACGAACCGTCGAATCAGCGAGGTCTTCCCAACACCGCCTTCCCCCATCAGGGCGAGCTTTGCCTTCATGTGTCGTACAGTCGGCATCGGTATCGGCAGGGCTCCTCATCCGGAGCCCGGGTATAAGCAGTTTCGTCGTGTGGACCGGGAGACTCGTATCACGGACGTCAACGTGGGTCTGGGTCGCGTCCACGAGCGCTCAGCCCGCAGTGGCTCTTCTCCGACCGATCGATTTCAACGGATTCGAAAGGCTTCGATCGCGGGGCAACGGCGCTCAATTATCACGTCGATATCGGGGCCGTTCTATGTGCCGAGAATTGGAATCAGCACGAACATCGATGCCTTTATCCCACCCACAGGTCACGTCATCGTCATGCGATTTCGCCCCGAAGGGCCACGGATTCCCGTCCCGAACTGGCTCATCGAATGGTCGAAGTCCCGCGACCTGTTTCTCAGTCTCGCCCACGACCCATGGGTCTTCCGCCCGAATTAGTTGGCGCGAAAAAACCGAAGATGTTATAGCAGCCTGAAGGATGCAGTGCGCCGGTCCGAGTAGTCGATGGCGCACCCGGAGCCCGCGGGCCATGAAGAGGAGGAGCACCACGGCAGTCCGTGGCCCATCATCATCGCGGTGGGCATGGGCGTGGGGTACGTCGGAATCGTGACGGCGAGCATTCCGGTGCTCCTCGCCGGTGTCGTGATTTTCGGCGGGGGCGCGGGCGGATGGATCCACCAGGACATGCAACGACCGTCGAGCGCGTTCTACGGACTCGCGGCCGCGGTTGAATCGAGACTCCCGCAGGTGAGCGCCCGGAAGCTCGGGATCTGGTTATTCCTCGCGACCGAGATCATGTTCTTCTCCGCGATCATCGGGGCCTCCTGGACATTGCGACTCCGGACGACCACGCTCGGCGACGCCTTCCAAGGACCGTGGGCTCTCCCCGGCGAGATCCTAAACGTGCCCCTGACCGGACTGAACACGTTCATCCTGATCTGCAGCAGCCTCACGATGGTCGAGGCCCTCGCCGCCGTCGAGCGCGGCGATCAAAGAAAGCTGCGGATTTTTCTCCTGACCACGCTCCTCCTGGGCATCACGTTCCTGAGCATCCAGGCGTTCGAGTACCAGCATCTGTACTTCGGCGAAGGCCTCACATTCAAGAGCGCGCCGTTCGGGGTAAATCCGCTCTACGGTCCGACGTTCTTCGCGCAGACCGGCGTGCATGGATCCCACGTGACCGCGGGGGTGCTCGCGATGGCGTACATCACCCGGAAAGCGTTCAAGGGCGGATTCACGAAAGAGAATCACGAAGCGGTCGAACTCGTCGGACTGTATTGGCACTTCGTGGATGTGGTCTGGATCTTCCTCTTCACGATCGTTTACTTGATCTAGGGGTGACAAATGGCGACAGCGACCGCAACCGAGACGGCGGGACCCCACGAGGAATCGAGGAAGCGTCCCTACGTGGTCGTCTTCGCAATCCTCGCCGTCGTGACCCTCGCGGAGCTGAACGTCTACAGCCTCGGCATCCCGCACCTCGAGACGATCACGATCCTCGTCGTGCTCGCGACGATCAAGGCGAGCCTCGTGGTGGCCTACTACATGCACCTGCGATACGAGCCCCGGTGGATCGCGCTGATTCCACTCGGGGGACTCGCCTTGGTAGCCGTCCTCGTCGCGGCGCTCACGGCGACATCGGCGCATCCGTGATTGCGGCCGCTACATGAGACCGCCGTCTCCATGGTTCGAATCCTGAATATTCGACCGCCGATTCCGCGGGTTTATCCGCCGAATGGCTCTCGCCTCGCGAAGGCTCATCCGGAGGCTGAATTTGGAGGAGATTCGCGGGCGTGTACAACAACTTCTGACCCAGGGCTGGGGCCTTGCGACGGCCCCGCTCTACCGCAACGCGATCTTCATCATGTCGTCGAGTGTCGTCGGCGCGGCGTCGGGGTTCGTCTTCTACTTCATCATCGCGCGCTTCTACTCCGTCAGCGATCTCGGGTACGCGCAAGGCGTTTTCAACATCATCTCATTCGTTGCGACCCTCGCCCTGCTCGGCCTCGGTCCGGCCCTCGTGCGGTTCCTGCCGTCCGCCGAGAACAAGGGGGCGACAATCAACGCCTGCCTGACCCTGACAGGACTCGTCGCCATCCCCCTCACCATCGTCCTGATGGCGGGCATCGAATTCTGGCTGCCTTCGCTTGACTTCATCCTGAGCAGCCCGGTCTATTGGGTCCTCATCCTCCTGACGACGCTCTCCCTCACCTTCGCTCCGATCCTGGATCAGTCGGGCCTCGCCATGCGCCGTGCCGATCTCATTCTCTGGCGGACCGTCCTCGCCTCCGTCCTCAAGATACCGATTGCGCTGGCTCTGGTCTTCTCCGCCGTGACCGGCGGCCGTCTCGATATCTTCGTCGCGATCTCGCTGCCGTTCGGCATCGCCGTCGCATTCGAGGGCGCGGTCCTCTTGCCGCGGGTGTTGCCCGGATATCGCCCCAAGCCCAGCCTCGACATGTCCCACATCCGCCCGATGGTACGTTTCAGCACCGCAAACTATCTTGCGGCCACGATCGGGGCCGCAGACACCCTGTTGCTGATCCCGCTCATCTTCGTCGTCCTGGGGAGGACGGCGGCTCCGATCCAGGCAGGTTACTTTCAGATCGCGACGGTTGTGGCGGGACTCCTCGGCGTCATCCCGGCTGCCGCCTTTGCGTCGTTTTATGCGGAAGCGTCTCAAAACGGCGCGACATCCGCGGACCGCCACGTTGCGGAACGACACGCGATCATCCTAACGCTCGCGATCTTGCTTCCCGCCATCACCATAGTGTGGTTCTTCGGCCGCTTCGTCCTGGGCCTCTTTGCGGGGACCAATTCCGCATACGTCGACGGATCGATTGGGCCACTTCGCATTCTCATCTTCGGCTCGATCACGGGGTTCTTGAACAGCCTTCTCAGCACGCGCGTCCTGATCCGGAAGCAGACGAGGCCGTTGATCGTCTCCGCCATCATCTCGACTACGGTGACGCTCGGTCTCGGCTACATCCTCCTGATCTGGGGCGGGATCACCGGGTTGGCCGCCGCCACGGTTGTCGGATCGCTGTCGCAGATCCCGTATCTCTACCTCGTGGCGCGGAAGTCGTTTGGATCGGAGGTGGACCGGCCCGTCGAGGGGGTCTAGGGGTCTAGGCGTCCTGCCGCCGGCCTTGGTCCGCCCGACAGCAAGAGAAGTGGGCTCGACCGGATTCGAACCGGTGACCTTCGCTGTGTGAGAGCGATGTCATAACCGCTAGACCACGAGCCCGCGGGAGCGCGCAAGGGCCCGGACGGTATAAATCTCCATCGAAGAACGCGCGATTGTCAAGAGCCGCGCGCAGAGCTTTTATTACCGCTGACCGGATTGGGCGGGTGGGAGGCGCTCTCGATGGCAAAGGAAGAAAAGTCCGAGATGACGACAATCGCGAAGAAGCAGCTAGAGGGCCGTGGCTATGTGCTCGCCCTCTCGACGACCCGAGAAGGGGAGAACCTGATCGGCAAAGTCCGCGTGACCGAGGCCGCGACGCACCGGACCGTCGCGAGCTTCGTCAGCGTCTGGAAGATCGACAACATGGAGCTCGTGTTCGGCATCGACGCCGGTGAGGGGATCGCGCGGGACCTCGTGAACCAGGCGATGAACCTGTTCGACCTTTTCAAATACGTCCTGCCCGGCGCGCAAGTGAAGGAAGAAGCGTGAGCCCACATCACGATTAAATAGTCTGGACTCCGTGGGACGGGCACCCGATGGACGCCTCGAGTGTGCTCCTGGCATTGGACGAGCAGAAGAAGTGGCGGGAGCGCCGAAAACGGATCCGCGACCGACTCCGACAACTCGAGCGAAGGCGGAACACCTTGCGCAAGGAACTCGACGGGGTCCGGAAGAAGATCCTCGAATACAACCGCCTGCTGACCGACATGCGGGACCGAATGCCCACGCGAGCCGTCCTCCCTCCCAGCGCCCCGGGGCGGTGACGATGACTCGGGCAATGGAGGCCACCCGCAAGGAAGCCGAACGGTGGCGGCACCGCGAGAAGCGCCTCCGTGAGGCCCTTCGGAACGTCGACGAAGAACGCCACCGCTTGGACGATGAGCTCTTGAAAGTCGAGCAGCAGCTCACGTACTACGATTCCCTCACCCGGGACATGAAGCGCGAACTCGGCCGGCCGGGGCTTTCCAGCCTCCTCTCCTCGCTGCGGCGCTCGTAGGAGCCATTCCGTGCGCGTCACGATCGACGGCGTCCCGCGGGAGATGCGAACCGTCTGGTTCGACGACGGAATCGTGAAGCTGATCGACCAACGCTACCTGCCGTTCGAGGTCCGCGTGTACGAGGCAAAGACCTACGAGGACGTGGCCGTCGCGATCGAAGACATGGTCGTGCGGGGATCGCCGGCCATCGGGGCCACGGCCGCGTACGGCATGGCCCAGGCGGCCCATCAGGGACTCGACCTGAAGGCGGCGGCGGACCGACTCCTCAAGACGAGACCGACGGGGCATGACCTCTTCTTCGCGGTCGACTGGATGACGGGTGCGGCGTCCCGCGGAGAGGACCTCGTCGAGGTCGCCGAGCGATACGCACAGCAGAACATTGAGCAGTGCCGAAAGATTGGCGAGAACGGAGCGGGGCTGATCCGCAACGGAGCACGAATCCTGACCCACTGTAACGCCGGCGCCCTCGCGGCGGTGGATTACGGGACCGCGACGGCCCCGATGCGCGTGGCCCAGGAGAAAGGGCGACGCTTCTTCGTCTACGTGGATGAAACCCGGCCGCGCCTCCAGGGGGCCCGGCTGACCGCGTGGGAGCTCCTGCAGGCGGGGATCGAGCACGCGATCATCACGGATGGCGCGGCAGGCCACTTCTTGGGGCGCGGCGAGATCGATCTCGTCCTCGTGGGGGCGGACCGGATTGCGGCCAACGGAGACGCGGCGAACAAGATTGGCACGTACGCGAAGGCCGTCGTCGCGAAGGAGAACGGCGTGCCATTCTACGTCGCCGCGCCGACGAGCACGATCGACATGGGCCTGGCATCCGGGGCCAAGATCCCGATCGAAGAACGATCGCCGCAGGAGGTTCTCCACCTCGAAGGTCAACTCATCGCGCCGAAGGAGAGTCCGGCCCGCAACCCATCGTTCGATGTCACGCCGGCCAAGTACATCACCGGGATCATCACGGAGCAGGGGATCTTGAAGCCCTCCCAACTCCGCCGCCCGTCCGGGCGCGCCGCTCCGAAGAAAAAAGCGCGCTCCAAGTCTCGGTAAGCGGATACGCTTTTACGGACCGACCCGTTCGCCCCGCGCGATGCTCCTGTTGACGACCTGGTTCGGCTCGTTCTTGCTCGACGAAGGCACCGTCGTGGAGAAGCGGCTATTCCCGATAGAGGCGGGGGCCCTCGCGGACCGTCTCGCGCTCGTGGAAGACTGGAAAGTCCTGGCGGAGGAACGCGACCTGATGTCCCGCGCGGACGAGGTCTTCGTCATCGAGACGCGGCTCGAGCGAGCGGGTGGCAACCGCACGACGGTGCGCCCGCCGTTCCTCAAGCCCGAGGACTACGGCTACGGCCGCGACCTCCTGCACGCCGCCATGGTCGAGCTAGCGAAACGACGGATGCGCAAGGCGATCGGACCGGAAGACCACCTCCGCCAGGCCGTCGGCGCCCTCGACGAACTCCAGGAGGAAGAGAATGTCCTCGTCGAACGGCTGCGAGAGTGGTACGGGCTCCACTTCCCGGAGCTCGCCGCCATGGTCGATACCGGCACCTACATCGAGCTCGTCGCGATGCACGGGCGACGAGAACGGATGCCGATCGATCATCGCGAGAGCGTCGGAGCGGAGCTCGCGGAGCGGGAGGAAGCCGAGCTGAAGGCCCTCGCCGGCCTCGCGAAGCTCGCCGGGGATCAGCGGAAAGCGATCGAATCGTACGTGGAGCGATCGGCCCGCGAGCTCGCGCCGAATGTCTCCACCATCGCGGGTCCGATCCTCGCGGCTCGGCTCGTTTCCCTTGCGGGTGGCGTCGAGGACCTCGCGCGGGCGCCCGCCGGGACGGTCCAACTCCTCGGTGCGGAGCGCGCCTTGTTTCGCCATCTGCGGACCGGGTCGAGGCCGCCGAAACACGGTGTGCTCTTCCAACATCCGTGGGTCCACGGCGCTCCACCGTGGCAGCGAGGCGCGATTGCGCGCGCATTCGCCGCGAAGATCTCTCTCGCGGCCCGAGCCGACGCGTACACGAAGCGCACGATCGCGCCGGACCTCCTGAAGGACCTCGAAGTCACGATCGAACAAATTCATCGCCGCAAAGCGGACAAACCGGCCCGGGCGAAGCGTGACACGACGCCGAGAAAACGTCGCGACCGAACGCGAACGCGACGCTGAGGAAACGTTTTTAGGGACCGGCCACATCGCTGCGCGAATCCGATGTCATGGGAGCAAGCGGAGATCCGAGAGCTGAAGGTGAATCGGTACATCGTCATCGACGATGAACCGTGCCGGATCATCTCGATCCAGACGTCGAAGCCCGGGAAACACGGCGAAGCGAAGGCGAGGCTTGAGGCGGTCGGCCTTTTCGACGGCCAGAAGCGGTCGATCGTCCATCCCGTGACGCACAAGGTCCGAGTCCCGATGATCGACAAGGGGAAAGCCCAGGTCCTCTCGACCCACGGGAACGTCGCGCAGCTGATGGATCTCGCGACGTACCAGACGTTCGAGCTCCCGGTGCCGGAGGAATTTCAAGGCAAGCTCGCCTCAGGCCAGGAGATCATGTACATGGAAGCGCTCGGCCGGCGCAAGCTCACGTCCAATTGAACGGGGTCGTCCTCAAATAAGCGCGTACGATTTCGGTTCGCCCATGCCCGCGCCCCGCTTCGCGGACGCCGTCGCGAAGTATGACGAGGCGCGGATCGTCTTGTTCGGAGTGCCGTACGACCGCACGTGCTCGTTCCGCGGCGGCTCCCGTTTCGCGCCTCGAGCGATTCGCGAGGCCTCGTACAATTTCGAGACCTACATGATGGACCACCAGCGCGACCTCCGAGACATTCCGGTGGCCGATCTGGGCGACACGCCGCCCTTCGGGGCCTCGACGGAGATGGTGGACGGCGTGACGAAGATGGCGGCGAATGTGGTCGGCGCCGGGAAGATTCCAATCGTCATCGGCGGGGAGCACAGCCTCGCGCCGGCCGTCGTGCGGGCATTCCCGAAGGACATCGGCGTCATCGGGATCGATGCCCACCTCGACTTCCGCGACTCCTACCTATCCGACAAGTGGTCGCATGCCTGCTCGGCGCGGCGGATCGCGGACCACGTCGGGGTGGAGCACGTCGTCTACATCGGCGTGCGGTCCTATAGCCGCGAGGAGCGGGAGGATCTCGAGCGCCTCGGTCTGACCTACGTCAGCGTCTTCGACGTCCACGAGAGAGGGATCGGTGCATCGGTCGAGCGCGCGGTGAAGGCCATCAACCGCGACAAGGTGTACCTCACGATCGATATCGACGGGGTGGATCCCGCGTTCGCGCCCGCCGTCGGAAATCCGGAGCCGTTCGGGCTCACGCCGCTTCAGGTCAAGAAAGTCATCGGCATGCTCGCCCCGGACCTGATTGGCATGGACTTGAACGAGGTGAGCCCTGCATGGGATTTCGGGCAGACGTCGCTGCTCGGGGCCCGCCTCATTCGCGAGGCGATCGTCGCAATCGGAGAGGCGCGCGGCCATGTCGGATGACGCGCGCGTCGCCGACGGCCCTAGAAATCGCTCGGCTGGCTAGGCGGTGCGTGCGAACCGATGGAAGGAAAAGGGCGCGACGAGCTCTGGCCACCCGCGAACCGCGGGCTTCCCCGACTTCCTCCCCCCTCGTCCTCGGGGAACCCGAGCCCCGCGAATCCCGGCCGCGCATGCCCACCCGAAGGCGACCCAGGAAGAGCGGATCCGGAGCTCGTCCCAACCCGTGGCACGGGATATCACGGCAGCGGCATGAAGTTTGCGACGGACCCGCGGCGTGCACGAACGTTTATGTGCACTCCGCCCCTAGGCGCGCTTCCGGATGTCCATGGGCGACGGATGGCATGGGCCGCTGAACAAAGTCGACGCGTTTCGCTACGAAATCCCGCGGTCCTACAAGCCCGCCATGCGCACGAACGGCGTGGTGTTCATCGACGAAACGATGCTGCCTCAGCTCCGGCAGGATCAGGCACCCGAGCAGGTGGCGAACGTCGCCACGATGCCCGGCATCCTCGGGGACGCGATGGCGATGCCAGATATCCATTGGGGGTACGGTTTCCCTATCGGCGGCGTGGCGGCTTTCGATTACGACGCCGGCGTGATCTCGCCGGGCGGGATCGGGTACGATATAAACTGCCTTGCACGAGGTTCGAATGTCCTGACTTCCTTTGGCTATCACCTAGCTATCGATCGGTTTGGGGCCTGTTGGCGTCAGACTCCGATTGCGAGCGTGAATCCCCATCACAAGACGACACGTACCGAGATTGCGGCTTACATGCGATTTCGTGCGAACAGCGCGTACCGGGTTCGAACTCGAACGGGAATGCAAATCACGGCGACCGCGGACCATCCGTTCCTGACGCCAATAGGGATGGTTCCTTTGAAGGAGGTCAAGGACCTCCCAGTGGCGATTTATCCCTTTCGCGGTGTCGATTACGAAGGACCCCCCGCGTTCTCCGTGGTCACTGACAACGACCTGCTCCGTTTCCTGAAGCGTGCTCAACGCCCGCAGATCATCGAAGCGCTGACGAAACGGAACTTGCTACCTCTGACACCCCGGAACCCGGCCTTCCCGTACCTCTTGAAGGTCTTCGGCCTCGCTCTGGGCGACGGCCACGCCTCACTAAAGCTCCCGGCCCCGCACGTGTCCTTCTGGGGCAAGCGTGAGGACCTCGAAGACGTTCGGAAAGATGTAGCAAGACTTGGGTTCAGGCCCTCGCGAATCTATGTCCGAACCCGCCATCACAAGATTCTCCGAGGGCGGCGCCGGCACGAATTTGTACACGAGGAGGCTTGGTTCCGGGCGAACTCGAGCGCTCTCACCGCGCTGCTTCACGCGATGGGACTTCCCGTCGGAAACAAGGCGAAACAAGATTTTGTGCTACCAGCCTGGCTCTTTCGACTCCCGCTCTGGCAGAAACGTCTGTTCTTGGCAGCCCTCTTTGGTGCCGAGATGAGCGCGCCGAGTGCGGTCACCGGGCACGGTTACAACCTAACTTGCCCGACATTTTCAATCTCGAAGCGCGAGGGATTCCAAAAAACGGGCATGTCAGTCGCGCGCCAGATCCGGGCACTAATCGAGGGATTCGGTATCCGCGTTCGCAAAGTGAGCGACGACGTTCTAAAGGTGCCGGGCAGCGGAGAGCCATCGTATCGCGCCCGAGTGAGTGTCTCAAGTGACAGCGAGAGCCTGATCCGGTTCTTCTCGACGGTCAACTTCGAGTACAACGCGAAGAAGAGACTTCTTGCCAACGCCGCGGCACATTACCTCACCCTCAAAGAAATGGTGCTTCGCGACCGTCTCCGATCGGCAACGGCCGCGAAGGCCGCGAAGAAAGCCGGCGTTCCTGTAGACCAAATCCTCGATGAACTTGCAGGCCTGTACACGAGCCGTTCGTTCTTGGCTCATCGCCTGTCGGGCCGTGGTGGCAAGCCTCGTTCCTGGCCTCCGTTCCCCACCTTCACCACCTTCCTCAAGCGACTGGAGAGCACGGCGGGTACGTCGGGCGTTGTGTGGGACCGCATCCTCTCTATCGAGGAGATTCCCGCGGACGAAGTGTACGACTTCACCGTCGCCGACTCGCATCACAACTTCATCGCGGACGGGTTTGTCGTCTCGAACTGTGGCGTGCGGCTTGTCCGAACGAACCTCTTGGCGGAAGACGTCCGTTCGAACCTTCGCGCGTTGACCGATGCGTGCTTCGAGAACGTCCCCAGCGGAGTGGGCGAAGGCGGCATCACAAAGGTGACCCGACAGGACCTGGCGAAGCTCACGACCGAAGGAGTGGGCTGGTCGGTCGACAAAGGATACGCATGGCCCAGCGACCCGAGTCGGATCGAGGCTCGTGGCCGACTCGAAGACGCGGAATTCTCGAAAGTCAGCGAGCGGGCAATCGCGCGCGGGAAGGACCAGGTCGGCAGCCTCGGCGCCGGAAACCACTTCGTCGAAATCCAGAAGGTCGACCGGGTCTACGACGAACAAGCGGCGAAGACCCTCGGGATCGGGGAGATCGGCCAGGTGTGCGTCATGGTGCACACCGGATCCCGCGGGTTCGGCCATCAAATCGCGACGGACTACATCGAGGCCTGCGAGCGGGTCGTGAAGCGGGAGAAGATCGACCTGCCCGACCTCCAGCTCGCGTGCGCGCCGATTGACTCGAAAGAAGGGCGGGACTACTGGCGGGCGATGTGCTGCGGAGCGAATTTCGCCTGGAACAACCGCCAGCTCATCACGTACGGGGTCCGGAATGCGTTCTCCAAGATCCTGGGCCAATCGCCGGAGGCCCTCGGCATGGACATCGTCTACGATGTGTGTCACAACATCGGGAAGGTGGAGGAGCATGTGATTGACGGAGCCCGCGCCAAGGTGGTCGTCCACCGGAAAGGGGCGACCCGGGCGTTCCCGGCGGGCCATCCGGAGACTCCCGCCGAGTACCAGGCCGTCGGCCAACCCGTGCTCATCCCGGGAGACATGGGCACCTGCTCGTTCGTCCTCGTCGGCCTGCCGACCGCGATGGAGCGCTCGTTCGGTTCCAGCTGCCATGGGGCCGGGCGCCAAATGTCGCGCAAGGCCGCGAGCCGCAAGTACGATGCGAACGAAGTCGTCCGCTCGCTCGACAAGCGGGGAATCTACCTTCGCGCGGCCTCGCGCGCGGGAATCGTCGAGGAAGCCCCGGGCGCGTACAAGAATGTGGAGGACGTCGTCCGGGTCGCGGAAGGCGCCGGACTGACGAAAATCGTCGCCCGGTTGGTCCCGCTCGGAGTCGTCAAGGGATGATCCTCACCCTCCAGCCGGTCGGGCGAGTCGACGCGGCCGTCCTCCGACGAATTGGGGCCGAGCTCGCGCCGTTCGGAGAGGTGCGGATCGCGACTGAGAAACCATTGCCGAGACGGACGTTCGGTCTCCTCCCGAAACGGTACCGAGCCGCGGCATTCGATCGGGTCTGCAAGTCCACTGAAGGCGATCGCATCATCGCAATCACGAACGTCGAGCTATTCGACCCCGAACTCGGGCTGGCGCTCGTCTTCGGACACGCCGACATTCAGGGTCGATGGGCGGTTGTCTCTCTCTCCCAGTTTGGCGGCGATGGCAAAGCGAAACTCGTTGAGCGGGCCGTGAAGACCGCGGTCCACGAACTCGGACACACGTTGGGCCTTCGCCACCACGACGCAAATCCACAATGCGTGATGTTCTACTCCGAGAAACTCACCGACACGGATCGAAAGGGTCGGGACTTCTGCCCCGATTGCTCGGAGTTGGCGAAGCTTACTTTGTCGCGCCTACAAACGTGAACTGGGCCGTGATCTCGAAGCCGTCTCGGTGGCGCCGCGGCATCTCGGCCTCCAAGAATCGCAGGCCCCTTTCGCACTCGCCAGGAGGCAAGAGGTCGAAGGTCGAGAGGTACCGATGTCGCGCCCGGTCAAGCTGTTCCTCCGTCGTAAGCCGCCGCGCGTACGCCCGCTCGTCGACGACGGCATCGTGGAAGCCCACCGCCTCGAGCGCGTCCAGGACCGCCGGAATGGACGGGAAGCGGGCCCGGTCAATCGCCAGGAGGCTCGGGAAAGCCTCTTCCAGAATCCCGAGACGACGCGTGGCCATGTCGGACGTCGCGACGACGACCCGATGCGCAACCCGAGCGATCTCACGCAGAGCCGCCGGATAGTCCCCGAGATGATGGAGCACCATGACAATCATCGCGAGATCAAATGTATCGGCGCGAAACGGGAGCCGGCGACCATCGCCCCGCACGCACTCGAACGGGCCCTTTGGGCGGGCGATCCGGAGCATGGCCGTCTCCGAATCGAGAGCGACAACGGGATTGGTGTCGGAAAGGAGCTTGGCGAAACGCCCGGTTCCCGCCCCAACGTCGAGGACGCGCTCCCGATTCCGCAGGCCTCCCACCTCGACGAGCCCGCGAAGCCAGAACTCGCGGTCCGTGGTCTCGTCCGCGCGGACCCGGTCGTATTCCGTGGCACGCCGAGAATAGTCTACCGCCACACAAGTTGCAAGAGGGAAGCAGCTAATGAGGATGCCGGGGTCAAGCGATGACCATCGCGGAATTCAGCATCACTCCGATCGGGAGGGGTGAGAGTGTCGGAGAGCATGTCGCGCGCGCTGTGGACATCGTGGATCGCAGCGGTCTCCCGTATCGGTTGAATCCGATGGGGACCGTCATCGAAGGATCGTTCGACGAGGTTCTCGCGCTCATCGCGCGTTGCCACCAAGCCGTCATGAAGGACTCCCAGCGGGTTTCGACGATCATCAAGATCGACGACCGCAAGGGCGTGACCGGTCAGCTCGACGCGAAAGTCGCAGCCGTCGAACGACGTCTCGGCCGGAAGCTTAGGTCCTAGCGGTCGGACTCCACATGGAGAGCGCGACCGCCGCGGCGGTCGCGGTGACGGCGCCAAACGCAAAGGTGGCGGTCGGTGCCACGGCGACCCAGAGGAAGCCCGCAACCAAACCCGAGGCGAGTTTCACGACGCCGACGCTTGTGTGGTACGCCCCGAGGACGGTCGCCTTGATGTCGGGCGGAGCAAAGTCCGCAACGAGGGCGCGTTGCGTCCCCTCGGCCATCCCGTATTCGAGGCCGTAGAGGATGAACGCGATCACGAGGACAAAGAGCGCATCCGAGAAGACGAGGAGCGAGGCCATCCCGATGAATGCCACGTACCCGATGAGCACGACCGGTTTTCGGCCGACTCGATCGGAGAGAATCCCCGCGGGGAACGCGTGGGTCGCATAGACGATGTTGTACAGGACATAGAGGAAAATCACGACCGTCGTGCCATTCGTCTGGCCGGCACGGAGGAGGAGGAACGCATACGAGAAGTCCGCGAAGGAGAACAGGCTCGCGATTGCGATGAAGGTGAGGAGCGGCCGTGGGATTCCACGGAAGGCAACACGAAGAGTTTGCGTCGGCACCGGCGCCCGTTGCGGCTCGCGGACGAGGAACACGATGAGGACGGAGAGGACGGCGGGAATCGCCGCAAGCAGGAGGACGAGGCGGTACTGCTCGGCGACGGTCTTCAGGGACGCCGCGACGGTCCCGAGCAAGACCAGGGTGACGATGGGGCCCAGGATGGCGCCGGTCGTGTCCATGCTGCGGTGGAACCCGAACGCTTTCCCGCGCGTTTCGGGGGGAGTCGACTCCGTCAAGAGGGCATCGCGCGGGGCATCGCGCACGCCCTTCCCCGTGCGCTCGATCACGCGCAGTCCGATGAACTGAGGCCAACTCTGGGCAAAGGGGAAGAGGACCTTCATCGCGGTGGAAAGCGCGTAGCCCGCGCCGACGAAACGCTTCCGACGCCCGGCCGCGTCGGAGAACCGTCCCGAAACGATTTTCATGAACGAGACGACGCTGTCCGAGAACCCTTCCTCCAGGCCGACGATGAGGGCGTTCGCCCCGAGGACGTTAATCAGGAAGAAGGGGAGGATCGGCAGGATCATTTCGCTGCTGATGTCGGTGAAGAGAGACACGACCCCAAGGATGACGACGTTCGCGGTGAGTCCATATGCAAGCGTTCGCCGGGTGGAAGCCATGGGATCACGGCGGCGGATGGAAGAAGAAGGCCACGCCAATCACGGCGTAGACCATCACGAGCAACGCACCCTCGTACCAGTTGCTCCGGCCATCGGAGACCACCGCCGCGACGACGGCCGTCGCCAAGGCCAACGAGGCGAGTTCGAAGATCTCGAAGTCGAGGGTCATGACCTTCGCCGTAAGGAGGGACACGAACACAAGGATCGGGGCGACGAACAACGCCACTTGCGTGGTCGATGTCGTCGCGACGGCGACGCTCAGTTCCATCTTGTTCCTCCAGGCCATGAGGACCGCGCTCCCGTGTTCTGCCGCGTTCCCGACGATGGCCACGATGATCACGCCGACGAAGAGCTCGGTCAAGCCCAAGCTCTGCCGAGCGGTCTCGAGGGACCCGACCAGGATCTCACTCTCGATCGCGACCAAGGCCGTCGACACGACGAGGACGCTGAGAGCGAATCGTTTCTCCCAGCGAGACTTCTCCGAGACCTCCGTGACCGGATTGAAAATGTCCCGGTGGGTTCGTAAGGAGAAGAAGAGGCCGAACACATAGGCGAGGAGCAGGATCCCCGCGATGCCCAGGCTCATCTCCTCGAGCACCACACCGGACGTGATGTCCGTCGAGTGCACGTACAGGGCGGGCATCACGAGGCCGATGACCGCGACGACGAGCATCGTGATTTGGATTCCGGATGCCTCGCGGGAAAAGTGTTGCACCTTGTACTTCGCCCCGCCCGCGAGCATGCTCAGGCCGAGGACCAGGAGAAGGTTCCCCACAATCGAGCCGGTGAGGGACGCCTTGACGACCTCCGTCAAACCGCGCGACAACGCGAAAATCGCGATGATCAGTTCCGTCGCGTTGCCGAACGTTGCATTCAGCAGGCCCCCGACGCCGGGACCTGCGTGCTTGCCAAGCTCCTCGGTCGCGAGCCCGAGGAACCATGCGAGGGGAATGATCGCGATCCCCGCCACGGCGAAGACGATGACCCCGGCACCGAGGACTAGGTCGAGGGTCCAGCTCAGGGGAACGAACAGGCCCAGCAGGAGCGCCCAGGTGTAGGGCCGCAGGGGCGAGAGGTCCATCGCGTCCGGAAATGCCCGATTGTTCTTAATCCCGCGGGCAACGTTTAACTATCGACGGCCGAATGCGCGCCCGATGATTTCTCCGGCGGAGATGCGCGTCCTCGATCGGAACGCCCAGTACTTCGGCGTCTCGGCGTTGGAGCTCATGGAGAACGCCGGGAAGGCCATCGCCGACATCGCGCGGTCCGACCTCGGTGTGGCCGGGAAGAACGTCCTCGTGCTGTGCGGCACCGGAAACAACGGAGGAGATGGCCTGGTCGCGGCACGACATCTCGCGAAAGACGCGCGCGTCACGGTCCTCCTGGCACGATCCCCCGATCAGTTCGCGACGACGGAGGCGACGACGAACTTCGAGCGCCTGAGGGACGTGCAAATCTTGGCGGGCCTCGACAAGAGCGAGGAATCGATTGCGGCCGCGGATCTGTTGATCGACGCGCTCCTGGGGATCGGCGTCGAAGGCCCCCTCCGCGAGCCGTACGCGGCGCTCATCCGCCAGATGAACGCCTCCGGGAAGCCGATTCTCAGTGTGGATGTCCCGAGCGGCCTCGGCACGGACCGGGCCGTCCGACCGACCGTCACGGTCACGCTCCATGATGTGAAGGAGGGGATGACCGCCGAGAACTCCGGACGGATCCGCGTGGCAGACATCGGCATCCCGACGAAAATCGCGACGATGATCGGACCTGGGGAATTCACGCTCTACCCGGTCCCGAGGGCGACGAGCCACAAGGGTCAGAACGGTCGCGTCCTCGTGATCGCCGGGGGACCGTACACCGGCGCGCCGGCGCTCGTCGGATACGGCGCCCTCGGCGTCGGTGCGGATCTCATCCACGTCGCGACGCCGGCCCTCGCGGCCTCCGTCGTCGCATCGTACTCCCCGATGTTCATCGTGCATCCGCTCGTCGGGCATCGACTCCTGCGGGAGGACACGCGGCAGATCGTCGACTTGGCCTCGCGCGCGGACGCGATCGCGATCGGTCCCGGACTCGGCGACGCCGAAGGGACCTTGGACGCTGTGAAGGAAATCGTCCGCAGCGTCTCGCTGCCGCTGGTGGTGGACGCCGACGCGGTCCGAGCGGTCGCCTCGGACCCAAAGTGCCTCGTCGGAAAACGCGCCGTCATCACACCGCACTCCCGAGAGTTCCAGACCCTGACGGGGAAGGTGCTCCCGGACGCTCCCGAAGAACGCGCCGAGATCGTCCGGGAAGCGGCGAAGGCGTTCGGCGCCACGATCCTGCTCAAAGGCCATGTGGACATCGTGACGGACGGGACGCGGGTGAAGTTCAACTACACCGGGAATCCCGGGATGACGGTCGGCGGGACGGGCGACGTCCTGTGCGGGGTCGTGACCGGCCTCATGTCGAAAGGCATGTCGCCGTTCGATGCCGCGCGTCTGGGCGCGTTCGCGAATGGGTATGCCGGGGACCTCGCGTTCAAGGTCAAGAGCTACGGATTGACCTCCGTCGACGTCGCTGAGAACCTGGGTCGGGTCCTCGCGGAATTTCTCTGATCCACCGCAATCGCGAACCCGGCACAACCATTAGGCAGACCCGCCCTTGGAGCGACCGTGGACCTCGAACCCATTCCCGACGAGCCCGCCCTCCTGGCGGACGACACCCTCGTCGTCGCAGACCTGCACATTGGGATCGAGGAAGAGTTGCGCGAGAAAGGGATCCGCGTCCCCAGCCGTGCGGAGGTGATGGGCCGAAAGCTGATCGAGCTGGCCGACCGCCGAGGCGCGACGCGACTCGTCATCCTGGGCGACGTGAAGCACCTCGTGCCGAAGATGGCCTCCCGGGAGCGGCGCGATGTCTACGTGTTCTTCCGTGACCTGGCGCCCGCGTTCCGCGAGGTGTACATCGCCCAGGGCAACCATGACGGCATGCTGAAGAATATCGTGCCTCGCAGCGTGCGCTTCAAACCCGCGTACGGCTTCCGCATCGAGGACGTCGGGTTCTGCCACGGACACGCCTGGCCGTACAAGAAAGTCATGGAGGGATCCGTCCTCGTCATGGGACACAACCATCCGGCGGCCGCGTTTCGCGACGCCCTGGGGTCCCGGCAGATCCTTCCCTGCTGGATGCGCGTGCGTCCTTCAACGAACTGTGCGGGGGAATGCCCGTGAACGACATCCGTGCACGGTTCATCGGGCCCCTGTTCGACGAGGACCTCGTCCGCGTGGAGGATGCGTCCGTCCACCTCCTCGACGGGACGAACCTCGGACGATTGCGGGACATCAAGGTGGATCTGGGGTTTCGGCCAGAGGACTACCGACAGTGAGGTGATCGGCGGGATGCGGTGGAAGTGGCGTCTGGGATTCCTCGTCATCGCTGTGCTGGAAATTCCGTTCGTGCTGTGGATCTCGACCGCGATGGCCGCGCCGCCGGAAATCCTCCTGTACGCCGGCGGCATCCTCGCGCTCGTGCTGCTGGCGATGCTCCTCGTCCGGCCGCTTCTCTTCACGTTCCTGATCGTGTGGCTTGGCGGCGTGGTGGGCTCGGCTTGGTATTTCGTCCGGCTTTCTGCCCCCGACCGCAGCGCTCGGACTGGGGGCGACAGTATCCACGGTGGTGTCGGCGGTCGGCGCGCCCGTCGTGTCCCGCGCCCTCGGCTTGGTCCTCCGACAACGACTCTGGATTCGGCACTGGTGGAGGACAAATGGGGGGATATACGAATTCGGCCCAGATGACACCCCCGATTGAGAACGAACGGCAACATCGACGGTGGCTTGAAATCCTTCGACGCGGTCCCGGACGCGACCTGTGTACAGCAACGTTGTGTTCGCGGTGGATCATCTCGAAACCGAAGGCGACTTCGAGAGGGTCAAGCGCATTCTTGCCTATGTCTCAGGGGACCCGATGCTCCGAGAGGTTTTCGAGGATGACGAGCAAGCGTGCCTCGCCTTTCATTTTGACAACAGGCCACGGCTAGCTGAAAAAGAAGAGAAGATCAAATGGCAAATGTCCGAAATCCGCAACGCGTATCGGTGGCTCCACGGGATCGCTGATGCCCAAATTATTCAGCTCAGGGACGCAGGTTTCCCAATGCGCCTGATTGTAGACCTTCGTGGGGTCACCCATTGGCAGTCGGGTTATGTTCCGGAAGAGATCGTATCAGAAGCGAGCAGGTTCGGAGCGAAACTCTTCGTTCATCCCGTTGGAAATCCGCGTTGATGCAGCGGTCCTTTCACGCAACGCCATCATCGACGAAGGCATTTGGTCGAGCATGGAGACGGGGCCCGATCCAGCTCCTTCGAAATCTCAGAGAGCGTCTCCGCACCCTCCGTGCCGAGCACGCACGGCCGGTTTCGCTACCCTCAACAGGTCGGTAATACCGAACGCAATCGTGTCCGCATGTCCCGGATACCGCCTTGCGCCCTTGGGAAGTGAGGCGAGGAATTGCTCCCAGTATCGGTCAACTGGCGGTGGCGAATCATAGAAGGCGCCCATTGCGATGGAACGTTTCCGCGTCGTCTATGCGGAACCTTTGCGTGACGTGCAGTCGTCCGCCACCTAACGGAATTCAAGGCTTCGTCACGTGACCGCCCTACCCGGTAGCGGACTCGTCGCAACAATCGGTTGCCGCGAATACGAAGGAAAGCAGTGTTGGAGAGCGTTGGTACTTTCCCCCATCGACCTCGAAGGCGAAGACTCATTAGTCATGGTCCGGCCCCGGCGGTACAATTTTCGCGTAAGCCATCATGAGAAAGTTGGCCACGCTGTCCAGTCCGTTCTGGATCGACTCGCTGAGGCCGTGCATTTGCTGTCGTGAGAATCGGGGCCAGTAGCTAGCATACCATCGGCAAGGGAACGCAATGGCGGATTTGACCTCCTCGACCTCCCACACCCAGGCGGCTCCCATTTGGGCTCCAAGAAACTTGTTCATTTCTTGAACGGATTCGGAAAGAGTGGGGTCGCCGCGCCACGTCGACAGAGTCGCTCGAACTTTTTCCTTGCGTCGTGCATCGGCGAATCGGATTGTTTCTGCGAGAGGGCCCTTCAGAATAGCACCCCTGCCGTCCCAGTTCAAAGAGAACGTCGTCATGGTCATGAGGCCTTGGCGTCCGGTAAAACTAGGTCGTCCCAAGAAGAACATTACACCGCTGTCGAACAACACGAAGAGACGCCGGTCCCGAGGTTGGTAGACGGACTCCAGAATGCGCGTTCCGAGACGCTGGGAGAGCTCTGCTTGCAGCGGGTCCTCCTTGGGATGCCCTAACATTCGCTCAACTAGGCATGTTTTCTGACCGCGATGAAGTTGGCGGCACTCGCCCAGCATTGCCTCTCGAAGAGCATGAACGGCAAGCTGGACCTCATTTGTATACTACCCCGGAGCGCAGATGGGCCCGGCCGGAATTGAACCGACGACCTCGACTTTGTAAGAGTCGCATCATAACCACTAGACCACGGGCCCGCGGTGCGAACGGTCGCGGCATTCATTAAGGCTTATGGGAGCGCTCAGTCCAAGTCTCTCGAGGCCGCCTGCGCGAACCGCGAAATCGCCGAATCGAGATCGGAGACCACGCGCTCGGGCGGTACGACGATCACCACCATCGCGCGTCGGCCGATTTCTTGGATGACAACGGTCGCGTCCCGCGACTCGAGGAGGACGCGGTGAGGCGCCGTGTGTCCCAATTCGGTTGCCGCCGTCATGCCCGCCCCGAGGATCGCCGCGCACATGATCGAGAATGTCTCCTGCGAAACGTTCCGAGGAAGATCGGCGGCGACGATGCCACCATCTCGATTGACCACCGCGATGGCCTCCGCCTTCGTCACATCGCGGAGAGCGCGGACCATTTCCACCAACGCGGTCATGCCCCGCCCTCCTGTTCGAACACGCATTCACGACCGCCGGTGCTCACACACTCCACTTCCGCCAATCGGACCCGGTGTTTGGTCTTCGCCTCTAGCAGCTTCGAGAGAATCCCGCGAAGCCGGTGACATGTCTCAACGTCGCCTCCCGGCATCGCCTCGATCGAGCCGCGCACGCGCGCGCCAGAATCGGTGAAGGCGACTTCTTCCGCCCAGCCTCGCTCGAGGATCACCTTCTTGCCGGCTTCGAGCGGATCTTCGCCGAGGGCCAGGCTCTTCGTGAGCTCTTCGGCAAGGACCATCCCCTCACGGAAGAAGAGGCCGTGGCACGCATACGACATGACGCTCTCGTAGAGCTTGCGGACCGAATCGAGTTCTTGCTGGGAAACCTTGACGAAACGGGCCAACGGCCGCCGAACCTGAGGACCGCCTATAAAGGTTCCGCGGTTGTTATCCAGCGACTCCGCACGACGGCCCGTCAGCCGCCCCGGCACTCCGGACACGCGAGCAGGTTCCGATCCCACATCAGGTTTGTCGAGTACACTCCGCACGCCTCACAGTGGCCTTCAATGCCCTTGGCGAACTGCGACTCGAGTCCGGCCCGCGCGTATTCCCGCGTGACTTCGATCAACTGCGGCCAGACTCGGATGATGTCGTTCTCCGTGATCATCCCGACGAGCTTCCCTTCCTGCACGACGGGGAGCCTGCGGATCTTGCGCTGCGACATGAGCTTCGCGGCCTCTGCCACTTCTTCGTGAGGATGGACCACGACGACCGGAGAGGTCATGATGTCCCGCACGAGGACGCGGCTCGGTTGTTTGTCGGGCGCCGCGATCTTCGTCACGATGTCCCGCTCCGTCACGATGCCCATCGGCTTGCCGGTCTCGATAACGACGAGGCTCCCGATCTCCCGGTCCCGCATGAGGCCCGCAGCGTCTTTCGCGGTCGCGTCGGCCCGAATCGTCACCGGCGACTGAGTCATGATTTCGACGACAGGGACCCGCGCGCGCATGATGTGCCGCGGTGCATGAGAGGTCGAGGCCGATAAAGGTTGCGAGACAAATTTCAGGGTGCCGGGTCAACGAAACAAAGCGTCGCAAGCGGTTGCGAGATTCAATCGGAGAATCGCGCCGACAATGTTAAGACACGCGTCCGGTTGTCGAGGCGGATGTCGTATGCCGACCGCGATGGCGAGAGCGCGGTTCGCATTGCGCGCGAGGCGCTCGACGCCTACGTCCTGCGGCGCGCCCGACGCCCGGTTGAGATCCCCAAGGCCTTCGAGGAGAAGTCCGGAGCATTCGTCACCCTCAACGACCATCCGAGTGGATTGCTCCGGGGTTGCATCGGCTACCCGCAACCGTTCTTCCCCCTCGTCAAGTCGATCGAGAAAGGCGCCGAGGGCGCCGCCGAGGATCCGCGGTTCCCGCGCTTGAGTCCGGAGGAGCTCGACCGCGTGACGGTCGAGGTCAGCATCTTGACACCGCCGCAGCTCATCGAAGTGAAGAAACCGAAGGATCTCACGAAACACGTCACCCCGGGGGCGGATGGATTGAGCGTGGCGCAGGGTCCGTACCGCGGCCTCCTGCTCCCGCAGGTGGCGGTCGAGTACGGTTGGGACGCGACCGAGTTCTTGTCCGAGGCGTGCATGAAGGCGGGCCTCCTCGCGGACGCGTGGCTCGACCCCGCGACGCGGGTATACAAGTTCCAGGCAGAGGTCTTCGCGGAAACCAAACCGCGCGGTCCTGTCGTGCGCCGGACCTTGGAGGCGGCGCGTGCGGGTCATTAGCGGCCGCGTCTTCTTTCGCGGTCAGCTCGAGCCCTTGAGCATCGGAATCGACGAAACGGGTCGGATCGCCGCGATCAAGAAAACGCTGCGCGGCGACGAAACGGTGGACCACGGTGAGGCGCTGATCCTCCCGGGGTGCGTGGACCCTCACGTCCACATGCGGGATCCAGGACTCACACACAAGGAGGACTTCCCGAGCGGCACTCGTTCCGCGGCGATTGGCGGCGTGACGACCGTCGCGGACATGCCGAACACCGTCCCGCCGGTGACCACGGGCACCGCGCTGAATCAGAAAGAAGCGGCGGTTCGAGGCCGGGCAGCGGTGGACTATGCGTTGTACGCGGCACCTCCGGATGCGGACGGGGTCGGACGGCTCGCCCGCGCGGCCGCCTTCAAAGTCTTCATGGCGGAGTCCACGGGAAATCTTGCAGTGACGGTGCCTCGAATGGAAGAGATCCTTCAGGCGGCAGCCAAGACCGCGAAGGTGGTCGTTATCCACGCGGAAGACCCTCGAGAGTTCACGAAGCAGAAAGCGAGGGACTTGCGGAGCCACTCCGATGCGCGGCCGAAGATCGCGGAGGAGACCGCAGTCGCGACGGTTGCGCGCGCCCAAGGGGAAGCAAGGCTCCACATAGCGCATGTCACCTGCGTCGAAGCCTTGGATGAGGTGCCGGCGAACGCGACCTGCGAGGTGACGCCCCACCATCTGTTCCTCGACTCGTCGAAGCCGCTCGGCACCAAGGGGAAAGTGAACCCTCCGCTTCGATCGCCGGCCGACCGCGAGGCGCTCTGGGAAGCCTTTCGAGGAGGCCGCATCGATGCGGTCGCGAGCGACCACGCGCCTCACACGCTCGACGAAAAGGGTGGGCCCTTCGAGGAAGCGCCGGCCGGAATGCCGGGCGTCGCCACGGCGTTCCCTCTCCTGATGCGTCGAACCCGGGCCGGCGAACTGGACCTCCCGCGACTCGTCTCCGCGATGGCGACTCGACCCGCCGAGATCCTGGGGATTCCAAAGGGGACGATCGAGGTAGGCCGTGATGCGGACCTCATTGTCGTGGACCCGCGAGAGATCGAATCGGTCACAGCGAAGCGCGTCCAGTACAAGTGCGGGTGGACCCCGTTCGAGGGAATGGAAGCGTGCTTCCCCCGAGCTGTCTACCTGCGCGGGGAAACCATTGTCGAGGACCGCGAGCCGGTCTCGGAACGGCGTGGCCGATTGGTCCACGTTTCGCGATAGCCGACTCACGACGCACGCACTGCGTCCTCAATCGCGTAATAGTATTCGCCGGACGACTTCTGTTCCCGGTCCAGACGAGAGTCGAGCTTGTTGATCCGCGGTCGGTTCGTATCCGCATCGCGGCGGAACGTGATTCCGACCATTTTCAGGAATCGGTTCATCCCGTCCCGCATAGGGAACGGACCCTCGCCGACGCCTGTGCGGCCCGGATCGCCAGAGAAGACCATGAGGCTGTCCGAGACCATGTCGAGGAAATACACATCGTGGTCCACGATGAGGCCGGTGCGGGCCTCCTTCTCCATGACCCGCCGGATCGTCCGCGCCGCCTCCATGCGCTGGTTCGAATCGAGGTAGGCGGAGGGCTCGTCGATCAAGTAGATGTCCGCATCGCGGCCGAGGCAGAGCGCAATCGCGACCCGTTGTAACTCGCCCCCGGACAACGTGGACACGTCCCGCTCGAGCATGCCCTTCACCTTGAGCGGCTGGAGGATCTCCGTCTCGAAGTACCCGGTGTCGGCTTTCTTTCCGACCGTGTTGCGGAGCAATTCGCCGACCGCGCCCTCGTAGACCGCCTCGAGGTATTGCGGCTTGTACGAGACCTGCCAGCGCCCTTCGACGGCTCCCGACGTCGGCGTCTCCTGGCCCGCGAGCATCTTGACGAACGTCGTCTTGCCCGTCGCGTTCGGTCCGACGACACCGACCACCTCGCCTTTCCGGAGCCGTCCCGGATGGACCGTGAGCTCGAAGTCGTCGAACCGCTTCGTGAGTTCGCCGAACGTCACGAGCGTCTCGGCCTTCCAGTCGGCCCGGGGTGGGCGTGTATCGAAGCCGATCGCGCGGTCGCGGAAGCGGATGTTCTCTTCTTTCAGGTAGCCGCCGAGGTAGACGTTGATCGCGGTGCGGACCGGCCGCGGCTGCGCGATGATCCCGTAGGCACCTTCCTCGCCGTACATCAGGAAGACGGTGTCCGCGAGGAAATCGAGGACGGCCAGGTCGTGCTCCACGACGACGACGTACTTCTCCTTCGAGAGGGACTGGATGACTTTCGCGACCTGGAGTCGCTGATAGATGTCGAGATAGGACGACGGCTCGTCGAAGAAGTAGATGTCCGCATCCTTCAACATCGTCGCGGCAATCGCCATGCGCTGGAGCTCGCCGCCCGACAGCTGCGCGATGTCCCGATCGAGGAATGATGCGAGGTCGAGGGACACGATGAGCCCGGCGAGACGGCCTCGCTTGTCGGCCTTCGTCAGGAGATCCCGAACGCGGCCCGTGTAGATCTTGCTCAACTTGTCGACGTACTGTGGCTTGATGGCCGTGGTCAATTTCTTGTTGGCAATCTTCGCCAGATAATCGTGAAGCTCTGTTCCCGCGAAGTAGTCGAGCACCTCTTCCCAATACGCTTTCTTGCGGCGATAGTGGCCGAGATTCGGGGCCACCTCCCCACTGAGGAGGCTGACACACGTGGTCTTGCCGATCCCGTTCGGCCCGAGAAGCCCGATGACCTCCCCCTGCTTCGGAACCGGGAGGCGGAAGAGACGGAACGCGTTCTTCCCATACTGGTGGACAAGATCTTCCTTCAAGGCTTCAGGAAGACCGATGATCCGAATCGCATCGAATGGACACTTCTTGACGCAGTTGTGAACTACTTCCCCAGCCGCGGTATAGGTCTGGTCTTCCTCGACTTCGAGATTGAAGACCTGCAAACCTTCAGCGCGGCGAATCTCAATGGCGCGAATCGAGGCGTAAGCAAAATCGTCGTCTACGAGATAGTGACTCGCCTTTCGATTGCGCGTATCCGAGAACTCTACCTGCAACAGCGTCGCCATCTGTTGCGAAAATTCCGCGGTGACGTGAAGGTAGTACGCGCGACGCTTCCCGGAAGGGGACCTCGCTGTCACACCTGCAGCGATCCCGAGTCCGGCGAGAATCTCCTGCGTCTGGTAGGCCAGATGAGGGGAGGTCGTGACGATCCCGAAATAGTTGCGATGGAAGTCCCGATGACCGTCGCCTCTCCACAGACCGCGCACTAACTCTTTGCGGACGGCCTTCGGCGCCGTCATGAACACCGGAGGAACGTGCTTCTGGTCGCACTTCTTCCCAAGAGAGCCGAACACGCGGGCCAACACGGCCGAATCGTATCGAACGTTCCGGCCCAGGCCCGTGTTCTTTGTTTCGTACCCTCGAAGGCCGAATCCTTTGCGGATAACATGGCGCACATCATTTCGATAATTCTGCTCCTTCTCATGGAACGAGAACACGAGGCGCCGATCATCGGCGGAACCTTCGGCAAGATAGTATCCGACCAGTCTCCCCAAGTCCGGCGTCAACGGCAGGGAAATCAACTGTTCCGACCACTGCGGATATCGACCCCGACTCAACACCATTGGAATCGGGACATCCCACGAGTCCTGGGCCGTTTCGTGAATCCGGGGTTTCACGAGATAATCGCCGGCCTTCAGCTCGGCGGGCCGAACCCAGCGAAGGACTCCGGTCGACTTTTCGAGCCTTCGTCCACCTTTGATCGGCCGTCGAATCACCGCAAGAATTGGATGCTCTTCGGTGACCTCAAGCGGGTCCGGTTGGCCGGTAATCCGAATCCGATACAGGGGACCGTCATACATCCGGGTCTGGACGTTCGTCACAGCTCGATAGCGTCCCTGATGGGTAAGCGCGCGGGTGCCGACAGTGATCTTGTCGATGGGGACAATCCCGGAGTCGGTCGAGATAGGCACTCCCGCGGGCAAACAGATTCCGCAGGAGATGCACGTCTCCTCGCTGATCGCGGCCTTCGTGGTCTCCGGATCAATCCAGATGACTTCCGTGCCGGTCCGCTGGGGCGGGCAGAACGCGATGCATTCGAGATGGCAGCGCTTGGGCTGACATCGATCCTTGAATACGACGGCGACGCGCACTTCGAATTTTGATGGACCCTGAGCTATTTAAACATATGATGGAGAGGTCGGACGCGCAGAAACTTTATCCGAGTCCCGACCATCCATTCCGATGTGATACGATGATCCCGGGCGGACGTGTGAACCCGCGGCAGATGCGCCAGGCCATGAAACGGATGGGCATCGAGCAGGAAGAACTCGAAGGCGTCGAGGAGGTCGTCATCCGCACCGCGAACAAGGAGTACGTCATCCGGGACCCGAACGTCACCGCAATGACGGCGCAGGGCCAGAAAATCTGGACCGTCGTCGGAGAGCCAATCGTCCGGGATCGAGCCGACGCAAAGAAACCGGAGGCGGGTCAGGGACCGGCGATTCCGGAAGAGGACGTCCAGCTCGTCGCCGAGAAGGCCGGCGTCTCCGAGGCGGAGGCGCGCAAAGCCCTCGAAGAGTGCGGCGGGGAACCCGCGGAAGCGATCATCCGCCTGATGAGCCGATGAACATCGAGCGGGTCCGATCGATCCTCGGCGTGTGGGCGCCGATGGCGATCGGGGTCTTCATCATTGTGACATCGATCAACTTCTACTTCACCGCGAACCTCACGGATGGATTGTTCGTGGGGGACCTGGGGTCGTGGCGGCTCGTGTGTTCGGCGGGCGCCTTCTTCGTCGGCGGAGTCTTGCTCCTGTCCACCTTCGGCCGTTATCGGAAGACGAAGGCCGCGAGGCTCGAGCGGCGAACGGGCCCACCCAAGTGAGAGTCCACGGCGCGGATTACTCCTTCCTACGACGCGAGCGCGCGACCGCCAGGGCAATCACGATCGCCGCGACGACGACGACCACGACGATGAGACTGTACGTCACCGTGGATCCGCCGAGAGTCCCAACGGACGCCCAGTTCGCGTGCACGACGAGCGGACCGTTGACGGTCACAGAGACCTGGGTCGAGGTGGAGGTCGCATCGCCCGTCCAACCCGCGAAGCGGTACGTCTGCCCGTTGTAGGTCACCTCTTGCGGCGCGGTAAGGGTGGCCTGCGTCCCCTTGGCGAACCATCCGCCGGCCTCGATCGGGATGTCGCTGTCGACCCGGACGAGGTACTCGACGTGCCACGTCGCCGTCGCAGTCTTCGGGCCATCCATCGGAATCGGATTCGACAAGGCCGCGGAGGATCCGGACGCGGCGCCGGTCCAAGCGTCGAACGCTTGGCGCTCGGTCCCGCTTACCGGAACGATCGACGCGTTCATCGATGCGAGGCCGAACGAACCGTTGACGTACCAGCCGCTCCCCGACGCGTTCCCGTACGGCGTGTTGACGGTCAGATAGAATTGCACTTGCCAGACGGCCACGGCGAGGTGCGAGCGGTCCATCAGGATGGTCGAGGATCCGGACGCGTCGGTGCCGGACGCATCCCCGTACCAGCCCTGGAACATCGCGCGGGCGCCGTCCCCGAGGGAAATCGTTCCGACGTCCAGACGCGCCACGACCGATGTCCCGGAGTCGTACCAGCCGCCGGTCAACGCGGTGCCGTACGGAGTGTCGACGCGGAGATTGTACTGGAGTTTCCAATTCGCGATCGCGACTTTCGGTCCATCCATGACGATGGGCGCCGACGTCGGACTGGAGCCCGAAGCGTCCCCGCCCCATCCGTTGAACGTTCGACGCGATCCGGAGGAAACGGGCACCGTCGAGGGAGCGGTCGCGTACGCCGTGGCGCCGGACGCGTACCATCCGGTCCCGGTGACCGTCCCGTACGCGGACTGGACTTGCAGGTAGTACTCCGTCCCGAAGAGCGCCACGGCCGCCTTCGGACCGTCCATCAAGATCGGGTCCGAAGTGGTTCCGGTCCCGGTCGCATCTCCACCCCATCCGTGGAAGGCGAGGCGTTCGCCCGGACCGACGGATTCCATCGAACTCGTGACGGTCGCGTAGGCGGTCGAACCGCTCATGTACCATCCCTGGCCCGTCGACAAGGGATCCGCGGAGTCGACGGTCAAGTAGAATTCGGTCTTGAAGCGGGCCGTCAGGGCCATGCCCGCGTTGATCGTGATGGCATGGGACGGAGCGCCATGGTCGCTCCACTCCAGGTACCGGTACTGAACCCCCGGAGCGCCCGCCTGGAGCTGGTCGACCGCAATCGTATGGGTCGAGCCGAGGGCGAGCCAGAACGACGCGGGACCGGCCTGCGGTGCCCCGCCGTCCAGCGTGAAGTTCAACCCTTCCGGATCGGTGTCGACGAGGAGAGTGCGTTCGGGCTGGAACATCGCCGTAACATCGATTGCCGCGTTCGCCGTCACCCCGTGCGCCCGCGTCCCGGAATCGCTCCATGAGACGAACACGAAACGGGAATCGGGGGCGGTGAGCTGCGGCGAAGGGGCTTCGAGCCAATGGGCCGAACCCTGGTCCCACCACAAGCTTCCGGGACCGCCGTACGAGATGTTGTCGACGAGAATCGTGGGAGTCGGGGGACCCGCTGGAGACGCCGCGAACTTCGCGAGGTACTGTTTCTTGAACGTTGCCGTGAGACTGAGGTCCGAGTCGAGCGTCACGGTGTGCGTGCGCGTTCCGCCGTCGCTCCATGACGTCCAGATGTATCGAGCGGTGGAATTGATGGTCTGCGGATCCGGCGTGCTCACGGAATGCGTCGACCCGATCACGACCACCTTCTGGGCCGGACTCGTGTACGTCGTCCCGTCAATCTGGACCTTGAGTCCCGCGGGATTTGTCGATGCGGTCAGCGTCGCCCCGGGGAAGCCGGGGTTGCGCGCGAAGTAGATCTCGTAGTCCGAACCATCGGAGGTGCGGCCGTCGGTCCACAGCACGTAGGCCTGGTTCTGCGGTCCGGCCTCAATTGCGAAGTAATCGCCGGGACGAACGAGGGATGCCGAGCTTTCCTCATCTGTGACCTTCATATTCGTGGACCAAGTCTGGCCGCCATTCGTCGAGTTTGAGTAGAAGATGTTGTGATTGCCGGTTCGATCGTCGAGCCAAGCGGCATGAACGGTCCCGGCGCTGTCGATCGCAAGATCGGGCATGCGCTGGTCGCCGCTCGTCACGTCGTTGACGCGGACATTGGTGCCCCACGATTGCCCACCGTTGGTCGAGGCGGCGATCATGATGTCCAAGCCGCCGTTGCGGCTGTCCGTCCAGATGTTGTAAAGCGTGCCCGAGTTCGGATCCACGCCCATCGCGGGCATGGGCAACGACCATGAACCGCTGCCTTGCGCCGAGCCGGAGACGCTGTTCACGCGCACGTCCGTGTGCCACGTGACCCCGCGGTTCCAAGACCAATCGAAGAAAATATTGTCCGAGCCGAAGTCCCACCACGTCAGGTACACGGTGCCGTTCGACGAAGTCTGGATGATCGCCCCCAGGACCGCGCAACACACGTCGTCCGGGAAGACAAACGGAGCCCAATGGGCGCCGCCGTCGTCGGACCAGCTGACCATCATCTCGTTCCCTTCGTCCCATGCCGCGTAAATCCGGCCGAAAGAATCCACCGTGATTGAGTCCTTGTCTGTGAGGCCGCCCCCGCCGGTCATGAAGTGCGGGCTGCTCCACGTCTGTCCGTCCGTCGTGTTCGCGACATTCAATCCGGTCGGACTGCAATCATACTCAAGATACGCATATTGCACTCGGTCGTCGGGTGCGAGGGCCATCCATGGATCCGAGTTGTGACAGCTCTGATTCGGATGAGACTGGTTCATCAGGATGTTCGGGGCCCAGGTCGCCCCCTGATCGAGCGAGTACGAAGCCCCGACTCGAAGACCGGCCGCGGTATCGCCATTCGTTTCTTTCCATCCAACGAAGATCGCCCCGGAGTGGTTCACGACCATCGTCGGCTCGACCTGATCGGTGAAGCCGGAACTGCCATCCGTCACGCGGATGTTCGGGAAGAACGGCTGCGTGGTTGCCGGAGCGCTCGTCGAAGACACGGTCGAACCGCTCGCGGACCCATTCGAAACGTGACCTGACGCTGCCACCGCAAGACCCGGCGATGCCACCGCGACACATGCGAAGACAATCAGTACCCGAAGTAACCCAGAAGGCTGCATTCGCCTCTCCCCCGCCTAGTGAAAGGAAGGTTCCGCCGCGACATAACCCTTTCCGTTCTGCGCGCACGCGATCATCGAGACCGAGAAAGCTAAATACGATGCCTCGGTTGAGAACGCCGCTAGGCTTGACCGGGGGGTTGGGCGTCCCCTCAGGCACGGAAGTGAGCAGCCTCACCGCGGACTACCAACGCTCGCGGGGGTGCGGGACCGAGGACGCATCCGGGTCACCCGGCGTCGGAGCTGAGCATCCACCTCGATGGCCTAGCTTCGCGGTCAGCGTTCGGTCAGCTTCATCTGTTTCGTCCCGAGGACGAGCGCGCCCATCCCGAACCGCTTGACGACCAGGTCGTACAGGATCTCATCCCGAACTTCGTTGCGGCGCTCCGGCATTCCGTACGCCGGTTCGTTCGTAGGGACCGGGAGGCCGAGTTTCACGAGGCCGCGACGCGCCTCCTCGCGCTCCTCCCGCGGGGCCAGCGGCGCATCGATCGCGCCGCCAAAACCGCACTCGCGAAGTTCTCGAAGAAAGATCGGACGGCGAAAGAGCTTCTGGAGGACCGAGACGGCGAGGCGGAGTTGGTCCGTCTCCTCGCGGGTCGCTTCCCGACACCGGACCCCCACGAGCTCGTAGAGATTCGGCTCTCGGTGCGCGGACGTGCTGTACACTTTCGCCGGCGGGATGTCCTTCTCGCGGAGGATTCCCGCATCCGCGAGGGCTTTCAGGTATCCGGTCACGAACAGCCGATGGAACGGATAACCGTCCGCGCGGAGTTGCTTCGTGAGAGAACTAATCGAGCGTTCCTGTTCTCGAAGGTACGAGACCACAAGGTCCTTGAGGTTGCGCTCAGGGACAAACAACGGCTCCCGACCCGGACCTGGTAACAAACCGGATAACAAATAAACGTTTCCAGCCGAACCTTTGCTCACAGACCGAGTGCAAAAATCATCTTATGCTCGGCCCCCTGTCGTGTTCCAGTTCGCTCTTACTCCCCCTTTCTTTTTTGTTTTCCTCCATACGCGCGCGACTAGCACCCGGTGATAACGGCCTCGGAACGGTTATACGCGCTCCTTCCAATGGAATGCCTTGCTATGGGCCAGGGAGACCGTATTCGGACGTTCATCCACGGTTTTGATGACAAACTCGGCGGCGGCATCCCGGAGGGCCACGTCGTGCTCCTCGCGGGTGAGCCGGGGACGATGAAGTCCACGATCGCGTTCAATATGATGTACCAGAACGCGCTCCGCGACGGGAGGGCGGGCACCTACATCTCGTTGGAACAGGGTCGAGACAACCTCACGCGCCACCTGGATCAGATGAGCCTCAGCCCTCGGGACGTGGAGAACAAGGTCAGCATCGTCGACCTTGGGATGATCCGTCGCAACCTCGACGGGATGGCGGACCGCACGTGGCTCGAGATCTTCAAGATGTACGCGATGAACTTGAAGCGGTCCCTAAACTACGACATCCTCGTTGTCGATTCGCTGCCGGTCCTCGAGGTCATGTCGCGATTCGAAAATCCGCGCGAGGATCTCTTCCAACTGTTCGAGTGGATCCGCGATCTGAAGGCGACGACGATCCTGATCAGCGAGATGAAACCGGCCAGCGAGGACTTCGGGAAGAACGGCGAGGAGTATCTGAGCGATGGAATCATCCACACGAAGATGGAACGCGTCGACGATGCGAACATCCAGCGACGGATCCGATGCGTGAAGCTGCGCGGAACGAATCACTCGCCGAACTACTACACGCTCATCTTCCAGAGCGGGATTCTTCAAGCGACGCGGATCATCGCCGAGTAGCAGGGGAACGGATCTCGGCTCGATTCCGATTTTGGGCCAAAAGCCTAATCTGCGCCGCGTCGCATCCGCGATTCTGAGGTACAGGTCAGCCGCCTGCGCCTCCACGGGAGGCACGGCCACACGGCCAGTCTTGTCTTTCGAGTTTTCGTGACGTTCGCGGTCGCGCTGGTCCTGGTCGTCCAACTGCCGTCCTCGGACACACGCCTCGGGCCGATGTCCGCAACCTCCGTACCGGCCGGCAGCCCGACAACATTCCGCACGGACGCGACCGAGGCGGAACTTACGGCGGCGGGTGCCCAGCTGCGGGCATCATACGGAGCGTTCGCCGTCGCGCACGGTCCCAGCGGAACCCTAGCGGTCCTCCGATCCCACGGCCGGTACGCGGAGCCGATCGGCCAATCATCGGCGCTTCAATTTGCGGCCGGTCGGGTTGACGTCGCGGAACTCGCGCCTCCGGCATCGTGGTCCGTGGACTATCGAGGGATGGCGGTCGGCGTGGTCCATTTCGTCGGACCGATCAAGCCCGAGTGGCAAGATGAGCTGGCGTCTCGCGGGCTCGGGCTCCTTCGGTACGTCCCGCAAAACGGATTCGTAGTCCGTGGCCGCCCCTCGGACCTCCAGGGCGCCTCGTCCTTGCCGTACGTGGACTGGGTGGGACCGTATGAGCCCACATGGAAGGTCCGACCGGGGACGGCGACCGACGGCCTCGTGAACGTTCGGATCGTTGTTCTCCCCGGAGAATCTCCGGAATCGGTTGAAGCGTGGCTCGGCCATGCAGGCGTCCGGACGGCCTCCGCGAGCCAAAGCGAACCGGCCGTACTCGGCGCATTCGGGACCGGGGATTTCCGATGGGTGGCTGCGCGAATCCCGGCAGGACTCGTCTCCTCGCTCGCCGATCAACCGGCGGTCGAATTCATCGATCCCGTCCAACCGGTCCACCCCCTGAACGCGGAGACGGACTGGGTCATCCAAACGAACCTCACCGGGAACGACCGCTACTGGACCTTCGGCCTCAACGGCAGCGGTCAAGTCATCGGGATGGCGGACACGGGTCTCGATTATGACGGCGCCTCGTTCCGTCAGTCCGCATCGGCAATCACGGTCGGAGATATCTACAACACGACGGACCCCGCTCGGCGGAAGGTCGTGCGGTATGTGAACATGGGCGTCCTCACCGGACAACTCACATGGCCCGGAGGGGGCGGCCCCTGGGACCCGTTCTCGATCAAGGACTGCGCGGACGGTCACGGGACGGGCGTCGCGTCGACGCTGGCAGGGAACGACAACGGGATCGGCGCATCACCGAACGACGGGAACGCGCTGGGCGCGAAAATCTACCTCCAAGACGTCGGCGGCTTCCAAGGCATCGCGATCTGTTCGACTGGGGAGGGACTCATCTACATTCCGGAGAACTACGACGATCTCTTCGGTCCGGCCGGGCTCGTCTATAACGATCCGCTCGCACCGGTGCGGATCCATAGCGACAGCTGGGGTGCGGACACGAATGTGTACGACGTCCAGGCGCGCATGGTCGATGCGTTCGTATGGGCCCACCCTGACATGACCATCCTTTTCGCCGCCGGGAACGCCGGGAGTAACCCGGGAACGGTTGGGACACCCGCGACCGCAAAGGACGTCGTCGCGGTCGGAGGGGCGTACAACCCGGACACGGGCGGCGGACTCGGTCAGAACGATTTGGCGCCGCAGGCAAGTCGGGGGCCGACCGTCGATGGCCGAATCGCACCGACGATCGTCACGATCTTCGACGGCGACTCCGCGATGTCGGACGGCAACCCGTTGAGCGGGACCGGGCTCTCGGACGCCCACTGGGCCGGAACGAGTTACTCGACCCCCGCCGCGGCCGCGGCGGCCGCAATCATCCGGCAGTACTTCGTGGACGGCTGGTATCCTTCCGGCGCGCCGGTCCTCGGCAACGCGATGAATCCGAGCGCGGCGCTCATCCGGGCGATCCTCATCGCCTCCGGGCAGCAAGTGACGGGCAGCGGGCTCGTCGCTCGTTCTTCGACGGATACGTGGCCGAACAACGAGCAGGGATTCGGGCGGGTCCTCCTGTCGAAGGTGCTGCCGATCGCCGCGGCCGGGGACACCTTCCGAACGCAGGTCGTCGATGGGACGGCCGGGCTCCTGACCGGGGACGAGGCCACCTACATGTTCCATGTCGGAATTTCCGGCCCCGCGAAGTTCGTCTTGACATGGAGCGACTACCCCGGGACGATCGGAGCGACGAAAGCACTCGTGAACGATTTGGACCTCGAGGTGACCGCGCCGGACGGGACGGTGTACCGGGGGAACCATTTCGCGCCGTTCGCGCAGGGGCAGTCCTTGCCCGGCGGGACGTTCGACACCACGAACGTCGAGGAGGCCGTAATCCTGAAGGGCGCGATGGCGGGGGACTGGTCGGTCCGGGTAATCGGCTCGAATGTACCCGTGGGCACGCAACCGTTCGCGCTCGTCGCGACGGGCAACCTCGATGCCTCCTTTGGCCGGTTGACCTTGGACCGCGTCGTGTACTCGGAGGCGGACACGATCCACATCTCGGTCGAAGACTCCGACGCGACGTCGGTCGTCGCGCACGTCGCATCGAGGACCGAGCCGGCGGGGGAGAACGTCACGATGATCCGGGGCGGCCCGGACGAAACATGGCACGGCTCGATTGCCACCGCGTTCGGGACCGCGACGCCGGACAACCTGCTTCAGGTGCGCGAAAGAGATGTCGTCACGGCGGCCTATCAAGACGTTTCGCCTCTGCACACAGCAATGGCGGAAGCGACCATCCTCGCGAGCGGCCCGACGATTCACGACGTGACCGTGACGTCGATCGGATCGACGACGGCCACGGTCGGGTGGACAACGAACCAGCCTGCGACGACGGAAGTCCGATACGGCACGAGCGTCGGCGCGCTCACGTTTGGCGCGAACGCCTCCGACCTACGAACGGCACATACGATCACACTGACCCGTCTCCGCCCTGAGACGCTCTACTACCTCGAGGTCACCTCCCGCGGACGGCTCGCGAACGTGACGACGGATACGAACGACGGGACGGACTACCAATTCCAGACGTCGGCTCTCGGCGATGTCCTTCTCGTCGTGGGCGGAAGCTCGTTCCCTCCCGAGCGGGAGGCTTCGTACGCGGCCGCGCTCGGCGATGACGGATGGACTTGGTCCGTGTGGCGTGTCGCGGAGCTCGGGCTCCCTCCCCTCGGAGTCCTGCAAGCGCGTCGTGTCGTAATCTGGCAGGTCGGATTGGAGCAGTACCCGCCGTTCAATGCGTCCGCACGAGCGTTGGCGAAGAGCTACCTCGATGGTGGCGGGCGCCTAGTCGTCTCCTCGCACGACACCGCGTGGGCACTCGGGAGCTCGTCGTCTCCATTCGCGACCGCGGAAACAGAGTCGTGGGTCCGGGCCGTGCTCAAGGCGACGTTTGTGTGCGACCCCCTGACGATCGGCCAAGTGAACGGCGTTTCTTCGGACCCGATCAGCGGTGCGTACACAGGGGGAGGCGTCGTCTACACGGCGCACAGGGATGGTGGGGCGGACGACCAGCTCGCTCCGAGTACGGCGGGCGGGATCGCCTCGACGGATTGGACGGACGGCCTGGTTCAGAGTCCGTCCGGAGGTCCGTCGTGCGCCCAAAACCAGCCGATCGGATTGCGTTGGGTCTCCGCATCGATGAACGGCACCGCGGGCCAAGGCGCGTGGGGCGGGACTCCATCACGTCTCGCATACTTCGCCTTCGAGATCACCGGGATCGACTCGACTGCCACGAACCTGAACCCGGCGAGCCCGACGCGGGCGGCGATACTCGACGCGGCTCTCCGATGGCTCGTGAGCACCTCGACGGCCGGACTGGACCGGGACCACCCCGATGTGAACGTCACCGCGCCGAACGGCGGCGTCTTCTCGGGTTCATCGATCCCAGTCGCATGGACGGCGACCGCGAATGGGTCGGGTGTGACCATCGCAAATTTCACGTTGTCCTTCAGCGCGGATGGCGGCGTGACTTGGAATCCGATCACCTCCTTGTTGGGCTCCGCGCGATCGTACACATGGGATGTGAGCGCTCTCCCGAACGGACCGCGGTATCTCGTTCGCATCGCGACACAAGACGACGGGATTCCTTCGCTCGGTGGCTCCGACATCTCCGATGGGATGTTCACAATCGCCCGCCCGGGAGGCGACTCGGAGGGCCCAATCTTGTGGGCCGGAAGCGTTCGCGTGGGTCCGCGACCGCCGGGAACTGGGTACCTGGCGGCATTCCGGGCGACGGCGGACGACCGGACTCGGGGCGGAAGCACGGTCGCGGCGGCGGAGCTGTTCCTGCAGATCGCGCCGCCCAACCCGGGGGACTCGGGGACGGGTCTTCCGATGGTTGCCGTGGACGGCCTCTTCGATGGTTCCGTCGAGGACGTGTCGTGGCTGTCGCGCCTGACCTTGCCGGAGGGCGACGCCTGCGCGTGGGTTCACGCGCAAGACGGTCCCGGGAATTGGGGTCCGTTCATGTCCACATGCTTCGTCGTGATTAATGCGACGAACCAGCCTCCGACCGTCTCGATCGGATCTCCCGCGGAACACCAGGCGTTCCCGGCGGCATCCACGATCACGTTCACGTGGACGATGTCGGATGACCTGCTCGAGTCGGCTCAACTGCCTGTGTGGGCCAACGTGACGATCAACAACGTGACGACCGCGCTGCTCGTCGCCTCTTTGGGAGTGACCTCCGTCGTGTGGACTGCGCCGGATGTCGCCGTGGACCGGGCGGTCTTGCACTTGGACGTCGTCAATCCGGCCGACTTACGGGGATCAGCCGAACGCACGTTCAGCTTGACTCGCGCATCTCCGCCGCCACCGCCGCCGCCACGTTCCCCGCTCGTGTTCGTTGTTGCTGCGCTGATTGTAGGGGTCCCTGTAGCCTTCCTCCTCGTTGGCTTCCTGCTCGCTCGCCGGAGGAAAGCGGAGCAACCGCTACGGATGGCGCCGCCCCCGCTCCCGCCGCCACCCGTCGGTAGCGCCTCGGCATCCGCCTCCGTGGCAAAGGTGTGCCCGCGATACCACACGACAGTCAACGCAATCGACGTGTCGTGTTTCTTCTGCGGCTACCGATTCCCCGATGAAGGCCGACCACCTTTGGGAGGCGCATGAGGCCTCTTCCGACCTAGCCTTCGCGAACTTCGAACACGTCGGATTCCGGGATCGTGTAATAAAACAAGGACTGTTCGATCTCTTTCTCCTTCGACATCTCCCGGTCGATCCGCTCCCTCCATCCGGGTTTCAGAGCGACCCGCAGGCGTCGTCCATCTTTCTCGAACGTGACCGCAGGGTCCGTCGCGGACTCGAGGCCGATGTTCCCCTTCCCCATCGTGCAACCGCTTGAGAATTGGATCCCGTCGAGCACGCAGCGCATCGGCGGCTCCGGCTGGCTCTCCACGCGCGCGTGGAGGCCCTTGTAGTGTCCGAACCGCCGCTTCCCGACTTCACCCATTCGGAGCCCCAGGGTCACATACACACCCAAGTGGCCATGGAAGCGCTGGAGGTCGGCGAGCTTCTGGGGCAGATCCACGTGTGACGATAGCTACGCGCCCGCAAGAACCTTCGCGCACCCTCCAGAATCGCACTTTCAGCCACCCCTCCCCTTCCTCCTTTTAGCGCGGATCGCGTCCACTGACCCACGGGGAGAAAGCCGTGCGCGTCTCTTCGGTCGCCCGCGAAGCCACCTCCGTCGAAATCCGCGACGGCCTCCGTTTCAGGTGTCCTGAATGCAGCGCGGTCCTCCAGCACGCGGGCGGCTGCACTCGATGTGCCGATTGCGGGTATTCGCAATGCGAATGAGTCCGCGCAGCACGCGCGTGTTCCAGTGGAAACGGTCTGACCTATACTCACGCATGGGAGACAGACCAGTGGAAGGAGGACTCAAAGAGATATGACCATTCCCGATGCTGCGCCGCCTCCGAGTCGGGGGAAGGATGTGCTCGTCGAGTTTCCGCAAGATGAGCTGATCGCGAAGTGGGAGGAGTTCTTCGAGGAGATGGGCTACCTCTCGAAGATCATCGCTGTGGCCGACCGCTACCCGGAGTCGAGGAGCCTCGAAGCGTCGTTCCTCGACCTGAATCGCTTCGACACGGACATGGCGATCTACCTCCTGAGGCACCCGCTGAACGTCCTGAACGCGGGCGAAGAGGCGATCCGTCGGCTGGTGCCGCCCGGCGAAGAAGCTCCCCAGATTCATCTGCGGATCAACGGCCTTCCGCGGGACCGCCGGGTCCAGATTCGGGATCTGCGGGCGAAGCATCTCGGGCAATACATCTCCGTTGAAGGGCTCGTCCGCAAGAGCACGGAGGTCCGCCCCAAGGTCGTCGGGGCGTTGTTCCAGTGCCTCCGGTGCGGGACGATCATCAAGGAAGAGCAAGACGGGCAAACGTTCCGAGAGCCGCTCGAATGCTACGAGGAACAAGGCGGATGCAAGCGGTCCGCGAGCGCGACGAAGTTCAAGCTCCTGACGGAGACCTCGTTGTACCTGGACACGCAGAAGATCGAAGTCCAGGAGGCGCCGGAGGGCCTGCGCGGCGGGGAAGAGCCGCAGCGCCTGAGCGCCTATGTGGAAGACGATCTGACCGGCCGGATCACGCCGGGGCAACGGGTGATCCTGAACGGAGTCCTCCGAAGCGTGCAACGGGGACGGCCGGGTCAGCGCTCCACCCTCTTCGATATCTTCGTCGACGTCAACTCGGTCGAGATGGAACGGGTCGAGTTCGAAGAAATCGAGGTCACGGAGGAAGATGCCCATCGGATCCGGGAGATCGGATCGAGCCCGGACATTTTCCGCCTCATCACGGCGTCGATCGCGCCCTCGATCTACGGGATGCACGTCGAGAAGGAGGCCCTCGCCCTCCAGTTGTTCGGCGGCGTGGCGAAGGTCATGCCTGACGGCCGGCGGATCCGCGGGGACATCCACCTGATCCTCGTGGGCGATCCGGGCACCGGCAAGAGCGAGCTCCTGTCCTACATGATTCGGCTCTCGCCCCGCGGGATCTATGCGACCGGCAAGGCCGCCTCGGCAGCGGGTCTGACGGCCGCTGCGGTCCGAGACGAATTCGGGGAGGGACGCTGGACCCTCGAAGCCGGAGCCCTCGTCCTCGCGGATCTCGGGCTCGCCGCCATCGACGAAATCGAGAAGATGAATCCGCAAGACCGGTCGGCGATCCACGAGGCGATGGAGCAACAGCGGATCAGCGTCGCGAAGGCGGGCATCACCGCGGTCCTCCAATCCCGATGCGCGATCCTCGCCGCGGCGAACCCGAAGTTCGGCCGATTCGACGAGCACAAGTACATCTCCGAACAAATCGACCTGCCTCCCGCGCTCCTCAGCCGCTTCGACATCATCTTCTCGATCATCGATCGCCCTCAGGCGGACCGCGATCGGGAGCTCGCGGAGCACATCCTCAAGGGACACAAGGTCGGCGAGATCCGCCGGCGACGAGAGGCGGGTTTCGCCGTCGAAGAGGCGATGGCCCTCGAGGAACCGTTCACGCCGCATTTCGATCCGGACTTCTTCCGCAAGTACGTGGCCTATGCGAAGCGGATCTATCCCGTGATGACGGACGACGCCATGGAGATCATCGAGAAGAAGTATCTGGAGATCCGGAAGACCGGCGAGGCGGCGGGCTCCAGCGTCCCGATCACCCCGCGGCAGCTCGAGGCGATCATCCGTCTTTCCGAGGCCGGCGCCCGGCTCCGGCTCAGCGAGACCGTCGGGGCGGAGGACGCGGAGCGTGCCGTCCGCATCGTCGAGTACTGGATGGGCAAGGTGGCCGGCGAGGAAGGCCGCTTCGACATCGACATCATCCAAACCGGCATCAGTCAGTCGCAGCGCGAGCAGATCATCTCGATCCGCGACATCATCAACGAGCTCGCGGGCCCCGAAGGCGTCGCGGACTACGAGGACATTGTCCGAATCGCGCAGGAGCGCGGCATCCCGCCGGCGAAAGTCGACGCGTGGTTGAAGCGCTGGGCCCAGGAAGGCGAGATCTACAGCCCCGCGAAAAACAAGTATAAGCTCGTCGAACGGTTGTAGCCGGGACCCGGCCGATGCCCATCCGCATGAAGGTGTATCACCAGGGGAAAGAGACCCTCGTCGCGGCGGCGGACGCGGACCTGATCGGCCAGACGTTCCGCGAGGGCAAGTTCAAGATCGAGATCGGACGCTTTTACGAGGGCGAGGTCGTCAGCGAGGAACACTTCGTCGCGGAGCTTCGGCTGGCGACGATTGGAAACTTCGTCGGCCGCGAGACGATCGAAGCCGCGAAAGGCGCGGGCTTCGTCTCGGACGACGGAATCCTCTGGATCAGCGGCGTGCCTCACGCGCAGTTCGTCTTGATGTAGAGGGGCGCGCGCGGGGCGTGTCATCGGCTTCCGGCTGCGCTTTTCGCCACCGCCGCCATACGCGCTTGGCGTGTTTCTTCAGCAAGATGGCGTACTGGGCCATCAGAGTATGGCTCACGAACCCGCACAGGATCCCCAGTCCGGTCAGCGAAGTCGTATAGGGGATGATGGCGGCTAAGGGTGTGCCGGCTACCAAAACCGCCTGGGCGAGACGGCTCAGCAGTCCGATGAGGCTGACTCCGATTCCGAGGCCGACCAAGAAACGCCCTCGGCTCACCCGGCCCCACGAGAAGTGAAGGCCGCCGAGGAGGACGAAGACTCCGCCGAAATACGTCGTGAAACCGAGAATGACCAAAGCGACGACGAGAATCAGTAAGCCGAGATTGTTCAGGGCGCCCGACGGCACGATGTATTGGTGGTACACGCTCTGGATGTCCTGGTTCGCAAGTTCTCCGGCGAGAAGGAGCGAGGCGGAGAGGACGGCGAGTGCGACGGCGTCTCGATGGCGGATCTGCCGCATCCGCCACCACGAACGAGGCTTCGCCTTCGCCATCGACCAAGCGACGCGCCGACGGATACTTATGGCCTTCCCCTCCGGTATCGGGCCCGATGCCGCCACGCCAGTTCTTAAGTAGCGCCGCGCCGTTCGAAACCGATGGAGATGTTTTGCGTCGAGTGCGGGGCGGAAGGGCCGACCTACGAGGGCCTTTGCGCCCGGGACTTCTTGAAGAAGCACCCGGTCGTGGCGCCTCCGGACGTCCTCGACCTGGATCGATGCACCTCCTGCGGCTCGTTCCGGCTCGCGTCGGGCTGGTCCAAGATCGACCGCGAGCTCGCCCTCGCAGGGCTCCTGCGTGAGAACATCCGGAAGCTCCCGCCGTGGGAGCGCGTGACCTTCACGCACGTCGCCCGCGACGAGGACGCGAACAACCTCTCGCTGACCGTCAAGGCGCTCGGGCGGTTCGAGGCCCTCCAGTCGGTCCAGGACTTCCGGGTGCGCGTGCGGATCAAGCCGACCCTTTGCGATTCGTGTCAAAAGCAGCGGAGCCGCTACTTTGAAGGGGTCCTGCAGGTGCGCGGGGACGGCCGCGAACTCACGCCGCAGGAGGTCCGCGGAGTGCGGACCTTCGTCCTCGCTCGCGTGGACCGCTCCGGGGATTCGGGCGCCTTCGTCTCGCGCATCGAGGACGTCCATGGGGGCCTCGACTTCTACCTGAGCACGAACGCGCTCGGCAAGACGCTCGCCCGCGAGGTCTCCGAGTCGTTCGGCGGGAGTGTGTCCTCGTCCCCGAAGCTGTTCGGCCAGAAACAGGGCCGCGAGGTGTACCGGGTGACGTCCCTCGTCCGCCTCGGTGCGTTTCACGTCGGAGACGTCGTGCGACACAAGGGCGCCCTCGCCGAGGTGACGTCGGTCCGGCCGTTCGTCGTCCTTCGCGACTTGGCGACCGGCGAAGCGCGGCGGTTCAAACCGAAAGACGTGCGGACCGCGCGACGCGTCGAGGCCGAGCGGTTTGAGGCGAAAATCGAACGCCTGGAGAGCGGCCAGGTCGTCGCCATCCACCCGGAGTCCGAGGAAGCGAAGCCGCTGCGCCCGCACCCCGAGGATCGGACCGCGCGGGCGGTCGTCGTCTGGACCCCGGACGGCGCGTACCTGTCCAAGGTGCCGCCGGGGCCTTCGAAGGCTTAAAGGGCGCCGGGACTTTGTCGATGCAAATGAAGGTGGCCCTGGGCTGTCGGGCCCTGGACGACCTCCTGGGCGGGGGAGTCGAGGAAGGCTGCATCACGCTCCTGCACGGGGAGGCGGGGAGCGGCAAGACGAATTTCTGCTTGCAGCTCGCGCGGAACGTCGTGCGGGGGGGACACAAGGTGATCTACATCGACACGGAGGGGGTGTCGCTCGATCGCCTCCAGCAGATTTGCGGCGACGATTTCGATGTCGTCGCGAAGAACATCCTCTTCTCCGAACCGTACAGCTTCGAGGAACAGGAGAGGCTGATCGAGAAGGCGGTCAAGCTGGCCGACGGCAATCCCGAGGTCGGACTCATTGTGATTGACAGCATCACGATGCACTATCGCCTCACGATGCGGGACGAGACCCGGCGGGACGAGCGATACGGACTCACCCGACAGATTGCGAGGCTCCTCCGCGCGTCTCGCGTCCGGGGCATCCCGGTCGTCGTGACGTCGCAGGTGTACACGGACATCGATACGGGCCTGTACATGCCGCTCGGCGGCCACATGCTCAGTCACAACGCGAAGACGATCGTGCGCCTCGAGCGGACCGGGGTCAGCACGCGGGCCGCGGTCCTCATGAAGCATCGACACCTCGAAGAAGGCGCCCGCGCGGCGTTCCGGATCACGGCCCACGGGCTCGAGGACTAGCGCACGCGGCTGCGTTGTGCGTCGAGGAGCGCTTCAAGCAACCGCCGGGCCTCGAGGTCTTTCGAAGGGAGCCCTTCGAGGGCTCGCTTCGCTTCGGCGAGATGATCCGCGATGCGAGCCTCCATCGTGGGGAGGACGTGCTCGCGGAGGAGTGCCCGGACGCTCCGTAGATCGCCTTTGGTCGTGCGCGGGCCGCGTCCGTACGCGCGAAGGAAAGCCCCACGATCCTTGGCCGCGAGTCGTTGGATCGCGAGGACGAAGAGCCGTGTTCGCTTCCCCTGCCGGATGTCCCCCTCGGCCGATCCACCGATTCGAGACTCGACGACGCCGGCCCCGAGAAGGTCGTCGCGATCTTGGAATGCAATCGCGAAGTGTCGCGCGAATGTTTCGAGCGCCGCGCGGTCTTCGGACGACGCACGGGCCGCGATCGCCGCGGTCGCGGCGGCGCCCAGGTAGAGGCGAGCCGTCTTCGCCTCGCTCATCCGCACATAATCCGCCTCGGGGATTCGATTCGCCCGCTCAAAGTCGATGTCGAGTCCTTGGCCATCGCTGAGAATCAGGTCGACCTGGGTCAACTCCGAAAGCAGTTCGAGCCGGATCGACGGATGGAGATCCGTGGCGCCCTCGATGGCCCGCTCGGCCAGCGATCGAATGCGCAGCGCGTCGAGGATCGCCTGGGACACCCCGTATCGATGGCGCTGGGTCCGAAAGACCACGGCAGGGCGGTCCGCACCGGGGCCGCGGTACAGCTTCGCATCCGTGGCCCATGCGCTGGCGAGGGTACGCCTCCGGACGTCCTCGTCCATGATGTCGTCCAGGAACAAGGTGTACAGATGGTACCATTCGAGCCACGTCGCGGCGCGCTCGAGGCCGTGGGACGGTGCCTCTCCCGTCAGGAGTTGATATCCGGCGAGGGCGAGGGCGTACCGATACCGCTTTCCCGCCCTGAAGAGTCGCGAGTTGTCCCGCATCGTCCGGCTCGACGGGAATGTACCGACCGGATGTTCCGCCGCGAACTCCTCCCAAATCGCTTGGATGTGGGCGTTCGATCGGTCGCGGTATGGTTTCAGGAGGGATTCGAGTCGGTCCTCCGCAGACGAGGTCGCAAGGGCCGACATCGCTCACGCCTCTCCGGCCTCGAGCCAGCTCGCGGTCGGAGGACTCACAA
>WNGG01000352.1_pt1 | contig 49156 bp, 56 predicted proteins | sample 5400661 | NCBI WGS metagenome assembly WNGG01 (sample SAMN13153372, study PRJNA577476) | soil metagenome | isolation source: 100 cm soil or saprolite under Garry oak tree replicate 1 | place: USA:California | collected 2016-06-15 | reverse complement strand
GAGAAAGGCCGCAAAGGCTTTCTCATCGCTGGCGAACTCGGAGAGTTGGATGAGGTCGTACTCGCCGACTGTCCACAGGGACTCGCGGACCTTGCCGCCGGATCCCTGGACAAACCGGGAGAATTCCTCTGCGCGCCTGATAGTGTCGGGGAAGTTCTTGATGCCTTGCTCGGTCCAGTTGACCAGAGAAACATAGCTCGGCATATCGGCCTCCTAACGGTTCTGGATTGGCGAGCCAATCGTGTCTCGCACGAACCGGCCGCCTCGTGTGCAGGCTGGAAGCTGTGCTGAGGTCAAACCTGGACACGCTCGGTCCCAGTGGCGCCGCGTACCCGCAGGCCCTCGACTAGTTCGGTCGTGATCGTGGCACCGCCCGGTACCGGGTGATCATTTCAGCATCCTTGACCACTTCGGCGCGACCTGTCATGATGACCGACCAGCCAGAGCAATTCGCGACGTCGAGTTCATCGGCCTCAAACGCGACGATCGCGTGATCAATCTTCCGGGTGGCGGTGGACTGGCCTGTCGTGCGCAGCACGATGAGCCCGTCCACAAGCACAAAGTTCATCGGTTGCACGGTCGGAAGCGCGTTCACGGTGAAGATCAGCCGCCCAACTGGCACGCTCGCGAGCAGACGAAGGCACTCGGCGCGACGCAGCCGCGCAAACTCACCCGCTGCCGCCGGGTAGCCGCCGTGACCCACTGCGTCAGCGTCATCCACGCCCGGGCCGTCCGGCCAGGGCCGAAGGTCCCAGACCACACGTTTGCAGCAGGGCCCAGGCCAGTGTCCAGTCATTCATATTCAGGGGCACAAGGACAGGCCGATCCCGGTCCACCGGAAGGTACCTGTGCGCCACAAACCTCGTTCTGCCAGGCAAAACACACAAATCTAAATGTGCAACACGCCCCAGACCTTGTACCAAGTGTTACCTTGAACAAGTGTTACCTTGAACGGGTGATCGAGTTCGCCGAGATCGACCGGGACCGCTGTCTGGAAATGCTCGTCGCGGCCAGTGGTGGCGTTGGGCGCATTGCCGTCAGCGTCTCGCCACCAGTGATCCGTCCGGTCAACTACGCCTTCGACGAACGAACGCAGTCTGTCGTCTTCCGCTCGGCGCTGGGTTCCAAGCTCCGCGAGGGCCTGAGTTCGGGAACCGCCGCGTTCGAGATCGACGGCACCGATCCTGTCGAGCGGGCCGGGTGGAGCGTGATCATCGTCGGCGAGGCCGAGGAAGTGACCGACCCGGCCGAGATCGACCGGCTCGAGGGTTTTGAGCTCGAGCCCTGGGCGCCGGGCTTGAGAACGCACTGGGTGAGGATCCGCGCAACTTCGGCTTCCGGACGTCGGATCGTCGACCGCGACAAATGGGGCTTGCGCTAACCGCATTTCCGCCCTAACGGCAAGCCGGGGCGTCGGTTGCGCGCCGGTCGGGTGGGCATCTTACGCGGAGGTCTGTCAGATTGGCTCTGAGTGCTTGATCATGCCCGATACGTGCCCCGGTCAGCCCACCGCCCGGCGTCTTGCCTGCTCAGGACGCGGTAGCTCTGTTCCCTGAAAAGCGAATGATCCACTACAGCCTGGCTGGCTGCCTAGTTAGACGACACCCGGCCCCCGCGTTAGTGTGTGCTTAGAGGAAGCATCCGCCGAGCAGGTAGTCATACACCCGCGCGATATGCGGCTTGGCGGCGTCGAATCCGGGATCTGGCACCAGCCGATCTTATCCGAGGTGCCCCTGCCGCCAGCTGAGTGCGGGCCGATGACCTGGTTTGATGGACAAGATGGAGGCGGACGCGATGACCGGCCCCTGACAGGTCAGGTGAACAGGCGCTGCAGCAATTCGTCGATGGCGTCGGCGCCGGCCTGCATCGCCGCCTCCTGGTCCTGCGATCGGGCCACGAGCAGCGCGACCTCGTTGACCGACGCGAGCAGCACGTGGGCGAGCGTGCCGGCCAGTTCCGGCCGCAGCTTTCCCTCCGCGGCGAGAACCTGCAGCACCGCCCTGATCAGGCCGAGGGCGTGGGCCTCCTCCATAGCCCGCCACCGCTCCCAGCCGAGCACCGACGGAGCATCGATCAGCAGGATCCGCCGTACCACCGGATCGCCCGCGAGCCGGATCCAGGCGAGGAAACCGGCGCGCAGCGCGGCCACCGGCCCGACCGAGCCGCTCGCGGCAGCAAGCGTCTGCTCGCCGACGCTGGTCTCGACATCCTCCGCCACGGCCTCGAATAGGGCCTCCTTGCTGGCGAAGTGGTGGTAAAGGGAGCCCCGGCTGACCCCCGCCTCCTTCAGCACCGCCTCGATCGAGGTGTCCTCGTAGCCACGGTCGGCGAACATGCGCCTGGCGATCGCGATCAACTGGCTTCGCGTCGCCTCCCCGCGATCGATCTCGTCGCCAATGACACCGGCGGAGCCATCGCCCAGATCTTCGCCGCGCGCAGCCCGCACCGGCTGGCGACGCTGACCCTCACCAACTGCGACACCAGCGACAACCTGCCGTCCGAGGCGTTCAAGTCAGTAGTCGAGCTCGCGGCGGCCGGCGAACTCGCGCCGTCGGCCGTCGCGCTGTTCGGCGACCTGGGCAACGCCGCCAAGGTCGCCTTCGGGTCCGCCTACGAGCACCTGGACCGGGCCGACCCGGCCGTCCTCCGCTCCTACCTGGAACCGTGTTTCGGGACCATGGAACGCGCTCGCCAGTTCGAACGGCTGCTGACCGCCCTCGACGCCGGTGACCTGACCGCGGTCACGCCGCAGCTCCGCGAGCTCACCGTGCCTACCTTGGTGGTGTGGGGCACCGGGGACACGTTCTTCGACGTCTCCTGGGCCTACTGGCTGCGGGACACCATCCCCGGCACGACCCGCGTGGTCACCGTCGACGGCGCGCGGCTGTTCTTCCCGGAGGAGCGTCCGATGGATCTCGTGCCGCACCTGGAGCAGCACTGGGCCGCGGCCGCCGCGGTCCGGGCGTAAAACCGCCCTCTCCCCCGGCCCCGCGGGGGCGCCGGGGGCTGCTTCAACGGCGACGGCCTGCCGGTGCGGGATCACCAGGCAGGCCGCTCGCGTTCCCTGGGTGCCTGGTAACGGCGTCTGCTGGTATCCGCCGTAGCTCTCGCCCGGGGCGGCCGGGGCCTGGGCCTCTCCGGCGAGCCGGTAGTAGACCAGCGTCACGACCAGGGCGATGAACGGGGCGATCAGCGTGCCCGAGATGACCGAGCTCAGCCCGCTGCGCAGCACGTGCGGCAGCGCGGCGAATATCAGCCCGAGCACTATGTCCACGACGAGCAGGATCACGTACACCAGGACCAGGGTGCCGAACACGTGCCAGCCGCGGCCGCGGACGAGCTGGTGGCTGCGCCCGAAGGAGTCCAGCGGCCCTACTCCTTCGATGACAATGACCGGCACGATCACGGCCCAGATGGTGATCAGGTACAGGCCGGGGGCGATGATCAGGATCAGCCCGATCGTGATGGCGATGCCGGCCAGGACTGAGGCCAGGGCGACGGACCCGAGGTACGGGGTGGCCGCCCGCACGGTCTCGCCGAGGGACATGTCGACACGGCCGTCGCGAACGTCCTGCACGGCCTTGACGAGCGTGGCCTGCAGCAAAAAGGCCGCGATGATATCCACCAGGGAACCGAGAATGACCCCGAGGGTGCCGCCGGCCAGGGCCAGGAGCGCGGCGATGACCGCCGCGGCCAGGTAGATGACGAAGGCGATCGCGAGGAGGTGCATGGCATATGCCTTGTACATCCGCCACGCCTCGCCGAGAACGCCCGACAGTGGGTTCATGGCGGCGATCGTACAGCGAAAACCTGCCCGCCGGAGGATGGACGGGACCGCGCAGGCCACTATCGGGCCGGTGAGGCGGCGGCACGCCCGGCTGGACCGGATATCGGTACGATTCACGAATTATGGGCGAATCAGATGCGCGCCCCGTCGTGGTTCTCGCCGACGACGACGATGCGATCACGTCTAACCTGGCGCCATTTCTGGATCGGGCCGGATTTACCGTGCACGTCGCATCGGACGGGGATGCCGTGCTCGCGCTGGTTGAGCGGCTTGATCCGGACGGCTGCATACTCGACGTGCTGATGCCGGGACCGGACGGGCGGGAGGTGCTGCGCCGCCTGCGCGCCGCCGGGCGCTGGCTGCCCGTGGTGCTGCTGACCCAGGTGGGCGAATCAGGAGAACGCGCGATCGCACTCGACGAAGGCGCGGACGACTACCTGAACAAGCCGTTCGACCCGTACGAGCTCCTGGCCCGCCTGCGCGCCGTGCTGCGCCGCGCGCGACCCGGGCGCAGGCCGCTGTCCGCGGCGCCGACGCTGCGCGCTGGCGACCTGCGGATGGACCGGATCTCTCGCCGGGCCTGGCTGAGGGACACCGAACTCGTGCTCACACCGAAGGCGATGCTGCTGCTTGATTACCTGCTCACCCACCCGGATGAGCTGATGACGCGGGACCGGCTGCTCGAGGTCCTGTGGGGGTTCGATTTCCCGGTCGGGACGCGGGCGGTGGACAACCGGATCGCGGAGCTCCGGCGCACGCTGGGCGACGACCCGGCGCGACCGGAGTGGATAGTGACCATTCCCGGACAGGGATACCGGTTCGTGGCGAGGGTGGACGAGGTGCGATGACATGGCTGGCGCCCGGCACCCGGCTGCGGGTGCTCGCTCCCGTCCTCGGCGGGGCGGCTATCAGCGCCGCGCTGCAGGCGACCGAACCCGGGACCAGGCTGTACGCGGCGGTGGCACCCAGCCTGCTGGCGGGGGTGGCCGGGTTGCTCGGCAGCTGCCTGCTGGCCCTCGTCACCGTGATGCGGCAGCGGGCCGCCGCGGCCGAGGCCGCAGCGACAGACGCGGCGGCCCGCCGGGCGGCGGCCGCGGCCACGCAGGATCGGCTGCGCTTTCTCATGCGGCTCGACCACGAGCTGAAGAATCCGCTGACCGCCATCCGCGCGGGCCTGGCGAACATCGACCAGGCCGGGGCCATGGCGGTACCCATGTCACGGGCAGGGTCCTCCGCCGCCCTGGCCAGCGTGTCAGCTCAGGCCGACCGGATCACGCGGCTGGTCGGCGACCTGCGCAAGCTCGCCGACCTGGAGACCCAGCGGATCGAGGCGGCGCCGGTCGACCTGCCTGGGCTGCTGCATGAGGTGACCGAAGCCGTCGGCGAGATCCCTGCCGTGCGCGAGCGCATCATCCGGGTGACGGTGCCGAGGGCGCCGTGGCCGCTGCCGCTCATCGAGGGCGACCGGGACCTGCTGTTCATCGCCATCCAGAACCTGGTCGCCAACGCGGTCAAGTTCTCCGCGCCCGGCGACACCGTCGAGGTCCGTGCCAGCGAGGACGACGAGGCGCTGCTGCTGGAAGTGGCGGACACCGGGACGGGCATCCCGGCGGACGAGATCGGGCAGGTCTGGCAGGAACTGGCCCGCGGCCGCGCCGCGCGCAGCCTTCCCGGTACCGGCATCGGGCTCGCGCTGGTGCGCGTCATCGTCACCCGGCACGGCGGCCAGGTGGCCATCCGCAGCCGCGAGGGCCAGGGCACGGTGGTCAGCATCCGGCTCCCGGTGCCCGGCCATGCCAGGACCGCGCCCGCTGTCGCAAGCCCGCGACAGCATCGCGATACGCCCGGCAAGGCGGCCGTCTAAGTTTCCGTGTGACACCGGGCACTCATCAAAGGAATCCCCCGATGAAGGGCACCATCGGCTCGGTTTCCAACCTCTCCAGCCCTGGCGTCAGCATCGGCAACGGGGTGAATAGCAGCAATTTCACCGGGATCACGCTGACCCGGCAGTGACCAGGGACGTCTGGGGGTGAGCTTCCGGGACTCGCTGCGCGGGGGCGCAGCGAGTCCCGGTTCACGAAGTCAGCTTGTCCAGCCGCTGCAGGAGGTCGTGGGCGGCGAGTTCGATCTCCTTGTGCCGCCACTCGGCCGCCCGGTACATGCAGGCGATGATGCCCATCCGGTGGATGCGCCTGAAGTCCCCGTAGACAAACGCGTACCTGGCCTTGGTTTCGTCAGCGGCACCCTCGGTGAGGCCGAGGTGCCACCGGGCGTACTCCAGCCACGAGTGCCGCTTCAGGTAGGCGTTCTGGTCGCTGGCCCGCGGCTGGACCTGTCCCCAGTCGCTGTCGAGCACGTACTGACGGCTGTCGATAAGGTGTTCTGCCTGCGCCACCGCGTCGGGATTGACGGAATACGAAGCCATTACAGCATTCTTGCCTGCCGCCGTGGTTACGAGCCGCCGGGGCAGGGGGAAAGCGCATGATCAGGCGTGGGAGATGCAGGTGATCGAGCGAGCGGGGCGGTTGCGTCATGGGTAGGAGCGGACTTCGGGCTGTCGTGATCGGTGTCGGGCTGGCGGGCCTGGCCTGCGCGGGTGATCTTGTCGCGGCGGGCGCGACGGTGCGGGTGCTCGAGGCCGGCTAACTTCCGCCTATGACGGCGATCCAGGGTGTCTGCGACAAGCGGTGCGGTGCGGTGCGGGACGCGCTGGCCGCCTCCCTGGACCAGGACGACGTCGGCGCCAGCGCGGCGGTTTACCTGGACGGCGAGCCGGTGGTCGATATCTGGGGCGGTTACGCCGACGCGGCCCGGACCATCGGCCGGGAAGCGGACACGATCACCTGTGTCTGGTCCGCCACCTAGATGATGGCCGCGCTGTGCGTGCTGATCCTCGCGGACCGCGGAGACCTCGACCTGGCCGCGCCGGTGGCCAGGTACTGGCCCGAGTTCGCCGCCGGCGGCAAAGACACGGTACAGGTGCGGCACCTGCTCGCCCACACCGCCGGGCCGCCGGGCTGGGACGAGCCGATGACCGTCGAGAATCTCTACGACTGGCCGGCCGCGACGGCGCGGCTGGCCGCGCAGGCGCCGCGCTGGGAGCCCGGCGCCCTGGCCGGCTACCACTTCATTACCCAGGGATTATCTCTCGTCGACGAGGTGGTCCGCCGGGTCACCGGCCGTCACCTGGGCAGCTATTTCGCCGAGGAGGTGGCCGGGCCGCTGGGCGCCGACTTTCACATCGGGCTGCCCGCCGACACGATCACCGGGTCGCGGCGGTCATCCCGCCGCCGTCCGCGCCCGCCGGGAGCCCGCTCGCCGACGCCGCGTCCAGCTGGCCGCCCAACCCCGCGATACGAGCCAGCGACGCGAACACCCTGGGGTGGCGGCGGGCGGGCATCCCGTCCGCAGGCGGCTACGGCAACGCCCGGTCGGTCGGCGCCGTACAGTCGGTGCTGGCCTGCGGCGGAACGGCACGCGGAGTGCGGCTGCTGGCGGAGGAGAGCTGCGAGCGGGCCCGGGAGGAGCAGTACAGCGGCCACGACCAGGTGCTGGGCGTGTCGATGCGGTACGGCATGGGATACGGCATCTTCGGTATCCAGTGCGGCTGGGGCGGGTGGGGCGACTCGCTGGTGATGGTGGACCTGGACGCCCGCCTGACCGTGTCCTACGTGATGAACCAGATGCTCGACCAGGGCTCACTCAGCGACGACCGCGGCCTGGGGATCGTGATCGCCGCTTACGAAGGGCTCGGCTAGCGCCGCCGCGCGACAGCTACTTGATGGCGACGGCGTTGGCGGGCGAGCCGATGCCGCCCGGGGCGTTCAGCGGCGCGCTGACCAGGAACATCTCGTAGATCTCGTCGGCGGCGCAGTCGGTGGCCAGGTCGCTCAGCCACCACAGCTCACCCAGGGCCATCCCGAACTGGCCGATGAGCATGTTGTGCAGGAAGCCGAACGGGCGCGCCTCGGGACTTGCATCGGCCGGGAAGACCTCGACGCCGTAGGTGTCCGAGGCGATGGCCGCCGCGTGGCTGTTCCACAGGTACTCGCAGACCGCCTCGCTGTGCTCGACGCCGGGCGCGGCGGGGTTGCCGTGCAGCCGGTGCCTCACCTGGCTGGGCTGCTGGACGTACCAGGCGGCGAAGCCGGTGTGCAGCAGGATGATGTCTCCGGCCGCGAAGTCGACGCCGGCCTGTCGGCGGGCCAGTTCCAGGTCGGCGACGCCGATCGCGGAGCTGCCGCCGGGATCGTAGGGCCACCCGGCTTCCCGCATCGCCCGCTCGACGTCCAGCAGGACGGCGCGGCCGGCCAGGCCGTGCCGGGCCCAGTGGTCGATGGTGTTGCGGCTTCCCGCCAGCACATCCTGCTCGGTGGCGCCGTTGTACATCTGGTCCGGCGCGTAGCCGATGTGCGCCAGCGAATCCCACTGGCTGGAGGCCTGCGGGTAGAAGTTGTCGTAGACGTCGTCGAAGCCGGCCGTGCCGGGCTGGTGCAGGACCTGATGGCGGGGCGGCCCGCGGAACGTGGCCAGCGCCGGCGAGACGCTGCCGAGCGGCATGTCCAGGCAGAAGACCTGTCCCCGCCGGACCAGCCGGGCGGCCGCGGCGATCCGCTGCGGCGTCATCAGGTTGACCAGGCCGAGATTGTCACCGGCGCCGAACAGGCCCCACGCGGAACGGCCGCCGTGCGGCGCGGGCGGCAGGTCTGCGTAGTCCGGAAGCTCAGTCATCGCGCACCCTTCAGTCGGCATCCGTCCCCTCATGATCATCGTCAACCTGATGCCCGGGCAGCAACGCCCGGGATTGTCGGTAGTGCCGATTCCGCATGAGCTTCGCTATGGTGCTGAGGTAGGAGGCCTCGTTACATTTCGCCCGTTAACGGTGGACCTGGCGGCGCAGGCAGTTCCCACTCGCGAGGACGGTGGTAGACCGATGGCACTGACCACTCAGACGATGACTGATGAGCAGCGTAAGTCAGTTGCGCTCGAGTACCTGAAGGCCTTCGACAACGGCGGCGTCACCTCCACCGGCGGCAGCATCCTGGATCTGTTCGCCGAGGATGCGCAGGTCTACTTCCCCAAGTGGGGGCTGGCGAACGGCAAGAAGGACATCGGCCAGCTGTTCGGCGACGTCGGCGGCGCGATTACCTCGATCGTCCACCACTACTCCCATTTCAACTGGGTGATCTCGGGTGACATGGTGGTGTGCGAGGGCACCAGCCACGGCGAGCACCGGGACGGCCCCTGGCGCGCCGGGGTCCCGGAGTGGGCGGCCGGCCGATGGTGCGATGTCTTCGAGATCCGCGACTGGAAGATCCAGCGCTGCTTCATCTACCTGGACCCCGACTACGCGGCCAAGGACACCGAGCGCTACCCGTGGCTCCCCCGGCCGGCTGGCTGACGGCAGGGCTGCTGGATCGCCTGGCCCAGGTAGGGGTGGTACGAGTAAGTTATCCGCTGAAGCCGCCGGGCTGGTCACAAGGCTCGTCAGGTGAGAAAATGCGGCCATGGCGGGTAACGCAGACAAACCGGGGCGGCAGTTCGCCGCCGCCTGGCAGGCCGCCGCGGCTGCGCTGGGCGAGTGGCGGCAGCGGGTGGCGAAGGCGACCTCCGAGGCGGTCGACAAGCTCGATCCGGCCGTCCGCGCCGCGGTGGAGGCCGGGCGCGCCGCGCTGTCCGGCGACTGGCGTGCCTGTCGTTGCCCGTGCGGCACGGCACACCCTGACGACAAGGGCGTATGTGACGGCAGCGCCGTCATGACCCGGCGGCTGGGTGCGGCGGACGTATCCCTGTGTGCGCCGTGTGCCGTGGCGCAGGGCGTCGCGGAGCTACCCCGCTAGTACTTGTCGAGGAAGGCCTTCACCTCTGGCCCGGCGAACTGGGCGCCGTAGCCGGCATTGACGACCAGGCACGCGACGGCGACGTCCTTGGCCGGGTCGAAGGCGATGAGCCAGCTGTTGGGTTGCTCCTGGCCCTGGATGTCGGCGGTACCGGTCTTGGCGTAGACGCCCGGGCCGAAGCCGACCGACGCGGCTGTCCCGCTGGTGACCACGGCCTGCATCATCTGCTTCAGCTGCGCGTCGGTGCTGGCGGGCAGCGGGGTGGCGGTGACCTGCCTGGTTCCGGGGAGCAGGATCGGCTGCTTGAACGTCCCGGCGGCCACGGTGGCCGCCACCGAGGCCATGGCGAGCGGGGATGCGGTCAGCTGCCCCTCACCGAATGCCTCCTGGGCTAGTTCGGAGCCGCTGGCACTGTCCGGAGCGTTGAAGTAGCTGCTGGACAGGCCGGGGATGCCGATGCCCCACTTCTGGTCGAGGCCGAAGTAATCCCTGGCGGCGCGGGCCAGGCGCCCGCCGGACAGGTGCGGCCATTGCATGCTGAACGCGTTGTTGCAGGACTGGGCGAAGTCGGTGGTGAGCGGGGTCGAGGCGGGCAGGGTTTCGTTGTTGTCGTTGTGGTAGGTGATCCCCTGCACCGTATAGGTCGCCGGGCAGCCGACACTGGACGACGCGGACAGGACTCCGGCGCTGATCAGGGCCGCAGAGGTGATCACCTTCATGGTGGAGCCCGGTGCCACCTTGGCGGTGAGCGCGAAATCGTTGAAGCCGGCGTTGTTGGCGATGGCCAGGATCTTGCCGGTGGACGGCTGGATGGCGACCATCGAGCTGTTCTTGTGCCCGGCGACGGCGGTGCGGGCGGCGGCCTCGGCCCGGGCGTCGATCGTGGTGGCCAGGTTCGGGATGTTGTTCGGCGCGATGACGGCCGCCTGGCTGTTCTGGACAGCATGGCCCGAGGCGGTCTGGATCTCGACATACAGGCCGGGGGTTCCCCGTCCGGGCGGCGCCTGCTTCTCCAGGAGGTTGGCGATGTTGGTCAGCCCTGCGTCTTTGTACGACGTGATGTCGTTTGCGCTGGCGTCGTCCACCTCGGTGACTTCGGGGGCGGCTCTGATCGCCGCCAGGTGGGTGGATGAGGTGAGGTTCGGCGCGAGGACGTCAGGTGCCCAGGCGATATACCACAACTGTGAGTTCCGCTGCTGGTAGGCGACCAGCGATGCGTGGTAGCTCCAGGTTCCGCTGAGGGTCTTGGCGCCGTCTGGCGTGGCCACCGTGGCGTTGATTGCGTACTGGACTGTCTCCCGCGTTCCGCTGCCTGAGGCAGGGGCGGTGCTACTGACTGCGGCGGTCAGCTTCCTGAGGTTGAGGTACTTCCGGTAGGTGACAAGCCCCGCCTCGGCCACGGCGGGATGATCGGTGTAGCGGGCGGCCTGGCCGAGGTCACCGGTCCGCCACGCCTGCAGGAACGCGCCGGTGATCTGCTCCGCATCCTGTCCGACCGAGGTCCCCGTCGGCAGGAAGCCGGTGGTATGCGCGTTCCCGCCGGACGTGACCACCGTGACGATGGCAGCGGCGATCCCGGCCACGACAGCGAGCACCCCCGCGATAACGACCTTGCGCCGTTTCCCTGGCCGACCGTGTCTGGACGGTCCCGACCCGACCGCCGGGAACGGGGCGGTCGAGGGCTCCGATGCATACCACGGGCCTGACGCCCTGCTGCCGTCGGAATCACTGGTCACTCATGCGACCGTACCCACCGCGCAGTAATGGCACAAACGGCCCGGTGGGTCAGAGCCGCCGGGAGCCCGCAGGCGTAAGCAGGGGCGCGGCGAAGCGGCAGATCTCCTCGGCCGCGTCAAACTCCTGGGCGCCTGGTTCTGCGAGCCCCGGCGCGGCGGGTGAACCCGGCCACGCGTGGCCGCCGCCGAACACGGTCCATGCCACCACTCGCGTTCCGCCGGCGCCGCTGTCCGAGGTATGCCGGCTCGAGAACCCGGTGGTGTGCGTCTGCCCCGGCCCGGGCGGGCACCGGTCGACGGTGCGCCAGTAGCCGGCCGTCTCGGCCAGGGAGAGCGTCAGTCCGCGCAGTTCACCATGGGCTCCGCGGTGCCGCGAGTAGCCACCGCCGATCGGGGAGATCGTGTCGCTGGTGCCGTGGATCAGCATGGCCGACACCGCGTGTGCGGGGAGCACGTCGCGCAGGCTCGCCGGCAGCCCGCCAGCCACGGCCGCCAGCACCGCGACCTGGTCGCTGGCCTCCAGCCCCAGCCGGTGGGCCATGAACGCGCCGTTGGAGATTCCCGCCACCACGGTGCGATCCGGCCACGTGCCGTGCCGTTCGGCTGACCAGTCGATGATCGCGCGCAGGAACGCGACGTCATCCACTCCTGCCTGGTCAGCCGTCGTGACACCGCGGCCATCGGCCCAGCAGCCGCCGTAGCCGTCGGGATAGGCGACGGCGAAACCCCGGGCCCCGGCCTGCTGGTCGAAGGTCGTCCGGTCGCGCATGATCCATCCGCCGGCGTCCGGGTGGTTGCCGTGCAGGGCCAGGACCAGCGGGATGCCGCCGCCCGCGCGCCGGGGCAGGCGCATTGTAAAGCTCCGCGCCCGTCCGCCGACCGACAGTTCACCGGTGACCAGATCACGCCCGCCCGCCATGCCCGTCCCTCCATTTAGGCAGTTTAACTGCGCAGTTAAACTGTACTATAAGAGACATGAGCACGGGCACGGCACAGGACGCGGCGATGATCGCCGACGAGCTCCAGTTCGTGGTCGGTGCGCTTGTCCGGCAGATGCGGTCGGTATCGCCGACGCGGGATACGTCACTGTCACAGGTCTCGATACTGAAGCGTCTCGATCGCGAGGGACCGCACACGGTCGCCGAGCTGGCCCGGCTGGACAAGATCACCCACCAGTCGGTCACGGTCGCGGTGAACGCACTGGCCGTCCGGGGCCTGGTGCGCCGCGTCGCGGACTCCGGCGACCTGCGACGCAAGCTGCTGGTCATCACCGACGACGGCACGCGCCTGCTGGCCGAGCGACGCGAGGCGGGCCTGGGAAACCTCGCCCGCGCCATCGCTGACCGGCTCAGCGACGCCGAGCGAACGCGGCTGTCACAAGCCCTGCCGCTGATGCACCGCCTGCTCGACTGAGCGCGGCTGTCACCGCCCTGCCGCTCATTCACGGCCTCGACTCAGCGCGGAGCCCGGCAGCACGGCACACCCCGCGGCACCTGCCCCGAAGCGACCGCCGGTAACGGTCCGAAGAGATAGCGCGGATGGCATCCTAGAGGGACCGCGATGACGAGGAGATCAACGATGTCCCAGCCCTCTGGCACGCAGGCCGCAACCCAGCGCACCCCTCTCAGTGCGGAGGAGAAAGCCAGGGCTGAGATGAACTTCTCCCCCTATGTCGCCCAGACGCTCGTCGCCCAGGGACGGTTCAGGGTGACCGCCGATACTCCTGAGATGGTGGAGCTGTTCCAGAAGGTCGCCCGCAGGGTGGGTGACATGCTCCGGCGGCCTGTGGTCAGCTATTCCAACGCCAGGGACATCGTGATCACTTTTGCCGAGGAGGAACCCTACGGCCTCGCCGGCCGAGGCCAGAGCCATCCATGACGCCGGGCGTAGCACATCTTCGGGTACCTGTGTCCCTCGCCGGTGTAACTAGATAGGTCCCCGTTATTGCCCCAGCCGGACGCGCACGAGGGCGTCGGCCATACTGGGCGTCATGCCAACGCCGTCCGGAGTCCCAGCCGGAGCCGAGGCGCGATGAGCGTCACGAGCCTGATCTTGTCCGGGCCGCTGCTGCTCGCCCTGCCGGTGGCCGCCGCAGCCGGCGCAGTGACCTTTCTGTCGCCGTGCTGCCTGCCGCTGGTGCCCGGGTACCTGGCCTACATCACCGGCATGTCGGGCGCGGACTCCGGCAGCAAGCGCGCCGCCGTGACTGGTGCGCCGGATGCTCCTGGCGCGGCTGCTTCCGCCGTGGCCGCCGTCGGCGGATCCAGCACCGCGACCGTGACCGCAGCTTCCGCCGCCGCGCCGGCCGGCCCGGCCAGCGCGCCCCGGGGGCGGATGGTCGCCGGGACGGCGCTGTTCGTCCTCGGGTTCTCCCTGGTGTTCTCGTTCATCGGCTTCACGGTCGGCGGAATCGGCGAGCTGTTCCGGTCGCACTCTGCCGGGATCACCCAGGTTCTCGGGGGCGTGACCGTCCTGCTCGGCCTGCTGTTCTTCGGCGCGTTCGACCGGTTCATGTTCGCGGGCCGCGTCATCAGGCCGTCCGTCATGCCGAAGGCCGGCCTGGCCGGGGCACCGCTGCTCGGGGTGCTGTTCGGCATCGGATGGACCCCCTGCATCGGGCCGGCGCTCTCGGCCGTGCAAGCCCTTTCGTTCTCGACCGGGACGGCTCCACGCGGCGCGTTCCTCGGCTTCATCTACGGGCTCGGCCTTGGCATCCCGTTCCTGATCGTTGCCGCGCTGTTCCAGCGCACGATGAACGTCCTCGCGTTCTTCAAGCGCAATGCCCGCCTGGTTACCCGGATCGGCGGCCTCATGCTGGTAGCCCTCGGCCTCGTCGAGGTCACCGGCGCGTGGACCGCCGTGATCGCCTGGATGCACACCCACTGGTTCGGGACCTACGCCCCGCAACTGTAGGTACCCAGTCGCGGTCCTGCGACTGCACCCGGGTCGGCGGTGCTTTGGTGCCGGGCTGGCTCATCCGGACCCGTTCGGGTAGGCGCGGACACTGCCCACGGCCACGGCCACCTGCTCGGTGCGGATCAGAACCACCTCAAATCGACTTGCCGCGGCAGCGGCTGAGCCCGGATCCTTGCTCAATAGCAACCTCAGGAGCACTTGCTGGGCCGCTGCAGGTCGAATGACAAGGGATGATGATGAAGTTCAATCATGTTGGAATTCCGACCGCCAGCTCATTTCGACGGCGAGATTCCGCTGCCGCACCTGAAGATGACTGTTAGCGATCATCTCAAATAATCCCTTCGGTATTCAGTGGCAGCGGTACTGGGAAGACGCGCCTTACCCTGACCTGGTCAAGGCGGTGTCGCATGTGGCATTCGAGGTCGACGACCTTGCGGCTGCTCTCGAGGGCCATCACGTCATCATCGAGCCGAATAGTCCCAGCCGTGGCGTGACAGTCGCCTTCATCGAGGTCAGCGGGGCGCCGGTCGAGCTCATGCAGATCGATCACCAGGCCCGCCCGGATCTGTAGCGCGTCCCCTGGTGACGCTAGCGTCGATGGCGGCAAGCGGCCGGCCGGAAACGCGGTGCTGTTCGGATGGCTGGAACCTAGTCTTGGGTTTCTGGGAGGTGCATGGCCGATGCTGGCCAGCGTGAGGCTGGACGAGAAGTCGGCTGCCGCGTGCGCGGTGGCCACCTGGCGGGATCAGCTGTACCTGGCATGGACCGGAACCGACATGCACATCAACGTGGCATCGTCAGTGGATGGCCGCGGGATCACAGGCAAGCAGCGGCTGGCTGAGGTGAGCTACAAGCGTGTCACGCGAAGCTCGTCGGGCACGAACCAGTCATCAACGACGGCGACGGTCGCGCTGGCTCCCGCGCTGGACGGGTCCGGTGCGCGGCTGCGCCTCGCGTGGACGGGCAGCGACGGCGCTCTCAACGTGCTTGGCAACGTGCTTGGCGCCGAGCATCCCGATTATTCCCGTCCGGTGACCCTCAAGGAACGAACCGCAGAGTCACCCTCGCTCACGACGACCGAGTCTGGCGCCCTCGCGGTCGCGTGGACGGGCACTGACCGTCACGTCAACCTGCTCACCGTGGCTGAGGACCCCGCTGGGGCGACGCTGCGCTTGGCAGGTGCCAAGAGCCGGTTCGACGAGGCGAAGAGCCATAGCGCCCCCGCGCTGTGCAGCCATCAGGGCCGCCTGATCCTGGCCTGGACTGGCTCCGACCGCCGCATCAACCTCCTGACCGTAGCCGAGCACGAGCCCGGCGCGCCCGTTCGGCTGGAAGAAGCCAGAAGCTACGGCGCCCCCGCGCTGTGCAGCCATCAGGGCCGCCTGATCCTGGCCTGGACCGGCTCCGACCGCCGCATCAACCTCCTGACCGTAGCCGAGCACGAGCCCGGCGCGCCCGTTCGGCTGGAAGAAGCCAGAAGCTACGGCGCCCCCGCGCTGTGCAGCCACCAGGGCCGCCTGATCCTGGCCTGGACCGGCTCCGACCGCCGCATCAACCTGGCATCCGTGCAGTGACCCCGACCGCTCTGACCTGGAGCAGCGTCACGGCCCGGCGGATGGCCCGGCACGCGCTGACCGAACCGGCCACGGATCTAGGCCCGGCCGGGATCGCCGGCGTGCTGTGCGGTGCGCACGCCCAGGTGCTCAGCGCTGCCGAACTCTCGATCGGGCGGCGCATCGCCGGGGCGACCCGCACCGACGTGCAGCGCGCGCTCTGGCAGGAACGCACCCTGGTCAAGACGTTCGGTCAGCGCGGCACCATCCACCTGCTGCCCGCCGCCGACCTGCCAATGTGGACGGGCGCGCTGTCGGCTCTACCCTCGTCAGTGCCGACGCATCCGGAGGGGGTCCGCTTCATCCCCGGGCAGGCGGACGAGGTCATCGCTGCTATCGGCGACGCGCTGGCCGACGCGGAGCTGACTGTTGACGAGCTGACCGAGGCGATCGCGGATCGCGCCGGCCCGTGGGCCGTCGAGCAGACGATGGAGGCGTTCGGCGGCATGTGGCCGCGCTGGCGCCAGCTCACGAGCACGGCCGCGCACCGCGGGATGCTGTGCTTCGGGCCCGGCCTGTGACTGTGCCGTGGGCGGTTGCGGCCCGGCTCGCCGGGTTAGTTATCTCCCATGGCCGCAGATGAGGTAGAACTTGAGGTCGGGAACCGGTCGGTGCGGATCTCCAATCCGGGCCGGGTGTACTTCCCGGCCCGCGGGGAGACCAAGCTCGACCTGGTCCGCTATTACCTGTCGGTCGGCGATGGCATCGTGCGCGCGCTGCGCGAGCGGCCCTGCATGCTGCACCGGTTCCCGTCCGGGGTCGCCGGGGAGAAGGTGCATCAGAAGCGGATCCCGCACGGCGCGCCGCCGTGGCTGGAGACGGTCCGGGTGGACTTCCCCCGCTACGGCAGGCACGCCAACGAACTGTGCGTGACCGAACTGGCCAGCGTGGCGTGGGCAGTGCAGATGTCCACCGTGGAGTTCCACCCGTGGAACTCCCGCCGGGCTGATACCGAACGGCCCGATGAGTGGCGCATCGACCTGGATCCCGGACCGCGCTGCCCGTTCGGCACCGTGCGCCGGGTGGCCCGCGTCGTGCAGGAGGTCCTCGGCGAGCTGGGCGCCACCGGGTGGCCAAAGACCTCGGGCGGCAATGGCCTGCACATCTACGTCCGGATCGAGCCGCGATGGGGATTCGCCGAGCTGCGGCGGGCCGCGCACGCCTTCGCCCGCGAGGTCGAACGCCGCGCCCCGGACCACGTCACGACCACCTGGTGGCGCAAGGACCGTGACCCCGCCATGCTGTTCGTCGACTACAACCAGAACGCCCGTGACCACACCATCGCCAGCGCCTACTCGGTCCGCGGCGTGCCGGAGGCGACCGTATCCACCCCCATCACCTGGGACGAGATCGACGAGGTCGACCCACGCCAGTTCACCATCGCCACCGTGCCCGCCCGCTTCGCCAAGCTCGGCGACCTGCACCAGGGCATCGACGACTCCGCCTACCCGGTGGACACCCTGCTGGGATGGGCAGAACGCGACAAACTCGACTAGGACCGCGCCCGACTGAGAACGAGCCTGCTGAGCGATCTCAACAAATCAAGCAGGCCAGCGCTCACGAGCGCGGCCGCTGTTTGATCCCCGCCGCAAGCAGCTCGACGACCTCAGCGATGCGGGCCGCACGGACGTCCGGCCGGCGGGTGGTCGCATCGATCCAACGCAGGTAAGCCTTGCGGTAGAACTGGGCCAGCGTATCGAAGAATGCGCTCGCGGCCGGATTGGCCGCGAGCGCCGCGGCGATGTCGTCGGCGAGATCGCCGCGTTGCGGACCTTCCGGGACCAGCTCGACGGTCACGTCATCGCCGATCGCGACGCCCGTGTCACGCAGCCACAGCGGAGTCACCGTCAGCATCCAACCGCTGCCGTCCGGCGAAAGCCTCCCCCGGACCTGCCTGCCATCGATCGTGCCGCCGACGGGATGGCTGGCCTTGGCGCCCCATATCTCATCCGGGTCGAACGGCACCGCGATGACCGCACGGCCCTCAAGACCGGCGGCAATCACGGCGCGGAACTGCTGCGCGCCCATGACTCTTATCGTGGCATGACGGCGACGATGACACGAGGTCAGGCTCGGCCTTTCAGTTATGCTGCCGGTGCCGGGTTCATGGCGATCCGGCCCCATGCGGCATCATGCGGAGCGCATCGCGAGGGAGTGCCCATGCCTTACCGGGTGGTCGTCATTGGCGCCGGATTCGGCGGGATCGGCATGGCGGTCGCGCTCAAGCAGGCGGGCATCGAAGACTTCGTCGTCCTGGACCGGGCCGGTGACCTCGGCGGAACGTGGCGCGATAACACCTATCCGGGCCTGGCCTGCGACGTGCCGTCGCACTTGTACTCGTTCTCGTTCCAGCCCTCGCGCTGGAGCCGGCGCTTCCCGCCGCGCGAGGAGATCCTGGCTTACCTGCACGCGCTCGTGGCCGAGCACGGCCTTGGCCCGCACCTCCGCTTCGGCTGCGGGGTCGCGGCGGCCGAGTTCGACGGACGCCGCGCGGTATGGAACCTTACCGCTGACGATGGCAGCACACTGCAGGCGGCCGCGGTCGTCTGCGCTGTCGGCCAGCTCGGCCGTCCCGCCCTGCCCGACATCGCCGGGCGGAACGGGTTCGCCGGGCCCTCGTGGCATTCCGCCCGCTGGAACCACGATGTCGACCTGGCGGGCCGGCGTATAGCTGTCATCGGCACCGGGGCCAGCGCCATCCAGTTCGTACCCGAGATCGCGAAGGTCGCCGGCCACGTCGACGTCTACCAGCGCAGCGCCCCGTATGTGCTGCCCAAGGCCGACCGGTCGTACGGTGAAGGCGAGCAGGTGCTCTATGACCGGCTGCCGGTCGTGCGCAAGGCCGACCGGTTGCGCATCTTCCTCTACGGAGAGCTGCTCACCAGCGGATTTGTCCTGTCGCCGAAGCTGCTGGCCGGGCCGATGCAGTTGTGGCGCCGCCAGCTCCGCTCCCAGATCGCCGATCCTGCGCTGCGCGCCAAGTGCGTCCCTGACTATGTGATGGGCTGCAAGCGGGTGGTGTTCTCCACCGACTGGTATCCCGCGCTGGCACGGCCGAACGTCGACCTGGTCACGGACCGGATCGAGCGGATCGTCCCGGACGGGGTGGTCACGGCCGACGGTACGACCCGCACCGCGGATGTGATCATCTACGGCACCGGGTTCAAGGCAGTGGAGATCCTCGCGCCCATGAATGTCTCCGGCCTGGGCGGCAGGCGGCTGCAGGAGGCCTGGCAAGACGGGCCACAGGCCTACCTCGGCATCGCGGTTTCCGGCTTCCCGAACTTCTTCATGCTCTACGGGCCCAACACCAACCTCGGCGGCAATTCGATCATCTACATGCTCGAAGGCCAGATCGGCTACGCACTCGGCGCGATCCAGGCACTCCAGGCGGAGCGCCTGGCCTGGCTTGACGTGCGTCCCGAGGTGCAGGACGCGTTCTGCTCCTGGGTGCAATCGGCCAGCCGGACCTCGGTGTGGGAAAGCGGCTGTCACAACTGGTACACGACGGCCTTCGGACGCAACACCAACAACTGGCCCGCCCACACGTTCATGTACCGCCACCGGGTCCGGCGCTTTGACCTTGCCGCCTACCGGGTCATGCCGGAACAGCCGGTCATGGCCAGCCCCAGCGCGGCATGAGCGCCCGCCGCGCTCGCCCGGAGCTGCGCCTGCCGGCTGCGGTCATGCGCCAGGGGATGCGACTGCTCGGCAGGCGCTGCCTCGACCCGGCCCTGCCCTGGCAGGTGCAGCGCACGCGGCTGGACCAGTTCACCAGGATCTCCCCGCTCCCGCGCGGTACCAGGGTCGCCGACCAGGCCATCGCCGGGATGCGCGCGGAGGTGGTGTCCTCCCGGCCACCGGGTTCGCGCCCGACGGTGATCCACTTTCACGGCGGCGGCTATTGCGTGGGCTCGGCGAGCGAAGCACGGTCGTGGGCGGCGCGGCTGAGCGCCCAGGCGGGCTGCCGGGTAGTGCTGCCTGAGTACCGCCTGGCCCCCGAGCATCCCTTTCCGGCGGCGCTGGAAGACGCGCGCGCGGTGCTGAAAGCGCTGTCCGGAGAGGCCGAGCCGGGCTCGGTGGTGGTGTCGGGCGACTCGGCAGGCGGGGGCCTTGCCCTGGCCCTGGTCCTGTCGATGCGCGAGGAGGGCGTTGAGCTGCCGGCCGGCTGCATCCTGCTGTCGCCGTGGCTCGATCTCGGCCGCGACCGCCGGGCCGTCCCGGACCTGGTGCGCCGGGACGTCGTACTCAGCCCGGACTGGCTTGACGCCTGCGCCCGCGCGTACGCCGACCCGTCCGCGTGGGCCGGGCACCTGGTCTCCCCGTTGCGCGCCGCGCACTCCGGCCTGCCGCCGCTGCTGATCCAGGCCGGGACCGATGAACTGCTCGCCCCAGACGCCGAGTTGCTGGCCGCCAGCGCTTCGGCCGCCGGGGTCGACGTGACGTACACCAGGTGGCCGCGGATGTGGCACGACTTCGCGCTGCAGCCCGGCATGCTCGCCGCCGCCGACAGCGCGCTGGCGCAAGCATCCTGGTTCGTCGGCAAGGTGACCGCCAGTTCGAGACGCCTTCCGTCGTAACAGGCATCATCGATGACGCAGGTCCAGTGAACCCGGCCGTGTCCGGCACACAGGCCAGGAAGGGAGGGGACGGCGGTGGCTGCGGTAACGATCCCGGGCGGGCGGCCAGGCTACCTCGCGACGCCAGATGGGTCAGGTCCGTGGCCCGGGGTCGTGGTCATCCACGATGCACTGGGGATGAGCCAAGATCTGAGAAACCAGGCCGACTGGCTGGCCAGCGAAGGGTACCTGGCCGTGGCGCCAGACCTGTTCTGCAGCCGGGGCACCGTGGCCTGCATGATCTCGATGATGCGCGACGCGCGCGCTAGGCGCGGCGGGGTATTCGCCGATATCGAAGCCGTGCGCACATGGCTACTGGCCAGGCCAGACTGCACCGGCAAGATCGGCGTGATCGGCTACTGCATGGGCGGCGGGCTGGCCCTGCTGCTGGCGCCAGACCGCGGATTCGCCGCATCAAGCGTCAACTACGGCACCGCCTCCAGGCACGCCTACACCGCCAGCTTCCTCGCCGGAGCATGCCCCGTCGTCGCAAGCTACGGCGGCAGGGACCGGTCGCTGCGGGGAGCGGCAGCCCGCCTGGAGAAGACGCTCACAGCCTCGGGCGTCGAGCATGACGTGAAGGAATATCCGCAGGCCGGGCACGCCAGCTGAAGGCGACTGCCAAGCGCGAGCGGGACGAGATCCTCACCACCTCCAGGCGTCAAGCGTAATCGGCCCTCGCTGCAGCAACGCGCACACACTGCCGCCGTTCGGTGCTTGACCATCGTCCCCTGCCCTTGGCCGGCACCGGCACGCCCAGCGGAGCACCCTGATACGAGACCGGATCCGATCTTTCATCAGACCTCCCGGTTACCTGCGGTAACTACAGCACCCATTGCGGACGGCCGACTGGTTATGCCACATTAAGCACGGAAAGTCCGCGTCACACCTGGAGGCGTCTGGCCGCCGATGTCACCACTGTTCGCGTTCCAGGTCTTCGGCAGCATCGCGCTCATGGCGCTGGTGCTCGGCACTGTCTGGATTCCTGCCTGGCGCCGGCGACGCGCCGAGGCTCCGCTGCGCGCGGAACTGAGAGCACGGAGGGCTAATTACAGCGTCACGGTCATGACCAAGGCACCCCTGTTCGGCGCGAACTTTCCGCTGCGCGACTACCTCAGCCTGACCGTACGTGGAGACGCTTTCGAAATCTCGCACCCCAACCTGGGCGCACGGCTGATCTTCGGCCAGGAACATTGCTTCCGCGCCGCCGATACGACAATCGCGGCCGCCCGCCGCCAGATGCAGGACTGGATCGTCGTCCAGGGCCTCCCGGCCAGCCGCCGCAACCAGGTCTGGATCACCAAGCGAGGGCAGCTCGCCCCGATCTGGGAGGCGCTGATCCGCGCCGGCGCGCAGCCGGCCAGCCCGCCACCGCTCTAACCGGCGAACCTATGCCCCCTCACATGGCCTATCAAGCGTGGCCAGATAGCCACCCCAGCGAGCCCTGACCAAAGATATTTCAACATTTCACCCGGGATTCGCGCAGAACTGGGCATCCCCGAACCGCCCGAAGCCACAGACCCCGAACCGCTGCCGCCGCACCTAGATCCCGCCAGCCCGGAACTTCAGGCACTCCGGTACCTGCACCCATCCCAGCCATCATCGCCAGCCTGGAAGCCGACTGCGCAGCCTGGGACCACGAAGCCAAGCCATGAATGGCGACTCATCGGTAACGGAGCGTAATCATCAGTCAAGACGACTCTGGAGTACATGTAACCGAACGAATAGGGACGACCGACATACGACCCCCACGTAACCAGTCACGCCCCCTGTTGATCTGCGGCGTGTTGGTGCTGGCGTCCGCTTTGTGACCATGGTTGGGTTCAGGGATGCCGCGTCCGGAGCAGCCGTCGTATGAGGAGCTGGCTGCCCGGAACGCGGAGCTGACGGCGCGGGTCGCGGAGCTGCTGGCGGTGGTGGCGGAGCAGGCCGCGCTGATCGAGTCGCTGCGGGCCGAGGTGGCGGCGCTGCGCCGGCAGGCGGGCCGGGACTCCTCGAATTCCTCCCAGCCCCCGAGCCAGGACGGCCCGGCGGCGAAGGCGAAGGCTGGCCAGCGGGAGGCGCGGCGGGCGCGGCCGGGCCGGCCGCAGGGCGGGCAGAAAGGCCATCCGGGTGCGAGCCTGGCGTGGGCTGCCCGGCCGGATGAGACCCTGGCAGTCGAGCCGGGCACGTGCGGCGGGTGCGGCGCGGACCTGGCCGGCGCTCCGGGCCGGGTCGCGTCCAGCGTGCAGGTGCTCGATATCCCGCCGGCCGCGCTGACGGTGACCGAATACCAGATGATGCGCCGCACCTGCGGGTGCGGGCAGGTCACGACCGCCCCGCCGCCGCCGGGAGTGTCCGGCGGCCCGGTGTGCTACGGGCCGGGCGTGACCGGCGCGGCGACGCTGCTGGCGAGCACGGACGTGATCGGGGTCGAGCGGGCCGCGGACCTGATGGGCGCCCTGTTCAAGGCGCCGGTCTCCACGGGGTTCGTCTCCCGCTGCCTGGTCCGCCTTGACGCGGCGTTAATCGCCGCCGGGTTCGAGGGCGCGCTCAAGGACGCCCTGAGGGCGGCGGACGTGCTCGGCACCGACGAGACCCCCGCCCCGCTCACCACTGCGGCCACCAGCGCGGAAGGCTGCGGCAACCCGCACGTCTATACCGTGCGGACCATGCTGGCCTGGACCGGCGGCGGGGCGGACCTGATCTGGTACGGCGCGGCGGGCAACCGCACGAAGCTGGCGATCACGGGCTTCGGGATCCTGGACGGCTACCGCGGGGTCCTGGTCCGCGACGACTACGGCGGTTACCTCAGCTACGACGCCGGGCTCACCGGAGTCCAGCAGTGCCTGGCCCACCTGTACAGGTACCTTGACGACGCCTACGCCATCGACCCGGGCTCCCAGGTCTGGACCCGGCAGGCCGGCGACGCCCTCCGCGCGGCCGCGGCCGCGGTCAGGGCTGCCCGGGACGCCCGCCAGGCCAGCCTGGAGCCCGCCCTCCTGGCCGGGCTGCGCCACAGCTACGACCAGGCCGTCGCCGTGGGGATCTCGGTAAACCTGTCCCGGCCCTGGCACAAGGGCAACCACCCCGGGCTGATCCTGGCCCGGCGGCTGAAACGCAAGGCCAGCCAGGTATGGCTATTCGCGACCCGCTTCGACGTCCCGGCCACGAACAACGGATCGGAGAACGCCGTCCGCGGCTACAAGCTCGCCGCGAAAATCAGCGGCTGCTGGCGCACCCTGGCCACCCTGCAGCGCCACTGCCGCATCCGCTCCTACCTCACCACCGCCCGCAGCCACGGCCGCCACCCACTCGCCGCCATCCGCGACGCCCTCACCGGGAACGCCTGGATGCCACCGCAACCAGCATGATCAACTAACCGGGCACCCGTGACTGGTTACACCCCCACTTGGCTCATGATTGTCGACTTCATCACTCGCGTGGCGTTCTGAGCTGCGGTTTCTCCGCTTGCGGAGCTGGAGTTGCGCACTAATCCTTGGCCATGGGGTGGGCCGTTTCACCGTACGGCGGATGGTGAAGGCTTCGGGCCAGCGCCGCCAGCGCCCGGGGGCTGACGTCTACCTCGACAAGGCCATCAGCCGCCCGGCCCGCCAGGTCGCCGCCGCCGCTCCGGGGAACCTGAGCCTGGCCGGGAGCCCGGCACGGCCCGGCGCATGCCCGGCGCGGCCCGGCGCATGCCCGGCACGTACGGCCTGGCTACGCGCACGGTCACGAGAGCGCAAGAGCAGGTAGCCGAGCAGGGCAACGATCCCCGCGCAGGCTACCGCCTCGTAGCCGAGCAGGGCGGCATGCACCACGTTGAAGAACGCCTGAACGCTGCCGTAAGGACCCCGAGGGAACGGGAACCTGATGGCTGATGCCGACACCAGCCCCAGCACCAGCCAGGTCATGACGGCACCACTCGGCACCCCGCCGTGCTTCCGGGTGCTGATCAGGGCCGACGCGCTGACCCCGGCCGCGGTCGCCATCCCGGCCAGGGCGGCGATCACCCAGCCGCGACCCAGATAGGTGCCGTAGCTGAGCTGAATGCCGCAGACAGCAATCACGCCCGTCAGAAGGGCGCAGGCAATGACGATGGCGAGGCGCGGATGACGTACCCCGAACTCCCGCGCGCGCCCCTGGCCCCGGGCGCGCCAGCCTCTGCCCAAGCCTGGCCTCCCCACACTGCCGCGCTTCGCGACAGCCGGAGCGTGCGCCAGTCAAATGGCACCGTACGCCGCGAATCATACCTAGCCGCCGCGCCCTCGTCATCCCCGGCGCAGCGGCATCATGAGCAGAGCCGACGTGCTCGATATCGCGCGACCTCCCGGTGCGAGGACTACACGATCCGCCCCCCGTAGGGCGCTTTGCCCGCTAACGGGTTTCCGGCGGCGGCTTGAGGGCCAGTTCTGAGACGCGGCCGAGGTGACGCAGTTTGTCCGGGTTGACCACGCATCGGATGCCCTGGACCACGCCTTCCGCGATGTCCAGCGCGAGCACGTTCACTACGTGTCCGTCGCGGTCGTAGGCGATGGCGCCGGGCTGCCCGTTCACCTCTACGATCCGGAAGCTGGCCTCCAGGTTCCGGATCCGGCGGAACAGCCCGGCGAGGAAGCGGGCAACCCGGTCCCTGCCGTGCAAGGGCGCCGCGACCGCCCGCGCCTTACCGCCGCCGTCACCGTAGTACACCACGTCCGGGGCCAGCGCCCTCAGCAGCCCGTCCAGGTCGCCGCCGCCGGCCGCGGCGAAGAACCGCCGCGCGACCTCCTCGCGCTGCGCCCGGGACGCCTCGAAACGCGGCTTTCCCTCCTCCGCATGCCGCCGGGCCCGGGCCAGGATCTGCCGGGAGTTTGCCGCCGACGTGCCGGTTATCCCGGCGATCTCCTTGTGCTCGTAGCCGAAGACCTCGTGCAGCAGGAACACGGCCCGCTCGGCCGGCGACAAGGACTCCAGCACGACAAGGAACGCCATGGACAGGGAATCGGCCATCTCCGCATGCTCCTCGGGTCCGGGTCCGGTCAGGACCGGCTCGGGCAGCCAGGTGCCCGGGTAGGACTCCCGGTGCAGCCAGGCCGACCTCAGGTGGTTGAGGGCCAGCCGGGTGGCCGTCGTCGCGAGGTACGCCTTCGGCTCGCTCACCAGGGTTCCCCCGCGAAGGGCCCGGGCCAGCCGGGCGAATGCCTCCTGGACGATGTCCTCGGCATCGCTGACGCTGCCGGTCATCCGGTAGGCGATGGAAAACAGCAGCGGCCGGTGCTCGGCGTACCCCTCGCCCGCCTCGCCTTCCCGCTGCACTTCCCCGTCATCCGTCATCCGTCACTCCGCCGACTTCGCCCATTCCGGGAACCCTTCCCGCCAGGTTGCGTAACGCGGTGCCCACCCGAGTTCCCGCTTCGCCTTCGCGTTGGATGACCCCCGTCCCATGGTCATCTGGGCCGTGAGGAACTCGCCGGCTACCTCACGGCCCAGCGAGATAGATATCTCCTGCGGGGCCTCGGCACCCAGGCAGCGGGCCAGGAACGGCACCCACTGCGCTGCCGGGGCCGGCTCGTCGTCCACGATGTTGTAGAGCCCGGGTGCTCCTCTGGTCACGGCGGCTGCCGTTGCCGCGGCGGCGTCGGTGATCTCACAGAACGACCAGATACCGGTGCCGCCGCCGATCACCGGGAACTTGCCTGCCCGCACCGCGCTCAGCGTGCCGTTCGACGCGCCGTGCCCGTAGAACAGGCCGTAGCGGAGCACGATCCCTTCCGGCACTCCGTCCGGCACCGTTTCATCGACATGCCGGATCGCCGCCAGCGTCTGCCGGGCCGAGGCCGGCGGGTCCGGATTGAGCGGGTCGTCCTCGGTCTTGACCAGTGTCCCGGCGTACTCATTGGTAAAACCGGTAAAGCCCTGTGCGATGAACCGGAGGGTCCCGGCCTGCCGCGCCGCATCCAGCAGGTAGTCCGTGCCCCGGGTCCGCAGCTCATTGGTGACCGCGAACTCCTCATCGAACCTGCGAAAATCCTTCGCGATGCCCAGCGAGGTCATCTGATGCACGACAACCTCCGGCGCCGCTTCCTGCACCGCTGCTAGCACCGCATCCCGGTCCAGCCCGTCCATCACGACGGGAACCGCCCCCGCGGCAGCCAGGCCCGCCGACTTGCCCGCGGACCGGGTGCTGGCGGTCACCTGGTGACCATCCGCGATCAGGGCTGGGATCAGGTACCGGCCGATCGCACCGGTGCCACCCGCAACGAACACCCGCATGTCAAGCTCCTTTGCCTGATGTGGTAAATCCTCCCGGCAGATCAGACACAGCAACCCCCCGCCGCGTGACACCCTGCCCGCTGCACGCAGTCCCGGAGCCGGGTAGCCTCGCAGGCCGCATGAGGTGCCGCAAGGTATACGGCACGTGCATGCCGGACCCACGGCACGGCGCCCGCCAGGTGCAAAGGACCTCTCTGCGCACCAGCACCTCGCAAGCGCCTGTCGGTGGCTCTCAGCCGCATGCGGGCCGGCACGGACGAGAGACTCCCGACAAGTCAGTCACGTGATCGGGCCTGGCGCCTGCAGCCCTGACCTGCCGCCCCCTGACCTGTCCAGCCCGACAGAACGGCCGGAAGGCCGCTCGGTGACGGCCACCCACTGGCTGGCCGTCACCCGGCCGAAGCCAGCCAGGTCGCCTCAGCGCGGTCCCGGGCGCCCGGCGTGATCTCGGCGGGCTCAGGGGCTGGCCGGCTGCTTGTGTACCGATGCCTGGTAGATCTGCTCGATAGACGATTCGAGCTGGGCGTTGAACTGCTCGTCGGTCTGGCTTTCCGTCAGCCCTTCGAGAAGCGCGCGCGAGAAGCTGGCGATGAGGGTGGGATCGCGGGCGAGCAGGGCGCACGCCTCGTCCCGGCTGTAGCCGCCCGACAGCGCGACGACCCGGAGGACGCGCGGGTCAGACGCCAGGTCACCGTATAGGCCAGGCCGGGTCGGGATGGTGACCTTCAGCATCACGGTCGCGCCCTCGGGCAGCGCCTGGACGTGCTTGGCGATGGCGTCGCGCAGCAGCGTCTCAGCCTGCTCCTTGTGCGGGCTGGAGATGCTGACTTCGGGCTCGATGATCGGCACCAGGCCAGCGGCCAGGATCCGGCTCGCGTAGCCGAACTGCTGGTCCGCGATCGCCGAGATCCCGGCCTCGTCGGCGTCGTTGATCACCGACCGCATCTTGGTCCCGAAGATCTGGTGCTGCTGCGCGCGCTCGAGCAGGTCATCGAGGGTATCGATGGGCTTCATGAGCTGCACGCCGTCCTGCTCGGGGGCAAGCCCCTTGTCGACTTTCAGGAACGGCACGACGTTCTTCTCGTCCCACAGGTACCGCGCCGTGGGGACGCCGTTGATGTCCCGTTCCATGGTCTGCTCGAACAAGATCGCCGCGAGAACGCGCGAGCCGTCAAACGCCGGGCTGGCCAGCACCCGGGTCCGCATGGCGTGCACAAGATCGAACATCTCGGCGTCGGAGCTGTAGCGGTCCCGCTCGATACCGTACTCGGCGAGCGCCTTGGGCGTGCTGCCGCCGCTCTGGTCGAGGGCGGCGAAGAAGCCGCGGCCGGTCCTGACCTTCTCGGATTGGGTAGTGTCCACCCTTCCGTATTCTGGCACCCGTCATGCCGGGCCGGACTGGGGCTGGCGGATTCATGTGCGCTCAGCCGCATGGTCGGCTCGTGGGGTCCGCAGGAGGATCGGTTGCCGGGCGCGCCGCAGGCGTTCGGGGATGGCGGGTGCGGGTACCCGCGACACAGCGTGATCAGTCTGGCCGGACCCCGGGAGGCCCGGGCCAGTGAGCCGCGAGTGATCCCGTGCTGAGTGGGATGCGGGCGTCGACGCCGCCTGGCTTCAGCACGGACTGCTCGGCGGGTACCGCCCGGTAGAGGCGATGATGCGCTGGCGCCTGCACGTCGTTGATTGTCCATTCCGGCAAGCCCTGTTCCTGGGATCGGCGGGAGTAAATCTCGATGCTTCTCTGGAGGCCGGATCCGGTCGCTAGCTCGGCGGCGCCGCTGATATACACCGCGCGGGCAGCGCCGGGCTGCACGCTCGAATCGAAGATCACGATGCTTACCTGCGGCCGGGCCTCAATGTTGCGCGAGTGCCGCGCCTGCGGAGATGACGCCCAGAAGAACTCGCGGTAGCTCGCGTGCGCGTACCACACCGGCGAGACCCAGGGGACACCGTGAGGGTCGGCCGTGGCCAGTACGAGGTACTGGTTGGCGTTGTTGACATCCTCCCTCGCCTGAAGGCGGGGGATTCCAGCTGCTACGCCGATGGGAGCAGCAGGTGAGGTTCGCGGTTCACCGGCCGGGCTGCCCCGTCGCCTCCCCGCGCAGTCACGGCGTGCCCCGCCGCGATGTTGATGGCCGCGTTCACATCCGCGTGGCAGGCGAAACCGCAGGCCGTGCACCGGAACCGCGCTTGGCTCTCACGCGAGCCCCGGTCCGCCTGCCCGCACGCCGAGCACCGCTGGCTCGTCAACGCGGCCCTGACCTTCTCCACCCGGCCCGGGGCCTTGTCCTGCAGCCGGCGCACCAGCAGCCCCCACCCGGACCGCAAGATGGCCCGGTTCAGCCCGGCCTTGGCCCGGACGTTCCGGCCGGGATCGTCTCGCGTGCCCCTCGCCGACCGGGTCATGTTACCGATCTGCAGGTCCTCGACCCGGATCAGGTCGAACCGCCGCGCCAGGTCTGTGCTGGCCTTCTCCGCCCAGTCCGTGCGCCGGTCCGTCTCCCGGGCCTTCAGCCGGGCGATCGCGTGCTTCACCCGGCCGCGGCGGTTCGACCCCCGCGCCGCGCGGGCCAGCGTCCGCTGCAGCCGCCGCACCCTGGCCCGCTCCCGCCCGGTCAGGGCCGGGCAGGCCAGCAACTCACCCGTGGACAACGCTGCGGAGACCACCACGCCCCGATCGATCCCCACGACCTGGCCATTACCCGGTGCCGGGACCGGATCGGGAACGGCGGCGAAGGCGACATGCCAGCGCCCGGCGCGGTCCATCGTGACCCGGTAGGACTTCACCCCCGCGGGCACGGCGCGGGACCAGCGGAACCGCACCCAGCCGGCCTTGGGCACCCGGACCTGGCCGACCTTACGGGATACGCGGCGCACGTCCCACTGCCGGCCGCGGCGCCCGGTGATCCGGAATCCCTCGTGCCGCCCGGCCTTGCGCCACGACGGCCGCCCGGCCGGGTTGCCCGGGTCGACGAACGCCGCCATCGCCCGGGCGAAGTCGCGCAGCGCCTGCTGCTGGACGGTCTGGGAGCCGGCGGCCAGCCACGGGTGCGCGGCCCGGGCCTGGGTGAGCTGCCGGCACTGCTCCAGGTAGCCTGGGGCGCTGTTCCGGCCGGGGTGCCAGTGGGAGTGCTGCTCGACGGCCAGGTTCCACAGGTACCGGGCGTGGCCGCAGTGGTCCCGCAGCACCGCCTGCTGGGCGGGGGTGGGGAGCAGCCGGTACCGGGACATGCGAACACACTAGCGACCACCACTGACATTTCCGGGGAGGTGACGCGGCGTTTCCTCCCCGGCCTGAAGGCCGGGGACTCCACGCCGCGATCCTGATGACCTGCCGTGCCATGGCGACGAGGCCGGGATCGTCTGTCACCGCGTCCGCCGCCCGGCGATGACGGCCCCGGTGGCCATTATCCCGTCGAATACCGTCACGGTGAACCCGTCCAGCGAGATGGCCATGTACAGCACGATCCGTGCCATCGGTGATCTCCGTTCGGTCGGATTATCAGATCGACTGGTGGAAATGCAGCAGGCGCTGCGGATCGTAGGCGCGTTTCACCGCGGCCAGGCGGGCGTGGTTGCCGCCGTAGTAGGCCTCGGCCCAGTTGGTCAGCTCTGGATCGGGGAAGTTGGGGTAGACCCGTCCCGATCCCCACGGGTGCACGGTGGCCCACGACTGCTGTACCCAGCGCGCCGCGTCCGCTCCTGCTGCGGCATGTTCGAGCAGGAACCGCTCCGAGCGGTGCACGAAGGCAGTCGCCTCCGCCGGCACCCGGTTGTAGGCGCCGCCCATGGGCGTGAAGTTGAGTTCCCGGTACTGGCCTGACGGCCGGTCCTGGCCGAATATGTCCAGGAGTTCGGTGACTGAGCGGGCCGGCACCGGCCGGCGAAAGAACTCCGACTTACTGACCACGGGCTGCGCAGGTTCGGCTGAACCGAGCCCGGCCAGCGAGCGCTTGAGGTCCCGGTAAGGCAGGCTCGCCAGATTCTGGGTCACCGGCCGCGCTCCGGCCAGCCGGAACAGCTCAGCGAGCAGCGCGGCGGTGTCGGCTTCCGGCCCGAGCATCGCCCCGAACAGGATGACCTGCGCTGGCTCGTCGGCGCGGGCGGCGGCAATTTTAAGGCTGGCGGCCAGCCCGTCCGGCGCGCCGGGTGTCCATTGCTGCCAGGCGGCGACTACGGCCGCCGCATCGGCATGCGGCCAGGTCAGCTCGAGCCGCGTCGCCTCTGGTGCTGGTACCGGGTCGAAGACCAGCGATGTCACCACGCCGAACTGCCCGCCGCCGGCGCCGCGAAGTGCCCAGAACAGCTCGGGCTCACAGTGCTCATCGCAGTCGACGATCCGGCCGTCGGCCAGTACGACCTGCGCGCCGAGCAGGCGGTCGCAGGTGAGGCCGTACCGGCGGCCAAGAATCCCCAGGCCGCCGCCGAGCGTAAGGCCGGCGATCCCGACGGCCGGGCCGCAGCCGACCGGAAGCGTCAGGCCGTGCTCTTGCAGGGCGTCGTATACTTCGGCCAGCCGGGCGCCCGCACCGATCGTTGCGACACCTGCCGGCGAGACGGAGACGGATCGCAGCGGAGTCATGTCCAGCACGATGCCGTCCGTCGAGGACCGGCCGGCGAAGCAGTGGCCGCCGCCGCGCGGTACCACACGCAGGCCGGTCCGGCGTGCGAAGGCAAGCGCCTGCGCGACGTCGTCAGCTGACGCGCAGCGCACCACCGCGCGGGGACGGATATGCCAGAAGCGCGCCATCGCCGGCCTGCGCACCGCCTCGTAGCCGGGCATGCCAGGCTCGATCACCTCGCCCGTCAGCACATCCTGCAGCCGGGCCAGGTTAGTCATCGCAGCACGCGGAACCGCAGGTGGGTGGGCTCGCCGTCGATCAGCCTGGTCCGCTCAAGCCTGATCGGGCCGGGGCGCAGGCCGGCGAACAGCCGGGTGCCGCCGCCGACGCCTAGCGGTTGCTTCTCATCGGGGTCCGGTCCGGTGATGAATCCATCCAGCGACATCGACAGTGTGATCTGCACCATGCCCATCTGGCCTCCAGGTAACCGAGGTACCGGCACCAGCAAGACGCTAGGCCCGCGACCTGGCCCGGCGCTTGAACAAAACGCGCATTAAGGCCACGACGATGGCGGGCCGCGGCCGCCCGTGCAAGACAGGGATGAACGAGGCCGAATGATCGTGCCCGCAGGCGCACGATCCCGTGACCTCACTGAGGAATGCGCTCGGCGGCAGGCCCGTCAGGCGCGCGCACTCGCCGCTGGCAGCGGCGCCGTAGCTGGCTCTGCGAGATCACCAGGTGTGAACTGAGGTCAGGCCGGGACGGAGTGAACACCCGCTACGCAGCCGTCCGACGGCATGGTGCGGTACTCGCCGCGGCCATCGGTGAACTCGACGTAGTGCCCGCGCATTGCCTGGGTGGCCGCGTCGAACGAATAGGACACCGAACGTTCCGGGCTTACCGCCCACAGGTTGTTGATGGTGTTGAAGACCAGGTAGGTCAGGGTGAAGGTGCCGTCTGCCTTCGCGGCGGCGAAGTCGCCGACGCCCTCGCCTGGCTGCCTGACTGTGCGCTGAGCCAGGCCGCGGCTCTGGTGGGCGAGGCCTGGGAAAGCCAGGCGTCCTGGATTACCTCGGCCAGTTCCTGCACGGTGAGCTCACCGATCCGGCTGCCCCGGATCAGCACCGACGGGTGGCCGTCGAAATGTGACGTGGTGAAGAACGGCGAGGCCTGATCCTGGACCAGTGCCTGCTTGTCGGACTCCGATGGCACCCAGAACACGATCACGTCCGGATAGCGCTCGCCGGTCGCGGGATCGACGGCGTCGGGGCGGGGAGTGCGGAAGAACACGAAGGACTTGCCGCCGACCTGGTAGATCGGATTGCCGCGGGACCCGTGCCCGGCCTTGACGTGAGGCATGCGCATGGCCAGCTCGTGTACGTCCGCGGGCCGGGCCCGGCCCGATCGTGCCGCCATGTCTCCAGCGTAGGCGGCGCGGCCCGGACTCCGGCTACCTCGGTGCCGGCGAGGTGTGCGACGTGGCCGAGCTCAGCGCCGCGGCGGCGCCGGCCAGCGCCGCGCCGCCGGCGGACGCGGCGACCAGCCACCGGGTCATCCGCGGCAGTTCGCGCCACGAGGCCAGGCTGGCCACCACGTCCAGGGCGTCGGAAAGGGCACCCGCGGCCACCCAGGCGGCGGCTGATCCGGGCTCGGCGCCCGGGCGCTGCAGGGCCGCCAGCGCACCCAGTCCCAGGGCGAGGTCACGCGCGCCCAGAGCTCGGCCGAATACCCGTGCCGCCAGGTCGTCAGCTGACGCGCCGACCCACGGGCGGGCCGGTACCGAGGGCCAGGCCAGGGCGGTCAGGCCCAGCGCCACGCGTCCCGCCGCCACGGTCACGGCACCGCGACGCAGCAGCGCCGGGATGGCCGCCGCGGTCAGCTGCATCTTTGCCTCCGGCCCGCCGGGCCGCAGCAGTCCAGGCACTTTAGGCACCGGACGATCATAGCGGGGCGGCGGCGAGCCTGGCGGCTAGGCGATGCTTACGGCTGGAGGACCGCTTCGAACTCGATCTCGATGCGGATCTCCCTGGAGACGACGAGACCGCCGCCATCCAGGGGAAGGTTCCAGGTCAGGCCCCAGTCCTCCCGGTCGACGGTACCCGCGGCGGTGAAGACGGCCCGGTGGCCGCCCCAGGGATCGGCGGTGTAGCCGAGGTACTCGGCTTGCAGCGTGACCGGCCGGGTGACGCCCCGCAGGGTCAGCTCCCCCGCCAGCACTCCCCTGGTGCCCTGCCAGTCGGAGGCGCGGGCCGAGAAGGAGGCCGTGGGATAGTGCGCGACGTCGAAGAAATCCGCCGAGCGAAGGTGCTCATCGCGCGCCGGGTTGCCAGAGTCCACCGAGGCCATGTCGATGGTGACCGCAACCGTGCTGTCCCCTGGCGCCTCGGCCACCTCGATCACTCCGGACAGGCTGGTGAACCGGCCGCGGACCTTGGTCAGCATGAAGTGGCGGCCGATGAAGGCGACCTCGGTATGGCCGGGATCAAGCTGCCACCGGCCGGGCGCTGGCAGTTCGGCTCCGTCAATTAGCCGGGTGACGGCTGGTCCGGACTCGGTCTGGGTCATGAGATCCTCCAGGTAAGTAGTAGCGTGCGCACGCACATAATATATGTGCTCGCGCACGCACGCAAATGGTAGGCTGCCGGAATGGCAGAACGTCCCGTGACGGCAGACCCGGCAGCTGGCGGCTCGGCGGAACGTCCCGTGACGGCAGACCCGGCAGCTGGCGGCTCGGCGGAAGACCCTGTAGTCGACGCGTGGCGGGGCTTGCTGGTGGCGCACAGCAAGCTGGTGCCTGCCGTCGAGGCTGACCTGAGGACGGCAGGCCAGGTGCCGTTGTCCTGGTATGACGTGCTGCTGGAGCTGAACGCTGCCCCGGACCACAGGTTGCGGATGACTGAGCTCGGGCAGCGGGCGGTGCTCAGCCGGACCCGGGTGAGCCGGGTCGTGGACGAGCTGGCTGCCGCCGGGCTGGCCGCGCGCCAGCCGGACCAGGACGACGGCAGGTCCAGCTTCGCCGTCCTCACCGCCCAGGGCAAGGACGCCCTGCGGCGGGCCTGGCCGGTCTACCGGCAGGCGATCCACCGGCACCTCGCGGCCCGGCTGACCCGCCAGCAGTGCCGCGAGCTGGCCGCGCTACTGGCGCAGGCCGCCGCCGCCGCCGAGGCTGGCCTGCCTGTCACGACCAGCCGGTAAGGGGCTGGCCGGCCGGACCGGTCAGCCCGCTTCTGCGGCCTTCTTGAGCGCGGCGAGCGTGACGGGAATGCCGCGGCGCGCGGCCTCGGTGCGGTTGGCAATCTGGGCCTCGGCGTCGTCGCCGAACCGGTCGGGCAGCTCGTTGCGCCCGGTGAACCAGGCCCCTGGACGCGGGCCGTCGCCGTCGTCCCACCAGCACGTCCTGCAGACCGGGCTCCACTCCCCCATCCGGGTCACGTCGGAGACCATGTCGTACAGGGCTTCCGGCGAGCAGGCGACGACGACGGACTCGGCGTATTGCAGGCCGCTCATGCGGCCTCGAAGACCGCGGCCACGCCCTGGCCGCCGCCGACGCACATGGTTTCCAGCAGGTAGCGGCCGTTCCGGCGGCGCAGTTCGCGCAGCCCGGTAGCGAGCATCCGGGCGCCGGTGGCGCCGATCGGGTGGCCGAGCGAGATGCCGGAGCCGTTGACATTGAGCTTGTCCGGTTCGTTCCACTGCCAGCCGGCCAGCACCGCCAGGACCTGGACGGCAAACGCCTCGTTCAGCTCGATCAAGTCGATGGAGCTGAAATCCAGGCCCGTTCGAAAAATAGTTTTGCTACGGCCGGGACCGGGCCGATACCCATGGTGGCCGGCTCGCAGCCGGCCGCCGCCCAGCCGGCCAGATAGCCGAGCGGTTCCAGGCCGAGCGGCCCGAGCCGGTCCTCGGCCACCACCAGGCACGCCGCCGCCGCGTCGTTCTGCTGGCTGGCGTTGCCCGCGGTGACGGTGCCGCCCGGCATGATCGTGCGCAGCTTGGCCAGAGCCTCGGCGGTGGAGTCGGGCCGCACGCCCTCGTCCCGGCTGACCAGCAGCGGGTCGCCGCGCCGCTGCGGCACCCGGACCGGGACCACCTCGTCGTCGAACAAGCCCGCGTCCCAGGCCGCCGCGGCGCGGTGATGGCTGCGGGCGGCGTAGGCGTCCGCCTCGTCCCTGGTGATGCCGTACTGCGTGGCGAGGTTCTCCGCGGTCTCGATCATCCCGGAGATCTTGCCGAACCGCCATTCCGGCTGCGACCGCTCCCGGCCCCGGTCGATGCGGTCGTACAGGACCTGGTTCCCGGCCCGGGCGCCCCAGCGGACCGAGGTCGTGTAGTGCTCGGCGTTGCTCATGGACTCGGCCCCGCCAGCCAGCACCACGTCGGCAGCGCCGGTCTGGACCATCATGGCCGCGGTGATGACCGCCTGCAGCCCGCCGCCGCAGCGGCGGTCGATCTGGAAGCCGGGCACGCTGACCGGCAGGCCCGCGTGCAGTGCCGCCCACCGCCCGATGCAGGGCGTCTCGCCGTTGACGTAGGACTGGGCGAAGGAGACGTCGTCGACGAGTTCGGGGTCGATCCCGGTCCGCTCGAGCACCGCCTTGATGGCCGTGGCGGCTAGTTCCTCGACAGGGACGGTCCGCAGGCTCCCGCCGAACGTGCCCACCGGCGTCCGTACGGGCGCGACGATCGCGGCCCTGCGGGTGGTCATGGGGCGCGCGGTCATGATCCGGTCCTTTCGGTCAGTCATCGGGCACCGGGCCTGTCCAACACTGGGCCTCAGCCACCCGCGTACTCGGCCTTGAGCTGCGACTTCATCAGCTTGCCCGCCTCGCTCCGCGGCAGGTCGCGGACGAACCGCACCGTCCTGGGCGCCTTGTAACTGGCGATCTTCGACTTTACGAACGCGATGATCTCCTGCTCGAGTTCGGGTCCCGGCACGGCGCCCGGCGCGGGCTGGACGAACGCGGCGACCGACTCGCCCATCTCGGGATCGGGAAGGCCGATGACCGCGACGTCGTAGACGGCCGGGTGCAGGGCGAGCACGTTCTCGGTCTCCTGGGGGTAGATGTTGACACCGCCGGAGATGATGGTGAACGCTTTGCGGTCGGTGAGGAACAGGAAGCCGTCCTCGTCGAGGTAGCCGATGTCGCCGAGGGTGGTCCAGCCCGGGTGCGCCGGGTGCTGGGCGGCGCGGGTCTTGTCCGGGTCGTTGTGGTAGGCGAACGGGGTCTCATCGCGCACGAAGTAGACGACGCCGGTCTGGCCCGCGGGGAGTTCGGTGCCGTCGTCGGCACAGATCCGGATCGTGCCCAGGATGGAGCGGCCGACGGTGCCCGGCTTGGTGAGCCAGGTGCCGCTGTCGATGGCCGTCATGCCGTTGCCCTCGGTGCCGGAGTAGTACTCCACCAGGACCGGGCCCCACCAGTCGATCATCTTCTGCTTGACCTCGACCGGGCACGGCGCCGCGGCGTGGATGGCGAACCGCAGGCTGGAGGCGTCGTACCGGTCGCGGGTGGCCTGCGGTAGCTGCAGCATCCGGACGAACATCGTGGGCACGAACTGCGCATGCGTGACGTGCAGCTCATCGATGGCCTGCAGGGCCTGCTCGGCGTCGAATCGCTTCATCATCGCCACGGTGCCGCCGAGCGCCTGCACGGCGCCGCACCAGCGCAGCGGCGCCGCGTGGTAGATCGGGCCGGGCGACAGGTAGACCGAATCCTGGCTGACGCCGAAGAACTGGCCGGCCAGGGCCGCAAAGGTCTCGCCGGGTTCGGATATCTGGATGCCAGGCAGCGACGGCCGGACTCCCTTGGGCCGGCCGGTGGTGCCCGAGGAGTACAGCATGGTGGCGCCGTGCGGCTGATCGGCGAACGGCACCGCGGACGCCGCGGCGATGGCCTGCTCGTAGCGGCCGTAGCCCTTGACCGGCCCGCCGAAGGCCAGCCGTAGCTTCACCCCGGTGGTCAGGCTGGTGATCGCCTCGGCGGTGGCGGCCAGCTCGGCCGACACGATCAGCGCGGTCGCGCCGCTGTCGCCGACGATGTAGGCCACCTCATCCGGCTTGAGCCGGTTGTTCACGGCGGTGATGTACAGGCCGGACCGCAGCGCGGCCCAGTACACCTCGAAGGTGCGCAGGTTGTTCTCGGTCAGCAGCGCCACGACGTCGCCGGGCCGCAGGCCCGCCTCGTACAGTACGTGCGCCAGCTGGACCGAGCGCCGCTCGAGGTCCCCGTAGCTGAGCGTCTCGCCGGTACCGGTCATGACAGCCGCGACCCGGCCCGGCGCCTCGGCTGCGTACGTTCCTGGGTACATGGTCCTCCGCCGGGGCGGCTTGGTGCGGTCGGCCCGCTCAAGGATTGTTTAATTTAGCTAAAAAGTATCCGGGTCCCGGGCCGACGGCAAGCCTGGCCGTGAGCCGGGCGTTCAGGCGTCGATGGCCCCGTACGCGGCGGCCCAGAAATCCCGCACGAGCTCGGCCGGCTCCGGTGACGTCGCCACCCGCTGGGTCAGCAGGATCCCGGTGACCGGCACGCAGAAGCCGGTGTCGGCCATCCCGAGCGGCTCGAACACCCGCTCACGCAGCACCCCGGCGAGGGGCGCGCCCGACACCCGCTCGATCAGCACGCCGGCCACGGTCGCGCTGGTCGCCCCGGCCGACGTACCGCGCCAGCGCGTGTACGCCCTCGGCGGTGAGCCCTCGCGGCATGCCTCTCCCCTCCCGCGATGATTCGGTCCCTGTCCAGACGCCTGACCGCCGCCGAATTCATCGGTCGCCGGAGTCTGTGCCATTCCCTGGCTGCTTTCCCCGCGCTCCACGTTACCGAAGACACTGTCGCCGACGTCATCTCGTCATCGTGGATCGCCGCACCTGCTATGGCAGGTGTTTTGATCCACCATCATGACCGGCCTCACGGCGACCCGCGGCGGGTGGCCATATCGGCGGGTGGCCATATCGACCTAATAGCGTCGCGGATTGAATCAAAGATAAAAATGCTCGTTAATCAGATCAGGATCTGCTGCCCCGGTTGGCGTATGACGGCTGGCGAAGGTGCGAGAGCCTATAATTTGATGCGTGCCTAGAAAACAGGACGCGGCGGCGCCGGAGGAGGGCGGCTCCAAGTCCGCGCGGACCAGGGAGCGGATCCTCGACGCCGCCGCGCACGTGCTCAGCCGGAAAGGGTACGCGGGCACGCGGCTGAGTGATGTCGCCGACCAGGCCGAGCTCCAGGCACCGGCCATCTACTACTACTTCCCGTCCCGCGATGACCTTATCGAGGAGGTCATGTGGTCGGGCATCGCGCACATGCGTGAGCACGTGACCGGGATCCTGGCCGCGCTGCCGTCCGAGGCGGATCCGCTGGATTGCATCGACGCCGCGGTCGAGGCTCACCTGCGGTACTCCCTGGAGATCTCGGACTACACCACCGCCTCGATCCGCAACGCGGGGCAGGTCCCGGAGAGCGTCGCGATCCGGTACACGGCCGAGGCGTCCCGGTACGGCGATATGTGGCGCAAGCTGCTGCAGGACGCGGACAACGCCGGGCTGCTGCGGCCCGACCTGGACCCGATGGCGGCCCGGATGATGGTGCTCGGCGCGCTCAACTGGGCGGCCGAGTGGTGGAACCCGCGCCGGGGCTCGCTGGATACCGTGGTGCGCACCGCGCAGTCGCTGGTCCGGCACGGCATCGCCGCGAGGACCGCTGGCGGCGACGCCGAGGCGGCCGCGGTGCCCGGGTCCGCGGCGCGCAGGCCCAGGGCGCGCAAGCGGCCCGCGTCCGGCTGACGGGACCGGTACCGGCTCACGGCCCGGCCCGCTCTGGCCGAACTGAACCTGCGCGTCGGCCGTGATCTCGCGGTCGTCGGCTTCGACGGCAGCGTCGGCGCGGCGCTGCGCCCTCGCCTTCGCCGATGCCGTCTTTGCCTTCGCCGATGCCGTCTTTGCCTTCGCCGATGCCGTCTTTGCCTTCGCCGTCCGCGTCCAAGCCCTCGCCGCCGCATTCACCGTCGGCGTCGCCGTCATCGTCTTCCCCGCCTGCGTCGCCGTCATCGTCTTCCCCGCCGCCGCCCTCGCCATCGCCGCCGTCCTCGCCACCGCCGTCCTCGCCGCCGCCACCGGGCTGAGACCTGACGTGGCCCGCGATCGCGGGCGTCGCACCGGGCCGTGTCCCGGCTCGCGGTCACCAGGCCGCGCCGCTCCAGCCGATGAACGTGGGCGGCGGTCTCGGTGACCGCGAAGATCCGCATCTGGCCGCTGTACACGAAACCCCGGGGAAAGCCGGGGCCGGCCTGGCCGGTCAGGATCTGAGCGCGGATTCGAGGGCGGCGCGGAGCTTGGGCGGCATCGGCCGCTTGCCTGAGCCGTCGGTGCCCACTACCACGTACACGGTGCGACCCGTGCAGCGTTCCTGCGCGCCCACCCGCACGCCGAAATACAGGGTAAAGCTGGTCGAGCCCACCCGCTCCGCAGCCACGTCGACCAGCACCTGCTCGCCGTAGCGCACGGGATCGCGCCAGTCCGCCTCGGTATGCACCAGCTGGACATCGAAGCCGTCGCCGTTCATCGCCGCATACGGGTAGCCGACCTCACCGAGGAACTGGGTCATGGCGTCGTCGAACCAGCCGAAGTACCACATGTTGAACACGACGCCCTGCTGGTCGAACTGGAAGTAGGAGGTGGGGATCGGCACGGTGACCGCGGGCATCAGGCGCCCCGCCAGCGCCCGGCGGACCGGTCGAGGAGAATCAGCCGGCTATCCGGGAGCCAGATGTCCCGGCCTGGCTCGATCAGGCCCAGGTCATCCGGCCCGGCCTGGTCCCGCACGGGAATCGCCATGCGCCTCCTCTGCCGCTATTTCTTAATCAGAGTTAGAATAGCTGGCCGTCTCGCGGCCGGGCAACGCGGTACGGGCCGCCAGGCTGGTCAACGGCCGCAGACGACCGGCTCGCGCCGCTCGCGGAAGACCGTGATCCGCTGCCGGCGCGAGCAGCGCCGGTGCGGGCAGCGCCGGTGCGGGCAGCGCCGGTGCGGGCAGCGGCGGCGGGGGCCGGGGCGCCGGGGGCCGAGGGCCGGGGCGCCGGGGCGCCGGCTACTGACTCGCTTGCGCTGGCCGCGGCCTGGTCCATCGTCGCGCCTCCCGCGGGCTCGCTATTGCCGTCCGGCGGAGCGGGCACCCGGTCCGTTAGGTCCGTAAAGACTCTTGTAACCAGCAGTTTTTTAACTTAAGTTAGCCCAGGCGAGGCTGCCGTCACCGGCCCGACGGCGTCCGTGACGAGAGGACATCCCGATGCCACCGAGCACATTCAGTTATACGTCAGCGGACGGCACGCAGATCGCCGCCTACCGGTGGGATCCGGCGGGCGAGCCGCGGGCCGCGGTCCAGCTGACGCACGGAATGGGCGAGCACGCGCAGCGCTACGATCACGTCGCCCGGGCGCTGAACGAGGCCGGCTTCGTGGTCTACGCCCAGGACCACCGGGGTCACGGCGCCAGCGCTGACCCCGAGGCGCTCGGCGACCTGGGCAAGGACAGCTGGCCGGGCCTGATCGACGACATCGGGCTGCTCTCCGCGCATATCCGCGCGGAGCACCCGGGCCTGCCGCTCATCCTGCTCGGCCACAGCATGGGGTCGTTCGCCATCCAGCAGTACCTGTTCGACCACAGCGCCGACATCGACGGCGTGGTGCTGACCGGGACCGCGGCGATCGACCTGCTCGAGGGCGCGCTCGACCTGGACCAGCCGATAGACCTGACCGTGTTCAACGCGCCGTTCCAGCCCGCCCGGACCGCCTACGACTGGCTGTCCCGCGACGAGGCGATGGTCGACGCCTACATCGCCGATCCGCGCTGCGGCTTCGGGATCGACACCGATTCGGCCCGGGCCATGTTCGCCGGGGCGCGGCGGGGCGCCGACCCGGCCCAGGTCGCCGCGATCAGGTCCGGCCTGCCGGTCTACATCGCCGTCGGCGAGGCCGACCCGGTTAACGCCGGCCTGGCGCTGCTGACCCCGCTGACCGAACGGTACGAGGGCGCGGGCCTGACCGACGTGACGATCCGCACCTACCCGGCCGCCCGGCACGAGATCCTGAACGAGACCAACCGGGACGAGATCATCGCCGAGCTGACGACCTGGCTCGACCGCGTGGTGACCAGCGCTCAGCGGTAGCTGGGGTGCACCGGGTACCGGGGCGGCGGGGAGGCGGCCCGCACGATCAGGCCGATGACCACGCCGGCCAGGAAGCCGAAGACGTGCGCGAGGTAGGCCACGGCGCCCGCGCCGGAGGCGGCATAGCCGGCCGAGTACGCCCACTGCAGGACGAACCATGAGCCGAGCACCAGCCAGGCGGGGATGCGGACCGGGATGAAGAACAGGAACGGCACCAGCGACCAGACCTTGGCCCGCGGGTAGATCACCAGGTAGGCGCCGAGCACGCCGGCGATGGCGCCGGAGGCTCCGATGAGGGGCTGCACCGAGGTCTGGTTGGCGAACGCGAACCCGTACGCGGCGACATAGCCGCATAGCAGGTAGAAGAGCAAGTACGGGATCTTGCGGAAGCGGTCCTCGATGTTGTTGCCGAAGATGACCAGGAAGAGCATGTTGCCGAGCAGGTGCAGCCATCCCGCGTGCAGGAACATGGAGAACAGCACCGACAGGGGCGGCGCCTTGTGGTATGGGGGCTTGCTCACGTAGCAGGTGTTCGCGACGGGTCCCGGCTGGCCGGTGGCGACGCGGGCCAGCTGGTGGTCGGTGATCAGCTCGTGCGGGATCGCCGCGTAGTGGTCGTAGAACGCCTCCTGCTGGCACACCTGCGCCTGGGCGGACGGGCCGGTGACGGAGGTCTGCGACGCGGGGGTGAGCAGCAACACGATGACGTTCGCCGCGACCAGGCCGTAGGTGACCCACGGGGTCCGGCTGACCGGATTGAGGTCGTGAACCGGGAGTACCACGCCTCAAGCGTGCCCCAACCGGGGCGCGGTACACCACACCGCCTCCCCCGGACGCAAAGATAGGGCAGCTGCCCCATGCGCCGGTCATCGGGTGCAGGACATCCTCGTACGTGACGAGGGGTCATCGCGGCCCCGGACTGCGGAGAGGAGCGGGCATGAGCGGCAAGGCGGTCATCAGCTTGACGACCGGTCTGGAGGACCCCGAGAAGGTCACGGTGGCGTTCCTGGTCGCCGTGGCGGCGGCCGAGCAGCAGCGGCCGACCCTGATGTTCCTCACCAAGGAAGCCGTGCGGCTGGCGTCGGAAGGCGTGGCGCAGGGTGTGGCCTGCGAGGGATGCCCGCCGCTGGCGGAGCTGGCCAAGCGCTACCGGGACGCCGGGGGGCGGCTGCTGGTCTGCCCCATCTGCTTCAACGCCCGGCACCTGGCCGGGGACACCCTGGTGGAGAACGCCTCGCTCGGCGGCACCGTGCCGCTGTGGGAATGGATCGGCGATGAACCCGCGACCACGTTCAGCTACTGACGGCGCTCACAGCGGCCCAGCCCTTTGGATGCGGGTCCTGTGCTCCGGGTGCCAGCCGCTCCCGGAGTGACGTCGGCTGGCGTGGCGGACGGGTCCGGGATCAGCCCGTGGTTGGCCGCGAACAGGCTGGCCAGCGCCCGGTTGGTGGTACCCGTCTTGGCGTAGATGTGCTCGACGTGGTGGCTGGCCGTCTTGCGCGAGATGACCAGCCGCTCCGCGATCTGCTTGTTCGACAGGCCGCAGGCCAGCAACTGGAGGACCTCGATCTCACGGCCGGTGAGATCGGCCGGCCTGGCTGGCCGGCGGGTGGCCGGGTGGCCGGCCGCGGCCAGCACGGCGGCGGCCGCCCCGGCATCCATCCGGCCTGCCCGCGCCTCGGCCCGCAACTGGGCGGCCGCCTCACCGGCGGTGCAGGCGGGCCGGTGCGGCCGCGGCTCGGTCCGCGAGCGGTAGAAGTCGGCGGCGGCCAGCACCCGGCCCTCCGGGCTCAGCGCCCCGCCCGACAGCCCGCGCGGGTATCCCGAACCGTCCAGGCGCTCATGGTGCTGCACGGCGATGGCGGCCAGCGGGGCGAGCGCGGGCGAGCAGACGAGCATGCGCTCGGTGAGATAGGGATGAAGCCGCACCCGTTCGGTTTCGGCGTGGCTGAGCCTGCCGGCCTTGTCCCAGATGGTGTTCGGCACGCCGAGGCGGCCCAGGTCATGAACCAGCCCCGCCCGCCGGACCAGCGTTTCGGCCTGGTCGCCCAGGCCGAAACCGCGCGCGGCTGCCCCGGCGAGGTCGGCCACGCCCCGCGAATGCCCGATGGTGTACGCCGACTTCACGTCGGCGAAGTCGGCGATGGCCTCTAGCGCGGCGTCGAACTCGGCACCGGTCAGCCGCACGCCCAGGGCTGGCTCCGCGCCGATGACGGCGTCCCAGCTGCTGACCTCGTCCAGGCCCGCGCACAACGAGGCCGCCTGGCCGGTGAAGACGTCCACGACCCGCGGGTCGAACTGCGTCCCGCGCCGCTGCCTGGCCACCGCGACGGCGGCGTCCGTCCCGCCGGCCCGGTGATAGACCTCCACCACGTCGGCCAGGGTCACCAGCCGGGAGGTCACCAGGATCTCCTCCCCTTTCGCCCCCTTCGGCACGCCCCGGCCGTCCCAGCGCTCAAAGGTCTGCTCGATGCTGTCGCGAACACGCTGGCCCAGGCCCAGGCGCGCCGCCAGCGCGTCAGCCGCGAGCCAGTGATTCTCCAGCATCGCCTCGGCCGCCCGGCGGCCGTCGCCGGTGAAGGTCACCCCGAGCCGGGCGCGCTCGACCGCGGGCCTGCCCGCGCCGAGGTGACGGAGCATGAACAGCGGCCCGGCGGCCGCGGTGGCGAAATCGACGCGGCGGACGTCAGCCTTGAGCGCCGTGTCGTCGCCGAACCATTTCGCCTGCTCGTAGGCATCGACGTGACAGCCCACCCAGGCGAGCAGGGACGCGTAGTACACGACCTCCCGGTCGGCCTCATCCAGGCCCAGCCGCTGGGCCAGCCGCAGGGAAATCAGGCACTGGCGCAGCACATGCTCCATCGGCTGGCCCATCCCGAGATCAGCCGCCAGCGACAACACGCCGAGCAGTTCGGCCAGGCGGACATCCGCGCGGGCGGTGGGCGGTGCCATAACGAGAATATAAGCGCAGGCCGTCGGCCAGGACGAGCGTCCTCCAAGCGGACCGCAAGCCGGATGGCCAGTTGCGCCAGGACAACGTCTTCCGCTACGTCATCGCCGCCAAGGCGTAGCCAGCATGGCGCGGGTGATCACCGCCCTGGCCTGGCGGCGAAGGCGACGACGTGGCCGTCGGGATCGAGGCTGTAGGCGGCGTCGTCCCCCCACGACCGACGGGCCAGCGCGGACAATTCGGCTGCCCCGGCGGCCAGGGCCCGGGCGTGGTAAGCGGCCGCGTCGTCCACGCCCAGGTAGACCTCGGCCCGCGGGATGCCGCGCGCGTCCGCCGGGTCGGGCAACGACGGTCCCAGCAGGGACCTGATCCCGGCTTCCGGCATCAGGCCGAGCACTACCTGCGGGCCCAGGGCGAATTCCGTCATCCCGGGCACATCGAGAACCGGCGGGCAGCCGAGGACCACGCGCCAGAAAGCCGTCGCCGCGGCCTGGTCGCGGACGTAGAGGATGACATGGACGGGGCCGATCACCCATCGACGATAGCGGCGGCCCAGCGGCCGAGGGGCGTTTCACGAGGTCGGTTCAGGCCCTCATTCAGGCGGGCCGGCGAGATCCAGGCCGAGCCAGCGGGCCAGGTCCCCGATCTCGCCCTGCACCGCGGCGGTCATGGTCCGGTCGAAATGTATCAGCCGGTCGAAGGGGGACAGCAGCGCCGCACGCCCGGAGAACGGCTGGCCCAGCAGGGAGGAATCGACTCGCCAGGTGCCCTTGACCCCCTGCACTACGGCCGGCTCGCCCGCCTCGCCCACGTCCGCCGGCTCGACCGGGCATTCGGGTCCCCGGGCGCGCGCGATGCCCAGTGCCCGCAGCCGCCGCTCGTTGCGGATGCGCAGCGCCTCCTGCCGTGGGACCACCGGGTCATCGGGATAGACCCGGGCCGCGAGGTCCCACAGCCGGTCGCCGCCCCGGCGCCCGGCGATCGCGACCTCGCCGCGCAGCACCATGAACTCCAGCAGTTGCGTGACGTTGCGGTTGTTGGTCCACCCCGTCGACCGCCAGGGCACCTTGCAGGTGTCCGGAAGATCGCGCGACGCCAGCGGTCGGGCTAAGCGGCCTTAGTTGCCGCGTCGATGGCGGAGCATCCCACTTGCCGGTATTGCGCGCAGCCGCTGCCCTGCGAGCCCGCCGTCACCGAGGACTACTAGCCCTTCCCGGGGTTGAAGACCTCGCGCGGGTCGAGCGCGCGGCGCACCGCGGCCTGCAGCGCGAGCGAGCCCGGATCGAGTTCCCGGCGCATGCCGTCGCGTTTCAGGATCCCGACGCCGTGCTCACCGGTCACGGTGCCGCCCAGCGCGATCGCCGCGTCGAGGAACTGCTCGAACGCCGTCTGCGCCGCCATCCGGGCCGCCGAATCGTCCGGCGGCGTGATGATCAGCGGGTGCAGGTTCCCGTCGCCGGCGTGCGCGACCGTGGCGATCCGCACGCCATGCCGGGCCGCGATCGCACCCATCTGCTCCAGCATCACGGGGACCTTGGACCGGGGCACGCAGATGTCCTCGGTGAGCACCGGGCCGAGCCGCTCGAGCGCCGGGTAGGCCAGCCGCCGGGCGTCGAACAGGGCCTCGGCCTCGGCGTCATCGGTGGACTGCTCCGCCCACAGCGCCCCCGTCTCGGTCATGGTGGCGGCGATGGCGGCCGACTCGGCCGCGCCCGAGTCCCCCGGCGTGTCCACCCGGGCCAGCAGCAGCGCCGCCGCGTCCGCGTCGATGCCCAGGTGCTTCCACTCCTCTACGGCCTCCAGGCAGGCCCGGTCCAGGAGCTCCAGAACCGCCGGGGTCAGCCCGCGCCGCGTGATCTGGGCCACGGCCTGCCCGCACGAGACCAGGTCGGGGAAGGCCCCGACGATGGTCCGCGGCGTCCCGGCGGGCGCGGGCCGCAGCCGCAGCGTCACCTCGGTCACCACGCCGAGCGTGCCCTCGGATCCGACGAACAGCCCGACCAGGTCCAGCCCGGCCACGCCCTTGGTGGTGCGCCGCCCCAGGCGCACGGCGTCGCCGTAGGCGACGGGCCCGCCGACGACCGCGCGCAGGCCGAGCACGTAGTCGCGGGTGACGCCGTACTTCAGGCAGCACAGGCCGCCCGCGTTGGTGGCGACGTTGCCGCCGATCGTGGACCACGGCGCGCTGGCCGGGTCCGGCGGGTACCACAGACCGTGTTCGGCCACCGCAGCCTTGACGTCGTCGTTAACCGCGCCCGGCTGCACCACGCACACCAGGTTGTCCGGGTCGATCTCGAGCACCTGGTTCATCCGGGACAGGTCGAGGATGACGCAGCCGCTGACCGCGTTCGCCCCGCCGGACAAGCCGGTGCCCGCGCCGCGCGGCACGATGGGGGCACCGAGTTCGGCGCAGGTGCGCACCACATGCTGTACCTCGGCTTCGGTCCGCGCGCGCACGCCGGCGACGGCCGTCCCGGCCGGCGCCCACTCAGCTTCGTCGTGCGAGATGGCGGCGAGCACGTCCGGATCGACCACCAGCCGGTCGGCGGGCAGGCCCCGGCTCAGCACCTCTACCAGGGTGACGTCCGCGTACGCTGGTCTCATAGCACGACCCTAACCGAGCGATTCCCGGCGTCCGGCCGGCCAGCCGTTTCAGGTGGTTGTGGCAGCGTATTGGAAAGAATCATGAAGTTGTCACATCCATGGAATCCGATCCCGCGCGCGGCGCGGAGGTGTGGGGCTTTTGTCGGGATTGCAAGGTCCGGGAGGGGCGGAGCGGGCGTGCTGTCCCGCGCACGATCGAAGAGACGGCGGGATGGCTGGCCCGATTCCCGGCGCCTCCGGCGAGGAATCGCTCATCTCAGCGGTACCCGGCCAGGCAGCCAGTTCATGTACCGCCAAGCCCCGCCATCTGGTTCGCTTCTGGTCATGACATCACCAGCCGCCGGGGTACCGCCCTGGTTCTCCGCTGCCCTGGCCGCCGCCGCCCAGGAGCGGACGACGACCGTCGAGGGAACCTCTATCGCCTACCGGGCGTGGGGCGACCCGGCCGACCGGAGCATCGTGCTGGTCCACGGCGGCGCGGCCCACGCCCGCTGGTGGGACCACATCGCCCCGCTGCTGGCCAGCGGCTGGCGCGTGGTCGCCATGGATCTGTCCGGTCACGGCGACAGCGGCCGACGGGAAAGCTACAGCCTCGATACATGGGCTCGCGAGGTGCTCGCCGTTGTCACCGACGCCGGGACCGCCGCTTCCTCCGTCGTCATCGGGCACAGCATGGGCGGCCTGGTCACGCTGCGGCTCGCCACCCTGGCCGGATCCCGGATCGCCGGAGCCGTCGCCATCGACTCGCCCATCAGGGACATGGCCCCCGAGGACCGCGCGGCGCGCCAGCACCGGGCCTTCGGGCCGCTGCGCGTCTACCCGACCCGCCAGGCGGCCATGGCCCGCTTCCGCCCGATACCTGATCAGCCGGCCCTGGCCTATATCAAAGAGCACGTGGCCGCCACCTCGGTCCGCCCGGCCGACGGCGGCTGGACGTGGAAGTTCGACCCGCATGTCTTCACCCGGGACCATCTCACCCCCGAGCTGCTGGCCAGGCTCGACTGCCGGGTCGCGCTGTTCCGGGCGGAACACGGCCTCGTCACGCCGCAGCAGGGCGAGGTCCTCTACGACCGGCTCGGCCGCGTCGCCCCCCTTATCGAGATCCCGGTCGCGGGCCACCACATCATGCTCGACCAGCCCGTCGCTCTGGTGGCGGCGCTCCGCACGCTGCTCGCCGACTGGGACCACTCGATACCCCACCGGTAGAGCCCGGAGCGGTAGCACTCGCCGGCGGGTGAGCACGCACCCGGTCCGTTCGGGAAAAATTGAAGTCCGAGAGCGGTCGGCTCAGGCCGTGACCCGGGTCTCGAGCAGGTGATCCAGGGCCGCGGCGGCGTCCAGGGGGTGCTCGATCGCGCCCCAGCGGGCGCCGGCCAGGCCGGCCAGGCGCGCGGCCTGCTCGTGGTCGTCGGCCGGGGCCAGGATGATCAGCTCGGGCAGCGCGCGGGCCGCGGGCAGCGTGTCGTCCTCGTCGGTGCTGCGGCAGTCGGACAGCAAGACGACCACCCGGCGGCGCGCCCGGGCCAGCGCCAGCTGCTCGCCCGCGGCCTTGAGCGCGGCGGCCAGCCTGGTCACGCCGTGTCCCCGCATCCTGAGCAGCCGCTCGGCCACCACCGCAGGCGCGATGTCGCTGGCCAGGGGGCGGATCACCTCGACCGAGCCGGCGAAGGACAGCACGGCGTGCTCCTGCGGGGCGCGCAGCGCGCAGGCGGCGGCCACCGTCGCGGCCGCGGCCAGCCTCGCCCCGCTCATCGAGCCCGACCGGTCGACCACGACCGCGAACGCCGTGGGCGCCTTCGCCCACTGCACCGTGGTCAGGTCCTCGACCGCCACCGGCCTGGCCTCGCTGCGGGCGACGGAGACGCCCTCGATCGAGGCGTCGATATCCAGATCGCCGTCGGTCGCCCCTCGGACCGGGCGTAGCCGGGAGATCCCGCGTACCGCGGGCCGCCCGGCCCGGGCTCGTTCCAGCACGATGCTGGCGCTGAGCCGGATCGCGGCGGCGCGCAGGTTCTCGTCGGTCGCGGTGGTCATCGCGGCCAGCAGCTCGAACGCGGCCGGGTCGTCGGCCAGGGCCTGGCTCATCGCCTGCTCGTCCAGGACGCCCACCTCGGGGCTGATCTCGGCGAAGCGGG